>CAAGKR010057385.1_pt1 | contig 76814 bp, 97 predicted proteins | sample 2556971 | NCBI WGS metagenome assembly CAAGKR01 (sample SAMEA5207829, study PRJEB30636) | soil metagenome | biome: forest; feature: boreal; material: soil | place: USA | collected 2011-09 | depth 1 m | reverse complement strand
GGCCATGTGCGTCGGAGCGGCCATGTGCGTCGGAGCGGCCATGTGCGTCGGAGCGGCCATGTGCGTCGGAGCGGCCATGTGCGTCGGACCGCTTAATTGCGATGCGCTCGCCTGTGGAAACAAAGCCTGAAAGGCTTCGCCGATGGCAGTTTTTACCCCGTGCGCACTGGCGAAGTACTGGTCCGTTTCGTTGCGGCTTTTTAACTCAGCGCTCGATAACGGTGCCCCCGGTGCGGTGCGAAGTGTGTTAATCCCGGTCACATTTCCATGTCGGTCGTGAATTGGCACCTGTATCGGCTGCGGTGTAGGTGTGTACGTGGGATTGCCGCCCTGATCCAAAGTCACGCTCATTCCTGTCGGCGGTTGGTAGCGGCCACCGTAAGGGGGAGTCGCAGCGGCAGCGGTGGGCGGCGGGGTATCTCCGTGTGTCACATCGGCGATTTGTTTGTCTATCGCGTCGAGGCGTTGTTGGTAAGGGTCCGCTGCGGGTTTGGAATCGCCGGAGGCGAGCACGTTGTCTACCGACGGCGCGTCGCCAGCAGACAAAGTATCGTCCAGCGGCGGAGGCGAATTGTTGTTAAGTTCTTGATCGACACTCGGCTGCTGGTTGTTTTCTTCGTCGTCCATTTAGTACAAAGCCCGTGCTGGATGCGACCCCGTCGAATATACGCGTACCCGGCCAATTTCGCTATCCGCTAATGAAGAGCGTAATTGATTGTTAAAGATTTTAATCGCGCGGTTCGCGTAAAACTCGCTGTAGTCGCCAGCCGCTTCATTCTCAAAATGCACAGCCATGCACGCGCACTTAAGCCCGCTCACACTGGATGGATAAACCACGTCGCTATTGCTTACCAGAGTGACGAATTTGCGTTTGCATAACGCAACCACGGCTAATGAGTCTTCGTCCAGGCTGTCTGGGTTTAGCGCTGTGGCCTCTGGCAGCGAATAACGCCTGTAGTCGCCCAGCGTTTCTCCCGGCTCGTAGAGGCCAAGCACGCTTTGTGTTGCGTCGCTCTGGTTTTTAACCGTCAACGTCTTAAGCGTGTTCGTGACCGGCATTTGCACAGATGTAATTGTGGTCACGTATTGCGCCGACCAACTGGTGTCATTAAGAGTTACATCGAATCCAAGGGCGCCTGTATCGTCGTAAACCTGGTTCCCGTTTTCGTCGAGCCCCTGAATATGCACTGTGCCTGTTTCGTTGGGGGCACCCACTTTGACCTGGCACGCTTCAGTCGGATCGGTAAATGTGGCGTACCCGCTCCCGTTGTCGATGGCTGCGGAAGTGAATTGCACATCCGTGCCGGGGAGAAATGCGTACCATTTGCTCGCGAGATCGGTTGCGCGGCCATTAACGGTAACGCCGAGCACCGCACTGTAGTGGCGAGGAAGAGTGAAAACGCCGCTGCTGTTGATAGCGATGTTGAGGGTCTGCTGTGTTCCGACGAAGCGCCCATTATCAAGCATGCGTTCAATCGCCTGGTTAAGAATGCTCTTCCTGGTCGCCGTGTCCGCGGCGATTGGAAATGCGCCGGCAGCGTCTAATTGAATGAGGGCTTCTACGAAAGTCATGCGGGTAGGTCGAAACTAACGGCTACCCCGGAGAAGGATGCGCCCTTATTATACACTGGTTTTGACGGTGCGGCTTGGGTTAAGCGCGTCTTTCCATTTCTGGCATCGGCTCTCGGGCTTGAGTTGCTTTGATTGAGGTGGGCGCGTAGCCGGGCAACCATGCCGAAGGAGCGGGATTAAAGGCCATTGGTTAGCTTTTAAGGCGACTTCGCTTCGCTGTCAATCCTTGGGAATTTAACACAGTCCAGTCACTCTCAATTCATGTTCTCGCTCGGCTCTTTATCCGCGCCTCTGCGAGTTACCCCGCAGTTTCGACTATCTCTTGCAGCTTTCGCTGTCGGGCGCTCGTGGGAGAAATTACCGGCGGTTCTCGCCTCGTCTCCTAGTCTGTGCTCTTTAACGTGCGCGTTTTTACGCCTTCGCACCAACATTCCTGTTGGCATTAGGTCAGGATTGTCCCGTTGGGGGATGTTCCCTGAGTTCACCCGATATGTGCCTTCGATTAAATTGATTGCCAGCATACTTTCATAACTGCCGGAACAGATGTCGTTTCGTCTCCGACAAGATTAGCGGACGAATACCCATTGTTAAAATGTTTTCCACCACCAGTTGCTACTTCCCAAACATTTACGTATTCCCGGTGCATTTCCATGTAGATCGTTAGGCGAATAGTTCCAGTTGATGGAGGAGGGTCGTCAAATGCAGCCGCCGCAATAAGTTCGTCCAGGGCAGCCGCAGATGGGACAAAATACCAGTCGTCAACCGGATTGCCCAAAAGGTAGTCTCCGACTCCGCCCGAGCATGGATTATCGGTTTGGAACGGCATTCGGTATGCCTGAACAACGGAAACGGAATGTGCGTCTTGATCGTAATCCACGACAATACCCCGAAGGCAGTAATGTCTAAAATAGTAGATCGTGAATCCAGATGGAGGAGTGACGCTCCGATTATATGTCGGCCAAAACCATGCTCCGAAATTGCGTTTTCCGGGGCCAGTGCCGCAATTAATGGTAAAAACATGGCAATCTCCCGAAGTCGGAGGCGTAACAACGAGCGGTGGCGGTTCCAGCGCCACATTAACCGCAAACCCAGACGCAAAACTGCCCGCAATCGAAAGCCGCGGATCGCCTGAAATAATGCGTGCGTTCGCGCGCTCTTCTTCGAGCATGAGAAGCCGCTCATGTATATACCACCTATCCATTCAAGGACACGCTAAAACCTTTTTTCATGTCGCCGCTAAAATTGATTGTGCCATCACCAATGATGCGGAAATCCCTGTGCTCTTTTTCCATCTTCAAAAGTCGTTTGTGCAACTCATCAAGGGAGGGAGGTGCAGCTATCTCATTTTTATCTTTTCTATTTCCACTTTCCATAGATTCTTTTGTTTGGTGGGGGTGACGCTTACAGTCGTGTTCCTTTCCGTCCCGATCCAGGCGTATATGTATTCCGAGTAACTGGGCGTAGTAGCTGGGTATAGATAAAACACATGTGTGCCAGAATACAGGTAGTCTGAGAGAATTTGATCGTGCAGCACACCCTCGTATTTTATGTAATCTGGCTCCGTAGAACCACCGTGGGTTGGCATTGTTTCAATGAATGGAGAGTCAGTAATGATTTCATCCACGGCAATTTCAGGAGAAGTTGCTGACGTAACCCAGTAAGTGAGTATCCGTGCCTTCACCAAATCCGCCCGAGTTTTACGAACGTTAGTCGGGATCATAAAAAACAATCCCGTCGACCCGTTGTAGAAAGCCGGTTCAATTGAAAGGTATCCGGGGAAGGCGAATGGCCGGGTATGAGAACTAATAATCGCGCTTGCTTCGTCAACTGCCAGCGGCACTTTCGTTTCCTTAATGAGTCGGGAATGCCAAACATCAATTCCAATCAACTGTTTCATCTCGCCGCTAACTGCCTGGGCTTGCAGTAACGCTGCCTGCGCGTCGGTGATGGTCTGAATGATCTGCTCGCTACGTGGATAGGTGACAAGCATCTCTTCGTCAAAAAGGCGGCTGATCTTTGCTGGATGACCTTCAATCGCCGTGCCCGCCGCGCTTGAGCCGCCGCCACTTGGAAATGTTGCCGTGGGCAGCGCCGTGTAGATGCCCGGTGCTGTAATCGCGGCCCGCACTACTACGTTGCCCGAGACGGTGTAGGTGCCCGCCGCTCCGCTTCCAGTGCCGCCCGAGAACCCTAATGAGTAACTTCCGTCTGTATAGCCGCTTCCACCCGCTGTGATAATCACTTCCGCCACGCCGGGGTTGGGATAACGCACGGTTTTCCTGATTGATAGCGTATCACTTATCGGATCAGTGTTCGACGACGCGACTCCGAAGCCGCTGTCGGCATTCGTGCCATCGGCGACCAACGATTCGGCGATGGTCTCAACACCAAATTCACCCGTCTGTTGTCCGCCTAGCTCGGTGGCCAGATCAGCATTAAAGACTGTTGCCGTTACCCTTTTCGTGAACTCGGTCTGCTGGGCTTCGGCACGTTGCACTTCACCAGTACCAAGCGACACATTGTCGGGGACGGTGCCGGCGACGGTGTCCCCGGTTGTATTAACCCCGCTATTGCTCCTAAAACGTAGCGGAATTGTTAGCTCGGTTCCGATCTGCCGCGACTTGGCGGAGAAGATTTCGGGCACTGCCGCCACCTCCAATATCACTTGCCCGTTGCCTAAATTCTTAGCTAAAACTGTTTGCGTCGCGGTTGGCGGCGGCTGCGAATCGGTCGCAAGTTGCAGCGTGCGAGTTTTTGTGACGACCTGCTTTTCTTGATTCGTATCCGTTTCAGCGAGTGAGACGGGCAAGCTGATGCCGCCACGTCCGCGGGTTGTAACACGTTTTGTAAATTCCGTGGTCTGCGCTTCGGACTTGCTTAGGTCACCCGTTCCTAGTGTGGGCGGATTTGCAGCAGTGCCGAGTAACGTTTGTTCAACGCTTGTTGTCGGTGCTGCCGCCCTCATTTCGCTCGGAACGAGATCGGGAATTTCTATTGATGAAGCGGTGGCTTGAAATACTTCTGGAACGGCGGCGATTTCGAGAATTACTTGCCCGTTGCCCAAATTCTTAGCTAAAACTGTTTGCGTCGCGGTTGGCGGCGGTTGCGAATCAGTGGCGAGTTGCAGCGTGCGAGTTTTTGTGACGACCTGCTTTTCTTGATTCGTATCCGTTTCAGCTAACGAAACAGGCAACGAAATGCCACCCCTGCCGGTCGTGGTGACACGGTGTGTGAAGAGCGACACGGCGTCATCCGTCTTCGACAGGTCGCCTGTGCCTAACGAAGGCGCAGAGGCAGTTCCGGTGAGCGTAATCGCGGACATGCTTGTCGGCACAGCCGGGCGAAATTCCGTGGGCACGATGTCAGGAATTTCAATGCCATAACGCGCCGCTTCAAAGACGGCAGGCACCGCCGACACTTCTTGCAGCACCGTGCCGAGGCCCAAGTTCGTTATTTTAACGCTTTGCGTTGCCGTGTTCTCGACCTGCGGATCGGTCGCGAGTTGCAGCGTGCGAACGACCTGCACGTCCTGCTTCGCCTCGTTCGCTTCGCGATTAGTAACTGATACAGGCAGCGAGATGCCGCCGCGTCCGCTGGTCGTTAGGCGGTGTTTGAACGCGGTTACCTGCTCATCACTCTTGCGTAGATCGCCGGGGGCAAGCGTTGGCGTACTCGCGCTGCCTTCGCTTGTGACCGCGACTGTTGAGGTTGGCACGCCGGCTTTGAATTCCGGTGGCGTAATGTCGAGCACTTCCGTTGAATACTGCGTTTGCGGGAACACGCTTGGCACATCGGAAACAGTGAGACGCAGTTTTCCGTTCGACAGATTCTCTGCTTTTACGTTGCGCGTCGCGGTTGGAGGCGGCGGTGTGTCGCTTGCATCAATTAGGGCGCTTGTTTTAGTCGCGGTTTGCCCTTCGGGCGTGCTCTCGTAGCTAACGAGTGAGCGCGGTTTGGCGTAGTAGAGTTTATCGGTTTGCGTCTCAGCCGTTGGGATAACGACCGACAACACATGCAGCGGAAACCGCGCCGAGTCGGGGTGCGCGCTGCCGATTGCAGGGCGACTGTATGCCGGTGCTATGTTTTCTCGTTCGATGATTTGTACGTCATCGTCGAGAAGTTCCACGCCTGCGGGCGTCTGAAACGTGAAACTGTAACTGTGCCCCTTAGCGAGGGGACTTAGTCTGATCGGCGGCTTGCCGCCAGGCGGAGCGGCCATGCGCCCTTACTCCGCGGCGACGTTAATCGAAGTTGCGGTCGTCTGAAAAACGAAAGTAAAAGTCTCGCCTGTCGCCGTGTTCTGCTTAAATATCTGCATCCGGGTCGGGCGATCAGCAGACGCAGTTCCTGCGTAAGCAGTCTGCATTTTAACGCAAAACGCTCTGGCTATCTCGCGGATGTCGCCCGTTGCCGACGCGGCTTCAGTATCGGTAAGCTCGGTTAAACACTTGGTGCCGCCGGAAGTGTTGGTGGTGAAACCGGCGACGCTGCCGGATAAAGTGTAGCCCGCACCTAACCAGGTGCTTGGATGAGGATCAAATGCCATATGCCTTTAAGATACCACGGGTGTCTGCTACTTGCCGGACTCGATCAGTTTGGCCTCTGCATATCGTCGGGTTGTCATTCCTCTTTCGATTGAGGTGCCCTTCCATACTCTGCACATTTCTCTTTCAAGCCTCGCCATGCGCGCGTAGTCTTGTTTTTCAATAGCCGGTCCCATGTCTCGCATCTCAGTTCTGGTCGGGCCAGACATGGCTGTGCCGCGGTTAAACACCAGGCTTCGAATGGCGTCTTTAGCCTCTGGGCGAAGAGAATCGAACCCTTTGTATGCTCTCCGGCAAGCCCCGTCTACGCGGGGCAGATCGACCTGATAGAAAACGTGATAGGCGTTCTCCCACGAGACAGTGATGTCTACCACTTCATGCAGATGCTGTTGTGCGGCGCGTCCTCGGTACGGATGAGTCGCGGCGAGTCGTGCCGGCGCATTTCCGGGGAGCATGGCCCAGTCTTGGAGAATAAGTCTGGGCGCATTCTCCGCGTTATCGTACCCGATCCCTTCCGTCACCCCGCTTGAACGCGCATCAGGAGCTTCGGGATGGGGCCATTTCTTGTATTGCCACTCGCCGCCTACTTCTGATTCGAAGATCAAATCTTCCGCCACCTTCGTCATCGCCGCGTCAGCTATGGGTAGCTGAATTTCAACGACCGGAGGCGTAGACGTGCGGATCGGGGTTGGGGACAACACGGCTGCGGGAGCCGCTGTCTCAGTCTTTTGATCGCAGGAAGCGAACGTCAGTGCGATAGCAGCCAGGCAAAGAAGACGCATAACGAGGCCGATACGATTGCTGAGATCGAGGCGAAGATCGGGTTAGCCAATTTTTGATCGCGAGTTAACCACGACCCGAAGGCTTCCTTGGATACGGACACAAGACCGATGGACAAAATGATAGCTACGAATCTTGGAGCCATCCCGACGACGAATTCCCACGAATCTTCTCCCGTTGCCCTGCCAGTCATGTAGTAATGAAGCTCAATAGCTGCCCAAACGAAGAACAGCGACATCGGGAGCCAGAAATAAATTTCGAGCCAGTTCGTGATGTTCGCCCAAATGGTTTTCATATCTTTGGCTTCGGTGTGAAGACAGAGAGCAATTTTGCCCACAGCCCTTCAAGCAGACTTGCAATCGGCGCGAGCCACGGGAACGCAGTCTTCAATAAAAGTGACCCAACCCCGATCAGGATTGCGAGCACGATCAGCACAGCAATCAAGATGAGAATGTGCCTCGCCAGCACTCCAAATCCGTAGAGCACGGCGTTCAAACCCCAATGCTTGTTCAGACTGTCCAGCTTATCGGCCTTGACCTTGTATCCAACAGCTATCACGAGCTGTGCATGCTCCGCTGTGGCTTGTGCTTCTGCGGTCTGCGCTCGTTGCTCCGCAAGGTTGGCAGACTCGGCGGATTGCGCTGCCGTCTGCTTGGCCGCTTCGCTTTCCGCTATCGCCTTATCCCTCTCTTGATCGTGCAAGCGCAATTCGTCGCGCGCTTTTGTTACAAGTTGCCTCTCATGTGGAGTCAACGCGAATGCGGAGGAACACAAAATAAGCAGTATTGCACAGATGCGTTTCATTTCAGGAGTTGGTCGAGCGCCTTTTCTGCGTTCTTAACATGCGTATCAGCTTGCGTATCGTCTCGCGCGTTCTTGTCGATGTGCTGCTGAGTTTGCTTAATGTGAGTTTGCGTAGTTTTGTTTTGATTACGAAACGCCACCACGTTCACTTTGGGGGTGACAACAGGAACTGCTTCGCATCCTAAAAGGATCAGCGCCAGGAGCGGAAGGAGTGCTTTCAAATTCGGCCCAGAAGCAAGAGAATAACGAGTATGATGATAAGCAGCCCTACGCCTCCGTGAACCGGGTAACCGGCCCCGTATCCACCCGTGGGGAATGCGCCTAGCAAGAGCAGAATAAGAATTACTAGAAGAATCGTTCCCATTTTAGTGGAATCCAAAATGCGGTCCGACTCCTCCAAGAAGAATCGACAAAACCCAAAAGGCCAACCCGGCGGCGATCAGGTTCCAGCGAGACGATACGTTAAAAGTGCCGAGGACGAATAGGACGAAGGCGAATACCAGCAGGATTAGGTTAAGCATGAGAGAACTATACCACAGGTAACGGGTACCTAATGGGAGAGGACGGGTTTAGGCGCACCCATTAAAACAGCGTTTTCAATCCGGTTGAGCTGGTCTTTTGTGCTTAGCAATTCCACGTCCTGCTTCGACAAGGTGCTCTGGATGCGTTGCACTCCAGTCTGGGTTTCAGTAATGGCACGGCCATGCTCTTCCAAGGTTTGATCTACTTTGGCGTCGTGCTGTTTGCTCAGTTGACCGGCCAGTGCCGCTGCTTGCACCCGCACATCGTGACTGTGGATTGAGTTCATAACGGCGCCGCCCCAGCCCATGAAGGTGCCGATCCACGCGAAAATGCCGCTGCCGATTACGACGTACTTCGTCCAGATCGGCCATTTGGCGTGGACCCAGCGTACAGGCCATGAATGTGGTTCGTCGTCCATTTTAGTCGATAAAAAATGCGTGCGTGATGGCCATCTTAATCTATAAATTGAACGCTGCGGATACGGGGCAGGTAGATATGAAGCCCTTTGCGTAACGAATCGAGATCGTGCGCGGTTGTGAACAAAGGTTTTGACCCGTGCAGCGTGTCATATTGAAAAACCGCTCCTGTTTTTGGCAGAGCGAACACCATGATCGCGTGGCCTCGGTAGTCGTCGTAAAACGTCACTCGGATAATCCGTGCCCATACATGCTCGTGTTGCAGGGCGCGCATGACGTGGACTTCGGCTATGACAGCGATTGGTAGACATGTATTGTGGGCTCCGTCGATGCGGGCAATAGGCGGGATTATTAGCCGCTCCTCTGCCAATCCTGTAACTGTGACTTCTCCCCAAAGTATGAGGAGCAGCGTCAACAGCACGTAGAATGCAGAGCGCATCCGCATCTACTATACCATAGGTAACAGTCACCTATGGGGGAGTCAGTTTGGCCGCGACCAGTAACAGGGCGCACAGAAGACTGAGCATGTGGATAAGATACAACAGGTATCGGTTACCTGCCTGACCCGATTATTTCTTTAACACGGCCCTGGCCAACATGTGCAGAATGACGGCGATGAGAATGAGCGCGAACCCGATGGCCAAAATAGATATGGCGGTAGGACTTGCCATCGGGACAGTTCCACGCAGAATCTCTGGGGGATGCCCTGCCAAGTATTGTCCTACGGTCATGCCGCCGATGGCACAGGCCATCGCACCGACTAGGCCGATCAGGATGGTAAACTTTGTCATCACGGTTTGCGAGCCATGTCTTTCATTTGGTCGTTCACTTCGCCAATGCGTTTGGTAGCCTCTTTGGACGAAACGGGGCCGCCCGATTTGGTTTTGTGATGGCGCACCGGAGGGGCAGGATGAGCTACGCAGCCCGTTAGGATAAGGAATGCGAGCAGGTATTTCATTTTCGTTCCCGGCTCAAGAGTTGATTTTGCACTTTAACTAAGTCGATAATTTCAGAGTTGAGTTTAAGTTGTTCTTTCATCTGTCCGACGATTTCGTTAATCCGGTTGTCGGTGCGCTGATGTTCTTCTGCATCGCCCTTCTGTAAGTAAGCGATGTCTGCGCTGTTCCGCGTAACGTCCTTAATCACCGTCATCTGCGAAACGCCGAAGCCAATGGAGCTGCTGAGTGCGGCGATGAGCAGAGCCACTAAAATCTGTCTCCAACTCCCGTTAATGTCGTGGTCGCCGTTCATGAAAAGACGATCTTTAATCCGACTGGCGCAGTCGGGAGCGGCAGTGGGAGTGGGACTGTGACGGTCACTTCCGCGCTGTTTGGGCTGGACAGTCCAGCCGCATTGACCGCCGCGACGACAAAAGCGTGAAGGCCAGGGCTTAGCACGCTCGTCGTAAACGATGGAGCCGTAGGGGAGCCCAACACATTAAACGCTGTGCCGACGTGCTCAAAAACGGAGTAATTCGTTATCTGTTGCTCAACTGGATTTGGAGTCCATGTAATTAGTGCAGTCATATCGTTAGTCCTTTACTTGGTTTGCTTTCGCCGGTCGCGTTTTTCGCGGTTACGGTTATCACTGAACGGCGGTTAGTTTGCAGAGAAAAAGACGCGACCTGAGTTGTCCCGGCAATCTGCCCATCGCGCCGCACGATATACGCATTGACGCGCTGGCTGGGCGGGTTCGGAGTCCACGCTATGTGAACGCTTTTCATGGATAAAGCTGGATAAATAGCAAAGCTGGGGCAGTCAGCGGGTTCGCAATCGACAGATCGCCGAGTTGTGTGTTCGCTTCCCGGCCACGGATATAAAGCGTGTGGGTTCCCAGCGCTAAGTTCCACACATGCGGCTGCGTCGGGTTGGCGTCATCATTGAGTGTAACCGGATAAACGCTCAGTCCTGCATGAATCGGGATGTTCCATACCTTTGCGCTGGTTGGTTCACCGTCCATCGCGACAAAGAACGAATTGCTTGAGCCGTCAACCCCGCTCACAGACGCAATAACGGAGTAATTCCCGGCCACGGGAACATTGAAAAAGTATGTCGCCAGTCCGCCATTGGAAGGCGTTGTTGTCTCGATACTCTGCGCAGCCACTCCGCCTGCGACCACGAATGGAGCTGACACGGTAGCTAAAGAGATCGGCCATGCCGGGCTGTTAGGCACGTCACCGATTGGTGTAGGTGTTGAGGCTGATATCCAGCGTTGCAGATAATTAAAAACAGGAACAATGTCGCCTGTGCCGTTGCGGATAATGATTTCCCCAACATCCATCTGGCTGAATCCCTGTGGAAATCCATTCACGTTGACTCCGGCTCCTAGAGCCATGTCGGACTTGGCATTCGTGCCGGGTGTTCCGCTCATGGTTGTTAACGCGCCATTATTGATCCGGTATTGGGATTGGGCACCATTAAACTGCACCATCATGATGTTCCAGTTGGTATTGACAGCACCGAACAGTTGGTTGGAAGGAGCTATCGCTTCCCATTGCCCGGAACTGGTTATAAGAGCCTGATACGGTTGACCGGCAGAAGTTTCACTAAAGAAATACTGGTCCCCCGTTGTGTAGAGCTTGAACACGATAAAAATCTGGTTGGGTTGCACAATGGCGGGACTGAAATTAGCACTTTGCATGTACTGGCTGATTCCGTCCGTATGAATGACGGGCAGCCCATTCTGTGCGTTTTTGAAAGTGGGCTGCGCCGCGCCACTTGCCTGAGTTAGGTTGATCCCTTTTGAAGCCGTCCAGGTTGCGACTGGCGCATTATTAGCCAAGGCAAGCGTATCGGCTTTTAACCATTCCACCACGGTCGTATCAGTAGTGGGACTATACGGAGCGGCACCACTCGCCAATGGGTGCGGATAAGTGTACGGCGTGTAGTAGTCCACCCATGCGCCAGCCACGCGCTTGTAAAAATGACCAGTCTGGACAACGGCAGGATCGACTGTTGGGGTGGCCGTGGAGCATTTCCAGTAACCAACTCCGTTTGTCGCGCTCATGGCCGGGGTGGTTGTTCCGCGCCCCATCCCAACAGACCCGTCAAACGCTGCGTTGTAGTTGTAAAAATTATTATTCTCCGTTATGCCGCAATTCAATCCAGTAACACCTGGAGTCAGCGGCTTAGTGCTACCATTGAGCGTGTTGTTCCATCCGTAGGTGTTGTTAATTTCGGGAGTGAACTTTCCAACGGTAGACGGAAAAACGGTGTTTACGTTCGATGTGCATGCATTGGGATATTGATCGATGTTCAGCGCCACTCCCGTTCCACTTCCGTTCGTGGCGATGTTATTGTGAACCAGACCGTGACTGCCTCTGAAACTTAGCCATCGAAAATAGCTGCTGCCCGTAAACGTGTTCCCGTAATATTCCGCAACCATTTGCCCCGTTGTATAATTACTCGTGCTGTAAAAATTCTGGAACCCGTGCGCGTCCCATATTTCGGCATAACCTGTGGCGTTCGCCATGTTCCAAGTGTTATACCGTAGGACGTAACGCGATCCCTGACCGCTCTCCACGTATCCGGGACCGTAGCCTGAAAAAGCTGAAGACCACTGAATGGTATTCCCCTCAAAGAACAGGTTGTCCGCGCTTCCAAAAAGATTAGGACTTGGACTTGGCCAATAAGCGGTGTTAAGCCACTCGTCTATTACTCCGTTGCCGAAAGGCCGAAAGATTTCGTCGCATCGGTCGAAGATGTTGTTATAGATCACACCGCGCACTTGTCCGATAACATGAATCGCCGTGCTCTGGAATCCGGCATTACGTAATCGGCAATTACCGATGGCGAGATTTTTGAATGGTTTAGCTGCCAGCGCTCCTGCGCCTTGGATGCTTATGAGATATAGGTTCCCGCTGCCAGCCGTGTTTTGTCCGTCAAATGTGATTCCTGTTACACGAATCGTTTCCTCATTAGCGATTGCCGTGGCATCGGGCGAAATCTGAATAACCTGCGCCGTGTGATTGATGGTGGTGCTATCCCGCCCGGCCCCGAGTAATGTTACGCCCCTAGTAAGTACCGCTGTCCCGCCAGCCCAATTAAACGCCCCCGGAGGAACCGTTACCGTGTCGCCACGAGCAGCCCCGTTCACCGCTCTCTGGACATCGGCTAACGAACCATTGGTAGTCCATGTGGTAGCCATTAGAATCCTCGGATGAGGCCTATTGCGCGCCATTTGGAGTCGGTTGCGTTCCACTGAAACGCGACTTCAAACTTAGCCGAGGCGGTAGTTGGGATCATAGCCGCCGTAATGTCTGTGCCAAAAGCGAAGGCCGCGTTCCAAGTAATAACTCTCCCCGTGCCATCCTGCACGAACCGGAATTTGAGCGTCTGCCCGTCAAGGGGTGTCCCCGTGGGCGCGTTTACGGTAAGAGCGCCGGTTAGCGCAGCGATGTTGTAGGTGACAAGTGCTCCCGTTGTGCCGACTGCTGGCGTGATGGTGGAAGCGTAAGCAACTGAGGTAACAACAGAGATTGGCTGTAGCGAAGTATCTGACGGGTGAATGTGGTCCGCACGGGCGTAATGTTTGGATGTGCCTTCTGTTGATACACTGTCCACAATCGGCATCGCGCCGCCCGCTTGGCCAATGACAAAGGCGGTTGTAGCAAATTGTGTGGTGCTCGTATCAGTTGTTGCCGTGGCTCCGCTTTGCGCGCCACTCCATACGTTAGTCCCATTTAACAGCGGGATAACCGCGCCGCTTGAACCTGTGTTCACCGTAGCCGCGGTGCCAAGTCCCGTAACGGACGCGACCGGCCAGGTTGCGCTCAAGACCAGCCCGTAATTAGCCAAGGCCGTTACAGCGTTTCCACTCTGCTGTGCAACGGGCGTGGTTGCGTAAAAACCGACATTGGTTCCGAATGTCTGTGCGCCGCTCCAAACATTCGTCCCGTTGAGCAAAGGGATGGTCGCCCCGCTTATGCCTGTGTTTACAGTGGCCGCTGTGCCGAGGCCAGTAATCGACGTGGTCGGCCAAGTTGCGCTCAAAACTAATCCGTAATTGGCCAGCGCCGTGACAGCATTTCCACTTTGCTGCGCAACTGGTGTTGCCGCGTAAAAACCGACGTTCGTTCCAAAGGTCTGCGCCCCGCTCCAAACATTCGTTCCGTCGAGCAGCGGGATTACTGCGCCGCTTGTGCCTGTGTTTACAGTGGAGGATGTGCCCAACCCTGATATGTCGGTGTTAGCAAGTGCGATTGCTCCTGTGCGACCAGCTACGGAAGTCACCGGCGAACTGGATGGAACTCTTTGCCAAACTGGAGTGCTGTTACTAACTACGGTGTCTCCTACGGCCCAACTAGAAATGCCGTCGAGACTGGTCGAGCCGGCAACCGATACGAAATAATAATCGCCATTCGTGCCGCTGCCATCGGACAAACTTGGGGAATTGGTGTTGGCGTTCCAGACACCTTTGTAGCTAGACGCTGTGGCGGGCAGAACGGCGGAAACAATTTTGCCAGAGCCGTCGAGGATAGGAACGTTTCCCGCGCTCGTGCCGGTATTAACCGTGGCCGCTGTGCCAAGTCCGGTCACACTGGCGACTGGCCAAGTTGCACTTAAGATCAACCCGTAATTAGCTAATGCTGTGGCAGCGTTTCCGCTTTGCTGTGTCACTGGAGAGGTCGCATAAAAACCTATATTTGTTGCAAAGGTCTGCGCCCCGCTCCAAGTATTTGTTCCATTTAACAGCGGTATGGTCGCTCCGCTTGTGCCTGTGTCTTTACTCGCGACTGTGCCGAGTGTTGCCCAACTCCCACCGCTGTGCTTGAACTGGACGTTACCGCCGCTTTCGTGCAGTCCGTAGCCGCCGGTACCCTGCGTAGCACCAAAGTTGTAGTAACTCCCTGCGGGTTGTTGCATGAAACCCGTAACCAATAGGTCGCCTTCAATGCCTATGCCGGTTGTGCCAGCGACAAACCCTGAATTGATGTAAGTCAGGTCGCCTTCAAAATAGATTGAACCGTTTCCTGTGCCTTTGAAAAAAGCCCTGTAATTATTACCGGCATTAGCAAAACCGATCTGTCCTTTGGTTGCGCCATTGGAAGTTAAGTCAATGTAATGAGACAGGCTCGTGTCGGTTGTGTTGAACGTCGCCATTACTGCTGCCGTGGGATCGCCTTGGTCACTGGTCGAACCCGTTTTGCCCTGGACAACGGAATAGACAAGCGAGTCGTGGTCGCCCGCAACCGCGCTTCCAGTTGGGGGATTTAAGAATCCTCCGCCAAAACCATCGGCTATCAAAGAACCAGTTGGTTCGTAGGTGATCTGCCAGTCGTGGGTATCGGTATGGTCGTTTACGATGTGGGCATCAAGGTAACCAAAGTAATCCGAACCGATTTTTTCCCGACTGATCCTGATCTGGTCGAGCGAAAGTTGACCCGTGTTTGGGCTCGCCGCGTTTCGCAGCAAAGTAATATGCCCAATCGGCCCACCCGAATCGAAATACCCCAGAATCCCAAAGCTAATCTGCATGTCTAGTACTTGAGAGGTATTCCCGGCGTGCTGAATGGTGAAGGTGCCAGACGAAACATTGTTTCGGGCAAAGATGCGATACCAACCCGTGCCGGATTCAGTGAAGTTTATCCGGGCAGCTTTCAAGTTGTCCACTGTGGCTGCCGCCGTGTCGGGTACGCTGGCGATTTCACTTCCGTCAAAGTAACGGTTATTAATAAGCAGTGGATCACCAGTCGCTGCGTAGCCAACACCAACTTGGGCATTAACATAGTCAGGATGAATCCGGTTGTTACGATAAATGTTGGCGGTTGTATCAACCCCGGAGTCCGAGTTATAATTTTGAAAAATTAGAGCAGCGAACGGACTGAGCGTGCAACCGGGAACTGGACGAAGCGTGTTGTTTTCAACCGTAAAGTGGTTACAGTTATCGAGGCCAAACCCAGAGTCAAAACAGGTGAGCACGTTATCGGAGATGATCCCGTAGGCGTTAACGTTTGCCCCACCTCCGTTCATTAGGATTCCACTACCGCAACCATCGAAGATATTGTGAACAATTCGATTTCCAATCGTGGGAAATGTGTCGTGAAAATAACCGTAGTGAACGTTTCTGGCATAACATCCTTTTACCGTTGGAGCGTTAAAACCGCCAACCTGGTAAGCGATGCCAATTAAGGGGGCGGCGGCGGTTCCATAAATGCCGCCGTCAACGACGCAATCAATAATCTCCGCACTACCGCCAAATGGAACCGTGTCTTGATTGGGAATGCTGGCGCTGGTAAAATAGCCCGATTGAATGGAAATGGCAGTAGCGGATGCAAATCCCGCAATAGTTGTCGGTAACGAAGCCTTACAATTTATGATCTGACTGCTATTGGGCGCTGTCGCCTGTTCGTCCACAGGACCGTAGGCGGCCAGAATAATGACAAAGGTTTCGTTTACCCCACCGAAATGAATGGCATGAACGTTCCTGATCTGCCCACTTCGGCCTTCCACAGCCGCTATTTCAAAATTAGAGTGAGTGTTAGTAGCTGCGTGCAGTGCATCGAAATTGCAATCAACCGTGAAATCAGCGTACTCAATATCATCCCCTTGTGTTCCAAGGTCTGTAACTCCGATGACCTTATTGTAGGTGTCGGTAGCGTGAACCAGTTTGATGGTGGTTAGGTCCCGACCCGCGCCAAGGATGCGCCAACCGGTCTTAACGTCAAATGCTGGCCACCCATTAGTCTCAAACGTGCCCGGCTCCAGATGGATCGTGGTGTAGGTGCCAAATCCGGCCATCAACGCATCAAACTTAGTATGCGTACTTCCATCAAATGGGTCTTCCGCCGTGCCGGTTCCTGCACGTCCGTCGTCACGAAGCGCAATCCAGACTTCTTTCGTCAGTCCTCTGTCGCCGACCGAGGGGGTCAGTGCGGCTACCGTGCTCCCGCCAAAGACAAAGCCAGGCATATTACAACTCCCACTCCGCCACTACGGTTACCGGGCTGTTCGATTGATCGGTGCGCCGCACGCTAATCTGCGATGCGTCTGTTATTCCTCTGAATTGCCAGCCGAAACCCGTAGGGATCGTTAAGGCAGCGCCCTCGTTGCGGCGTACGTCGAGCGAAGTGCCACTAGCGTTCACCACGCTTAGTTGCTTCGCAGGCGTAGCCTCAAACGCGGTCCAATTCGTGCCGGTTGTAAACGTGGTGAGCGAGATGGCGCCAGCGGAGATGACCACGTTAGCGTCGTAGTCGTGGGCAGAGCTGACGAGCTTTTGCAGCGACTGCGTCGGCGCGTCGGTGCTGAGAGAGGCGGTTCCTTCGGTGAATGGCATAAGGTTAATTTACCACGGGTGGCAGATACCTGTTCATAAATTCAGCCGAGCCATGCGCTTGATCATCGAGGAGACAAGTCCCGCATCTCGGCTTTCGCTACATTGGTTCATGTCCAGATTGCGATTGTTGGGGGTCATGCTAGATGCCGCTTGCAGCGTAAACACTGAGGCCGAGTTGTGAATGGTGAGCGCGGAGACTGGCATCGGTATTATTTCCCTGTAACCGTCCACGCACTTCCGTTATACCAGACGAGATATTTCGTTGCACCCGATCCGGTGTTCACGGCGGTTGCGCCCCATGCGAGGCCGGAGTCGCCATCGGTGATGGATGCTACTTCGCCAGTCGTCGGTGAAGCGTTCAGAGCGGCGATGGTCGTGCCTGCGTAGATCACGCTCGTCTGCTTGGTTCTGCCTGCGAAACTCCCCTGCGCGCCGGTTCCGACACCTATTAAACCAGCACTGATGCGGGAGTAACCAGCGTCAGTGCTCCATTTAATGACTCCAGTGGTGTTGGCTTGGAAACCCGAACCGGCAACGAAACTTGCATTTATTCCGTAATTACCAAACGCCAGCGTCAGCGTTCCATTGGCAAGAAAACCCATTTGATTGCCGCCACTGTCGTAGAGAGCAGTCGTGGGAAAGTTGATATGACAAGTGCCAACACTACCACTTGAACCGTTAGGAAAAGTCAGATATTGCGGAATCGAAAGGTTCCCTGTGGAATTTACATTAGGACTTAACAGAGCACCGATAGTCGCCACCCCCGTATCGTCGAAAGTAGTGCTTCCGGCACTGTTGGCGATTCTACCCAATGTTGACGGAGTGCCATTTGAAAAACTTCGGTAGAGAACCCAACGGGTAGCTCCTGCCGTTAAGACCGGAATCGTTATCCGATTAAAGTTGCTCCCATTCAGCGTGGCGTTTCCTGTCGTAAAATTGGTATTTATAAACCTCGTCGAGGTTCCATCAGCAAATTCCAGCGCCAACGAATATGCGTAAGTGGTTGTCCCGGCAGTTCCAACGCTAACGACGGCAGGTGCGGCTGGGTCGGCTAAAGTTTGAAATGAGAACCCGCCTGCTTTAAGGATTCCATACTGCCCGGCTGTTCCGCCGTTAACTTCAACTACACCTGCGGCGTTGCGACTAATGCCAGCATCGGACGATGAACCGATGGTAAATTCACCCGGCACATTGACGGTCGTAGTATTCGGACCCACGCCCAGCACAGTTGTTCCAGCGCGGTTTTTTAAGCTGACATCGTTCGTGGTGCCGTAACCCATCAAAGTCGCTCCACTGACGGTTGAAGCGAAGAAACTCGCCTGAGTTGCGGATAAGGCTGAGGGCGTAGCAAGTGCCGTCGTGCTTTGAAGCGACAACGTAAATGTCTCACTCGTAAATGCGCCCGTGTTCGGTGTGCCGCCGCCGATTGCGCCGGGAGCAGTTGGGTCGAACGCTGCGGCATACGCGCCAGATGCCATGGCTCCTCCCGGTCCCGAAGTCGTAATGGCCGAGCCTGCGCCGATGGCCAGCGTGTAAGCTGACGCCGCCCCCGCGCTTGTGATCTTGAACGGGTTGCTCGTTCCGACCTTGAGACTATCCGCGCCCAAACCCCATTTGTTCGTCAGTGTGACGCCCGTGCCTTGGACTGGATCGGAGAAGTAAGCAGAGATGTAATCGGTAAACGTAACCGTGCCTGACGATGCGATGGTGTTGCCGCCGAGTTTATTCGTATAAGCCGCCGCCACTGTGCCGCTGCTTGTTGTGTCGGTCAGGGTGCCAGCGATGCCGACCAGGCGCAGTCCGCTCGTTGTCCAAGCCGCTGCGCTTTGGTTACCAGAGAGGGTGAAGTTAGGACTCGTTACCGTGCCTGTGAACGTCGGACTGGCGAGCGGGGCAATGCCGGTTAGCCCAGTCCCGCTACCATTATTAAGCTGCACTCCGCCTGCCGTGCCGATATTGACGGCCAAGGCTGTGGCTACCCCTGTGCCGGGTGTGACCCCGGCCCATGTCGTCAGGTCTGCGTCGTAGGCTTGGACGTTAGTGCCTATAACAAGACCTAAGCTTGTGGGCGTGACGGCTGCTGCCGCGCCTGCCGCGTCGTAAGCGCCCGTCGCCGTGAAAGCCGCTGTGCCCAGTGTGCCTCCCCCGCCAACATCGAGGTTGCCTCCCAATTTCAGTGTCCGGCTACCGTTCACGAGGTCGAGCGTCAAGGCCCGCGCTGTCGAAATGGTCGTGGAGCTTGTAGCGGTTAAGGTTACATCATAGGCCGCGCTGGTGTCGCGGATGGCCAAGCCGGTTAGGCCCGCCAGTGTGCCGCCTGTGATCGACACCGCGCTGTCGGCTTGGGTGGCCATTGTGCCGAGGCCGAGGTTTGTGCGAGCGGTAGGCAGGTCAACTAGGTCGGAGAGATTGTTATCGCGGAGGGCGTAACGAGAAATTTGTGTAACTGTTCCGCTAGTTATGAGGGCAGCTCCATCATCGCGAGTAACATTATTGTAATAGATTACCGCTCCAGCCGAATTAGCATTCAGATCATAGTTATTGGATGCACTTATCCCTCGATGAAGTCTAACGTTGTGCGCCTCGATGAGGCCGGAGCTTCCTGATCCCCGTGTCTCAAATGCAGAATTAGTTCCAGTTGCGCCGTCAACGGAGACAGAGCCTCCATACCAGTAAATCTTGCCCGCATTTGCGCCGCTACTTATTGCAACTACTCCCGTGCTTATGCCTGCTCCGTCCGAACTGGGTCCGGTAACTACAACGGCGCAATCGTAAAACTCAGCACTGCCCCGAATAATCTGAACGGCATCGTATTTCGTTAAAAATGTGCAATTAAACGCTCGTAGAAATACACCGGACGACGTGCTATATGATTGTGTTCCGTCCGAATCACCAGACATTCGTATATTTCTCCAAACGATATTTGTACCAGACCCGCTACCCATCCCTATCGGACACTGATGCGTCCCATTGGTTAGGGTTCCATTTATCGTCAAATCGGATATTACCTGATTGGATGATAAAACTATTATAGGATGGGTAGAACTAGGAAGGCTTGAATTTATGATCGTTACTCCCTCACCAGCCCCGATTAGAGAAACCCCGGATGGCAGAACTACTCCGCTGTTTTCGGTGAAATTGCCTGCTCCGATTCGGATAACATCGCCACTAGTTATCCCGCTAGCCCCCGCTGCGGCAGCAACGGTCAATAACGGTTTGTCCTGCCTTCCGCGTAATCCAGTAGAATCATTTCCCGCCACATCCACGTAGATCGTGTTACTGGTGCTTGGAATGTTCTGGAGATCGCTGAAGTTGCGCGTGGCTAGGCTCGTCAGGTTGGAGCCGGTGAAGTCGAGGGCGGTAAATACATCACCCGATTCGCTTGATGCGGCTGCGGGCTTCCACTCCTTTAGAGTATCGTCCCATTCGAGTGCATTACCGTCCGCTGGCGCGATAGCAGAAATGTATCTGCCCTGTAGTTTATCTGCGTCGGTTGAACCTTCGCCGGGATAAAGTGGCTGAGTCTCGTCAGCCATTTCAAATTACGACGGCAGTGAAAAAGCAGTCGCTACTTCCAATGGTCTTGGTCGGCCCGGTCGACGAATTACTTACCGAGATGCCAGTTGACAACGGTAAGCCCGTGATTGGCACGTCCGCAGAAAACGAACTCTGCGTCGGAACGGCTAACACTTTAATCGGGACTGCCGTATTAGAGGGCACCGTGGCCGAGTTGAAAATCTGAATAAACTGCGCCGGGCCTGAGTTATATCCGCTGACACTGATGAGCGTCCCGGCGCTCGCTTTCAGCACATGGCTCGCCTCGTAAGCAGCAGACGCGACTAGCGTGCCTGTAGGCGGGCTCACCTTGCCGATGTTATTCGTCCCTGCGGGAAGGGCGTTGGTAATCGCGGTGACCGCTGTAACAGTCGTTACTGCTGTAAGCGTGTCGGCAGCTTTAAGTAGCGTGCTCAGATCGGCGTTAAGATGCGCGGCGCCAGTTGCAATCGTCGCTAAATTACCACCCTCAAGCGCAGGCGTAGCCGGTTGTTTGGCAAGCACAGCCGCGAGCGTAGTCTGCGTGGCGGGGTCGGCAGACTGTTTAGCCAGCACTGCTGCAAGCGTGGTCTGTGTGGCTGGGTCGGCTAACTTAGTCAGGACAGACGCAAGCGTGGCCTGTGTGGCCGGTGTGGCCGGTAGTTTGGCTAGGATCGCGTCAAGGTTGCCTCCGGTTTCCAACGCCAGCGCCGCCGTATTGAGATTAGTGCCGGCGTTTGCAGTAACAGTACCAATAGTAACGCTACCAGTAGAAACCGTTACGTTAGCGGATTCCTCTACGGCAGGCCACGCCACGATCACGCCGTCAGCGTTAGTCGCCACATCCAGATACAACTCACTCAGGTCAATGCTGCCCCCCACGGGAGCAGAAATTATTTTCGTCTCGCCGGGTGCGATGAGCTTGAGCTGACTGTCGTTAGTAGACGCAGTCCCGAACCAGACATTGCCAGTGTTATCGGTGCCCCGCGCTTTCTTACCCGTCAACGACACGCTGGGCACTTTTTTGCGTCCGCTCACGCTCGCTATCGTTTGCACGACCGTGAACCCGCTCGTCGCGGCTACGGGCACTTGCCGGGCACCTAAAGAGGCTTGAGTAACTGTGGCTGTATCAGTAGTAGGCGTCGAAACAAATTCCGCATCTGCGTCTAGCGCGGTAGCGATTGCGGCTGCGATTGTATTGGCGCTATCACCTGTAACGATGTCGACTTCGATAAGCCGGCCTCCCGTAATCTCCGGCGCGGTGTTGCCGCTAGACACGTTAATCCACACTCGCACAGGACCATTGGAATCGGCACAGTCAAAAAACTTGCCTCCGCGCGATCCGGCCACGTCCGCGACCGTTTGCACGGTAAACGCTTGCGCCGTTCCGGCCCACAACTTTTCAGGCGTGCCTGCCGAGGAAACAGTTTTGGTAAACTGTCCGATCTCGACGTTCTTTGTTTCTTCAATTAGGAATTTTTGTATCATATTAAACGTTTCGTAGAATGCCCCACACCGATACAGTTACAGCGCCGCCAGTTTGTTCGTTACCGGTAGGGTTAAGCCGAAGGCCGCTACCCTCCGTGCCGCCTGTGCCTAACTTGTAAGCGTCACCATTCGTGACACCGCTCGTGCCGATTCGGACAGAGGCGTCTCCGACGAGAGCAGACTTCGCAATCGAGAAGAACTCGTCCCCGTCGTTACTTTCTATCACCAGCGCGGTTGCTTCGTTCCAACTTGTGGTGTCGATAAATGCCTCGAACCCTGTCACAAATACCGTGCGCGTGCCTACTGTGGCGTCGCTTATCAGCTCGACGTCAGGCCCGTTTGTCCCGCCAGACATGCCATGCAGTGTGCAATTCGTGGCCGTTTTGGTAATGGTTACATTGCCCGCAGTCCCCACCCCAGTGTTTGCGAGCGAGCACGTCCCTGCGGTTCCGTTAGTCGCCGTTACGCTAAGTGTGGCGGATGCGGCGTTAACCGCTGTGTAAAGCGCAGTTGCCGTAAGCGCTGCCGTAGTGCCGATAGCGACTGCAATATTAGTCCCGCTCACCGTTCCACTTCCTGCGGCCAAGCCGTTGCCAAACGTGCCTGCCCCAGTCACGGCGAAATTAGTTGCCGATTGCGTCAGTGTGAACGCGTTGCCTGCTGTGCCTCGCGTGTTAGCGGTTAGCGTTACCGTAGTCCCGGCGCCTTGAGTAGCGGTGAACAGAAACGCTGGTGCGGCGACTGCGTTAATCGCGTTAAGCAGGTTCGTGCAAACGGTAGCTGTGCTGACCGCTGTGCCGCCGGGCGTAGCCGCTGTGCCGACTCCGATGCGAGTCGCAGTAATGGCGGAGCCCACCGCTACCTGCGTGACACCACCACTAAACGACGTAGTCACGGTAATTTGTTGTGCTACCCCGGCGGTGCTGTTCGCACTCGACGCTGCGGTTGTGATGCCAGTGCAAGTGCCGTTGTCGAGATTGATGTTAAGCGTGCTGTCGTTAGTCGCGGGGAGAATGCGCGTCAGTGAAATCGTTGCTGAAGACCCGCCCACTGTATAAAGGGCGGTTATGTTCGCATCGTTCCCCAGCGCAGTGCGGACTTTACCGGCCCAGGTTGCGGCTACATCGCCGGCCACAACTGCAACGCTAGTTGTTATCGGAGTGCCCGAAACACCAGACGCAGTCGTAACTACGGTCGCGTTACCTGTGCCTGGCGCGACACCTGCTGTTGTATCGGCACTTGACGCTTCGGTTGTTAGCCCCGTGCAAGTATCGTTGTCAATCGAGACATTTAGCGTAGCATCGTCAGCAGCTTTCGTTTTCGCTGTTAGGATAATGTCTGCGTTCGCGCCTGTTACGGTGAAGAACCCGGTCGACACGTTGCCGACGTTCGCATCGGACACCATCGCCGCCCTGATCTTGGTCGCTACTTGAGAAGCGGAGTCCGAGGCGGCCAGAGCTACATGCAGAGTGACCGCACTGCCTGTCATTCCGGCAGCAGTCACTATGACCGTCGCGTTACCCGCGCCAGTTGAAGGTGTGATTGACCCGACTACCGTAGCAGTTTCGACTTGGTTAACGCCTACCGTAATCGTGCCGACTGCGGTTGCCGTTTCGACCTGACTCACACCACTTGATCTGGTAATGGTCTCGCTGCCCGCGCCTGTCGCGGTGCGAACTAACGTGACAGTGCTGTTGCCATTATCGGTCGCGGTGAACCCGGTCGAGCCGTTGCCGACATAGCCGCCAGTGGCGTTGACTGCGGCAGCAAATTCGGCGCCTGTTTGTATCGTGGTAGCACCAGGGAGGACAGCAATATGCCCTGTCGTGACACCGCCGATGTTGTTGAACTCGTAGACCGTTGCAGTCGCGCCTGCCGCGGTGCTGGTCGTGAGAGTGATCGTATTAGTGTCTAGGGGAACAGCGGTGAAAGTGATAAGCCCACCCGTAGAGGCAACGCCTAAAACGCCCGTGTCAAACTCCAGTACCTTGCTCGTCGTCCCATCGCTGATGGAACAAATGCCGGTGTCGGCAGGAACGCCTGTGAAAGTGAGAGTAGCAGTGGCGAAATTTCCCCCGTCGAATTCAAACACACTCGCAGTATGAGTACCGTCGCTGAGTGTGATAGTGCCGGCTTCAGCGGGAGTGCCTGTAACCACAACAGAGCCAGTAGCAACAGTGTCCTTGCTTGAAGTGGCTGTGACGTGAAAAGGTTGATCCTCATTAGCTGGTAAAGACATCGCGTCCAGAAACGCGTTCATGTCAACAACACTAAGAGACGGGTTTTCGTTAGCGGTACGAGCGATCATTCGCTCGGCGACTTCGATTTCAAGGGTTTGCCCGCGGCGAGCAAGGGTGTTGCGAATTTTTTTGACGAGGTTCGTTGACATGATGTTTTAGGCTGCTTTTTGGAAAGGAATGATCGTTCTTGCTCGGTCAGTAGAGAGCACTCGTTGGGCAGGTGGGCTTTCAAGATAAAGAGCTGCTGCGCGTAATAGTGCCGGGTTATCCTTCATGTTTCCGAGTGCGTGGTTACACATTGTACAGAGTAGTCCGCGCACGTCTTCGTGGGATGGTTTTTTACCCAGGATATGCGTGTGGTCGGTCGCTAAATCGTATGGTTTTCCGGTGCGTTTGCAGATTTTGGTCTCGGGCTTACGACAGATCGCACACACGCTAGATTGCGAGTCTTCAAGTGCTTTGCGATCATCGAGCGTCAACCCGTATTTTTTAAGATTAGATGACCGCCATTTATCGTGATTGTTGTCACGCCAGCGTGTTGCACCCCCTTCGAATTTCTCCGGGTGCTTTAGCCGGTAAGCCCTTGATTCTGCATTACGTTTTTTCTTGTGCCGCAAGTGCGATGCTTTGGCGTAGGCTTTTAGCTTCACTGGGTTTGCCTTTTCCCACACGCGGCGCTGTGCTCGGCGACAGTCTTTGCATTTCGATGTTTTGCCGCCGGGCCGAGTTTGATCGTTAGTAAACGCGGACAAAAGTTTGATTTCCGAGCACCCGACGCAGCATTTTGAATCAGACACAAGACAATTTACCACAGGTGGAGGGTACCTGATTGGAATGGTGCATAGGCGAAGATGTTACTCTCCGCCCATACAACAAACCGTTGATTGTTTAAGCCTCCGTGCTGTGACCAAGGGCGTTGATCTTCCCAATGACCGATCCAGCACCACTGGCCAAAGTAAGCACCATTGCGGTGTTAGCGGCTGCGCTTTTAATCGGAACAGGAAACGTGACCCATTTCTCGCCAGCCGCCGGAATGGCGAGGGAAAGAACGGTCGTGCCCGCGTCGGTGATGATGAGTGACCCACCCGTTGGAGTCGTGTCGTAGGAGTAGGCTACGCCACGAATGACGTGCTTTTGTCCCGCGCCTGCCGCCCCAAACGTGACCACTCCAGCCGTCGCTTGCGCCGGAGCGTGAATGTTAGCCGCAACCTGCGGCATCCCCCGGCTGTTGTAAGCCAAGGAGAGAAGTTTCTTAATCTCGATTTCCGCACTGTCGCCGGAAACGGGAGCGTCTTTACTTGCTGTGAAATCAGGAACTGCCATAAATAAAATTCTTTCTTAGTGTGCAACCCCCGTCCCGAAGGACGGGGATCACGAGGTTAATCAAGGTGCAAATCCCGGACGGTAGACCCGAAGCCTGATACCGAACAAATTTTTTCTTATGTTCGTTGCTTGGGTAATGACACCACGGAAGAATCCGCGAGCGTTGTCAGGGTTATACGTCGCAGAGTCGCTACTGTTGTGCGACTTCCAGTTCTCCCAGCTCCACACACCGCGATAATCGCGAGCGGCGAAACTAACACCACCGGCCTCACGGCCTTCTTTAGCGTTGGGCACGCGAATTTTCATCACGTCTTGGTGGAACAGAATTACGTCGGTAAACGGAGCCACATCGTAGGCACTGTTCGCGATGCGCTTCGTTCCGTTACCTGCGGCGGCGTCCACTTCAGGATAGATTTCCGTCGGGGTTGTGCCGCTGTAGGTGTAGCGAGGCATGAGATCGTCACAGATGTGGAAGAAGCCTTTATAGGTTCCCTCGACACCAAGAGGAGCCAGCAACTCGTTGGACCGACCAGCGAAGCGGAGGTTCTCACCCAACTCTGCTTTAAGCGCGTCGCTGATTTCCGAATCGCAGATCACGCCGAAGATCGGCTGATTGTCGATCTTATCGAGTGCGCGGTCGCCGGCACCCATGCGGATGAGACGCTGACGGTACTTGGTGAGGACGGCATTCGTTAGTTCATACGCGGGAGCCGCTGTCGGCAAAGTCGCAAGACCACTAACAATCGAGCCTTCGGACGGCGCGGTTAGAGAGTCGAGAACGACCTGGACTTGGCAGACACGCATATACTCACTGCGGTTGCGCTCTTCCAAGAGCCGGTGAGTATTGAAACTCAGATTGTCGCGGATCGCAGTTAACTGCGCTTCGGCCATAGCCGCTGTGCGCAGATCATTCAGGTCCAGACGCTCCGAGTGGATCGCCACTTCGTAGAGTTGGTAAGACGAATCGTCCTTCGCAGAAGCGAGGGTTGAAATCGTAGGGGTTGTTCCAGCGCCAACAGCGGTCCACGAGAGAGCGCTGTAACGGGTGGGTTGATAAGAGACCTGAGAAATCTCAACGCCCATACCCGAGGGAAAATAACCGACATCGACTAATTCCACCCACGGGGAAACGCTCAGTTTGTTTTGTAAAATTTCCAAATCGAGTCTCCCGGCCTCCTCGATAAGAATTCCATCAATTCCTGCTAAATTGTATGCAGACATGTCATCTAAATTCTTTCGTTAGGCGCTTGCCTTTCGGGACCCGGTAACCGGGAGAAGAACGCGCGAACGCCGTGTTTGTTTTTCGTGACTCGCTGCACTCCGCCTAACGGCGGACAACGGTCACTGACTACGGCTGGGCGTTTGTTTTAGGAGGGCTACCTGCGAAATTTTCCGCTCCCACAGTTTTATCAGACTGCATTGCTGGCGAACGTCTGCTCCGCTCGCTGTCGATTACAAAGATAGCATGCAAGTCTGCAACGTGCAAGGTATCCTCTACCTCCTTGACACATTCTGCAACCCCGACTAAATTACATCTTATGGAAGATCAATCTCAGAGAGCAGTCCCAGAAACCGAATCGGAAGCCCAAGTAAAATTGCGTGCCCTTACCGAATTGCGCGAAGCGCGCAGAGATGGCACGGCACCGATAACCGACAAAGAGGTAGCGGCTATCGAAGCGGTAGCTGCCCCCGTAAAAGTAGCCACTGCACAAGCAGCCGCCAACGCAAAAGTAGCGAACGATACAGCGACAGCGGACGACGAACAGTTGACAGCCAACGAAAAAAAAGTGTTCAACGCAAAAGTGGCATCTGACGCGAAAGCGGCAGCCGACGCGAAAGCGGTAGCCGAAAAGCAAACAGCGGTTTTTTAACGGGCCGCTCCCTGCGGGTAGAGACAATAGTGTCAACCTGCAAAGGTTCCAGGCATTCACGCTGGTCTGCCTGAAAACGCAGCACAGGCGCATCCCTTTCGAGATGCGCCTGTTCTACATGAGACCCCAATTTACTTTGCGTTCAGCGTCCGCAGTTCAGCCAAAATCTGGTAAAGCAGTACCTCTTCGACAGTCGCTTTGCGGCGTGATGCCACTGACCCTGGTCCCACGCCTGTGACTTCCCACCCTCCTACCCCGCGGCGGTAGGCGATTACGATTTCAGGTGTCGGCGGCAGCGACGCAACTTCCACTTCAGGTGACGGTGCCGCAGGCGCGACTTCTACTTCGGATTGTTTCTTCATAAATTATTTTTTCCCTAACGCCGCGATCCGAGCGGCGATGCGCTCGGGCATCCCCATCTTCGCCGTTGTTGGATCAGGCTTCGCCGGCTGGTCGTCTTTCACGTCCGTTTCCGCCCCCGGTTTATTAGCGCGGAACTTAGTCAGCTCGGCTTCTGCCGTTGCGAGTGCGGCCTTAGTCGCCTCGTGCCCCGTTTGCTCGCTCTTAAGAGCGCCCACTACGAGAGGTAAGGCATAGCCTCGTTGTAACAGTTGGCTCTGCTCTGCCGGCGGCAGCGTGGCGAAATCAGTTGCGGCGCTCTTCGTTTGCGCGCTCGTAATCGCGCTGTTCCACGTCGTGCTCACCTCGTCCGTGCCAACGGCGGGATTAAGAAAGGGTAATGCCTCGACTAGCTCGCTCCAGTTTTGCTTATGCGCCGCGGCGAATTCCGCCTTACGCGTCTCGAACTGGGCTTTGGTCTCCGACTCCCTGCGAGCTTGAATTTTTACGTTTGCCTCCGCCGCATTGACGCGCAACACCTCTGCCTTGGCATCCAGTTCTGCCGTGCGCAGTGCCATTGAAAAGAATTTAGTTTGCTCTGGGCCGGAGAGACCCTCCACAGCAGCAGCCTGCTCCTCGTCAGTGCCAGCCAGAGCGTTCAGCAGCGTGCGCTCATTGATCTCGTGCTTCTTCGCCAGTGCGCGCACACTGTCTTCGATGGCGGCCTTTGGCTTGGTGACAGCATTCTTGAACTCCTGGCTCCGCTCCACGGCGGCGACTTGCAGTTCCTGCTCTAGAGCAGCGCGAGCGGTTTCAGCGTCTTTAGCACGCTGCTCGGCGGCTGTAACCTTTTCCTCGAACGGCTTTGTGTCAGTCGCGATGGTGAGTTTCGACTCGGCCTCCGCCAGCTTGGCTTCTAGTGCGACAGTGTCTTTGCCCTTCGCATCTCGCTCGGCGATCTTTGCCTCCAGTTCGCTGACCGTGCGCTTAAGCGACCTTAGTTCGTAAGTTTTTTTAGTGAACGCCTTTTTTTCGCCTGGTGCCCAGTTCTTCGTCGTCTCCTCGATCTCCTTCTCTACTTCAGGGTCCGCATCAGGATTCGGTTCTGCCGCCGCAACAGGCTTTACCTCTTCTTTCGCCGGATCGGGCTTACCGGCGGAAACCGCAGCGAGGCGCTCGGCAACCGAAGGCCGCTTTACAGGCTTCGCTGCTTCGGGTGCAGGCTTCGCTGCTTCGGGAGCGGGCTTCGCCGCTTCGGCGGGCGGGTCGACAACCTTTACAGCTTCAAGAGCAGCGACTGCGGGAGGCGGGAGAACTGCGGTGAACGGTGTTGACATACAAGGTTAGGAAAAAGGCTGCCCAGTTGTAGTTGTCCATGTGCTCCACGGATAAGTGGGATAGACCGGATAAGTTGTGGGATAGACCGGATAAGTCGTGGGACCACGACCACAATGCGGGCAGTAGCCGCAACAAGGGCAGGGGTGAGAATGCGGGGCCAGTTGGGTGAAATTGGAATCGAGTTGTTCGTTCATTCTATTGTGGGTTCATATTTGATACCGGACGGAACCAAGGCGCTGGGCCAATTTGCGGTCAAATCGGTAAAAGCTGCGCTATGCGCGCCGCATTGGCAGACTGCGCGGTATTCATTCTTCCCACCGTTTAGGCGGACTTGCAGGTGGAACCGGCGCTCGACGCTGTCGGCGCCGATAATCGGACTGGACGTTCCACACTTAGGATTGTGCTCAATGGATTCGATGGCGCTCATTCGTCTTCCATCAGTAACGCGCCATGCGACGTGTTCGGCATCGGTGCTTCAGCGGGCGCAATCAAGTAACGCAACATGCGAAAGGCAAACGCAATCCCACTTCTATGTGCGTAACGAAGCGCCAAAGCATTATTAGCTGCGTCGGCAGTCACGCCCGGTACAGGCTTGGCGGCTGGCTCAACGCCTGGGAAAGCCGACTCGATAATCGACTGGCGCGCCAAAAGAAATACAGGCGAGTCAATCAGTTTGCGTAAATCGGCCTGTAGACCGGCGTTCTGCTCACGCCACTGCTTCAAGGAGAGTTGATGGATCGGCTGCGGTGCGGGTGCCGGAATGGGCTCAACGGCAGGTGCCGCGACTGATTTGGACTGTGGAGTGCGGCGTATTTTCTTCAATCGGCTCGCTTTTCAGCGGCATGAAGAAGATAGCACAGGTAACGGATACCTGCTTGCTACTGCGAACCGATCAACTGATTCTTTTTCAACTGCCCCGCGACGGCGGCGTCTGCTTTGACACCGTCAATCTGCATCTTTGAACTTGCTTGAGCTACTTTTGCCGAGGCTAACTGGAGTTCGAGCGCATGCAGTTCGCGCGCCTGAACGAGTTCTTCCTGCTGTTTCTGAATTTGAAGCGTGTATCTCGGATCACTTGCATTAATCGCGTCCATCTGCTGCTGCTCGCTACCTTGCTGGCCAGGCTGCTGCGGAGTGCCCGGTTGCTGCGCGCCTTGATCTCCCTGCGCCATAACCGCATGGCGCTCTTGCTGCTGGAGTTCCCTGGCGAATCCAGAGAGCAAATTGCCGCCCTGCTCAAGCGCAGCTTTGTAAGACTTGGCATCCTTCACTTGCAAGGGGTTAGAGAACATCGCCTGCACATGCTGCATCGCATGTTGGTGAAGATTAACACCTTCTTGTAGCACCGGCTCCAAAGGCTTGAAATCTTGCTCTGGATTCTGCTCCCGCGCAGCGACTAACGTCTCTACGGCTTGCTGAAAAGCCGGGACATGAATTCCCGCATGCGTCCCATGATCCTGGTCTGGGAGCACAGGCACCTGCGTCGTTTTCAACAAAGCGTTTTCGAGCAACGCAATCTGCGCATCGGGCGCGATGCGTTTTTGCCTCGGACAGTACCGATCCGCCGACCCCCGGCCTGCCGCGAGCGTAACGAAATCGCGAGTCACAAGATTGCGACCAGTTTCATCGAAACTGCCCTGCGCAGCCTGCAATCGGTCGAGTGCAGATGCACGCATGGAAACAGACCCGTTCCCAATGGCACGAACTGCTTTGACCGCGCGGACAGCCATAATCACTTCCGCCGGAACACCGCGTTCGTCGCACCGTTTGAAAAAGTCTGCGACTTCTGGATAACGCGCGCTCTTAGAACCAATTTTCTGAATCCTCTTGAATTGCCCGTTAAACAGTATATCAGCGTGACGATAAAAACGATTAACTGAGTTACTCGTGAGCGACCCGATATGCTCTTGCTCGGTTTGGTACTGGAACTTTGAAACGTTGTGCCGATTGTCTTGGTTCGCCGTGCCGCCCTGGCTCGATTGGAATTGGCCGGTCGCGTTATTAACCGAATCGTTAAGGTGCTGCAACACCGGCAATCCTTGCGTGCCCACGTCGGGTAACTGGCGAGTTACGACAGTTGCCTTGTCCGCCGGAGGGAGATAGCCTACGGCTGGCCCAAGCGTAATTGCCATATCGTCTAACGATTCTGCGTCCGTCGCTTGCAACAATAGGGACATCGCCAGATCGGTTTGCGTGAGCAACTTGTTAGTCAACCGATTTATGGTCTGTCCAAAAGGATGCAGCCTCCAGAGCATGCCACGAATCGAGTGATACGTCCCCTTGCCTACGCCGAGAGTGAATGTAACAACCGCATCCGTCATCTTCTCGTACCGAGACGCGTCACTGTAGAGATACTCCGCATTCGAATTGTTCGTAAGTGAGATGTAGAACGACACGCTTCCATCGAATTCTCGGACGAGTGCATGCAGCGCTTTCACCTCTTCAACTACGCCATAAGAGAAGCCGATGTCATTCCGCTGCAACGAGTCTTGAATATCCGACCAGAATGTCTGCCACGGGTGATCCTGATCAGGCGATTCGCAAGCGTGAACAATCGCTTTCTGTACTTCTTCAACGTTGAAATTGCTATGCTTGGGGTCTTTAATTTTCTCCCAAAGCTCATGCACGCGATACGAGTGCTCCCACATGAGGGCAGGTATCTTCTCCTCGCTCGCTTTGGTGCGCCGCGGCATGACAAACTCATTCCAACCAGCAGCTTCCCACCACGGAGTTTCCTCGTCAGGATAATAGGCAAATCCAACCCCGTGCGGGACAAACTCACTGGCCAAACGTTCCCAGTTGAAGTGAAAATCTGAATGCTCCCGCACCAACGTGCTGTGCTCTTCCGCGATAATATCGCCGGAATCCGGTGCTTGGTCGGGCGGAATCTTTTTCGGGTCGAATTCCGGTTTGATGAGCGAATCAACGCTATCGAGGAGATTACTGTAAGCGGTTATGGCACCTTGCAGCTTCGTCGCAGATGACAAAAAATTGAGGTTGTAAGCGAACGACTGACCGGACGTGGCCAACGCAAAATCACTCTGGGGTGGCGCTCCGTCCACATCTTGTTGAAGCAGCACCCTGTTGTGCGCCGATTTCTGATCCGCTTGGAGAGCGGTTGTATAAAGCGAATGCAACGCAGCACAGTTGCGCAGCCGTTCCTTTGGCGCTTTCCCTTTATCGTCGAGCGTCTGGACCGGGTGTGCGCGACCCGACGTGATTCGCTTACTTGCCACTCAGTTTCCGCTCCTTAGCGAGCACCGCATCCCAAACCTCACGAGCCATAGCGAGTGCGGCCCTGCCCTTATGCGCGCCGATTAGCCATCCGGCGATAAGGCCAACTGCGAATGCGATTAGTGCTTCCATTTGCGAGCGTTCAAAGCGAATTGTGCCCGTTCCCGCACCTTCGGATCGCGCGAGCCTGTGGCCCGGATTAGTTTAACCTCTGGAATCGGCTGCCCAAGCGGAATACCTAGCGTTTTATGAAGCAGCCCAGCATGAGATTTCTTGATGTGGATGCCCGACACGGATAGAAGATACCACAGGTGCCTGTGACCTGCCTACGTCCGTGACGGTCTTTTGTCAGGATGCTGACACGGGACGTTCCATTGCCCCGAAGCTGCCTGGCACTATCGGAACAAGTTTGCCGTCGACGAAACGGAAATTCCTAGTGACACCCTGGCCGCGCCCCCAGTCAAAAGCGCCGTTCGTAAAATGTGCTCGCTCGATAATGTCGTCATAACTAGCGCGGCAATCCGAAAGCATGAGGCCCACCGCAGCAAGTTTGAATATGCTAAGGCAATGATGAAACCCGTTTGCCTCGGCCTGCTCAATCTCAGCAAGTGCTTTACGCAATTCGATACCAGTAATACAGAATTCCATGCCGCACAGTCCATAGGTAACAGCCACCTGTCAAACGTTTTCTTTACGCAGCCCGATCCAATGAGACGACATGGTTCACTTTGTCTTGTTCCATGCGGAACCGGAGCCAGTTCTTTCGTTCCGCCTGACTGAGCACGCCTTTTGCCGCAGCTTTGAATTTAAATTTCGTTCGGGCGAAAAAGAGCAAGCCTAGTGCTGCGTCCGCAATGTCGGGCGATTTGTCGGTGCGCGCGCGCATATCAGCTTTCGGCTCTACCTGAACCTTCAATCCAATCGCGCCTTTCATCGACTTCATCCGGCGCGATGTCATCTCAACTCCCATGTCAGGATCGACACCGCGCACTTGCTCGCAACGAATATACTCGCGCGCCCCCGCCCAGATTTGTGTGACCCTATTAAAGTAGCGGTCGCAGCACCGTGTCTTGTCTTGTGCCGAGACATGATCTTCGCTCGCCTTGCCGCCGAAATTGATGCGAGTGATCTGCTTCGACCAAAGCATTTGCAAGATGTCGGCAAACGGGCCACCAGCACCGCTCTCGTCTAATGCAGCGCGATCAGGAGCGATTTTTCGATCATCGCAGAACTTTTTGAATTTCTCTGCAATTTGAAAGTTACGCGGTTGATTTGTTCGCGACGCGTCTTCGTGCAGGAATTCATAGCCGGTGTAAAGCAACACCATTTTACCCTCCACCGTCTCGCCGAGTTTAGCCGCACACGCGCAAGACCTATCTCCCCCGCTGGTGTAAGCAGGATCACAGAACGCAATATCTGCCGGTGAGCCTTTCCACTGCACCCGGTTCTCTTCGCAGTTAAATTTAATGAGATCGGCCTCGCTGATAACCGTCTCGTGACTTCCATGCGGCGACCAGTAGGCTTTCCACATACGCCAGTACTCGTTCGAGTCCGGGCCGAGCTGCTTGCGCTTCTGTTCAAGGAACTCTGCCGTAGGCAGCCACGGATAGATAATCTTGCCGGCGAGGATATTAGGCGACTTCTCCGCATCGAACCGGATATGAAATCCAAGCTCGGTCTCCCACGATTCCATTTCTGGATTGACTGATTTCCAGCCGCCCTTCGGACGAGAGATGTCCCCATGCGGGTCGTAAATCGAATTCGGATTTGACGCGCCGATAAGTTGAAAGTTTGGGTTCGCCCGATTGTCCAAGTTTGACTTTGCAGCAGTGATAAGAGCGGGCGAGAGATCGGCCAATTCATCCGCAAGAAGGATCAGATAAATTTGCTTGACCCCGATTAACTTTGAGATCGCGTCCTTTTCCTTGCGCTTTTCTCCAGCAATCAATTCGATTCCTACTTTATCAGAGCTTTTATACTCGCCTGTCGGGTCTTCGAGACGAAGCCGCCCAATCGAGGGGACGAGTTTACCTGGTAGTAAACCGCCACAATGATGCTGCGCCGCATTCCAATATGATTCGATGGAACCCCAGACACGACCTTGCGCCTCTTTCAAAGATGTGGAAGTGACGAGCACCTTTGTCATCATCGGCGCCGCGAGCCAGCAAATGATTGCATAAATCGCCATCCAGTCCGATTTTCCGCTCGACGCACAACCCGATATGCTTAGGTATTTCCAACGCAGCGCCTCTTCGAGCATGCGCAATGCCCAGGGGTGCCAGACGAACTGTTTCTGCTTGTTCTGTGGCCCCCAAAGCATGTTGGCGACTTCGATGAAGTGACCCTTGGCACCGAGTCCGCCAGCTTCAACGGCGCGGTCACATCGGAAGCAATAAAGTTCTATCGTAAGATCAGGTGTTCCGACGGGGAACAGCAACCCGTATTTCGCCACGCCCTTTGGTCTGGTGACAGGGAGCGAGTCTTTACGCGGGCGACCGCGACCGCGTTTAATCGGCGGGGCCGGCGGCGTATCAAAGTCGCTCAACTCGTAGATTGTCCAATCCGCCACTTGGCCAAAAATATAGCAGAAAAATGCTTGACAGGAGCAATAGGTGACTGTTACCTGCTCGAAAGGGGGGAGGAGCCAATGCAAGAAATAAACATCAAGCGATATAAGTGCCAAACGTGTGGACACGACTACGGGTCTGCCGAAGCCGCTGTGAAATGCGAAAAGAAACCCGTTAGCCAGGATAAGGGTGTGAAGATCGGAGATATTGTCATCGTCACCAAAGGCGAAGGCCAATCTCAAAAGGCGAAGGTGGATTCGCGTTTCGTGTTCTCAATGGAATGGGGGCACTATGCATGGGAGCAATACTGGCACACGGTTGGGCTAACCGCGCAGCTTTGCGACGACACTGGAAGTCGACAACTGACGTTCGATAGTTATGAGCCTCTAAATTCCACTTCTTCAGATAACGTCGGAGATCAGCGATGAGCACCGAAAATAAAGCTTTCGATTCAGGAGACGCATTGCGCGGTGCTCATTCGCTGCATCGACTGGTTAAGGAGCCGATACCAATACACGTTCAAGGCACATGCCCCAAGTGTGGCTCGAACAAATGGCATGGAGGAATCGCATGGGTGCTCTACGCAAGCTGCGATATTTGCGGTCACATCTGGCAGCACACGAACAGGCTCCCTAACAATCGAAGTGAGGCACGCCGTATATGACACCGCGTATCACTGACTTAAACGTAAACTCCGTGCGTCCAAGCGTTGCCTCGACTGAGTGGTTAGAAGAAGTGGCAGGGGTGGCTCCCTTAACGGTCTTGGCCGACCAAGAACATCCCGCCAAAAGCGATACAGGGGGCGAATCTGCCACTTCTTCTAACGTGGAAGTCAGCGGCGCTCACCGGCCACTGGCTCAACAAACAGAGAAAACGCGAACGGGTGAGCGTTCGCTGCACTGACTGGTTAGGCATCCTTATGAAAATACGACTAAATCTCAAAGACCCAGACGGCGTGTATAACTCCGTGGACGAGGCGACGAAGGAAAGCGTCGCCGAAGTGCAAGGTGTGAGCGACGACGAGCGCGAAGAACTCCAAAAGAGCCGCCGGGAGGAAATCGAGGAAAGCATCCGTAAGTGGGTGCGATATAGCGAATACTTGTCCGTCGAAATCGACACTGACGCGCAAACAGCACGGGTGCTGGATGCCTAACGGTGGAGATAAGTGATCGCTGTGAAAAACAAAGTTCTGTCAAACCGTGAATTTGAAAAATGGTGGGATGAAATTTACAAGCACTCATCGCAACCTCATTCAAACGGCGTATTTAAGATGCGTAAAGATGGAATACAGCGAGCTTTTGATGCTGGACGCGAATCCCAGCACAGGAAAAACTCTGCGCGCCAACAGAAGTGCCGTAGGTGCAACGGCGAGGGAATAATGAATTGGGAGCACCACGGCCACTGGGACAGAACGGTATGCACGTCCTGTCACGGCACAGGTGAATCCGCCAGTTCGTATACCGGTGGAAGTGAGCGATCTCAGGAGGCAAAATAAGTATGGCTACAAACCCCAAGACTTTTACCTGCGAAGAGTGCGGGAATCACCACGACCCCGCCTACTCAGACTGCGCAACTGGCGACCCAATACTCCCGAGCGTCGCGCCTCCTGAGATTCGCTCGACTGATGGGTTAGATGCCGAAGCTGAGACGGCACGAAAATATCAGGAACTAATCTACGCCGTCGAATCAAAACACGCTGGCGAAACACGACACGAGACCGCACTACGCTACATCCGGCAAGCTGAAACACATTCCGAATCGGCGCAGGCATCTAACGTGGGAGATATGGCGCGGCTCCCTGCTCAACCGAGGTAACGAATGAAAATCGAAAACTGGAAATGCAAAACCTGCGAACAAACGAATGCTGGCTGGGCTACCGAATGCGGACGATGCGGAAAACCGGCGCCACGAACCGGCGCTCACGCAGCAGGGAGACGTTGCCATCATCGACTGGTTAGATGCGTCTTAACCCGAGTAGAAGCGGAGCACATCATCCGACTGATGAAGGATAACTACAGGGAGGGATCATACTACGGCCCGCGTGACCAATACTGGAACCGACACTCAAGAATCGTGTCCAAACTAACCGGCGCTGTTCCCGACGCATCTAACCAGCAGATATGCGACAATCTAAATTAAACCGTTATGCGTAACTGGTTCAGTATTAAGGCCAAAAAACGCGCATCCATAAAGGCCACAATTCGAGCAAACCGACGATGGGCACTAGACCGAAAACGCCAAGCAAGACTGGACAAACTCGACCCGATTCAAATCGGCGGCAAGATCATCCAGCGCATCGTCGTCATTCACAACGAGAGCCAAGTCCGTGAGCGCACCTTTTTCGAGCATGACCGGCCCTGTGATTACCGTAGAAAACTGCGGGAGATATTAACATCGCCGCGCTCAAGCCATTACTGAATTTCGGTAACCGGGTAGGACACCTTTTGACCCCGCAACGCCCTAAAAACATCTGCCACCCCGCCCGTTTTGGCTGCACCGAACGAATCGCAGCATGTTGTCGTTTAGCTAGTTATAGATTTCTGCCATACGGGTTCGAGTCCCGTTGGCCACCCTTCTTTTTGCGCTCGATTCATAGGTAAAACGTGACACCGCGTCCCTCGTAAAAGGGCGAAAAAACACAGTTGGGCACCAAACATCTGCCCAACATCAGTCCGATAGGAGGACACCATCGCCCAAAAAAGGCTTGACAACGCCCGACACCTGCGTAGAACAGAAGATACCTGTGAAACCCCTCAACCACGTCCGGCTCTACCAAGAGACGCATAAGGGCAAGCCGACGCACGTCGTGGAATGGCGAGAGCGGCCAGGGCGAAGAGAACGCAGGCGGTTCGCCGATCCAGATGACGCCGCCGAGCACGCCGGCCACGTCGAGCGCATGTGCAAAGAAGGCTTTCGCGTGCTTGCGAAAATGACGCAGGGAGAACTGGCGCAGCTGGCGATGATGCTACACCAACTACCGGGCGTTTCGCCGTTCGACATCGTGGCAGATTACAAGCAGCGGCACCACATAGAACCACTGGCCCCGCAAATGCTTATCGAAGCCGCCACCGCGCAGTTCGCACTTACCAGGCAGGACAGGGAACGCTTCTCAATAAGACAAGAACAATCAGTGCGGTATCACATGGCCGCGCTTGCGAGGCACTTTCCCAACAAACGGCTGGACAGCTTCAGCGTAATCGAACTGGAAGAATATGTAACCAAAAGCGTGGGCGGCGCCCCGAAGACGCGGAAAAACCACGTCACCACGATTCGATCCTTTGGCCGATGGTGCCGTACAGAGAAGAAGTGGCTGCCGCGGGCGGAGCCGTCAGCATTTGAGGAAGTGAAATTGCCACGCGTGAAGAGTGCGGACAAAGCCATCTACTCTCCCGAGGAGCTTACACGCCTACTTGTCTTCTGCCCGCGCGAAATGCTGCCGTTTCTGGTGATTGGGGCGTTTGGCCTGATGCGCGCCGCCGAACGGGAACGTCTGGAAGGACGGCACTGGCAACCGGAGCACAACCAATTCAGCCTGACGAACGACATCACCAAAACCAGTCGCCGCCGCATCGTCGGCGCAGAGCCTAACCTAATCGAGTGGATGAAACTGATTCCAGTAAACGGCGGCACCATCCTGACAGGTAATAGCCCTTACCGGCAAACTGCACGCATCGCGAAAGCCGCCAACGTGGCCTGGAAGCAAAATGCGCTACGCTCGTCGGGGATCAGTTACCATTTGCAAAAGTATAAAAACCCCGCTTTGACAGCAATGAAGGCCGGACACAGCGTGCAGGAGATGGAACGGTCGTACAAAGGGATAGAAAACGTAAATGACACTACCGCAGACGCGTGGTGGTCAATCACACCCAGCTCAGTACGCGCCTATGCGTTACAACACGCTTTGCCCGCACCTTTATGGGAAGGCGGTGCCGAATAAGCACATCTTACGTTAAATGCGCCAAAAGTGAAAATATATTTCTTGCATTTCTGTAACCTACCCCATACGGTGGAGATACCTATGAACGCGATGTCGCCTAAAAAACGTAAGCTAACCTACCCCGAATCGAAAAAAGTTTACACAGAACTCGTAAAAATCGCACACGAAGCGACGATCCGCGAGGGCCGCGTAGTGCCTGTGGCGGAGGTTGTGCGCATCGCCTCCTTGGCTGCCGCCAACGAGCACCGTAAAAAGAACGGAAAGAAAATGCTCGATATTGACCCTTCGGCGGGAAAGTTCATGCCCTCTGGCGGGATGGCAGCAAACCAGTGCATCGTCAACGCAGACGGGCGCGCCATCACAGTCTACTCAAAATCTAATAGCGTAATGTCTGCGTACCAGAAGCTCTCTCAACTCCCCACGCTGCTCCGGCACTTTCCGAAAGTGAAGATGGTTTACGAGGATGCCTGCAAAGGCTAAAAGGCGAACATGAGCGACAACCGCAGTGTGACCTGCCCCAAGTGTGGCGGGTGGATGGAAATCGACGACGACGAGTTAGCGCACTGCGATACGTGCGATTATATCAAAGGCGCGTTTGAACGAGTGGCCGAAGCTGACGACCGCATCGTTGCAAAACTGTGGGCGGTCAAACCGCCGCCTCCACGCGAACCGTCTTTCGGGGCTCGTCGTCTGCCTTAACCGCGATCCGGTACTGGTTCCCGCGCTTCCGATTATTATCGTGAACCGTGATGCCGGAGCCGGGAATACGTGAGGCTTCGCTGAAACGTTTGCCCAAGATGCGCGGCGTGAATTTCGACACTAACGGACGTAATGCTTCGTCACTCAGCGCCGTCGATAACCATACCGTGCTAGTGCCAACCCACTCCTCTTCTAGTTGCGACCGCTTCAACCAAAGGTCGATGATTTCGAGCAGGTCTCCAACACCGGACGAATGCAGCGCTGCTGTGCGCAACCCTTCGTGAATGTAGTTTCGCACTCCAAATCGGTTGCGCGCCACAACATGCTCTGGCGGAACCCACTCTAAAAGCCATCGCGCAAAATGAGGTAGCTCCCGCGCGATCATAGATTCTAGTTCATGCCTCGGGGGAAATTTACGAGCGCCCTCGGTTGCTTTGAAAATATGGACTTTGTCTTCAAGCGAAAGGGACAAATCAGGGATCATCTGTAGTGAGTGGCTATCGTCGTTAAGCGTACAAAACAGCCGACCCGCCCATTCCTGTGTCTCAGCATCGGCATACATTTTACGAAAATTTATTGTTGGATTACTTGCCAGCTTTTTCACCAGCTCATAGAACTTACGATGCGCCACTGGATCAGAAGCGGCTTGACTATCATCGAGCACCCACAACGCGCTCTCGCCCAATGCACGATTAAACTCGCTACCTCGCACTATATGGTCCGAAGCATCAGCGCACCCGCCCATCATGTCTCCAATGATGCGGTACCCCATGAGCGTCTTACCGATGTCCATCGAACCGACAAGGAACACATTCTGTCCACGCTCCAGCCGACCTGCTAACGCAGATGCATAAAACCGGCGCAGCCAGGCCAGGTAGTAATCAAGCTGCTCATGAGGATCAAAAAACGTGTCGAGATAGCCGGCGATCCACGGAAATGATTCGGCCCATTCGCCCGACAGGTCAGCGGGCTCCAGAGCGTGGATGCAGGAGATGTTCAGTATTTTTCTCCCCGCGCGCTCGACCACATCCCGCCTATCAAACAAGCAGGGAAGCACGCCATTTACCTTGCGGTGCTCTTGAATAAACACTTCGGCCCTGTCTGTCTCAGACGATGTCTCATGCTTACTTTTCGATGAGTCCAGTCCGTGCTTTACTTTAAGCCGCTTAACGAAATCGTCTTTCGCCACGCTCTGCCAAAATCCGTCAATCTTCTGATAATATCTGCTCCCGTCGAAATAAGTGTCCGCGACCGCGCCGCCAATCTTATCCGCCTGATGCTTGCGGACAAACGAGGCACCCAGCACATCCAGCCACGAAAAAAAAGTTTTCTCCCGTGAAAAACATACGATCCCGTTCTCGACCACGATGCACGAAGACGGGTTGCTCCCATCGTCCCAGAACACAGGTCCGCGGGCACCAACGACAAAGTCCCCCGGCCATTTGCCGGGATATTGCTTCTCGACTTCGTCTGCGACTGCTGAAAGCGGAATCTCTACATCTGTTTTCCAAGTCGCATGCTTTGCTGCTTCCACGAGCCACAAGTGAAGCACGCTTGTGGGAAGCAACGACTCTGATAGGTGCCTCCAATTTGTGCCTACATCATACACTTGCGTTGCGTTTGGATACGCTTTAGGACATAAACCAGGTAGCAATTTATCGAGCCGTAACTGGGTGCGCGCGATTGAAAGAAAACCTTTTGCCAACACGGAGTCGAGAGCGATTGGCTCTTCGAAAAGATAAACAAGCCGGCGCCCACCTGAGAACGTGTTGCTAATCCAGTTAGGCCGCAAGTCAGGCGGTGCATTGTCAAGACCACATTCCATGCTGGGTTGAATCACAGAATCATAATCAGCGATGAGGCAGTGCAGGCGACGAATTGGATTTAACTTCCCGCTGCAACGCAAATCAGGGTTTATGCCTTCGGCTCCTGTATAGAGAAGATGCTGCGTATCCGCGCGCCCGCGCCACTTTAGCCAAGCGGGTTTATCTGCAAATGCAGGCTGATTAGGCACGAAATTCCATGGCTCACAAACGGTCATTTGCGTGCCTCGATCATTTGGGACACCTCTTATTGTAATCGGCATTTAGACTGGTTCTTTTTCACCGCCGTCACCTCAACAAAACGCTCCCCACTAAACAAATCCGCCACCCGCACGACGCGAGGAGGCGCGTCCGGGTCGGAAACGCTTGTTAGCAGGACGGTTGCATAAAAAATTTCGCCGTCGGCTTTATCGCGAAAAAAATTCAAGACACCCTACTTTCTATTTCTAAAGACCGCCGGTGCTCCGCACGAATCTCTTTTGAAAGTCTAAACACTGAGCCGAGTGGTATACCAGTTTCACGAGAAATTTGGCGACAAGACTTCACTAGTTTATGCGCGCTGCTGTAAGGTAAGTCTAACTGCATGGAAATTGCGGAAACGGTTTTGCCTAAACCTAGTAACTCGGCGACCTTTTCTTTATGCTGCGCCAAAGTAGAGGGACGGCCCATCTTAACGCCCCGCTCTTTTGCACGTTGCTGCCCCTGCTTAATTAAAAACGTCATGCGCAAAGACCTGCCGTGAACCTTACCGTGACAAGTGACGCACAACGGAACAGTCCGTGTTCCGCCCAATGACGCAGGAACAACATGATGGGCGTGAGTTGCCCTGCTGCTACATTCGTAGCATTCAAAAGAACCGTTCATTTGGTGTAGCAAGTAAGCACTGGGCATTCTGATTCCACAGGCAACGACGGCATCCATTCCGGCGACCGTGACATAATCTCCATCACCCGTTCCGGCGTGACAGATGGCGGGCAATCAAGCAGAACCTCATCGTGAATCGTAAGTACGACATATTGCCCAAGTCCTGCCTCTTCGAGCCGGAGCCAGCATTCGGCGAAGCAGTCGCGCGCCGTAGCCTGAATAACTTGATTGTAGCAAGCGCCGCCGTACCATTTCTGCCTAACAAGTTTGCCGAACTGCGGTGTGATCGCAGTAATCTCGCCGTCGACGTTCGCCACGGACTTAAAGCGCAGCGGTCTGCCCGAGGGCAGATCAATCTCCAAGTCCTCTCCAACCGCAGATTTCAGTGCATCGCCCAACCGCCGCCAAGTGCGGACGGTCTTGGGCTTCTTGGTGCGAAAATCTTGAACAATTAGCCACGAATTAACGAGCGCAACACGCCGCTTCGTGTCCGCGCACCTCCATTGCGCAGCCCACAATGGCATCCTGCATTTGCTGAGATACTCCTCATAAGCGGCAACCTGTGCGTCAGTGACGGGCGCGGAAAAAATGCGCTCGCACTCCTCCTGGCCGACGTACTGGCCAGCCATCAAAATCAACTTAATATGCCCCGCGCCATAGGATAGACTCAATTCCCTGGCTTTACTCAACGAGTAAAGCGGCGGATTCTTTTTCTTGAGCGGCGTGTCTTCGACGCTACACATCCCCGTCGTAATCGCATGAGCGTCGTAGGGGGAGTAACCGTCGGTAACGAGTTTGACGAATTCGGTGTCGCCTACAATCACAGCCGAAATCCGGGGCTCGATTTGGGAAAGGTCCGGCGCCAAAAAACAGTTGCCCTCCCGCGGGATCAAGCAGTTGCGGATATTGACGCCTTCAGTCGGTGCCGGGATCAGGTCGCCAAGAATCGCTTTGCCGTCCGACTCCCACCACGCCAAGCCGAAAAGTTCATCGCGACTAAGATTTTGCCAATTTATGCCGCCGGCTCCACTCCACCTGCCTGCAAGCCCGCCACCAAAATACTTCAGTTCCGTGGGCACCGTGCCGTCTTCGCGCATGCGACTACGAATCGTTTCGAGCTTTTTGAGAATTGCGTTCGTCCGCCGCTTAATCCTCATCGCCCCTATCCACGGGTAACGACTAGAAAAACGATCTTCCCAAGCGTCGCATTCCTCACTATCTTTCGCGAGAGACGTAGGTGCGTCGATGCCAACCTTCTTGCACTCGGCTACGAGTCGCGGATACGACAAAGCCGGACCTGTATTTGCCCAAGGAATTCGTTGCTCGGCACCCCAGCAAAACAACTTCAGTTGCGCGATGTGTCGTTCAACGCGATCAATGTCAACTCGCACGCCACGCCACGCCATTTCGCGTGTCAGACGGGACAACTCGCGTTCCTTAGCCGGCCATTGATTACCGTATCCCTGCCAAATCTTTAGTGTCCACTCGGCATCGTCGAGAGCGTACCGTTCCACTTCAGCTTTGAACTCCGGCGTCATCTCCCGCCACCGTTTTCCACGCATGGCGTTACGAGTCTCCTTTGAATGCTGCGCGCCAAACATCGCGGCCACCGCATTTTTCAGTGATCTCGGGTATCCGCAATAAACTGCAAGATCGGCACTATCCACCCACTCGCGGGGTTGCAGATCAGGAATGACGCCGTCCTTAACGAGTCGTTTATGCACAAGGCCGTCATGTGAAACGTTGTGATTGACGTAAATGCCCTCCGCCATACGCGCCCACGGAGCACCCGCAGGCGGGCCGACATACCGGGTACCGTCAGAACCGGCAACAGAGACAAGATAGTGATCCGCCTCCGGGTGCATGATATAATTCCAGCTCCCGAGAGTCGTGAGACTGAACTGACTCGAATAAAAAGATTCCGAATCCCAAGCGTAGATTATTGGGTCGGTCATACGTAGACCAATGGAACGCCTTTGGTTGCGCGGTTGACATTGCGGTTAAGCGCCGACCACACATTTTGAACGGTTGTGCCGATGCCTTGGGCGGCGGCAGTAAGTGACTCATATACCTGACCTGTGTCCAATCGCCGAACCGCTTTGAATTTCAATCTCCCTGCAATTTTACATACCCGCAGAAAATGATCTTGGTCCTTATTTGCGGTATTCTCAGCATGCGTGATAAATCGACAATTTTCGGGAGAATACCCAGCATCATTGTCGCGGCGATCCAACTCCAAACCCTGTCGATAACCATTTGCCAAAGCCCAATCGGCAAAATCGTCCCACTTGTCTTTCGCCCATCGCGGATCAATCGCAATACCGCGATCATGGTAACGATGAGCAAATTTGTAATCAGGCCCGCAGCGCTCGTGCATACACACAAACGCCATGTACAACGGATTCATTCGTCTGCTGTCGGTGCGCGTTGGGTGCCTATACTGTCTATTAGGGTGCGCCCCAATCTGATAGTTAAGATTTTTCCGAGGCTTACCGTCGTAGCGCAAGCCTGCCGCTATAAACGCAGCCCGAACTATCCGAGCGGCGACCCGCTCATTTTCTAAATCTCGTCTCATCAGGTATCCGTTACCTCCTGCGGCTCTCGTAAGCCAGCTTAGCCCGCATAGAAATGTTGTGATACCCGCCGCAAGCATTACACGACATGCAACATTGCTCGGTACCCTTGGCAGTCACGTAGACACGACCCTCTTTCCTCACGTTTTCGCTTGAACACTTCGGGCAGCTCCAATTCTCGCGACCAGCGACCACACCAGCGTGCGTCTTGGCCGGCACGATTGCACTCAGCTTTTCCCACACCTTCTCAAGGAGCACGACATCGCGGGCGCAGTAGAGTTTCATTTTAGCCAGTGCGCTCTTGTCGTGATCGAGCAGGATCGACTTCCACAGTTGGAACTCGGTATGAATCTTCGATCCGAGCCCCAAAAACGAAGCGATATAATCAAGCCGATTCGAGTTAAACAGCAACTTTCGCCGCGCCCACTGCAACGTATCCGCCGTCTTCACAAGCGGTAACGGCGGTAGCCCATGGAAAACACAACGCGTCTTCACCCACGGGAGATCGAACTTGTCAACGTTGTGGCCGACCGCTTCGTCAGCCTGGCCGAGCACTTTAATGAACCTCGTCAGCAACGCTTTGTCGGATTGGTCGTTGTCCCATGTCGCGACATGCGCGTCCTGCTCCCCCTGCCATTTCCATCCGATCATTATAATAGCGCGCTCGCGTAAAATGTTGGAGTGATCGATGTTCAATTTGTAGCCCGTGCGCCACGAGAGCACGATATTCGGGCTCGTCTCGATGTCGAAGAAGAGCCGCTTCACCGCAGTTTGTTTTAGGGCCATTAGCGCACGCGAATCTTGTGCTTTTTAAGTTGGGTATACACGTAATCGTGGAGCCAGCCGCATAGATACGCATACGCTTCGGTACTCTCTTCACCCAAGACACAGCCCGCCCAAGCCATAAGCCGATGGGTCAAATGATGTATTTCGTGACCAATAACTTCAGGTGTCACTTTGTTACGCTGAATATAGAGTCCAAAATATGCCCCATTACGCGCCACCGTTGCATCGAACGAGTCCTCGTCTTTCATAAGGTCACCGAACTGCGAGGACGCGCGCATAGCTGCGAGTGCATCATGCGCGACTACGAAATAAAGACGGAAACCGTAAATCGGGACTACGGTCTCGGCTTGTAGGACGATGTTCTTCATCTAACTTTCACCCCCGCGCGTTTGAGCGTTCGCTTCACCCACTCTTGCAGATAGCCGCGCAGATATTGGTGCGGCTCGTTGCTACAATGTTTACAGTGGTTGTGCTCGATAAACTCCATAACCCTGTCCGTGCAGTGTCCCACTTCGTGAGCGACTGCGTTCTCATCGAGAACGGAGCGGTTGAATACCAAATAGAAATTCCCTTTGCCGTCCGACTGGCAGACAGCATCGCCAACGCCAGTGATCTGCTCCATCTTACTGCGCGCCGCGATACGGTTAAACGTTTTGATCGCGTCGCCGCTCACATAGAGCAGCACATTAACGTTATAGATCGGCAGGCGGAGGTAGCGCTTGACGGTCACGCCGACCTCCCATCCCGCACATCAAGAGGACACAATTCGGTGATGATTACTTCATTGTTTTCATTACCTAACTGCCGCTCGCGTAGTGCTACCGCTTCCGCCCATGTATCGGCATCGTCAGCCCTCCAGCCCTCGTACGACCCATAATTTGTCCAAACAATGAACCGCTTCACGCCGCCTCCTTCGCCATCAAAATGTCTGCCGGCGTATTCCAATCAACCGCGTAATAGGACTCGTAACCGTCGTGCATGTACTGAAACACTTTGAAAAGAGAATCATCAGGCCCAAGCCGTTTCAGCCCGGCGCTTGTAATGCGTTCACCGTTTAGCTGCCTCCACTGCTTCATGTAGTTGCGCGCATAGATTCGAATCGTGCTGCGGTTCTTTTGCCGCCACCGTGCGCGAATCGCTTTAACGGCAACCGGGTTATTTTTACGCCACTTACGATTGGAAACTGCAATGCGCGCACGATTAGCGTTTTCCCATACGCGCTTCTTGGCGACGATACGCTCTTTATTGCGTGCCTTATAGGCGCGCATATAGGCGGCGCGGTCTGTCATGGCCTGTCACCGAGATACGCAAGTGCCGCAGATACGCCTCTTGAAAAAGCCCACTCCCACACGGCCTGTTCCGACTTGGGACTGATACCGTGGGTTTGTTTCCACTTCTCATATTCCTGGTTCGACTCTTCACAGAGGTGGCGAATCTCTTCGAGTTTTAATTCGCGAAGTGTCATTGTATGGCCCAAATCAAAATGCCCCAGGTCGCGAAAATCATTAGTATGCCAATTATCAAAACCATCTTCTCGAAAGCAGCGCGACTCACAAGTAGTGCTCCCCATCAGTTACGTGTTCCTCGTCAGGCGGTCTGCCGATGCCTATCCAACGCACAATCGCATTCGACTTGGATGGCTGACTCCGCACCCAATTCAAAGCCGCGTGCTGAAAAAGAAATGCGGCTACCAGCACATCGGTACCCTTCACAGGCCGAATGTAACCGCCAAAATTAAGATACTTTTTGGCCGCGTTCACTTACGCGCAGCACGTTTCTTTTTACCGATTCGCACCGCTCCCAGCGCGATTGCAGCCGCTTTCTCTCGCTCTGCACGACCTGCGGCTGCCGCTTCCAGCAGTGCAACGTGCAGTTGCAGTTTACCTGCGGCTGCGAACGTGGCGTTAAGCACGGCTTCATTAACCGCGAACGACTCTTCGAGCGCAGTCAAGCGCCGGAAGACGCGGAACGGGGCAAAGAAACTGACCAGTAACTCGGTCACAGTCTCGCGGAGCGAGGGTACATACTCGTCTTGGTAGGATATGTTCATGTGGTTCTCTTTCTGCTTTCGATTAAACCGGCCAACAGGCAGGTGTAGTTAATGATGTCGATCAGTGCGTCTTCAACAGACTCACCCTTCACTTCCAACGTGCCTTTGTTGATAAAAGTTTGGATACGCTTGAACTTGTCCAAACCACGGATCAAGATGCCAATCTCGCCGGGGACACCTAATACCTCCGAGGCCGTAAAATTGCTAAAAGGGTCTGCGTGCCCGTCACAATAGTCATTAGACTTAGCACGCATGATCGCCCGACCTTTCGCGCAAAGCGTTTCATGCAGCGTCAGCACCTCATCAATCGAGAGATTGCCGCTTCGCGGAACGGCTTCGCCTTTTGGGCTTGTTGCCTGCCAAATCGAAAGCGACTGCGTCACCGGATTGACGTGCTGCGTGGCGTTGCCCACGAATCCGCGACTGGCGAGAATAGCCTGCAAAATACGCATCGCTTCAGCCTGACTCCCGCTTCGCGTGATGATCTGATTCTGCGCGGCAACGGAGATTTCAATCCACCGCGTCTCAGAAGATTCCCCAAAGGCGACTCCCATTTCGTTGAGATCGTCAACGGTAAAAACGAGCGGTGCAGGCGGCTTGTTCGCTTCTATGTCGAAGGGAAGCACATTTTGTGGCACTTCGTCTTGTGGCACGGGCACCGCTGGGGTGACTTGCGCGGCAGCGCCTTGAATCGCCGCCGGTTGTTCAAGTGTGGCTTGATCTGCCGCTGGTTGTTCAGGTGCGACAGCACCCGTTACCGCGATAGGTGGCGAGTCGGTTACGCTCTCGACCGTGGGTTCAGTGACGTGATTTGCCGGTGGTTGTTCAAGTGCAGCTTGACCTGTGGGTGGCGTTTCAAAAGCGCCGATTCCGCGGGCTTGGTCCGCTTGTTCTAGTGTGTTCATATGTTTACGTTTTGTTTCTACTTTATTCTCTTTCGTTAGGCCGACTCTGGGGACGCGCACGCGCGAAGTTCTTCTATAAGCACCTTTATGGCTACGACAGACGCCGAAGCCTCAACTCGAAAGCGCTCGTCACAGTCACGACCATTCGCGAGTCTCCGCTCCAGTCTATCTGCCAGTGCATTCATCCATTCGCCAGAGTGCATCTCAGGAGGCGTGCCATTTATCCACTTCCAGTTAGGCGTCGACTTGCAGTCATGCGTCTGGTGATTTCCAGCACATCTATCGCAATAAATTACTGGCTCTGAGGTTGTTTTCATTTTGTGGAGTCCTGGCGCCCAAGCAGGTAACAGACACCTGCAAAAGCGCCAGGTAATCAATTAGAGTCCCAGTGTCCCGATGAATTCAACGATAGCGGGATTCGCAGGCAGCGGGGTCGCCTTCGGCACCCAGTACGCGTTTTCGGCCTTTTTGAAGAAGGACACGATACGCCACCCGGTCCCGCGGATCGGCTTCTTTTGTAACTTCAGTCTGAATATCGGATTCGCCACGCCAGTATAGGCACTCTTAAACGCTTCGAACTTGGCTAAGGCGTAGCCTGCGTCTTCGACTTGGTAAGGGAAGTAGGACGCGTAGTCGGCAGACAGTGTCGCCGGCTGCTTGACGAGGAGCGTGAGCCGAGCCAACGGGCCGTAGTAGTTAACGTCCTGGCCGTAGTTATCGAGCTGCCCGCCGTTTTCAACCACTTGGACGGCGGTCTTAAACACATTCGGATCGCGCGCCTGCGAAGCTTCTTTCGAGAGAATTTCCTTATAAAGCAGCGCAGCCTTGACCACGTACGCTTCGAAGGGGACTGTTTTGGGCACGAGTTGAAACTCGGTACCGTAAATGAAACTCCCAGGTTCGAACTGCTCGGCGGACGCCGAGACTGCGTGAACGAGAGATATGAACGGGAATGACACCGACGAAGGTGTCAATTCGCCGCTAAACTCTTCGTCCTCGATATATGCAATAGGCGCAAGAGCGCGAGAGGAAACGGGCACCAGTGCGGTGCTCGGTTCGGGTGTTGCTGTTTCGTTAAAACTAACTTTCATTTTTTCTTTCTGTTTTTTATTTATTCTACTTCGGTTAAAGTCTGGTCGGGCGGAGAAAACGACTGCCGCCGCCTCGCGAAAGGAGACCCTGATCAATTAGTCGGGCCTCAAAAAGTTTCACTGATTCCTGTTTCTTACCGCGTTTCGTGGCGGCCTTAACAAGCGAATCAATAGCCGTTGGCTTGACGCTACACTCGTTGAGGAAATCTTCTGCTTTCAGCGTGGGTGCGACCTCTTTTTTGAGCAGATCAAAAACGCCTCTCGCCGAATCAATCGACCTGTTGCCTTGTTTTGTGGCCAGTTCGAAACCCGCTATTTCGGTCCCGCTATCGTACATCTCCAATGCCGCGTTACCCCAACCAGCGGCAGCTTTTTCAAGCGCGGGCTTCGCAGTCAAGAGCACGGCGAAATGGGCAGGGTCAGTCACATTAGAGCCGTGGAAATCAATATCAGGCAGCGCGAGTTCGGGCGCGTAGCGGCGCGCGATTGCCAGACCAAGCGATGCAAGTTTCACGCAATCTTTGGCACGGGCGCAGTACTGACATTGCGATGAGACGTTATAATCCTCCGGTCTGTTCGCCGCTACGCGATTTATAATCGCGACCACACTGCCCACGATGCGCTCGTAATCGTTGGCACGCGTCCACGACTCAAAGTCGATCTCGTCACGAAATGGTACCGGCACGTACACATCAATCTGTTCGAGAAGCGGGTTTGCGTCCCACAATGCCCAGGCGTAACTGTGAAATTGAGGCGACTCGGCGAACCAGGGATGAACACTGAACTTGTAGTCCGCCAGAACCGCTCGTCTACCGTCGGAACTGAACGCTGCAAGGTCTGCGTAACCATATTGTCCGTCGGCGTAAAACAACTTCACTTCCTGCTCGATACGCAGGCCGGCGGTAATACGACGCTTCAACCCGATACACTTCTCCACGGCTGTCTTTAACTGCGGGTCGTGCGCGACCAAATACACGTCCTCCAGTTCAACAGCCCGATGACCCAGTATGCCCCGGTCGGCGAACTTACTGTCACCACTCGGATCGGACTCGTAGCCAACACAAATTGCTTTAGCCTTCAGCTTAGAAGGCGAGAGAGGAGAATGACGACGTGTCTCCACCAACTCGGCAGGAACTGGGGGTGCGATCTGTGCCAGAACGGCTTGGTTGTCATTTTGCAAAGATGCAGGGTAACAGGTATCCGTTACCTGTAAAGCGGAATCTGCAAATTTAATTTCAGTTCCCGATACGATTTCACTTGACAACTTGTTGGATGGTGCTACTCGGTTTTCCGCCAATAACAGATTCGTCACATCAGTCTCAGGCAACCCATTGTTAAAGAGATCAATATTTCGTCCCTTACGCTGGGCGGATGCGGCCACTTGCTCCTCGACCGAGCCTGCGGCCAAAACAATATATTGCACCACCTTGGCCCGTTTCTCGCCTACGGCAGCTTTGGTACCGGCACGCGGAGCGCGACCAAGCACTTGGCGTAATGTCTTCGCGTTAAAGGTCGGCGAGATCAGCGTGCGCCTTGGAAACTCGCCACGTTTGTCATTCAGGTCCACGCCCAGTCCGCCGGCCTCACTGTTACTCACGATAACCCGCGATCTGTCCTCGCCGAACTCGTTGATCGCCGCCTCACGCTCGTCGGGCTTCTGTGGACGGCCACTGGAGTCAGCACCATAAATCGCACACTTCGTTTTCAATGCAACGCAAAGCGCTTCCATAGATGCGACGAAATTGACGAATAGCGCAACTGAGTAGCCAGACTCAATTAACTCCTGCGCCATTTTCGCCATCCCCGACACACGCAGCAGTTCGACTACCTGGCGTGTCGCGAGCTGAATAGTGAGACCGTTCGCAGAAGCGTTCTCTTCGCACATCGCCTTCGCGACATCGCGCTCCATCTGCTCATAAGCGGCTTGGATTTCGCCGCCATCATTGAGATCAAACGCCTCGAAAATGATCGTGTTATCAGGAAAGCGGTCGCCGAGGGACTCGATTGTTACCCGCACGCCTTTGGCTGGAAAGATTTGCTCGTGCAGTGCGACGAGATACTTGGCCGCAGTCTTGCGCTTGAACTCGATCCCACCGAATGGGCTGCGCCAACAGCCGTTGCGAATACACCACTTGTAAAAATTATCCCATGTATGGAGACCGAGTAAAAATCCGGCAGCCCGTAGTTGAGTTGGGTCTTGGGCTAGTGTGGCAGAGAGCAACAGGTTGCGGAATGGCTTGGCCGCTTTCGCCATTCGCGCATTGAGGCCGGTAGGTGACTGCAACTTATGCGCTTCGTCCCAGATGATTAACGTATCCACAGGTAGCGACCACTCAAAACGCTTCACGTCGAATCGGCCCCACTTTGTGCCGGAAGCACGCAGTTTCTCATAGTTTATTACTTCAAGCGGTTCAATGCCAAACTCTTTTAGCGTGCGCCGCCACATAGGCAGAACCGATTTCGGCGCGACCACAAACACAGGGTGCCCGAGACGCTTCGCTACTTCGCAAGCTACAATCGTCTTGCCCACCCCGCAATCCGACGCGTCGCAACCGACACGGTGCATACGCACTGCGGCAGTCAACACATCAGCGGGACCGACCTGGTAATCGTAAAGTTCAATCACGCCCTAGTGTGATACGAAAACACGCCATCTTCCAAAACACCGAAGTGCTGATTCTTCGTATCGAGATTCCAATTGCCGTCTTTCTCTTCAGGTTCTTTAACGGTTGTGTGCCCGACAATCTGCTTCAAACCTGGTATCGGTTCAAACTCGTGATTCCAGTCGAGCCACGTCACTCCGCCCCATCGCGCCCGGCCACCCCGGATACGGCCCGCCGCCAAGAAAGCAGACGGCTCGTTACGCGCGAGTTTGCGCTTTGCGGATGCAACGGCGCGGGCCACGTTCAACCCCTTTGAATCGCCGGCAGTGCAGATGTGAACACCGGCATGCGAAAGCAAGTAGCCCTGGCATTCGTAGACGAGGCGCAGCCGCTTCCACACGTAACCCGGCATCGCTGAGATCACGGCCTCCTTAGCAGGGTTCCACCCACTACACGGATAATTATGGGGCTGCCGGTATGACAGATCGTGATTCCCCCAAAGGTGAACGCGCTTCGGTTCACGCACGCTCTTGGCGAGCCAGTCGCAGACGCGTTTTGCGTCGTTAGGCGTGTCACCAAAATCGTCCCAATAATCTCCAAGAAACACGACTTCGTCGTGCGGCTCTCGCGCGAGGAACGGTTCGATCCACTCCGTGCGGTTATGAATGTCGGAGACGATTAACGTTTTCATCTGTGTTTAATCAACCACTCTCTGGTTGATTATCCGCCATGAATTGCGCCAGATGCGCCTTGATTTCCTCAATGTCCTTCCTGCGATTCTCGCGTCTTTCTCCTCGCAACGCTTCGTCTAGCGCATGACACTTCTCACGCAGCGTGTTCACTTCATCGCATTTTTCCAGGTAGCCATCTATGTAGGCTTGCTCCTGTTGTTTTTCATTATTGGTCATCATAAAATCAGTTCGCTCCGCGGCGTCTCAGAGTCGAACTGAGCAAGACAAGTTTTGGAGGCTCGTCCGCGCCCCGGCGCCCGCCGCATTTGAACAGAAAAGGAAGGCCAGGTCGCTACGTGTGTGATGTTGTCCCCCAAAGGGGGTAAGGCTCGCGGAATCAATAACGCGTCAACCGCCCCACTAGAACGTCTTAATGCCGAACGTCCCTCGCTGCTTCCTCTTCTGCTCAATCCGTCTCCTCGTAAAAAAGCTCTTCCGCCCGCTCAGTGACGAGATTCAATAGCCCGTCTGGCATCTCGTCACCCCAGAACTCAGACTCGCCGGTCGTCTTCGACGTTACGATTACCTCGTCCCACGCAAAGCAGGTAGGCTCATATTGAGCGCCAAATGCGCGGTACGTGACATGGCAATCTGCTTCAACGAAGTGTGACTCCGTCTCGGCTACGACATGGAACGATGTGTTCACAGCGGTCCCTTCGCAGCTTTCGCAAGAACGTTCTCGCGGAATTGTTTACACAGCGCCTCAAGCGTCTCAGTAGACACTTCAGACAAATGAAACTTGCCGTTATCCGACACACCAAACTTAACGAGCACATAGTTAGGCACGCTAAATGGCAACAACTCGATTTCAGTTGTAATCACGACAGCATCTCGGTTGAAGTGGCAAGCCAGGCGTTCGCGTGCACGAGCAACTCAGTCGTGAGAACGAACTCTTTGAGCAGCCGCTCGTGCGCCCCAGGCACGTTTATCATGGATCGCGAGTTCAAGTCCAATTTGGCGCGGCAGTCTTCGGCCACTACGTCAAGGTGTTCAATGATCTCTATCAATTCGCCCAATACGCCGACTAACGTCGGGCGCGTGCGCAGTGTTGGAGGTGACAAGTAAGTGTATCCATCTAGTTGGTTTATCATATTTTGTGGTTCCTCTTCTCAGGTATCTGTTACCTTTCTGCACACGCGTTGCTCAATCGCTATCGAAACGTCGATTCGACTTCGCAGGGTTTCCCCCTCCGCAAAGTCCCGCAGCGGATATTCAACGATCCCGTTAACCTCAAGCCAGTCCAGACGCTCCTTGTCTTTGCGAAGTTTATCAATATAACGCGCAACAGCGGGTGATTCAGTCGTTCGAGCGTCCTCAAAAGCGGCCAGAACGTCCACAAACGAGCCTTTCAAGTCGTGGCGTTCGGCCCATGCGCGAACCTGAGCGCGTTTCATCGGTTTAACTATGGTGGATGTTTTCATATTTCACCATTAGGTGTCTGTTACCTGCATACGGTCTGCAACATAACTGGCAATCGCTAACGAACTCCAAAGATCGTATTTGCAGCCTGTCTCGTTGCCAAAACGTGCGATCATCGCCGCGCGCACTTCCTTATCGCCACCCGTCGACTTGCCGGTGTGATGCACCACCACTCGCTTTCTCGTGACCGGGTAAACGGTATAACGATGGTGCCTGACCGCTTCGATGCAGCGCCCGACCATTATGCAGGTGTCGAAAATCTCTTTTCCAACCGAGAAACCGAACGACGCCACGGTTTCGATGGCGAACACCGCTATGCGAGGGTCGTAGATACGAAGCATGACAAGCAACTCGTCGTTAGACAAAATGCCCATCTCTACAATCGCTTGCTTCTTCGGGTCGAACACAACGAAAGCTGATTGCGCACTTCCAGGGTCTACGCCGAGCACCCAACTCATAACACAAAAAGCACAACAGCCCCTCCCATTGCGATTGCGATGCAGACCTTCGCGTAATCGTAGTAATAAGCATCCTGCAATCGCAGCGCCCAGGCCAGAAGAAAAGGGACAGCGAGCATGAGCCAGGCAAGTAGAACGATGTGTTTCATTCGTCGGACAATAGAGTTGCAAGAGAAGTCACCGCCATACTCACCATCCGTCTCGCCATTTTATAGTCATTCCGCGCTTTGAGTAGTTCGGGTCGCGATTGTTCGAGCCGGACCTTGGCATCGTCCCACCCGGTCCAGCGTTCGAGATTACCTTTTTGCGTCCAGAAATAGTCGATCATGTTTATGTCGTCTTCGGTCAGTGTGTTTTCGATTTTCATTCCTCTTTCTCTTCTCCGCTACTCCAAATGAAAAACGGACACGGACCTTCACAATGAAAATCGTCATCGAGGTAGGAGTCGTTTGGCTGGCTTGGTTGGAGGGATTTACGCTGCCAACGATTACCCTGAAAAAGACTTTTAACACTGTCACCGGATTCCCAAACAGCCCACGCCCCTTCGATTATTTCACATCTGTCTCCACAGCTCGGAGTTTCACTTTTCCCCAAGTCTCTCCACTCCTGCGGTGGCTGGCCTTGATGCAAATCTTGTGCAAACGCTTCCAACATTTCGATCAACCCTTCGCCGCTGAATGTGCTTGCCCGTAGTCCATCCTCCCCGCCTTCAAATCCGCCGCCACCGCTCAATAACCATTGTCTCGCGTTTAATGCCTGTGGCTGGCCTCGGTGCTGACACGCTTCCCAAATCCGGCGGTCAACTTCCTTGTCTGGTTCGCTCAACTCTTCCCATGAAACGAGCCATGATGGTTTGGGGTTCGGTTGTTCTTTGGACCATGCAATCCACGTTTCACGAACGAGTTTACCGCCTGATTCTCGGTCTATCGGGCCTCGGTGCTGGCGAAGGGCGGAGAGGATGAAGTTTCGTTCTGATTCGCTAAAACGATATTGGTTTGGAAATCCAACGTTCACGACTGGCAATCGTTCGATAATTGCCTTCTCCACTTCCTCATCGTTCGCTGCCGAAGCTGTTTCGCCTAACGGGATGAACGGTGCGTCAATCGTGACGAATACTTCCTGCTCAACTTGCCGGGATGGTAAAATATCAGAGTCAGGCAGGGCGCGATCCTCGCCATTTCCTTGTGCCTCTGAGGTCATAGGTGTCCGACACCTCTGGCGGAAACGTAAGAGAAAAGGTCACGTTCTAAGATGAACGGTCGCCCCTTTCCGCGAACAAAAGGAATGGGGTTTCGCCGTTGTCGCCCGCGGCGTTCGACCGTTTTTCTGTCTAAACGCAGTTTCGCAGCCACGTCCTCAATACGAAGTAGTCTCGTGCTCGTCGGATCGACGCAGTCCGGTCCCGCCGTCTGCGCGTCGTCGATTTGCAGTTCGATGCGACCGTCGAGAAGCGGGGCGGCGCGAAACGCCTTACAAAGAAGTGTAGTCACGCAGTTTGCCTTTTTCTTGAGCACGAATTACGCCCCATCAGCTTCCTCATTTGCCCTCTCTTGATCGAGCCCCTGTTTTAACTCTAAAAGTTTTGGGAACCGCTGGGCGACCTCTGCGATTCCTTTTATCCCTAAAGCACCAAATACCTTATTAATTTCCACGCGCAGCGCTTCGTCCTCGGTACCGCGGTCCAACAGGATATAAGTTGTTTGAGCTGATGTTCTCATTTTTTATCCGCCCAAAGGTTGAGCGTCTTTAGGAAGGCTTCGGCGCGTTGGGCGGCGGTGGCGCAAACTAGCGGCACAGTGAATGGGGTATTTGCGACCAACGATAGCACGCGAGTATAATCATTGAGTTTTTCGCCTAGCACCCTTTCCGCTTCGTGCATAGCGTTGAGGTCGGAGAGGTAGTCGTATATACCGCAATGGTCTTTGATCGTTGGATGCACCCCAACTAACCCACGGCCAAACTCTCTTTCACGGATGTGTTCCCACCCGCACGCCTCCGCAATTTTTATACGCTGCTGTTCGGGACTCACGGCAAGTGCCTCCATGTAGTTTTAGCGATGATTCTTTGTATCGTGGAGAATGAGCAATTAAATCGGTCTGCGAGGGCCATCATGTTATTTATTCCGCTGGCGTAGAGCCTGCGGATTTCTACGACCTTCCTGTTGTTTAGAACGGCTCTGCCGTGTTTTTCGCCAGCAACGCTGCGGTGTCGATCTTTTACCATCATGTCGCGCATGTTGTCGGAATGCGTTCCGTCAAATAAATGATCAGGATTACAGCATGAAGCGTTGTCGCATTTATGGCAGGCGTTCTTAGGCCATCGTCCGTTTCGCAACCAAAATGCTACCCTTGGTGCGCGGATTGTTTTCCCGTTATTACGGAATTGACCGTATCCCAAAGAATCTCTTGATCCTTTCCATGGCCAGCAAAGTAATTTCTTCCCGACTTCAACCTTACTCCAGAATCTTTCGGAAACGATTTGAGAATTGATATTCATACCAAGGATAATAGGTCAAAGAACCCTTATCTGTCAATCGCTATTCGTTGTGCTTCAACCCGGGCAACCAATCGCGGTGTCATACTGTCTGCGGACCTTGAACTTTTAGAAGGCACTCAATACGGATGTCTTGCGCGTGAAAGAGTTCGGCTAGTTTCAACAACGCTTCGGCATTTGTGCGCAGCCCTAAAGCTACATTGTTCACGGCCCCCACCGCCTGCGCATCCCAGTGGACTCCAGTGAAAGTGTTATTCGAAATTGATATTGGAGGTTTATTTGCCTTGTTTTTGCTCATCGAGCCTTTCTAAATCCCAGATTATTTGTTGTAAGATGGTCAATAAGTCCGCGTCATATTTGCTAACATCCAATCGCTTAAACTGATCCGAAATGCTCAGATGTTCGTATCCCTTATCAGTTTTGATCGTTAGCATTTATAGTTCTCCCACGCTTCCGACAACGGAATGAAATGTGGCATCTCGCGCACATCGGCTACGACCTCCGCTCGTGGGGCAATAATTTCTTCATCAGGTTCCATAGGCGAGTCAGGTAGCAGACACCTCTTTAATAAAAACGCAAGAACTATTTTTTAATGTCCTACGATGCCTGCTCTAACAGGGTGACCTGCCGCGGCACAGCGGTGAGGGCGCGCGTAGCGTTTTGGATTAACGTGTCCACGTTAAGGCACTGCTCGTGCGCGACAGAGACAAGAAGCGCATGCTCCTCTTCGGTTAGTTCAATAGCGATAGGTTCACACATATTGGCGGATGTAATTGCACCGTACAAACGGCTTGTAAAGAAAAATCTTGCACAAATGTGAAGTTTTTTCTTTACCTAAAGAAATCTCTGGCAAAACTTACACTAGCCACCATAATTACAACTATGCGCCAAGGAAACTTTAGATGGAGTAAACAGAGCCAAATCGACAAAGTGCCGGAGCGAACTACAAGTTATACTCGACCGACTCGGACTGTCCTTTGGAGGACTCACCCAAACCCTCCTCTACGAATTTGTGAACGAAATCGAGCGACGTGGATGCCCGACTATCAGGCGCGCGGTCAAGCGTGTAGCGGATAAGAAGCGGGGGACTCATTAAATCAACGATTGTTGATTAAAATCAACACCGACCTGTCGCGCATTAGCGGGGGTCGCCGGCATGCGCCCACTCCGTCTCGCCCTGATAGAGCGAACAATTCACCTCGAAAGGCGCACTCTCATACCGCGGATCACCGGGCGCGACTGCGATCTGCACCGTATGCGAAGTAGGTAGTGGAGCTGCGATCAGGGCACGCAACTCCTCGTAGAGCGCGCGTATCCGACTGCGCAGGTTTTCAGCCTGCTCCCAACGCTGCAACCGCGCCTCGTAGGCAGTGAGCGGGATTTCTTCGAATATGAAACGCTTGTTCATCGCAGGGGTTCCGGCAGCGCGTCGATGTCGAGAAAATCACGAACGCGAATTATGTCTTCAGGCATCATTCCGCCAGCGGTGTAAACGTCGGTCAGGATTTCGCGCAGTTTCACATTCTCCCGGTGATAGTCGTTCATCAAATTCGACGAACTCTCAACTTTTGAACGCACCTCTTCAGCAAGGCGTTTTGTTTGAACGCGAACCGAATAAGCCACCAACTCGTCGAACTCTTTGATGACCCGAGCGTGCAAGTGCCCCAGTTTCTGCACGCCCTGCGCGTCAAGAGGGATTTCATCGCTCACGACGCTGCCTCCATCTTCCAAAACAGGTAAGACCCATCCGTCTGGCGCCGGCCTTTTACCTTAATTCGGAGCTTGGAAGCGGTGACTCGGAAGTAGTTATGCTGCTTTGGGGAGACGGCGACGCATTGGCCGACCTTCATGTCGGTGAGCGTCCGCGGAACGCTTTTTGGCTCCGTCGGTAGCGGATTATCTAAGATTTGCATATCGTAAGGGTAGCAGGTAACAGGCACCTTGTCAAGTCGGCAGAGAGTCTCCCCACGCAGAGCGATCTTCATAGGTAAAAAGGCACCAAACTGGGGAGAGTGGGGAAGCATTGAAACTTCTTTTTTGCTGAGATTCTATTACCACAGCAGCAGCAGCAGGGAGGAGGAGGTAGAGTAATACTTTTTTCTTAAAAAAAGAAGTTGATAATCTCTCCCCACTCTCTCTCCCCAGTCTTTGTTCGGTTGCGCCGTCGCCGTATTTGAGGTATGTTACACCCACATGAACCAACCTGCTCCATCAGATGTCTGCGCGCCGTATCTTTTCGTGAATCGCTGGGATTGTGAAGATCGACTCCGGACGATGCAACCTGGCGATTCATTCGTCACATCTACCGATCAACGCGATATTGTGCGCCGTGCCGCACGATCTCTTCGGTGCCGTGTGCTACTCAGTCGTGTCAAAGATCAGCTTACTGTAGTGCTTCAGGTTCCGGGGGTAGGCGATCCTGCTGAGAATGCTTTGACTGAAGCGCTACGTGAATGGGCGCTGTCCACTGAAGCACATGAGTGGTCGGGTTTCGCCAGTGATTTACGGAACACGGCGCTCTGCTCTTCCGACAAATCGCTTCCTAGTGCGGTGAAGACTTGTGCTTCATCTACAAAAGATAATCGTGCTCTCGGGAACCTGCTTTGTGGGATTCACCGAAAACACTGTTTCCTATCTGTGGTCGACCGACATGGCAAAAACTATTACTTCCTGAATTTCGATTTGATTCGGGAGACTGAAATGCCATAAAGCTCTGCTATCGAGCCGGACGCCTGAATCTCATCTTGACAGGTGTCTGCGACCTCGACGATTCCTTGCCCTGTCTAGCTTCCGGCATTTGCCATCTGAGGCGGTCTCCAAAGGATTTATTCCCGAATTGTTTGTCAGCAAAACCGATTTTCAGCCCAAAATTTTAGACCATGCCCAAAAATAATGTTTTGGCGTACAGATTTGGGTCAACGAGCCGCCCAGCAAAACCGATTTTTGACTACTTTCTCAGAACCCAGCTTCTACGCATACACTGCCTGCGTGGATTACTCCCACCCCTGCCACCGGCTACCCCTCTCCTAGGTCGTGCGTTGCGTCGCGTTACGCTCTGCCGGCGGACTTGTGCGCCTCGCCAGTGTGCTCTAGTGCTCTATTGTTAGCGGGTTGAACGGGTATGCTACCCGTTGTCTAGGCCTAGCTCGGGCTGATCGTCCACTAATCGGGCTGATTCAACGAGTTTCTCCTGCTGCCTTGACCCTCCATTTAGAAGCGGAATCAGCACTATTGAAATCGCCTTGTCCTCAGTAAGGCGTAGCGCCTTCTGCCCCATTGCAAACGCTTTAGACACGCGGTCCGCCGAGCTGATTAGCTCTTGACCGGTTAGCTCGGCCATGCGCTCGGCGATTCTGACCGCTGCTTCGGCTGTTTTGTCGGTGAAGAAAGCTTGTTTCTCGGCGAAGTCAGCAGGGACGACGCGATCCGTTGCGCTAGATGACAAAACTGTAATCTTCGCTTCAATCGGCTGCCCGCTCAACTCAGCCTGCTTTCGTGCTTTCCATCCTTCGTCACTTGACCAGTGGCAGACAGTTGAAACTGGCAATCCTAATGCGTCCGCAATCTGCGGCAGTTTAACGTCTGCCTTGTAAAGTTCGTAACCTTTGACCCGCAACTCTGGCGGATGCGACTCCATCTTGATAGTGGCGCGCGACGGGGGGACGGCAATTTGCGATCCGTCTGATGTGGTGATTACCTGGGCGACTGACAAGGAATCACTATACAACAAAAAGCCCGCCCTTGTGAGGCGGGCGTGTCGTGCAAAGTAAACCTTTAGCTCTTACATCCAGCCCCAGCATACAGCCCGCGAAGATCAATTGGAATCTGCGTAGCCCGCTTCGCTTTCTTGTCGCGCTTCTGCTCGGCTGCCTGCCGCACGTAAGGCTCAATCCCGTCTTCCCAGCTTTTGATAATGTCTTTCGTTCTCATGACTCTTATACGTTAGACGCAAAAACCGCCCGCCTCTGTTAAGAGACGGACGGCTCTGCATGGACCTATCGCAAATCTTTTTCGGGCAACCCGGCTGCCTCGCGCAATTCTACATCGTCAACGGGAATGCGCTCTGCTAGTGATTGCAATTCTACGAGTTCATCGTAGCTGATTCGTTCAGCGCGGAGTTCCGTGCGCAAGTATTCAAGGCGTTGTTTTATAGTGTCTTGTTTCATTTAGATTAACTCCCTCAGTTGCTCCGCCGTTACGTCCAACCCGCAAAGTGCGGCAAGGTGGCTCGCCAGGTCTGCGAGTTGCTCGTCTTCGACGGAGCGAAGATATTCTTTGTCGCTATCGCTTTCGATGCCCCACAATCCGCCGGAAGTGAGCCACTCGATTCGGCGCGAGCCCTGCCCTATTGGATAGCTTAGCTCCGCTTTGGCGACGCAGCCTTGAAACGCCCAATCTCCGCGCTCTAATCCGTTCATCCGCGCGAAATCTTGCTTTGCGTAGGTCTCGAAGTCTTTGCTGCCGGGTTTCTCTCCGCGAGCGTAAGGAATGAAATAGCGATCCTCGCGCCCGCATTTAGGCAAGTAGTCGTCGTCTCCGAGTTCGTACAGGAATTTGCCGGCGTGGTCTCCCACGTTAATAATCGCGCCGGGCGTCGATTCGTCTGAGTATTCGCCTATAAAACTCGTGTCGGGCGAATCGTCTGACAGCCACTTGACTGTTACCTTGTCAATACGCAGCGCGGCGCCTGCGTCCGTTTGTGTGATTTGTTTGTCCATATCCCTTATACGTTTTTTCTTCTTGACGGGTAGCAGACACCTATGTAGAGGTAGCTGTCAAATGAAAAACGTATAGGAGAGACAATGAACAAACGATATAGAACAGAAGCGATTCGCAATGCTCTTTACTTAGTCGCGCTTTTGCTCGCCTGTTACGCGTTTCGCGTGCATGCGGCCCGCGTCGCGCAATACGAAGCAGAGCGCGAGGCAATCGCATTCGGGCATGCAGTAGAGGTGATGCAATGAGCACAACCGAATCCAGCCCACTTAATAAGAGCGTAACTCGCCGGCTGATCCTAGCTCGCTTAGAAGTGATCCGCCCGGCCCTTATCGGCAAGCTAACCCGCGTAAGCGAGGGCACACTCAACTACCTGGACAGCCGCTTGCGTAACCTGATCGATGCCGAGCTGCGCGCGCATGGGACGTGTGGCGCCACGATCCGCATGGGGGAACGCTAGACACGCTTTGCAGAAAAACGTATAAGGAGACAATATGAAAACAAACGAACAAAATAATTGCGACGGATCAGGACCGCATACGTCTGGCCAAGTCCGCGTCTTGCCTACTGGCGGACAAGGCAACGCGATCCTTTGCTGGTCTTGCTTTCAGCAGGAAATGGCTTGGCGGATTGAGCGAAATCAGGAGCTAGCTGGCGATTGCAAATTCGACTTGCCGGGTTGGGACTCACTCGAAATTTACAAAAACGTATAAGAGAAAACAGTAAACCGCCGACCCGCCGCTTAGATGCGGGCGAAAACAAAACATGAAAACATATAGAGCAGACTTCACCGGGCGCACGGTTGGCGCTATCGGGATCACTTATAAGATAAAAACAACCGTTCAAGGCGACAATTTGGGCGCGGCCCAGCTCGCGCTTTATGATCGTTTCGAGCATATTTCCGCGCTTGCACTGACAGAGCAGAATGACGCGTCCAGTCTGTACGAAGAGTTAACGGAAGCCGGCGTTCAAATCGCAAACCACGAGAGCGATTTGTATTTCCCAGCCACCGAAAAGGCGCTGGCGATTCTCGCGCGGCATCAGTTAGAAAATGGAAATGCGAAATACTTCATTAACCAAGCGCCCCCAAATGTTGGCGAGCGGTGGGTTGATGTTCCATTCGCGTTTCAACCGTTCTGGACGGCGAAGGAGGCCCGCTAACATGAACGCCAAACTCAACAAGCGACTTGCGCTCTCTTGTGTTGTGCGTTATCTTGTGGTGAATGAGAAAACCAGAGAACCCACAGAAAAAGTGCGAACGGATGAAGCGATGGAGACAATCCGAAAGGGGAAGGCTTCTGAAGAAACGCGCCGACCTGAAATGGCGGAAATCGGAACGCGGGAAAGCGTCCATCATAGCTCACAACATCCTTGCCACAATCCGCCTGAATTACGGATTGCCTACGGAACCGTGCGCCGCTTGCGGAATATCGCCAGCGCACGCGCATCATTACGATTATTCAAAGCCACTTTCAATAGTATGGCTTTGTCACATACATCACATCTTAGCAAACAACAAAACGCTTCCGATTTCTACCGAATGGATTCGTGAGATTACTGACCCGAGACAACGGTATAAAATAAAACACTTCAAACCTAATGAAAACACTTAATGCAAATTTGAATCGGCGCGAACGCCGGGCGCAAGCGCTCCTCGCCCATTACGCGACCTGCGAACGCCTTGCTAAATACCTGGGCGTTACCGAGCCGGACGGGAAACGCATTAGCGTCGCCCTGCTCAAGATCGAGCGGGAAGCAAACAGAATCGCAACCGCTTATTGCAATGGCGAATCCACATATTACAAGCTCCCTGATTGCGCGGGCAAATTCGACCCGAACAAAGAGAGCGGCTCCGATACTTGGGAAAACTTCACGATTCACGCCAAGCTCGCAGTCGGGCGCGTGTTAAACGCGAACGTTCCGGCGCTGTTCGTTAACGGTGACGCCCGCGGATATGCGTGCAAGATCGACAACGAAACGCCAGAAGGCAAAGCGCTAATCGAATCGTGCAAGTTGCATACTGACTGGGGCGGCTTCGGAATTTTAAGTCCGACCATAGACGGAGATTGACAACTGGGGCGGCTCATTGTATTCTCTCCCCATGTCAATGAAATCAACGCCCCTAGCCTCGCGCTTCTTCCGCTATGTCACCAAGGGCACCCCTTCCGAATGTTGGATTTGGAAGGGGGATTGTGACCGAAAAGGTTACGGAAGAATCAAGAAAGACGCACCTTCTCGGCTCCATGTCCGCGCGCACCGCGCCTCTTGGGAAATCGCCTTTGGCTCCATTCCCTCTGGTCTTTGTGTCTGCCATCGTTGTGACAATCCTTCTTGCGTGAATCCGAATCATCTATTTCTGGGAACAAAGCTCGGCAATACGCAAGATATGATTTCGAAGCGCCGGAATGCCTTCGGGGAGCGCAATGGCGTTGCCAAACTGACGGAAGCACAGGTCACAGCCATTCTAGACGATCCGCGTTTGCACAGAGTCATCGCTGCGGAATACGGTATGACTCAGGCCATGATAAGCCGCATTAAACGCCGCGAGGCATGGGCACACTTGGGCGGAACCCCTGAACGTAGAAAGCGCGGGGGCGTTTATCTCCACAAGGGCGGAAAATGGCAGGCGGAACTGTGGCATGAAGGGAAACGATTTTACCTAGGTCTTTTCGTTAACAGTGAAGCCGCAGCGCGGGCGATTAACAACAAGCGCGACATCCTATCGCCGGATAAAAAAACGCTTGACAGGTAACAGACACCCATCCAAACTCCTCGCATGACCCCACAATCCGAAACACAAGTGAGACGCGCCGAACCGCTCTGCACTAGTAGGCGCGGCCCTGGTGTTTCGGTTTGTGGGGTTGTTGCTAATGCGATTTTGCAGATTGCCGAGTCTCGCGGCTCGGCGCGCGTTAGCTTGAAGTATTTGCCGGACGTGCTTGCGCTCGCCTGTCGTCGCGCAATTACTTTTAAGCTGGAATCACACATTATTATATGCAGACTAACGAGTTGAGCGGCGGCGTGGAGAGCAGACACGCGGCGAGCAGACTACCCTCGGCAACGAGAACAGAATCTGCCGTGGAGTTAAACCATAGCGGGGGTAGCGTCCCGCCCGCTCAGCTCGTTAGTTTGCCCATCGTCTTCGCGGGCGGCCCTCGTGACGGAGAAACCGCGCAAGCGCCGGCTTGTTTTGAAATCCGCAACGGCGAGCACGGCGGCGCGGAAGCGGTTTTCCACCGTTACACACGCACACTGGACAGAGTGGGTGGACGTATTGTTTTCGCTTACGCAGGCGAGGAACGCGTGAGCACTGAGCCGATAGGCATCGCCGCTGTGCTTAGGTGGTTGCGGCGCGTTTACGAGGTCGAGGCGTGACAGCAATTCTTTTCCCCCTTCCCCCGCGCCGCCGGTCGCTCTCTTCGATGCGAGATGCCTGTATCCGCCGGCTGGCCGCGTTGGACGATTGGCAAACAAACGCCGAGGGGAACGCATTTATGCGGTTCGAGCGTTTGTTGCGTTGCATTGAAGATGCGTTAGCTCCGTCGCTCGCCGCATCGCGCGATAAACAGGAAGCCGCCAGCGAGCAGCGCGTCAAGGACGTCCGATTTGCCGCCGAGTGCGCCGCCGAAGCGAAAGCAGACGCGCGCAAAGCGGCCATAGACGCAGACCCACGGGTGCAATCTGTGCTTGATGCACACCAGATTTTATGGGCACAAGCGGAAAGCGCAGACGTAGCGGTTCAGCGGATCGAGGCGCGATTGCACGATCCCGCCGTGGACTGGATGGAAAAAGTGCCGCTGCGGCAACAGTTAACGGCTGCCCGCAGCAAAGCGACTCGCCTAACGAATAAGGCAGCAAGCGCGTGGCAGGAAGTGTCTTCGTTACGCAATCAAATTGAAAAGGAGTTGCGCCGCGCATAGGCGTCAGCGATAAAAACATGCAATACTGTTATAACTGTGGAGGTTACAAAGGAAGTAGTTGCCATTGCTCAAGCGTGGAGCAAAGATCAACGCCAGAATCGAGCGAGGCACTGTTACCGTGCCCATTCTGCGGCGGGAAGGCAGAAGTTCAGAATTGCTCCGAAGAGATTAACGAGGGGGGAATTGTTGTTGGTTGCACGCAATGTCTGGCGTGTAGTCGTATGCATTTTGTCGTTGGCAAAGGTGAGCCTGGGCGCGACGTAACCGAGGCATGGAACAAACGTGTCGCTCTTTCCCTCTCCGCACAACGAGAGAGAACACTTCGCAAAGTGATTCAGGATGATTGCGAGGATGAAGAGAGGGTTAAGAATCTCGTTCGTCCGATCTTAGGGGAATTAAAAACTGACGGTGATAGCTACGGCGCCCCAAGCATGTCGGATATTGTCGAATCACTTTTACAACGAGAGAGCAAGCTGGCTCTCACGGCCCGCAAAGGAGAAATGACACCAGGATGAAACCCTACATTGCAATAGCCGTTCTCTTGCTTTGTGTAGCTGCCCGTCGACCGGCTACGCCGAACAGGGAACGGATTGTGAACGAAACATTGAATATGACGCTTCAAATCGGGGTTGAGATGCGGGACGCGCACAAGCATCCCACTTGGGAGCAGATTCAAACCGAAGTTTGCCGCCGCCTACGTGTTAAGCGCGTCGCGCCGTGGGAGGTGCGGCGATGAGCAGACATTTCGGAACGCCGGGAATCGGCGGGAGTCTTGGTGTTTGCGCTTTGTGTGGCAAATCGTTTCTCACTGAAATCGTTCTGGGGTCAGCAGTTAAATCTTTCTCCGTTAGCGGGTGCGATCAAACGCTTTACGGTCACGACAAATGCTTGGCGAAAACGGCAGAAAAAAATTCGTTAGACGTGCTGAATTTACCGCCTGAAAGCCCGCTTCGGCAGGCTTATGAGAAGATGGCTGTCACCTAGCCCGCTACCTGTGGTAAATTAGAACGTGTTTCCCGACGATCTCGCCGTAGCCGCACCTCCCGCACCCGACCTAACTGAGGACGCGCCGGTACCTGAATCAGTTGCGCCGGTTAATCCGTTGCAGCCGCAGGCGCCCGACTTGGCCGCGTCTAAGCCAACGGCACCGCCGCACGACTGGCCAACGCTCGAAGCGAGCGACGCGTACACCGCACTTCCCTCCGAAGACAAGGCGCGGGTCATTCACGCGTTTGCCGATCACGTTCGTGACTACGCGTTGTCGCAATCTGGCGCAGACCCTGCGGCAATAAACGGACAAGTCGACGCATTTCGCGAACACCAAGTCAATAGTGTGACGCTGGCAGCTAATCCCGAAGGCTCACCTGAATATCAAGCGGCAATGGCGCGCGAAACGCTTGGCACAGGTCACACTGTCGCCGACGCGACGCGCATCGCAGACGTTGAGGCAAAATCGCGCACTGTTAGTGGCGCGTATGCGGAAGGTGGAATCGGCGGTGTGCTTGTTGAAAATCCGCCGCTTTTGTCATCCAAGGTTGTGCAAACCGGGCTTGAAGTCGCAAACCCTGTCCTGGGAATCGCCAACGCTTTACTGCCCGGCACAGCGGGTAAGATTACTCGTGGCGCGACCGAAGGCGCGGCGGACCTGGTATCGGGACTGACGACGCCAGCTAACCTAGCTCTTCTCGGCACTGCCGGTGTTGGCAAGGTGGCGCAGCGATTTGTTGCGCTTGGTTTTTCCGCCGATATGCTTTCTCAAGTGCCCGAGCAGTGGCACGCGTTTACGGCTGCGACCGATCCGCAGGAGAAAGCGAAGCAGGCGGTTGGCCTCGTTGGCACGGTGCTTATGGGCGCCGCCGCCGGCGCGCATGGGGTGCGAGGCGAGCCGCTTAAAATACCTTCTCACGTTGCAGACGCGAGCACCGAGGCGTTGCGCACTACCGTTGCCGACCCCGGCGCGGCGCGTAGCGATCCTTATTTGCACTCTGCTGCTGTCGAAGAGTTAGCCCGTCGGCAGCGCGTAGCAACGGTACCAGATCAAGCGTTACAGATTGCCGCCGCCGATAAAGTGCTTGGCGCCGACCCTGCTGTCAAGGCGGAGCTGGCCCGGCGTAACTTGGAGCCATTAGACGCAACTCATGTCGCAGCCGCTTCTACCGCTTCCGATTCGAGTCTCGAAACGGCGGCGCGTGACCCAGAAAATGCCGCCAGCGGCGCAGCGCAAGCGGAGCTAACGCAGCGCGCCGCGAGTCGCGTCGCGGGGGCGTCGAATCACGCGTTACAAATTGCCGGGGGAGATCAGGAGTGGCAAGCCGCCCATCCCGAACAGCACGCCGCAGTCCTCGACGAGTTGCATAAGCGCGACCTGGCTCCCGTAGACGCAGTCGACGTAGCGCGAAGCAAGGCGCGCATTGAGGCGGCGCAGGCAATAGGCGACAAAGCGCGGGAAGCGGGATTGGATAGCGCGGCTGGTGTAGCCGATGAGCAAGTGGCGGAAGAGCGGGCAGCGATCAAGGCGAAAGCAGCGAGCAAAGATTTGCTTGTTACGCCTGAAAAGCCGGTTAGTGAGCAGAACAACGCTCGTTCACAAGAACAGGCTGCGCCTGCCGCGCCGCCCGCGCCGCCCGCGCCGCCCGCGCCGTCCGTCGAGCAGAAAAACGTATCAGAAGCAGCACCTATTTTGCCGAACAGGGGCACACCCGGCGCCACGTCCGTTAAGACAGGCGCTCCGGCAGCCGAGGCAGGGCAACCTGCTTCGGTGTCTCCTGTCGACTCGCCCGAGTCACGCGCGCGGGCGGCCAGGGCACTCGGGGCGAACACATATGGCAACGTGCGCTTCAAAATCGCCGGTCCCGATGGGCCGATGAACGTCAGCGGTCGTGTTACCCGTGTTTTGCCTGACGGACGCGCTGAACTGAAAACGCCGAACAACGGCTATCATACCATTGATGTCCCAAAAGAACTGCCCGAGTCCGCAGGCGCGCGTAAAGTGCGTCCCGGCCAACAGGAAAAGATTGACGCTGCCCGCCAAGCGTTCAAAGACACGATCAATCGAGAGGATTATGCGAAACCTTCTGACCGCGCGGACGCAGTTGCTGCCGCGCGTGAGCGGGTTAACAAAGCAGTGGCGGGCATTGAGCCGGGCGCGGAACACAGCTTGTTTAACGCGGATGGGTCTTCGAAGGCAAAACCAATTGCTTCGGTGTCCGGCGTAGCCGAACAATCGACCGGCGCTACCGGACAGGCTCCTCTTTCGGCGAAAGCCGCTGGTCTCGTCAAGAAAAACGCCGATCTAATAAAGAGTAATCCAGTCACGCCAGACGATTACGTCAAAAGGTCGGTAGCAATTCGGTCGATTCTCGGGGCCAAAGTGGAAGAGTCGAAGACGCCTGCGGTTTGGATTGACCATCAGCTCGTTATCCCGAAAGGTAAATACGAACCTGATCCTTCGGTGGCCAGCGGGTTTAAGTTGGTGCAGTCGTTAAGCCAGTCCGGTTTCGAGCGTAATTTAGACTATCTCCATACCGAAGGCGAGTTAGCGAAAGGCGAAGGCGAACATTGGGGCGCTAACCAGGCCGCCAAAGACTTGATTATGCAGCGCGTCTCGGAGCGTCAAGCGAAGCAGGACGCTGCCGTCAAAGCGGAGACGGAGAAACGGGCTGCTGAGTCTGTTGTAAGTGACCGGGAGCATGCATTTGCTACTGAAGTTGACGCGAAAGTCGCAGGAATCAAATTCAAACGCGGTGAAGTGAAGCGCTCGGGTATAGATAAAGAGGGCAAGGTTATCGAGCGCCCCGCTGAAAAAGCGCAGATTGCAAACGGTCTCGCGATCACAAAAGACCCAAGCAAATATGAGTCAAAGCCGTACACGGTAACGCATCCTGAGTCCGGAAAAAGAGTAGGTGCGTTTGCAACCATACGTGATGCTAAAGCCTTTGTTGCGCGAGTTGGCGAGTTGATTGACTTCTCTAAACCCGAAGCGCAGATACTTAAAGCCGCCAAGGAGCACCGGGTTGAACTTGATGCAATACAGAAAGACCCCTACTCAGTACCCGAAGGCTATCATCCAACAGAACTTTTAACAGCAGAAACACCAAAGGAGGTGACGACAGATGGCAGTAAAGTTAGGGAAATTCCAAGTGCCCCAACCCAAGAAAAAGGGCAAGTCAACGAAAAGCAAAATGCCGATGAAAGGCGGAATGAAAGGCAAAATGCCGAAGTGTTAACGCCGCAGCGCGAGGCCGGTTCGACCCCTGCCCGCATAGGCGATGGGAAATGGTCGCACGTCATTACGGATGCGCAAAAAGAACACCTGGTGAATCTCGGAGGCGAGACGCCGTTTGTGCCAAACTCGAAAGAAGATTTTAATCAAGCCTACCTGCGGCGGGAGCAAGAAGTCGCGCCGCCTAGCGGGCGTATTTCAAAGTCGGGCGGTTTTATTGATAGCGATGGTCAAGAGATAAAGATCGGCGACCAGATCAAACTTAATTTTGCAGGCGGGCCGCATGACATGCCTGCGCCTTGGACGCTTGTAAAGGCAGAGGACAAATTTACAACCGTTAGCTATACGCATGAACCGTCAATAACGGTGCGCGCCGCCGACGGCACAGAACGCACTTATGATAATGCGAATCAGTATTCACCGCGGAAAACACCCGCAGTCGACACAGGTGTCGCTTTTGCGCCGCTACGCACCGAGCGTAACGCACCGAGCATAGCGTCAGCGGGACAGAGAACAGCGCCAGTTACCGCTAAACGAGAGCCGGTTTCTGCTGGGTCCGAAAGGCAAATTGCTCCCCCTCCCATCCGATCCGCCGATAAAGCGTGGGAAGAAGACTCCCTATACAAAGGGATAGCTAAGATTACGAAGGGTGCCCCGAGCTGGACGCCGGAAGCGGCAGCGCATATTGCCCACCAGATACGCGAAGCTACTGCGTCATTTGGCCAAAATGACGATGCTATTTCCGCAGCACGCGCCAAGGTGATGAAGGCGTTGGAGGATAACTACACACGCACAGGCGACCCTTTGAAAACCCCGAGCGGAAAAGGCTTTAGCGCTAGCACGGTGGCAGAGCACGCCGCAATCGACGCCGCTGTGCGTCCACTGGCTGCCGCGAAGCGCGGAGGCACGCTCGACCCCGAGACAGGAAAAATGGTTCCGCCGACCACAGTGTCGCTTAATCAGGAGCGTCCTGAAGGCGGCAGTTTCGAGGATACAGTGGCCGCGCCCAAACAGACGAATGAGCGTATTGAAGGGGCTGTCGCAACGTTGGGCACCACGTTTGACAAAGCAATCGCAGACTTTGCACCTGATCCGCATGCCGCACAAGCGACGCGTATTGCGCTTGATAAAATAACGGAGGAATTGACTGGCACGGCCTACGGCTTCTCGGAAGGCAAGCCAAGTGCAGCAGCCAAGCGACTTGCGGCTGACCCGGAGTTTGAACGGCAAGTGCGGAGCCAGGTGGTGGCCAAGGTGTTCGATGCGATCAGAAAAGATTCGTCTATTGAAGACTCTATTTTCGGTTTCGGCCCCGGTGCCGCCGCCAAGGGCGAAATCCCTGAAGCAAAGAGCGTTTCAATCGCTAATGCGCGTGTGGATGAGGAGCGTGTTGCGCGAGGGGAACTGCCTCTCATGTCTCCGGCCCGAAAAGCGATGGGCACGACGTGGGACGAGGCGATGCAAAGAGTGGAGCGTGATCCGACCGCGGGTACACAACTCGTTAACGATGTTCTTAATGGCACGAAACGGGACATTAGCGAGACGGATCATGCCGTCCTGTTGCATGAAAGGATTCGTGTGATGAATGAGCGAAGCATGGCGGCGGATCGCATCACAGACCCGCATACAAGCGAAGAAGACCGTGTCGCATCACGCGTCAGTTGGGCGGCTAACGAGGATCGGATTAACCAAATCGACCAGGCCACGCACGAGGCCGGCACGATTAGTGGTCGTGCATTACAATTCCGCCGTGCGTTAGCGCGAGACGATTACACGTTCGCAGGCATGGAGCGAAACGCTCGTGCCGTGAAAGGCGAAGCCCTTACGCCCGAAGAATCGACCCAGATTAAGGCTCGCGCCGACCGGATCGCGAAGGCGGATGCCGAAGCGACCGACAAAGAAAAGAAAGTGGGGCAGGATCGGGCGGATGCCGCAGTTGGCCCTGCGATCAAACAGATGCGCGGCGACAAGACGCCCGTGGATCGTGAAGCTGTGCTGGAGAAGTTAAAGGCCAATTCCAGCGATCCGTCTTCTTACCTGCAACGCATCGCGCTCTCATTTGTGCGGGATGGCATCACTGAGCGCGAGCCGCTTATCGCTGCTGTGCATGACTTTACTCACGATGTAACTGGCTTCGATCTGCGCGAGACGCGCGACGCTGTTAGTGGTTACGGCCAGTTCAAGCCGCTCGACAAGGAAACGGCTAAGGTGCAACTGCGCCAGATTAAGGGAGAGAGCCAACAGATCAGCAAACTGGAGGATATGGCCGCAGGCCAAGCCCCGCTCAAAACAGGCATTGAACGCCGGACGGCGTCCGATGAAGAGCGCGGCCTGATTAAGCAGGTTAACGAGGCGAAGAAAGCTGGCGGTTTCAACGTGACTGATCCCGCTACGCAACTGCGCAGTGCGCTTGAAAGCGTGAAAACGCGCCTGCGCAATCAAATTACTGATCTGCAAACGCAGATAGACACAGGCGAGAAGACGGTTAAAACCCGCACTGCGCCGCCGACAGATGCAGAGGCAAACGCGCTCCGCGCCAAGCGGGATGAAGTGCGGAAGCAATACGATGAAATCTTTGGCACCGGCTTGACCGATACGCAACGCCTCGCCAACGCGAAGCGTTACCTCACTCGCCGGGCTGCTGACTTTGAAGACCGTATTGCACGTAATGACTTCGCTCCGCGCGAGAGGCCGGAGCCAGTCAAGATGGACCCCGAGGCAACTGCACTGCGCGCTAAGGCCGAGAATTTGAAACTGGACTGGGATCGCGAGGTAAAGCGGCGCGAGTTGGCCGCTCGTCCGTTTTGGCAGAAAGCAATCGACCAAGTCGCAGGCAGTGCGCGGTTCGCGGCCCTTTCTGGTTATCACACGCTTGAGAAGCTCTTTGGCTATACAGTAGCGCGCGGGCTGGAAGTGCCTTTGACTGAAGCGGCGGGTGCCGTTATCGACCGGATACCCGGCCTTAAACAGATTACTACGCAATCAACGCTTGAGTCCGGGCCGCACGCGAGAGCGATTGCGTCTTACTACAAGGCTTTCTTCACAACCGGCGTGCGCGAAGCGGCGCAAACAATGCGCAGCTACGGACAAGGCGATGTCAAATCTGTATTGGGTAAGAAATACGTGGCCCCTCCGCAGTGGTACGATTTCTGGGGTGTCGTTCACCAGGCCGAGAAATCACCTACGTTGATAGCGGCAACTGCATTGCATTATGAGAAAGCGACGGCGCACGCGATTAGCAGTGGTGTTGATGTGAGCGATCCGCTTGTTCAGGGCGCATTGCATAAAGAGGCTTACGACTACGCGCAGCGGTCTATTTTACAGGAAAAGAATCAGGCCGCGAGTTGGGTCAACGACTTCAATCGGCGCATGACTGCGGTCAATCCCGAAACCGGGGAAGCGTCTGCGATTAAGACCGCGCTCGCCAAAGGCATCGAAACGTTGTTTACGAAAGGTATTATCAAAACGCCCGCCAATTACGTGATGCAAACTCTTGAGCGCACCCCGTTAGGCTTGGCGACCGCCGTTGGCAAAACCGCGAAAGCGTGGATCAAAGGCGTCGATACGCTAAAACCCGCAGAGACGAACACGATTGCACGTCTTTGGAAAGTGGGTGCGGTCGGAACCGGGTTTTTCGTCTGGGGTATGCTTGACGCACTGAAAGACGAGAAAGACCGCGTATTTGGCGGTTACTACCAGCCCGGCGAAAAGCGTAGTGCAACCGACACGAAGTGGGGCAGCGTCCGATTGGGCGGGTTTACGTCGCATATCCTGACCCATTTCCCTCTTCTGGAAAGCGCGCAGATTGGGAACACTTTTATGCGGGTAGCGCGTTCTCGGCTGCGTAAGAGCGATGCGCAAGATCGCGGTGCGCTGGCGGGCATTGTGTCAGCTCTTATGGGATTGGCTGACCGCGCGCCTATTGCAAGTCAGGCGCTTCGATTAGGAGATATTAAAAACCCACAGCGGCAGGACAGTTACATCGGCAACGTTGTTGCCGGCTTGATCCCGCAGATGGTGGCCAATTTGGCCGAGGACTTGGATCGTGGCGTGCAACGGCAACCGAAAGGCATTGTACAGTCAATTGAAATGCGCGTGCCGTGGTTACGCCCGCGTGTGCCGGAGAAGACGGGTAAGAAATCTGAGATCAGTGGCGCGGGGCTATAAGCCTGCTCCCGACAGACTAGGTTAAATTAAAGATATGAAGAGGCAGAAACAGTCGGCTTTTGACGCCTTGTTCAACCTTATACCGCCGCCCGAAAGATCGGGAGCATTCTGCTTAGTGCGTGAATCCACCGGCGGCAGCATTTAAATTAACACAAAAAAGAGGTTGCGGATACCTGTTTGTTGTGTAGCATAGGCTGATGAATAAAATCATCCAACTTATCCCCGCAGTCGGCTGGAGGGCTGTTTACGCGAACTCCGAAGATCGAAACCTGACGTGGACATCGGATTTAGTGGCGTGGGGTCTGGTGGAAGAGCCTGATGGAGACCGCCATCTGGAAGCGTATGACACTGACTGGCAAGGTTTGGTTGATTCAATCGATCCGAAGTCTAGTCTGGTGATGATCGCTGGGCCGAGCGCGTCTCAGGATGACCAGAAAGGCGCGCTGAAGGCATTCTGGAGAATTCGCGATGAGATAAAAAAGGACACTCGCGAGTCAGCGGTTGCGGGAAAATGAAAACGCGTTCCCCCATTCAAAAGTTAGGCTATCGGCCACAGGACGTGGTCGCTGCATTCGGTAGCGAGAAGCTGTATTTCGACTGCTACAAAGCCGGATGGCTCCAGCCAGTCGTGAAGCGTCATAAACTCCTTCTCTTTGACTGGCGAAATGTGGAACAATGCTGGGAACGAATAAAGGCGGGGGAGAAGCCTGTATGAAGTTGCGTCTTGCCGGACAGTTATTCATCAAACACTGAAATAGTGACCCGCCATTTCCAGGGCCGGATCAAGGTCTCGCGAGTGTGGCGTGTCTGGTCGGAAAGATTGGTGTTTACTCGCGCGGAAAGCCGCACGGCAGCGACAAACGCTTCTGGAGATTTTTGTGGCTCAAATATAATAGCGATTTCACTTCGCTATTTCGGATTGCTCTTGGGCTGAAAGCGCCTAAACGCCTAGAGTTGCCACGACCCGAATTGATATTGCACCTAACCGCCGACGATCCTCTAGCCCAATTTCTTAAACGGGAGGGGAGATTATGACCATCATTCAGCGGCGTGTCTTTCAGTTGCGGCATAATCCGCCGCCTGATGCTCTTGATTTGTTCCCTTCCATCTGTAACCTTCTTCGTATGCGCCCGACGATAGAAGAGTTGGAGGAGATCGTGAACGATAAGTATCGCGAAACGTGGTCTAAATATAAGCCGATGGATCGAGCCGACGGAGATCATGCTACCAATGTCGCCCTCGGCGTATTGGAGTGGGTCTTGCAAAAGATTCGCGGTGAACCCACGATTTTTGACGACGACTAGGGCTGTTCTTCGTCCTGTACCGCTGCATTAGCCGCATCAGGCAAACCGGATTGCGCCGGAGGCGCGGGTTTAGACAATCCGAGTAACCGTGCCACTTCGTCATTAGCAACATTAGGTGGTGAGGGGGGAGCGGGAGCTTGATCACCCCCAAGCGCATTTGCGTCACCCATCTGGTTGATTGTCGACGTGGCGGCAGCAGTGTAGGCCTTTGTGGTCGAATCGCCGCCCGTTTCTTGCATCTGCCTGTAGGACAAGTTCTTGATGGTCTGTTTTAGGTTATATGTGGTGTCTACGAGTTCTTGCGAAACGTCCGGCTTAGATGGGTCGCTTTTGTGTGCGGCAGCCGTTTCGCCCGCGATCTTGGTGTAAGCATCCAACAGTTTTTGGTTATGCGTGATCGCATTAGACAACATATCGGGGTTGGACTGCTTCTGCGACTCCAGCGCTTTGGCGGCGTCTGCTTTTTGTTGTTCCTCCAGTGTCTTGTTGACGTAGTCTTGCTGGAAATGTTGCTGGTCGTTCCATTGTTTGCTGCGTTCGGCAAATCTGTCCAGCACGCCTTTGTCTGAGGTCGGGTGATCCGCAAGAATTTTCGCAGCCTCGACAGGGTCGTAGTCTTTCATCTGGCTGAGAGCGCGTGCAGCCTGCGTAGCCATTGTGGTTTTGGCTTGCTCATTCTCGATCATATCTCTGTGGATCGTTAAATCTTTCAATAATATCTGCTTCTGCAAGATGTGCCGTTCCTGGTCGAGCGAAAGCCGTTGCGTATCCGTGCTGCTCTTCTCATTTAGCCGGGCTTGGTCAATCCCAAGCCGCGCAGCGGCGAGCGAATCGTGCGTTTGCGCTACCGGCAGTGTGCCGATGGGGCCGATTGGCGGAGGAGTGGGGAATTGAAAATCGGCCATTTAGAGGAAGGGCTGGAAGGGTTTGCGTTTTCGCTGGGGTGCGAACGGCGAGGGCGGCATCTCTGGCCAATCGACGGCGCCAAACTGCGGGCTCGCCCCCGCAATCGGGTTCCATGGCACGGTCCCGTAAGACTTGTAGACGTTGGCGCTGACGTAATCGCGTCCGCTCTCGCCTACGCGTGTAAACGCTGGAGAGGGCACAGCCGGTGTGTCGGCCATGTGCGTCGGAGCGGCCATGTGCGTCGGAGCGGCCATGTGCGTCGGAGCGGCCATGTGCGTCGGAGCGGCCATGTGCGTCG
>CAAGKR010151300.1_pt1 | contig 77157 bp, 62 predicted proteins | sample 2556971 | NCBI WGS metagenome assembly CAAGKR01 (sample SAMEA5207829, study PRJEB30636) | soil metagenome | biome: forest; feature: boreal; material: soil | place: USA | collected 2011-09 | depth 1 m | reverse complement strand
GGCGGGGGGGAGCCGCACCGGCGAGCCGGCAAGCGCGCACGCGGTGACGGCGCTGAAGAAGGTTGGGATCGACCTGCGGAGCCATGCCAGCAGGCCCGTCACCCAGGAGCTCCTGGATGATTCGCTGCTGGTCCTCTGCATGACCGAGTCCCATAGGGACATGATCGAGGTGACGGCGGAGCCGGCGCCGGCCCATCTCCACCTGTTTCGGGAGTTCACCGGAGCCAAGGGCAACCTGGAGATTCCCGACCCTTACGGGATGCACCTTTCCGCCTACGAGGCGAGCCGCGATGAGATGGTCGCGGCAATCCCGTCGATCATAGCCTACCTTCAGAAGACCCTGGTCGCGCGCTAGGGTCCCGTTGGGCGCGGTGCCGCGCAACCTTCCGGCTGGGGGCTCGTCAGGCCCCGTTGAAGCCCCCCATGAAACCCCTTACACGACTGCTCTTTGCCGCCCTCATCTGGGCTTCCGCCGCTCACGCCGAAGTGCCTTCCCTCATCGCAAGCGGATTTGACGCCTACAAGGCATCGGGCTCGAAGGGCGCACTCGCCATCTGGCTGAGGGGCGTCGTGCAGCCGTCCGCCAGGTTCGACCTGTCCGGATTGCCCGTGAGCACCGCCGCGGGAGCCGATACACCCGAGGAATGGGGTCCGATGGAGTCCTACGAGATATTGGCCGTGTACAGCCCCGCTCCCCGACTCCGAAGGGTCTACGCGGTGGCCTATTTCCCGCAGGGTCCCCTCTTCTGCAGCTTCGACCTTTACAGGATATCGGGCAACTGGACGACCTACGGCCTCAGATTCAGCCAAAGGCCGGAGGATATCGTTCCCGTCGACTTGATCGAGAAGACGGGCTGACGCGCCTGCGTCAGCAGGCGGTCGCGCGGCCGGGTGCGAAAAAGTTTTGCCTCGCGACCAGTTTGCGCGAGCGTTGCCTTCCCTCACATGCTCAATACCGCGCCGCTCAGGAGCCTCGACCCGGAAATCCACTCAGCCATCGCCGCCGAACTGGGCCGCCAGCAGAGCCACATCGAGCTCATCGCCTCCGAGAACTTCACCTACCCGGCCGTGCTTGAGGCGCAGGGAAGCGTGCTCACGAACAAGTACGCCGAGGGCTACCCGGGCAGGCGCTGGTACGGCGGCTGCGAATTCGTCGACAAGGTCGAGCTGATGGCGATCGAACGGGCCAAGAAGCTGTTCGGGGCGGAGCACGCGAACGTGCAGCCGCACTCGGGCTCGCAGGCCAACTTTGCCGTCTACACCTCGGTGCTTCTCCCAGGGGACAAGATCCTCGCCATGAACCTGAACCATGGGGGGCACCTCACCCATGGCAATCCCGCCAACTTCTCGGGCAAACTCTACCAGGTCGTGGCCTACGGCGTGCGCGAGGACAACCAGCTGATCGACTACGACCAGCTGGCCGACGTCGCGCTCAACGAGAAGCCGAAGATGATCACGGTGGGAGCAAGCGCTTACTCGCGCGTCATCGACTTCGCCCGCATGGGCGAGATCGCCAAGGCCTGCGGCGCCCTGCTCTTCGCCGACGTCGCCCACATCGCGGGCCTCATTGTCACGGGCAACCATCCCTCGCCGTTACCGCACGCGGACTTCGTCACGACGACGACCCACAAGACGCTGCGCGGGCCGAGGGGCGGACTCATCCTGTGCAAGGCCGCGCACGCGAAGCTGATCGATTCCGCCGTATTCCCCGGGGCCCAGGGCGGCCCGCTCATGCACGTCATCGCCGCCAAGGCGGTGTGCTTCAATGAATGCATGAAGCCCGAGTTCAAGGCGTACTCGGAGCAGATCATAAGGAATTCCCGCGCGCTATCCGCCGCGATGTCGTCGCGGGGCTACCGCGTCGTCTCCGGCGGGACCGACAACCACCTCTTCCTCGCCGACCTGCGGCCCACACTGCCGGAGCTGACGGCCAAAAGGGCCCAGGAGACGCTCGACCTGGCCAACATCACGTGCAACAAAAACACGGTTCCGTTTGAGACGCGCTCGCCCTTCCAGGCGTCGGGCATACGCCTCGGCACGCCGGCCGTGACGACGCGCGGGTTCCTCGAGCCCGAGATGCAGGAGGTCGCCGAGCTGATCGACATTGTGCTCCGGTCGATCGGGACTCCCGACGAGGCCGGCACGATCGCCGCGGTCAAGGCCCGCGCCGTCAAGCTGACGGCCCGCTTCCCCCTCCCGTATCGGATGTAGACGGTGTCCGACGCGAACACCATCCCGACCGCGGAGAGCCCCGCGACCAAGCGCCCGCTTTCGCTGGGCGTCATATTCCTGACGCTGCTGATAGACCTGATCGGGTTCTCGATCATATTCCCGCTGGGCCCGGACCTCGTCGAGTACTACCTCAGGATTGACGGCCGCTCAGGCCTGCTCGGATGGCTGCTCGCCCAGAGCGAGACGGTCGCCCACGCGCTTGGGCGCGACCACGCGTTCGCCGCCGTTCTCTTCGGCGGCCTCCTCACGTCTTTCTACGCCATCCTCCAGTTTGTCTTTGCCCCGTTCTGGGGCGCCCTGTCCGACAGGAGGGGACGCCGCGGCGTCCTTCGCATCACGGTCGCCGGGACCGCACTCGGATACCTGCTCTGGGTCGTGAGCGGCTCGTTCTGGCTCTTCCTCCTGTCCCGTGTCGTGAGCGGGGCCTTCAGCGGGAACCTCTCTGTTGCGACCGCCGCGGTCGCCGACGTCACGACCCGCAAGGAGCGGTCGCGCGCCATGGGCATCGTGGGCGCGGCCTTCGGGCTCGGCCTTGTGACCGGCCCGGTGCTCGGGGCCGTCTGCGCGCAGCTCAATCTCATTGCCCGGCACCCGTCGCTGGAGCGCCTCGGCATCAACCCCTACTCGGTGCCGGCGCTCGTTTCCCTCGCGCTCTGCCTCATCAACCTTGCCTGGGTGAACCGCAGCTTCAGGGAGACGCTCCCCGAGAGCGCCCGCTCAGGGCCGCGCGAGGCGCGCCTTCGGAACCCCATCCGCGCGATTCTCACCCTCTCCAACCCGGATGTCCGGCGCGCGAACATCGTCGCGTTCGTCTACGCGGTGGCGTTCGTCGCCATGGAGGCCTCGATTACCTTCCTCGCCGCGGAGCGCTTTGGCTACACAGCCGGCCAGAACGGCATCATGCTCGGCTTCCTCGGCGTGTGCTCAATCATCACGCAGGGTTTCATCGTGAGGATGCTGCTCAAGAAGGCGGACGAGATCCCCGTGCTCGCGGGCGGACTCATTTCGACCGGCATCGGGCTGCTCGCTGTCGGCCTGAGCGTCCGACCCTGGATGATGTACGCGGGCCTGGCGCTTGTCGCGACCGGGTCGGGCCTCGTCAATCCGTCGACAACGGGGCTGATCTCGCTCTATTCCTCCCAGGAAGAGCAGGGACGTGTGCTCGGCATCTTCCGCTCGCTCGGATCGCTCTCGCGGGCCTTCACCCCGATGCTCGCAGGGGCGGTGTTCTTCATCTTTGGCTCCCGCAGCGTTTTTGTGGGCGCCGCGGCGCTCACGATCGCCGCCCTCGGCCTCAGCGCGAGGCTGACAAAACCTGCCAGATGACGAAACGCCTGCTCATCGCTCTCATGGCGCTGGCGGGCCTGATCGGCCCCGGGTGCTTCAGCGTGCAGCGCACGGCACCCAAGCCAGGGGTCACGCGGATCGGCTCCAAGCCGGTGACGCTTCCCGGCCACCTCATAGGCAATGTCCTCGTCGTGGAGGACAAGTGGGACAAGTTCGGACCCTATCACTTCCTGGTCGACACGGGCTCCTCCGTGACACTCGTCTCGCCGGAGATCGCCAAGCGCTACGTGTCCGCCGATGAGCGGCCCCTCGATGAGCCTCAGGTGCGGGTACGGTCGGCGGGAGGCGGCTTCGCGCTCCTCGATGCCGTCACGCTGAAGAGATTGCAGTTGGGCAACGCACGTTTCGAGTACGTGCCCGCCCTTGTCTACGACTGCGCCGACCTGTCCGCGCAGTTCGGGGTCAAGATCGACGGCGTGCTCGGCTTTCCCCTTTTCCGGAACGCCGTCCTCACGCTGGATTACCCTAATGAGCGCATAGTGCTGCGGGCAAAGATCCCCGACGACGGCCTCCCCGGGGAGGCGATCCAGTTCGACAATACGGACAAGACGCCGCTCATCCCCATCCGCCTCGGCGACCGTGAATTCGTCGCGCTTATCGACTCGGGAAGCGCCGCGGCGATCGACATCAACCCCGCCGGCCTGTCCCCAAAGTTCTCGTTTGGGCCGGTCGGCGGGCCCACCGTCAGCACGCTCGCCGGCGACCAGCCGTCAAGGATAGGGCGCCTGGAAGGCGTCGTCCGCATCGGTTCATTCGATGTTCCCCGCCCGGTCGCGGAAGTGACGGATGAGCTGACGTCCCTGGGCGGCGGAATCCTGAGCCACTTCACGGTCACGTTCGACCAGCGTAACAATGAGGTGATCTTCCAGCGAGACCCGGCGACGCCCCTGACAATCCCCCCCCTTCGAGGGACCGGCCTTAGCTTCCGGAAGACCCCCGCCTACTGGAAGGTGGCCGGCGTCATGCCGGGCTCGCCCGCGTCATCGGCCGGCGTCGCGGCGGGCGACCTGATTTCCAGGATAAACGGCGAAGCGGTCGCGGGCTGGGATCCCGCCCGCTATGACCAGCTGGTCGCGACGGCGGACCACATCGAGTTCACGTTCATCAACGGCGCGCAGGAATCCGATCAGTCCCTGGGCGTCGCCGTGCTCGTTCCCTAGTAAACGTCAGGGCAGTGCGAATGCGACGTAGCTGTCGCCCGGGGTCGTCCCGAGTTTCGTTCCCCCACAGGCGACGACCACGAACTGTTTCCCTCCGACCTCGTAGGTGCTCGGCGTCGCAAAGGCGGCGGCGGGGAGCTTGTACTCCCATAGAATCTTTCCCGAATGCTTGTCGAAGGCCCGCATCATCCCGTCCTTTGTGGCGGCGATGAACAGCAGATTGCCGGCCGTTGAAACGGGGCCGCCGTAATTCTCGGTGCCGGTCGGCGGGATTCCCTTCGCGGAGAGCTCCTTGAACTCGCCCAGCGTGACTTTCCAAAGGTATTCTCCTGTGCCTGCGGCCCGAGCCCAGCCTTGAGGCTCGCCCTGCCCTCGGTCCCGAAATCCTTGATCACTTCGCCCGTGCGCGCGTCGAGGGCATACAGCCACGAGTCGACCGTGCACAGGATCCGCTCGCTTTTCCCGTCGGTCCAGTACGTGACACCGCGGTCGTTGGCGAGGACCGCATCGAGCACACCCGGCACCGTGAAGCGCCAAAGTTGCTTTCCCGTCCCGGCGTCGAGCGCGAAGATCGCGCTCGTGCCGGTCGCGCCGTAGAGCACTCCGTGGACTATGATGGGGTTGCACTGCATCTGCCCTAAATCGCCGGAATGGAATTCCCATGCGAGCTTGAGTGACTCCACGTTGGACGTGTTGATCTGGTCGAGGGCCGAGTAGTGGCTGCGATCGGGGCCGCCGAGGTACTCGGGCCAGTCCTTTCCGGCCGCTCCAAAGACGGGCGCGGCGGCGCAAGTGCAAGTCAGGAAGGCCAATGCAGCGGCTCTAGGTGTCATGGGAAGGGGGATTCTCAGGCCTTCAGAAGCAGGAAAGCCGCAGCTCCGTCGTGGCGATCAATCCACGGCACGGCAATGGCGCTTTTTCCCAGCGTGAAACCCCGGTTCCGATCCAGGAAGGCATCGACAACCTTCTGGTTCTCGACGGCATCGATGCTGCAGGTCGAGTACACCATGCGCCCTCCTGGTGAAAGCAGCCTTGCAGCCGCCGCAAGAAGCGAGCCCTGCTGGCGCGCATGCTTTGCGAAATCTGCTTCCTGAAGCCGCCACTTGACGTCGACACGGTGGCGCATGACGCCGGTGTTGGAGCACGGAACGTCTAAAAGGATGGCCGAATACTGCCCTGGAAGCCCGTGCTCCGCGAGGACGGCGGCGGCATTGCCGTCAAGCAGGTCCGCCTGGACCAGCGCCGCCCCGACACCCGCCGTCCGCGAAAGATTCTCCTTGAGGCGGTCGATCCTCGCCGAAGGCAGATCCACGGCGACAATCCGACCTGAAACCATCGCGTCGACGATAAGGAGGCTCTTTCCACCGGGCGCCGCACAGAGGTCGAGGACCGTCTCCCCGGACTGCGGCGCGAGAAGTTCCACTGCCAGGCGGGTCCCGGGATCCTGAAGATAAAGGGCGCCGGAATTCAGGAGTGGCCCCACCTCCAACCAGTGGCCGGATGCAACCGCATAAAAGCCCTTCCATTCGGTGGGAACGAGCCATTCAGGCGCGGGCCTCGACGGATCGCGCCACCGGGCGTGGAGAGGCGCCGGGGACTGGTTCCATTCCAAGAGGCTTCGGGTCGGGCCGGCCCCGAACGCCGTAAGCCACCGTCTGACAAGCCATTCGGGATGCGAAAAGAAAGCCGCCAAAGCGTCGGCCGGTGCGATCGCCCCTGGCGCCTTCTGCTCCGCCAGCGCAAGGGCGACTTTGCGCACGACGGCGTTCACAAGACGGCTCTCGGCGGGGCTAGCCAGTTCCTTTGTCCGTTCGACCGCATGATGGACAATCTTGGCCGTCCGGCCGTTTTCGGTTTCCCCCGCCGACGCCTCGATCAGTTCGAAAGCGGCAACATACAGGACCGCGCGGGTCACAAAGCGCGGTGGATGGGCGACCAGCCGCCCCAGAATCGCCTCGATCCGGCCAAAATGACGAATCACACCGAATACAAGGTGCTGGCAGCGCCCTCGTTCGGTGCCGTCCATGCCGGGAGGCAGGGACTCCATGAGCAGGTCAACCCGCTCATGGAGGTCCAGCCAACGCGCGGTGAGGCGCACGGCATGCGGCCAGGCGCTTTGGAGACTCGGTTTGACAAGCTTCGTCATAGTCCTTTTTACTCTCCGGTTCACGCGTTCGTTTGCGCAACTATGAATTCCGAAGCCGTTTCCGCGCTCCTAGCCAAAAATCCCGCCCTCAAGGCCTCCAAGTCCAAACTTGAGGCCATGAAATCGGGCGCATACGTGGTCCACCGGAGCTGGGGTTTTGGACAGATCAAGAGCTTTGACGATGCCACGCTGAAGCTGGTCATCGACTTCAAGGGTAAGAAGTCCCACGCGATGGACCCCGCATTCTGCGTGAGCACCATGGAGGTCCTCCCCACGAACCACCTGCTCGTCCGCAAGGAGACCGAGCCCAAGAAGATCCTGGAATTGATCGCCGACAACCCGGCCCAGCTGATCGTGGAGGCCTTGGAGTCGTACCCCAACAAGGCAACGACCGCCATCGACCTCGAGATCACGCTTTCCCAGGTCATCGGCGAGGAGAAGTTCAAGAAATGGTGGGCCGACGCCCGAAAGGCCGTCGCCAAGGACCCCCGCGTGTCCGTCCCGGAGAAGAAGACCGAGTGCTACATTCTCCGCGAGACCCCCGTCTCGGCCGAGGACGAGATATTCGACCAGTTCAACGGCACCCGCTCGGCCCGCCGCCGGATCGGGCTCGCCGAGGATTTTGCCACCGCCTCGGCCCACAAGGCCGCCCAGGCCAACCTGACCGAGGTGCTGAAGGGTGTCGCCGACGCCGTCAAGGACAGCAACCAGCTCGACGCCGCCGAGCGCCTCTACGGCGCGGCGGTCCGTGACCGCATCGCAAAGGTGGCGGGAGTCGACCCGGCGACCTACGAACCCTCGCAGGCCTCGCTCGTCGCCAACCTGCGTGACCTTCCGGCGATCGCCGAGAAGATCCCGGTCCAGTTCCAGAGCCAGTTCCTGGAACTGATCAAGTCGACACACCCGATCGAGTGCCGCGACATCGTCTTCAACCTGCTGAAGGTGTCACAAGGCAAGTTCACGACCGAATGCATCAATTTCCTGATCGAGAACAATTACGCCGACGACCTCGCCTCCACCCTCAAGCGCTGGCAGACCGAGCAGAACCTCCGGGCGCCGGTGCTCCTCTGGATCGTAAAGAACAGGCATTCCAAGAAGTTTGCGAAGCTCCTGAACGACCTGATCACGCCCCGCCTCCTGAGCGCGATCTTCTTCGCGATCGATTACGAGGCCCTCCAGGCGGCCAGCGCCCGCCGGATTCCGCTCGGGGACATCCTGAGCGATGACACGGAGCTGATTGCGGACCTACTCTCGACGGCGGACCCCGAGACGGCCCGCGATCTGGCCAACACCCTTCTCCTCAACCAGGGCTTTGAGGAACTGACCAAGAAGTCGCTCCTCGCCCGCTTCATCAAGATTTTCCCGAACATCCAGTCCCTCGTGGCCGTCGACGCCGAGGCAAAGGAGGACCAGCTCCTCGTCTCCCGCGGCAGCTTTGAGCGCAAGCGCGAGGAGTACGAGGCGATCGTCTCGAAGAAGATCCCCGAGAACTCCAAGGCCATCGCAACGGCGCGCGAGCATGGAGACCTCAAGGAAAACTCCGAGTACAAGATGGCCAAGCAGGACCAGCAGGTCCTGATGGCCCAGAAAAGCCAGCTCGAGCGCGAGCTCGCCCGGGCCCGGATCACGGACTTCAAGGACGCCACGGTCGAGCAGGTCAGCGTCGGCAGCATCGTCGAGGTCAAGATACCCGACGGCGGCACGACGCGGTATACGATCCTCGGCGTCTGGGACGGCGATCCCGAGCACCATGTCATCTCCTACAAGACTCCCCTTGGCGCCGCTCTCATCGGCAAGAAGAAGGGCGATTCCGTGAAGGTGAAGACCGGTGCGGCCGAGGACTCATACTCGATCGTCAGCATCTCGCGTTACGCCTGAGCGGCCCGGCGCCGGCCTTACGGCGTTGCCTTGGAGAGTGAAATCCGCACCCTAGGAGCGCCGTGAACTCATCCTGGGACACCCTGAAGATCCTGTCCGACCCGACCCGCCTGCGCCTGATAGCGCTCGTGATGCGGGAGGAGCTCTCCGTCGCGGAGCTTCAGGAGATCCTCGGCATGGGCCAGTCGCGGATATCGTCCCAGCTGGCCCTCCTTCGCCAGGCAAGCCTGGTCGCCGACCGCCGCGACGGGAAAAAGGCATTCTATTCGCTGCGCCCAAACCTTCCGGTCGGCCAGCAGGCGCTCCTCAGGGCCGCCGTGGACAGCGTTGATGGGCTGGAGGTCATCGCGGAGGATGGGAGGCACCTGGACCGCGTCCTGGCGAAGCGCCGGCGGGTCTCAGAGCAGTATTTCAACTTGATCGCGGGACGCCTGGGACGCAACCACTGTCCGGGGCGCTCATGGGAGGCCATCGGCCGCCTGGCCCTTCAGCTGGTGCCAAACGTCGTGGTCGCGGACCTAGGCGCGGGCGAGGGACTCATCTCGCAGCTCCTTGCCCGCAACGCGAAGCAGGTTTGGTGCATCGACAATTCACAGAGGATGGTCGAGGTGGGCACCGAACTCGCCCGCAAGAACGACCTGACAAACCTCACTTACAAGCTGGGCGACATCGAGCAGGTGCCCCTTGGCGACGCGTCCGTCGACCTGGCGATCTTGAGCCAGGCCCTCCACCACGCCAGGCATCCCCAGAAGGCGGTCGACGAGGCGCACCGGATCCTGCGGCCCGGGGGCCAGCTCCTCATCCTCGAGCTCGCCGAGCATGGCTTTGAGAAGGCCCGGGACCTCTATGCCGACCTGTGGCTGGGCTTCAAGGAGAGCGCCCTCGACGGATTCCTGAAAAAGGCGAAGTTTATCAAGATCGAGGTCACGCCCGTTTCGAAGGAAGCCGTCGAGCCCCATTTCGAGACGCTGCTCGCGACCGGAACCAAGGCCTGAGGCCCGCTTAAATCCTCCGGGAATGGCGGATTCGAGGTCCCCGGCTGTCTTATCACGGGAATCGATTCCGCATTGGGAGAGCAGAAGTTGAGTATGCTTTCCTGCGCTGCGGGCCGACCCGTTGCAGATGCAGGAAACACCCGCCGTCCCGACACAATATCCATTCCGACCCGCAATCCTCACCACTTGCCTCGCTGCTGCAGTCCTATTCTTGAGGAGGCCCATATCGTTCCTCCATCCCCAGTTTTTTGCCGAAGACGCAGCTGTCTTTTTTTCGGGCGCCGAGCGCAGTCCCATAGCGTCGATATTCAAGCCGTACGCGGGCTATCTTCACGTCGGGCTCCGCCTCGTAGCGGCTCTCGCGTCGCCCCTTGATGCCCGCTGGACTCCCGCAGCCTATTTTGCCGCAAGCTTTCTGGCCTTCGTCGGTCTTGAGCTAGCCCTGTTTTCCCCCCGAATAGGGCTTCCGAAGCCGTGGATACTGGGCCTTGGGGTCGTCATGGTCCCCCATTCCGGCGAGGTGTTTGACACTCTGACCAACGTCCAGTGGATCACCGGACTCGGCCTCGTGCTGCTCGTGCTGGCCCGGGATCCGCAAGGGAATGCGGAGCGATCGCTCGATCTCGGATATGCGGCGGTCGCGAGCCTGACGGGTGTCTTCTCAATTGTCTTTGCCCCGCTCTTTGCAGCAAGGGCTGCAAAGCGGAGGACAGCCGACGCCGTCTGGCTGGCCCTCATCGTAATATCCGGGGCGGTTGTCCAAACCTACGAAATCCTTGTTTCCCAGCCCCCGCATGTCTCCGCACTTCCCTCCTTGTCATCCGTCGTCAGCACATTCGGAGGCCGCGTGTGGTTGAGCCTTCTTGTGACGCCCGCGGCGTCGGACGCCGCCGCCCTCTGGATTCGCATATCGGCGGCAACCGTCGGTTTTGTCCTGCTCATCCCGTTGATCTTCGGCTTGCGCGAGGGCCAATGCAAAAGAGCGGCATTGGGCGCCGCGCTTCTGTTCATATTCGCGGCCGTGATCTATAAGTTTCGGGACATGCTCGACGCTCTCGCCTCCGTTCGCGCAGGAGACCGGTATTTCTATGTTCCCAAAGTATGCATCCTTTGGATCCTCACATTTCACCTCGGGGCGGCTTCAAAGTTTCGGTGGCCGGCGCGTGCGCTCATGACCTTGATACTGATCAACAGCTGCCTCGAATTCCGGTTCGAAAGGTGGGATAACTACAATTGGCCTTATTGGGCAAAACGAATTCGGGAGGAGGATCGGGTCGTCGTTCCAATAAACCCAGTCGGATTCAAGTACACCCACGAAAAACCCCGGTGCTCAGGAACCCCCTGACTCAGCAAAAGCGGGGGTTTCAAACAAGACTACTCCATCGTCACCCGATTGCGGTGAAACTGCTGGCACTTTGCGAAGATCTCCTTGGGCGAGGTCATCGACAATGCCTGGGCCGCAAGCTCCCTCGCGTCGGACATCTTCATGGCACGCACCAGGAATTTCACCGCAGGAATCGACGGGGGCGACATGCTGAGCGAGTCCACGCCGAGCCCAAGGAGCAATGCGGCAAAGTTGGGGTCGCCGGCCATTTCGCCGCACACGCCCACCTCCACGTTCAGGTTGTGGGCGTCGTCGGCGATCCGCTTGAGGGTTCGAAGGACGGCCGGGTGCGTGGGCTCATAGAGGTGAGCGATCCGGTCGTTTCCCCGGTCGATCGCCAAAGTGTACTGGATAAGGTCGTTCGTGCCGACGCTGAAGAAGTCGCACTGCTTCTCCAGGATGTCGATCGTGGCCGCCGCGCTCGGAATCTCGATCATCGCGCCCACCTCAATATCCTCGTCAAAGGGCTGCCCGCGCGAGCGGAGCTCCGTCTTGCACTCCTCGAGGATGGCATTTGCGCGCGCCATCTCCTCGGCGCCGCTTATCATCGGGTACATGAGCTTCGCGTTGCCAAAATGGCTCGCGAGAAGGATGGCCCGGAGCTGCTCCTTGAAGAGATCCTCGTTGTCGAGGCAGAAGCGGATCGCCCTGTAGCCCATGAAGGGGTTAGCCTCCTTCGGAAAGAGATCGGGGTTCGACGCCATTGGTTTGTCCCCGCCCAGGTCGAGGGTGCGGATGATGACCGTGTTTGGCGCCACGCCCTCGACCACCGCCTTGTAAGCCAGGAACTGCTCCTGCTCGGTCGGCATCCGGGCGGCGTTGAGGAAGAGGTACTCGGTGCGGAAGAGCCCCACGCCCTGGGAGTAGAACTTTTTCACCTGGGCGACCTCCTCCACCTTTTCGATGTTAGCCATCAGCATGACATCGACCCCGTCGAGCGTCACCGCCTTTTGCCGGTTGGCCTCAATCAGCCTGCCTTCAAACGACTTTTTCTGGGACTGGATCTTGCCGTAGCGGAAGAGCGTCTGCTCCGAGGGGTTAAGGATGACGAGGCCGTCATAGCCGTCGACGAGCGCCCAGTCCCCCGTCTTGACCCGCTTAGACAGGTCGCGGACGCCGACGACCGCCGGGACCTGCATCGAGCGCGCCACGATCACTGCGTGGCTCGTCCGGCTTCCGGAATCGGTGACGATCGCCAGGCCGGAGCCGCGGTCTATTCCCGCGGAGTCGGACGGCGAAAGGTCATTAGCGACAACGATGCGCCTCTCGACAAGCCGACTCAGGCTGTTCTCGGCCTGTCCCAGGAGATTCTGCAGGACGCGCTGGGCGACGTCCTTAATGTCGCCCGCCCTCTCGCGCAGATACTCGTCGTCGATCTCCGAAAAAGCCTGGATATACTTCTTGGATACATTGCCGAAGCACGTCTCGATGTTCTTCCCGGTCGTCTCGAACTCGCGGATGGTCTCCGAAATGAGGGCCTGGTCCTCGAGCACGAGGAGGTGGGCGTCGAAGATCAGGGCCTCGTTCGCTCCCAGATTTTTCTCCACCTCGTCCTGGATCTTCGCGATCTGCTGGCGTGTGACGAGGAGCGCCTTGTCAAATCGCGCGATCTCGTCGATCCGCTTGTCGTTGTCGACCTGATAGGACGGGATCTCGACCTCGCTCTGCAGGTAGAGGAATATCTGGCCATAGGCGATGCCCTGCGAGGCGGAGATGCCTTGCACGACAATTTCCTCCTTGTGGCTAGAATCAGGGGGCATTGCAGGGCCGCTTCCGGAGCGAATCCCGGAGGCGCCGCATGATCACGGGCCCCCCGGAGGGTTCGGTCAATGCGATTTACCGCGTATTCGCGCGCGGCCCTCGGACTGACGGATCCCTCATGCCACGCGCGTTTCGGTCACGAAAGCCGAAGGGCCCCAAGCCTCGCGGATCGTGGCCTCAATCGGGGCGGCGTGCTCGTTCTCGTGGAGCAGCGCGAAGCAGGCGCTTCCGCTTCCGCTCATGCGTGGCGATATCCCGAAGCGGCTGCGGAGGCGCTCGAGGAGTACGGGCAGTGCGGCAAACTTTGCGAACGCCGGCCGCTCCATCGAATTGAAAAGGAACTCGTCCGTCGGCGCCCCGGGCCTTTCGACCCATGAGGCGAGCATCGACTCGGCCCGCGCCGCCTGAATGTAGCCTCGCGGCGCCTCCGCGGCCAATCGCGCAAAGGACCACGGGGTCGGTATCGCAAACCCCGGCTTGAACAGGAGGACGCGCATGCCCCGTATCCGGCTGTAAGCCTCCCTTGCAAGCGGCTCGACCCGCTCCCCCCTCCCGCGCATGACAACCGGACCCCTTGACAGGAAGAGCGTGCAGTCAGACCCGACCGATGCCGCGACGCGGGCAAGCGCCTCGTCATCGAGTGGACACCCAGCCATGGAGTTCAGCGCGCAAAGGGCCGACACGGCGTCGCTGCTCGCGCCTCCGAGCCCGGCCCCCGCCGGGATACGCTTCGTGATCCTGAACCGGGCGCCCTCCGACAATCCCGTCGTCTGGGCGAACGCCGCAGCGGCCTTGATCACGAGGTTGGTCGCGTCGGTAGGAATATCGGCCCGGTCGCATTCCACTGTGAATGATGCGCCGCCGGTCTCCACGTCCACTGTGTCTCCCCAGAGGAGCGGCACCGCCACTGACAGGAGGTCGTGGAATCCGTCCGTCCTTCGACCGGTGACGGCGAGGAACAGGTTGATCTTGGCGGAGGCGGGTACGCTTTGAGTGCTCAAGCAGTAACGATCGTCGCCAAAAAATCGTCATCCGCCATGATTTTCCGTATCGCGCTTGGCCTCGCGCGTCAGGTAGGCTTTCCGTTCCCCAGTCAGCTCCACGGCATCCCATGTCACGTACAGCGGTCATTCTCCTAGCAGCAGGCGCCGGAAGGCGCATGGCGGGCTCCGTACCGGACAAGATTCTGGCGCCCCTCGCGGGAAGGCCGGTTTTCGCGCACTCTGCGGCGGCATTCGCGGCGAGCGGCGTGGCCGACTTCTTTGTCATCGTTTACCGGGACCGTTCACAGATGACCGCCCTTTCGGCATTTGCGCCGACGCCGTCCCTCCTCGTGAAGGGTGGCCGCGAACGCCAGGACTCGGTCGCCGCGGCGCTTGCCGCGCTGCCCGGCGACATCGACTACGTTTTTATCCACGACTGCGCGCGTCCCCTCATCCAGCCCGACCAGCTCGTCGCCCTCCACAAGATCGTCAGGCGCAGGCAGGCGGTCGTCCTTGCGCACCGCGTCACCGACACTATCAAGGAGCAGTGCGCAAAGGGCCGCCTTCGGACGGTCGACCGCTCTCGCCTTTGGGCGATGGAGACCCCGCAGGTCTTCTCCAAGAAGCTCATCGTAAGCGCCTACACGCGTGTCGCCGCGAGGGGCCTTCATGTCACGGATGATGCCGCGGCAGTCGAGCTTCTCGGCCGCCCGGTGGCACTTCTCGAGAACGCGCTGCCGAACATGAAGCTCACGTCGCCGAAGGACCTGGACCATCTCGAATTCCTGCTGGCTCCTCCGCCCTGAGGAGCCAACACTCTGGCATGTCCTTTCGAGTCGGTCACGGGTATGACATTCACCGGACAGCAGCCGGCCGCGCGCTCGTGCTCGGCGGCGTAAGGTTCGAGTCCGACTTCGGCTTGGACGGCCACAGCGACGCCGACTGTGTCACCCACGCGATCTGCGACGCATTCCTGGGCGCCGCCGGACTTCCTGATATCGGGAATTTCTTCCCAGATACCGACCCGAGATGGAAAGGCGTCGATTCGCAGGTCCTTCTCCGGCGTGTGCTCCTGGTGCTTCGCGAGAACGGCTGGGAGCCCGTCAACATCGATGCGACCGTGATCGCCGAGAAACCTGTCATTTCAGAACGCATCGCGGACATGAAGGCCGCACTCGCCTTCTCGACGGGGCTACCGACGGCTGCAATTGGCATCAAGGCGACGACCAATGAGGGTGTCGGCAGCCTTGGCAAAGGGCTCGCAATCGCTGCCCATGCGGTGGCCCTAATCGAGAAGGCATGAAGGCCGGGTTAGGCGCCATCGCTTCCCTAGTCATTGCCGGAGCCCTGCTTTCGGGTTGCTCGCGGGAATCAAATGTCCAGAGCGGGGACCGCGGCCAGGTGCTCCACCGTGGGATAAACCCGGAGCCCTCGGACTTGGACCCGCACCTGGCGACTCAGACGTCCTACTACTCGGTGCTGTCGGCCATTTTGGAGGGACTCGTAGCCGAGGACGCCGTCGACCTGCATCCGGTTCCAGGAGTCGCCGAAAGCTGGGACATATCGCCCGACGGTCTCACCTACACCTTCTACCTCCGTGCGGATGCCAAGTGGTCCAGCGGCGAGCCCGTGACGTCGCAGGATTTCATAGATTCCTGGCGCAGGATCCTCACCCCCTCGCTCGGCGCCGCGGATGCGAGCCAGCTCTACCCGATCCAGGGCGCCGAGGCCTTCAACAAGGGCGACTCCGACTTTTCCCAGGTGGGCCTCCGGGCGCGCGACAGCCGCACGCTCACGGTTTCGCTTGAGCATCCAACACCTTGGTTCCTCTCCCTACTTTCAGGCACCGCTTGGATGCCGGTGCCCGTGACGACTGTCACAAAATACGGCGGACTTGCCCAGAGGGGAACCTCATGGGCCACGCCGGATAGATGGGTCGGAAACGGCCCCTTTGTCCTAAAGTCATGGCACAGAGGTCAAGAAATCGTCGTAACCAAGTCCCCCAGTTACTGGGATGCGGCCCACGTGCGCCTGCAGGAGATCCGTTTCCACATGTTCGAATCGGTTGATGCGGAGGAACGGGCGTTCCGCTCGGGGCAGATCCATGTGACCGAGGCGATTCCGCCCGACAAGATAGATGCCTACCGCCGGGATTCGCCCGCCCTCCTGCGCATCGATCCGCTGCTCGGAACCTATTTTCTGAGGATCAACACCCGGCGTCCGGGGTTGAACGACATCCGGATCCGCGAGGCGCTGGCGCTCGCGGTCGACCGCGAGGCGATAACCGAAAAGATTCTGCGGGGCGGCCAAATGCCTGCTTTCTCATTCACCCCGCTTGGGCTTGGCGGTTACGTGCCGGACTCGGTGCAGCGAAGGGACCTCGATGAGGCCCGCCGGCTCCTTTCCGAAGCCGGCCACGGGGGCGGCGCCGGTCTTCCAGACCTCGAGCTCCTCTACAACAATTCCGAAAGCAACAGGGTCATTTCGGAGGCGATCCAGGAGATGTGGCGGCGCGACCTCGGCATCCAAGTGAGCCTCTTCAACGAGGACCTGAAGAGCACCGAGGATGCAAGGACCACCGGCTCCTATCAGCTCCTGCGTTCGTCGTATATCGCCGACTATGCAGATCCCTCGGCGTTCCTGGACCTCCTGCGAAGCGACAGCGGCAACAACTTCACAGGGTGGTCGAATCCTGACTACGACAATCTCCTCTTCACCGCGGCGCGAACGCCCGAGCTGGCGGCACGAAATGCACTTTATTCAAAAGCCGAGCGGCTGCTGCTGCACGAGACCCCCATCATTCCCATCTACCACTATACACATGTTTTCCTAATCCGCCCCTCCGTTCATGGATGGAATTCGACGCTTCTGGACCACCATCCCTACAAGGATGTGTTTCTTCAGCCGTGAAAAGGCCCACGCTACGTGCCGTTCACCCAATTGAATTCACCAGCCCCCGCCTCCCCTGTCAGTTCTCATCGCCTCCAGTCGCTGGACGCCCTCCGAGGGTTTGACATGATCTGGATCGTCGGGGCGGAGGCGGTGGGCGCCGCTGTCGGCAAACTAAGTGGCGGACCGGGCTTCAAGCTTTTCGCAGCGCAGTTCGACCACGTGGATTGGGCCGGATTTCACTTCTACGACCTTATTTTCCCGCTGTTCGTGTTCATGATCGGCATCTCTATCACTTTTTCCATCACGCAGCTTGTCGACACCGAGGGGCGCCCCGCGGCTCTGCGCCGCGTGTTCCGCCGTGGCGTGCTCCTGTATGTGCTTGGCCTGTTCTACTACGGCGGCTTTGACGGCCCGGTCTCACATTTCAGACTCATGGGCGTCCTGCAGCGCCTGGGCCTCTGCTATTTTTTCGCGAGCCTGCTCTTCATCTACTTCCGTCCGCGCACTCTTCTCGTGGTATTCGTCTCCATTCTTGTCGCCTACTGGGCACTCCTTTCGTTTGTCCCGGTGCCTGGCTGGGGCCCAGGCGATTTCGCGGAGGGGCACAATCTCACTAACTGGATCGACCAGCATTTCCTGCCCGGCCGCAAGTGGGACGGCGACCACGACCCCGAGGGATTGCTGAGCACGCTGCCGGCCGTCGCCTCATGCCTGCTAGGGGTTTTCGCCGGCTTGTTGCTTCGGAACCCAGGGTGGACCGAAAGAAGGAAGGCATCGCTCATCGCCGGCGCCGGGGCGGCGCTTTTGCTCGTCGGCTTTCTTTGGGGAATGGAGTTTCCGATCATCAAGAAGATCTGGACGTCTTCCTACGTGTTGGTTGCCGGAGGCTGGAGCATGCTTCTGCTCTCGCTTTTCTACCTCGTCATCGACGTGTGGAAGGTGCGCTCCTGGTCCATGCCCTTCGTCTGGATCGGCACGAATGCGCTCACCATTTATCTGATCACAAACGTGGTTGATTTCTGGAAACTGTCCTCGCGCCTTGTCGGCGGCGACGTGGGTGCTTGGCTTGATGCCCGGTGGATGGGGATGAGCGGACTTGTGACAGGCTGCGTCTGCGTGGCGCTTTGCATGGTTGTCTGCAGGTTTCTTTACCAGCGCCGAATTTTTCTGCGCCTTTAGACGGTTACATTCCTGGTTCCGGGCATAGCCGCGTTGCCACGATGGGCCCGTGGCGCAGACTCGGCGTATGAGCAAGGTCCTGTCCATGGCGGCGCTGATCGTGGGTGTCTGGTTCATTTATCTGGGCTACGAACGCCAACTATCACTCGCGGGAAAGGCCGACAGGACGTTGTCCAGGCTTGGCACAGCGATCGATGGCGGCGACCACACGCCGACCCACGTCAAATATTACGTGGCCGGCGGCGTACTGGCGATCGGCGGCGTGCTCGGGCTCGGGATCATCAGAAGATAGTTAGCGGGTGCGGCGGCGTTTGAGGGCTGCCCCCGTCGCAGAATTCTCGCACGCCTCGATGTCTTTGCGGGCGCCCGCAAAAACCAGCTCGCCGCCATTGCGGCCGCCGCCCGGCCCGAGGTCGATTATCCAGTCCGCGAGATTGATGACATCGAGGTTGTGCTCAATCACAATGATCGTGTTGCCGGCGTCGCGCAGCTTGAAGAGCAGGTCCATGAGTTTCTGTATGTCGACCCAATGCAGCCCGGTTGTCGGCTCGTCGAGGACGTAGAGTGTCGGCCCCTGCTGGCGCTTGCTCAGCTCAAGCGACAGCTTTAGCCGCTGGGCCTCACCGCCGGAGAGAGTCACTGCGGATTGTCCCAGCGCCAAATAGCCCAGGCCCACCGCGTCAAGCGTCTGCAGCTTGTCTAGCACCCGTGGAATGTTCCTGAAGAGCTGGATAGCCTCCCGCACGGTCATATTGAGCGCGTCCGCGATCGACTTGCCGTGAAAGAGGACCTCGAGCGTCTCCCTGTTGTACCTGCGGCCGCCGCAGCTCGGGCACGGCGCATAGGCGTCCGCCATGAACTGCATGTCGAGCTTGATGACCCCGTCGCCCTGACACCGTTCACATCGGCCCCCGCGCACGTTGAACGAGAACCTGCTTGCCTTGTAACCCCTCACACGGGCGAGCGGAACCTGCGCGAAAAGGTCTCGGAGAAGGTCTAGGAGCCCGACGAAGGTCGCCGGATTGGAGCGAGGGCTCCGGCCGATGGGGTCCTGGTCGACCTGCACGAGCTTGTCGAAGAAATCGAGGTTCTCGATGCTCCGGTGTTTGCCGGGAATGATCTTCGCCCCGTTGAGTCTTCGTGCGGCCGCGGCGGCGAGGACGTCGTTGACCAAGGTGCTCTTCCCGGAACCCGAGACGCCCGTGACGCATGTGAGAAGGCCCACGGGAAAGCGCGCATCAATGTTCTGGAGGTTGTGCTCCTTTGCGCCCCGTACGGTGAGCCATGCGCCGTCGGGCGCCTTGTTGGCGGCATCCTTCATCACGGACATCGTGTGGGCAAGGAAAGGGCCCGTCTGCGAAACCCGCGCCGGCTGGGCGGCGCATTGCTCGGGCGTCCCCTGGAAAAGCAGCCTGCCTCCCTCAACTCCTGCCTGCGGCCCAAGCTCGATGATTTCATCGGCCGCCCGCATGGTTTCCTCGTCGTGCTCGACAACAAGGACTGTGTTGCCTCGGTCGCGCAGACCGCGCAGCTGGCCGAGGAGCCGCTCGTTATCCTTGGGGTGCAGCCCAATGCTCGGCTCGTCAAGCACATAGATCACGCCGATCAGCCCCATTCCAAGCTGGGTGGCGAGACGCACGCGCTGCGCCTCCCCGCCGGATAGGGTGGCGTAGTCCCGGTCCAGGTTCAGGTAGCCGAGGCCCGTGTCCAGGAGGAACCTGAGCCGCTGCTCGATCCCGACCACCACCTCCCGTAGCGCCTCGTTTGCGCCGAGGGACTTCACCAAACCGCCCCCGAAGACATGCGCAGCGGCTATGTCCATCGCCATGAAGCCGGCGAACCCAAGCGGCGCTTCCGGCGGCCCAATCCTTACCGCGGCGCTCCGCTTGTTGAGCCGCGTGCCTCCGCACTCCGGGCACGAACCGGCAACCATGAACGTCGAAAGTCTTGCCTGGAAGCCCTCGCTCTCGGTGTCTCGAAAACTGTGCTCGATGTCCGACAGTATCCCCTCGAATCGGGTCGGCCGCGCCTCGCGCATCCGGCGCAGCTTGATTGAGAACAACCGTTCGCCTGTGCCGTTCAGCAGCGCGCTGCGCGTCTCCACCGGCAGATCCTTCCAGGGGGTGTCTGGATCAAAGGGCAGCTGCTCGCAGAGCTGCTTCAGGATGGATTTGTGCTTGATGATGAGATTCTTCCCTCCGATCCGCCACGGCTTGATCGCGCCGCCCCGTATGGATTTCTCCGGATCGGGGATCGCGAGCTCGGCGACCGGCCGAAGCTTGCGGCCCAGTCCCCCGCACTCAGGACAGGCGCCTTCGGGGTGATTGAATGAGAAGTGTCGCGGGGTGAGCTTCTCAAACACGTCGCCGCAGACGTCGCAGGCGAGGTGCTGGCTCAGTCCCAACTCCTTCCACGGGGAATCTGCGCTTTCTTGCGACAGGACGAAGGCGCGGTCGCCGCCCTCGCGAAAGGCGAGCTCAAGGGAATCCGCAATGCGGCTGCGGTGCTCAGACGCAGCGACCAGCCGGTCGATGACAACGTCGACATCGACAGCGGAGGCGCCCGTGGGAACGAGGTTCGGCTCGTCAAGCTCCCGAATCGCCCCGTCCAGCCTGACCCGCTGGAAACCACGCTGGCGCAGCCTCGGGAGCTCGTCCCGCAGGACGCTTGGCTTTGCCCGGAGCACCGGAGCCAGAATCATGATCCGCTCGCCGGGGCATTCGGCGAGTATTCGATTCACGTTGTCGTCGAGGGAGCGTCGGACCACGCCGCCCCCGTCCTTCGGGCACCGCTGTTCGCCCGCGATGGCCCAGAGCAGCCGCGAGTAATCCGAGACCTCCGTAACGGTTGCAATCGTGGTGCGGGGCGAAACGCCCCCGGTTCTTTGCTCAATGGCGAGCACCGGCGAAAGCCCGTGGATGAAGTCGACGTCGGGGCGCTTGAGCTGGTCGAGCACCTGGCGGGCCTGCGTGGACAGGCTTTCCATGTATTTGCGGTAGCCCTCGGCGTAGATCGTGTCGAAGGCCAGCGATGATTTTCCGGACCCGCTCGGGCCGGTCAGCACAACCAGCTTCCCCCGGGGTATCCGCAGGTCCAGGTTCTTTAGGTTGTGCTCGCGCGCACCTTTGACGTGTATGTGTGTCGCCGCTTCCATGATCGCAAACCTCAAACGTATCCAAAAGTGCCCCGGTGCAAACGGATTCGACCGCTTTTTCGGGCGCGTCATTCTCTCTTGCTATGCGTCCTTGCTGTTGGCGGTGGCCGCTCGAGCGGGCGCGCCAGCCGTGGCATCGCTGGGCCTTGGCGACGGCGAATCGCTGGGCTACAGCGTTCGCTGGGGGCTCATACCCTCTGTGGGCCGCATCAAGATCACGGCCGACGCCCTTGGCTCGGGAAACGACGCCGTGCTTCGAGTGACCACGACAACGGCAACGTGGGGGATCGCGCGCAGCTTTTTTCCCTTCGATGCGCGGGGAGAATCGGTCTACCAAGGCAACAGTGGCCTCCTTCTATCGATCAGCGAGGCGAGCTCGTACCAGAACAAGCAGGTTAAGGACACGATGGAGTTCAACTACGGGAAAATGACGGCGATGTTTTCCGACCAGATGCATCCGGAAAAATCACACCCCATCAAGATGCCGTCCGGAAACCCCTCCGACCTGATCCTCGCCCTGATACAGACCCGCTATTGGAATCTCCAGCCTGGCGAGCAGCGCGACACACTCGTCATCTTCAAGGACCAGTTTTATCCGCTCACGATCCGTGCGGAGCCGGATCTCGACTACGTCATTTCATCGATGGGCATTTTCAAGGCAGTCGTGCTCGTGCCGCACATGGAAAAGACCCCCCCGATGGGCATGTTCAAGAAGGGCTCGACCGTCCGCGTATGGATAGAGACGAATGATTCAAGGCGCCTGCCGGTGCGCTTCGAGGTAGGGTTCAGGGTGGGTACGGGCACCGCGACGATGATGAGCTATACGCCTCCAAAATAGCCTTGCTTTGACCATTCCAAAACGGCTTAGTCAGCGGTTTTATTTGATGAAAGCCACGATCAAAACCCAGGGACAGCAGTTCACCATAACCGAGGGCGATATCCTCATTGTGAACCGTTTCCCGAACACCCAGGCCGGCGCTATGGTCCAGATCAACAACGTCCTGACGGCCGGAGAAGGCGCTGATTTCAGGGTTGGCAAGCCCACGCTCGCAGGCGCCTCGGTTTCGGCCAAGATTCTTGAGAACAAGCGCGGTGACAAAGTCATTGTATTCAAGAAGAAGAAACGTAAGGGCTACGAGCGGAAGCAGGGCCACCGTCAGGAGCTTTCCGTCATAAAGATCGAGTCCATCACCATCTGAGGAGAACCAAGTCATGGCGCACAAGAAGGGTCAGGGAACATCAGTAAACGGCCGCGAGAGCCACTCCAAGCGTCTTGGTATCAAGAAGTTCGGTGGCGAGAAGATTATCGCGGGCGGCATTATTGTCCGCCAGCGCGGCACGAAGCACCATCCCGGCAGGAATGTCGGCGTGGGTCGCGATTGGACGCTGTTCGCCCTCAAGGACGGGGTCGTGAAGTTCGACAAGCTGCATCGCAGCGTTTCGGTCGTAACAGCGGTCTGAGTCCGGCGAACGGACAATCGTGTCCGATCGTTCAGATCAATTGCGAAGGCAGCGGGACCTCCTGAGGGAGCACCTAGCCTGGCTCGAACGCGAAATAGCGGCTCAGGAAGAAATTCCCGCGCCCGACGAGCCCCCTCGGATCGTTCAGCCGCATTTTAACGTTACGGCATCCGATTCCGACCGGGACGCCGAAACTATCCTTTCCGAATTTCGGAGATTGGCGCCAGCGATCGAGAATCAGACAAAGCGCGGCTGCATTCTTTATTTTGCCCTGGCTGTCGGCCTGCTGGTCGCTGTTGCCCTTGGCTTCGCGTATTACTACGCGAGGAGCCGTCGCTGAGACCCACGCCGCGAACGCGCATTCCGAAGGGACGCCGGTTGCGCTCCTCTCCCGCCTGCCGCCCGTTCCGAGCAAACGGGGCCAAAACCCGAGCAAAAGGGGCGTTGCCCCAGGAATATCGCAATGCGGCTGACTAAGTCGCCACCGGATAGCTGCCCAACCACTTCACGACTGGGCAGAACTTTGTCAGCTCGCCGACCGCCGCCTTCATCCCCGCGTCCTGCTGGTGGCCCGTAACGTCGATGAAGAAATAATAGTCCCACGGCCTCTTCTTGCTTGGCCGCGATTCTATTTTCGAGAGGTTGATCCCGCGCTTGCCGAAGGGCATGAGCATCCTCAAGAGCGAGCCCGAATGGGACGAGGCCTCGTCGCCGAGCGCGATAAGGAAGCTCGTCATGTCCTTACCTCCGCCCACGGGCCCCGCTGGCTTGCGGCCGAGCACGAAAAACCGGGTCGTGTTGTCGGCCTTGTCCTGGATGTTGCGCACCAGAACCGGCACTCCGTGATACGCGGCCGCGGTTTCGCTCGCGACCGCGGCGGCGGTGGGGTCGCCTTTGGCGATCTGCACCGCGCGGGTCGTGCTCGGGGCATCCACAAGCTGCGCATGGGGAAGGTGCCTTTGCAGCCAGTGGCGGCACTGCGCGAGCGCCTGGTCCTTTGAGTACACCTTTGTAATCTTGTCCAGCGGTGACTGCGAGATCAGCGCGTGGGCAATCTCCATGTGGATCTGCCCGACGATCTTCAGGTCGCTCTCGACGAAGCTGTCCAGTGCCTCGCGGACGCTGCCTTCGGTGGAATTCTCTATCGGGATAACGGCGTTGTCGGCCTCGCCCTTTTCGACGGCGGTGAAGATGTCCTCGATCGTCCCCATCGCGTGGTAGTCCACGCTCGCCCCGAATTTCTTCATCGCCGCCGTGTGCGTGTTGCTGGCCTCGGGTCCCAGGTAAGCCACAAGGAGCGGCTTTTCGAGCGCAATCGCCGCGGACATTATCTCTCGGTAGATCGCGCGCAGCGCGTCATTCTTGATCGGGCCCTCGTTCTGGGCGCACACCTTCCTCATCACCGCGTCCTCGCGTTCGGGGACGTAGATCTCCCCGCCCGCCTTCCGCTTGATTTTTCCAATCTCGACGGCAAGCGCCAGGCGCTTGTTGACGAGGTCGACAAGCTTGCCGTCGATCCCGTCGATCTTTTTGCGGATCGGCCCGAGGTCCATCAGTTTGCGGCAGGTTCCTGAACGGGCAGCTCGGCCGGCGCCTCAAGCGCCAGTTCGCCCTCCTCGAGGCCCATGTCGGCGTCATTCGGCGTGTGCCCGGCAGGGCCGCCCTTGAGCCAGTCGTCAATCTGGCGCGATGAAAGCACATCGGACGCCGGAAGCTCATCGATTGACTTGATCCCCACGAGCTCGAGGAAATGGTCCGTCGTGCCGTATTGGATCGGCCGCCCGGGAACCTCGGCCCGCCCGACAACGCTGATCAGCTCCCGCTCGAGGAGCTTTGCAATTCCGGCATCCGCGGACACCCCGCGGACCGACTCGATCTCCGAGCGCGTCACGGGCTGGCGGTAGGCGACCACGGCGAGCGTCTCCACAGAGGACTGGCTCAGCTTTACCGGAGGGGGTTCCTCCCTCAGAATGCGAATCCATCGGGCGAAGCGCGGCTGCGTGGCGAGACGGTATCCGTTCGCGCCGTCCACAAGGGCAAGCCCCTCGTCGGCCCCGATAAGCTCGACCGAGATCTCATCCATGGCCTCGCGAATCTGAGAAGCCGTCACAAGGGAGGGAACGTCTTCGTATAGATCCGGTGAGTCAGGTGGCTCAGTCGGGGAGTCGGCGGCTTCCGCCGCGGGCGCCCCCTCCGGGGTGGCGGGAACGGCCTGGCGGTGGAACCGCTCGAAGGCCGCCTGGATGTCCTTCGTCGATAGCGGCTGGCTTGAGGAATAGAGGAGTGCCTTGAGCACTTTTTTCAGGTTGAAAGCCATTCGAGGGATTGGGGACGAATGAATGGCTTGCCGGACACACCACGCAACCATGAAAACACCGCTTGCCCGGCCTGTGCGGCTATGGTGATCTCAACGTTCGCCCATGAGCGCACCCAAAGACACGTTACGCAGGCATTCCTCAATCGTCGTCGACGGCCCGGACCGCTCGCCGAACCGCTCCATGCTGCGCGCAGTCGGCTTCTCCGACGCCGATTTTGGCAAGCCCATCGTCGGAATCGCGTCGACCTGGAGCATGGTAACGCCGTGCAACATGCACATCGACAAGCTGGCCCGCGAGGCGGCGGCTGGAGCGGACGCCGCCGGCGGCAAGGCCATCATCTTCGGGACCATTACCGTGTCGGACGGCATCAGCATGGGGACGCCGGGGATGCGGTATTCCATGGTGTCGCGAGAGGTGATCGCAGACTCGATCGAGACCGTGTCGGGCGCCGAGGGATTTGACGCCGTCGTGGCGATCGGCGGGTGCGACAAGAACATGCCAGGTTGCCTTATGGCCCTCGCCCGGCTGAATCGGCCGGCAGTATTTGTCTACGGCGGCACGATCCTGCCCGGGATCCTTCCGGGCACAAAGAAGGAATGCGACATAGTCTCAGTGTTTGAGGCCGTCGGCCAGTATTCAGGCGGCAAGCTCGACGAGGCCGGCCTGCATGCGGTCGAGGCCTGCTCGATTCCCGGACCGGGTTCGTGCGGCGGCATGTACACGGCGAACACGATGGCGTCGGCAATCGAGGCGCTGGGAATGAGCCTCACAAACAGCTCGGCGCAGCTGGCCATCGGCGACGAGAAGAGGGACGACTGCCGCAAGGCCGGGGAGGCTGCTTTCGCTCTCCTGAAGGCCGGCATCCGGCCCAGCGACATCCTCACCAAGAAGGCGTTCGAAAACGCGATCACCGTCGTGATCGCCCTAGGGGGCTCGACAAACGCCGTTCTGCACCTGCTTGCGATCGCGCACGCGGCCGGGGTGAAGCTCTCCATCGACGATTTTACCCGGGTTGGAAAGCGGGTGCCGGTCCTCGGTGACCTAAAGCCCTCGGGAAAATACGGCGTGTCGCACCTGGTGCGTATCGGCGGCCTTGCCCCTCTCATGAAGATGCTCCTCGACAAGGGGCTCCTTCACGGCGACTGCATGACCGTCACGGGCCGCACGGTCGCCGAGAACCTGAAGGTCGTGGGGCCCTACCCCGCCGGCCAGGACGTCATACGTCCGTTTTCGGACCCGATCAAGGCCGACAGCCACCTGCGCATACTCTACGGCAACCTGGCGCATGGCGGGGCCGTCGCCAAGATCACCGGCAAAGAGGGCCTCCAGTTCTCGGGCAAGGCCATCGTGTTCGAATCCGAGGAGAACGCGCTCGCCGCGATCCTCGACGGACGGGTCAAGGCCGGGCATGTCATCGTCATCCGAAACGAGGGCCCCGTCGGCGGTCCCGGGATGCGCGAGATGCTGGCGCCGACGAGCGCTGTCATGGGCAAGGGGCTCGGCAAATCAGTGGGCCTCATCACGGACGGGCGGTTCTCGGGCGGCAGTCACGGGTTCGTGGTCGGCCACATCACGCCAGAGGCGGCCGTCGGCGGCCCGCTCGCAATCGTTCGAAACGGAGACATCATCACGATCGACGCAGTCGCGAACACCCTCTCCCTTGAAGTGCCGGCAAAGGAAATCAGGGCGCGCCTCAAGAAATGGCGTCCGAAAAAGCCCAAGGAAACCCGTGGCGCGCTTGCAAAATACGCCCGGCTGGTGACCAGTGCATCCGAGGGAGCCGTGACTGACAAAAATCTCTTCCGATGAACTGGAGCCGATTCAAGGAGTTCTACTACCAGAATGAGGCGCTCGGCGTCTCGCTCGACATCAGCCGGATCCCGTTTCCCGACGGATTCCTCGGTTCAATGGAGCCGAAGATCCGGAAGGCCTTCGCGGAGATGTCCGCTATCGAAAAGGGCGCCATAGCGAACACGAGCGAGAAGCGCATGGTGGGACACTACTGGCTCCGCGCCCCGCAGCTCGCCCCCACGAAGGAAATCTCGGACGAGATCACCTCGACTCTCGCCTCGATCAAGGAATTTTCAGCCAAGATCCACTCCGGGGCCATACCGGGAACGAAGGGCAAGTTTACCCATCTCCTCGTGATCGGCATAGGGGGCTCGGCACTCGGCCCGCAGTTTGTAAGCCAGGCGCTGGGCCAGCCTGGCAAGGACAGGATGGATGTCCTGTTCTTCGACAATAGCGATCCTGACGGATTTGACTATGTGCTCGCGAAACTGGCACCACACCTGGCGCAGACATTGGTGGTCGTCATCTCGAAGTCGGGGGGCACCCTTGAGACCCGCAACGGGCAACTCGAGGCGGCCGAGGCATTCAAGGCGGCGGGACTCTCCTTCCCCAGCCACTATGTGGCCGTCACTGGAGCCGGATCAAAGCTCGATCTCCAGGCGCAGAAGGAGGGATGGCTTGCCCGCTTCCCGATGTGGGACTGGGTCGGCGGCCGCACAAGCGAGCATTGCGCCGTGGGACTCCTGCCGGCGGCCCTGCAGGGACTCGACGTTGACTTGATGCTCGCCGGCGCCGCCTCAATCGACGCGGTGACGCGTAGGCCTGTCACACGCGAGAACCCGGCAGCCCTTCTCGCCCTCATGTGGTTCTTCGCGACAGATGGAAAGGGAGCGAAGGACATGGTCGTCCTTCCCTACAAGGACCGCCTTCTGCTTTTCTCGCGCTACCTCCAGCAATTGGTCATGGAATCGCTCGGCAAGGAGTTCGATCTGCAGGGGCGCGTGGTCAACCAGGGCATCGCGGTCTACGGCAACAAGGGCTCAACCGACCAGCATGCCTACGTCCAGCAGCTTCGCGAGGGAGTGAAGAACTTCTTCGTCACCTTTATCGACGTCATGAGGGACCGCGCCGGCAAGCCGTTCCAAGTCGAGCCGGGCATCACGAGCGGCGACTACCTCCACGGCTTTTACCTCGGCACGCGGGACGCTCTGAGCGAGAAGGACCGCTGGTCGATCACGCTCAGTTTGTCGGAAGTCTCGCCCCGCTCCCTCGGAATGCTGGTTGCCCTCTACGAGCGGGTCGTGGGGCTCTACGCATCGCTCGTGAACGTAAACGCCTATGACCAGCCGGGTGTCGAGGCAGGCAAGAAGGCCGCAACCGGCGTCATCGCCCTCCAGGTGAAGTTGGTCGCCGCCCTGAAAGGAGCGCCAGGAAAGGCGTTCACCGCCGAGGCGCTCGCCGCCGAGGCAGGCGGCGACGCCGAGATGGCCTTCAAGATCCTCGAGCACCTTTCGGCGAATGGCACCGTGCGCAAGACATCCAAAACCCCTTGGTTCGATTCCACCTACGCCATCTGAGCAGAGCCGACTTGCATTCGGGAAAAGTCAGCTTAGTTTCGGCAACTGCATGAATTTGGCCATTAAACGCGCGGCAGCCGCCCTCCTGATCGCCTTGGGTGCAGTGCTTGCCGGATGCTCATCCGACGCCCCCGCCGCTTCTTCCATACCCTGGAACCAGCCTGCGGACTGGGAGGGACAGATTCCCGGAATGAGCGGCAGCGGCAGCCAAGTGCATTGAGTCCCGAGACGCCGAACGCGTCGCTTGCGGCCCAGCCGGGCCACCTTTACATCGTCGCGACACCGATCGGAAACCTTTCCGACGTGACTGCGAGGGCGCGCGCCCTGCTGGGATCCGTCGATCTCGTCGCCTGCGAGGACACCCGGACCACCGGCTCGCTCCTGGACCGGCTTGGGATCAGGCGCGAGCTCGTGGCGTACCATGAGCACAATGAGATCGAGGCCGCGGAGCGCCTGGCCGAAATGATCGCGGCAGGGAAATCGGTGGCGCTCGCCACGGACGCGGGGACGCCCGGTTTGAGCGACCCCGGTTTCCGCGTCGTGCGTGCCTGCAGGAGGCAGGGCCTTCCCGTCGTTCCCGTTCCCGGCCCGGTGGCATTTGCAGCTGTCCTTTCCGCCAGCGGTCTCCCGACAAACGGCTTCCTTTTCGCAGGGTTCCTCCCGCCCAAGGCGTCCGCACGCGTCGCCTTTTACGGCAAATACAAGGACTTCGACTACACGATCGCCCTCTATGAGAGCTGTCACCGGATCGGCAAGGCCATGGACGACATCGTCGCGGCCCTAGGCCCGGACCGTGTGGTCTGCGTGGCTAAGGAGGTGACGAAGATACACGAGACCTTCTGGGTCGGGCCCGCGGGTGAAGTGAGGGACCGCCTTGCGAAGGCCAGTCTGAAGGGTGAGTTTACGCTTCTGATAGCGCCCGCGGATTACCTTCTCTGAGACCCACTCCCCCATGCGCGCCGCCGTCATCGATGTTGGGAGCAATTCCATCAAGCTCCTGGTAGCCGAACTTGGGAGCGATGGCCGTCTTGCCGAGGTCCTGTCGCACACGATCGAGGCGAGGATCAGCAAGGGAATTGGCTCGGAGAATCCGCGGCTGAGCACCGAGGGAATGGAGGGAGGCATAGCCGCGATCGCAGCGATCGCGGACGACGCCAAGAGCGCGGGAGCGGATCGGGTATTCGCGGTTGCAACGAGCGCCGTGCGGGACGCCTCGAACGGTCGGGAATTTCAGGAGGCCCTGAGGCAGAGGACCGGTCTCGAGCTCCGCGTCCTCACGGGAACCGAGGAGGCCAACCTGATAGCGAGGGGCCTCACGACGGACCCGGCGCTGGTCAGCCTCCGGAACTTCCATGCCTATGACCTGGGCGGGGGAAGCCTCGAGTGCCTCTCGTTTGCGGGCCGCAGTGTCGAGCGATCGGCAAGCCTGCCGCTCGGGTGCGTGCGCCTGACCGAGAGGTTCGTCGTTTCGCCGGAAGAGCCGCTCAGCGCCGATGTCGCCTATGAAATCGGCAGGCACGTGAAGGAGTCCCTGCTCCAATCCGGATTCAAGCTCCCGGTCCCAACCGGCTTTGGCGTTGTCGGAACCGGGGGAACGCTCACAACCGTGCGGGCAATAGTTGCCGCCAACCGCTCGGTCCCGATCAAGGAAACCAATCCGCTCATTGGCGTCACGCTCCTGCACGAGCTGCTGGCGAAGGTTGGACCCATGGACCTCGCCGCACGGAGAAAGGTGGCAGGTCTTTCAGCTGAGCGTGCCGATGTTTTCCCGGCGGCGCTGATCACACTTCTGGCGCTGGCCGAGCTCGGCGGCGTCCAGGCTTTCCATCATTCGTTCCGGAACCTCCGCTGGGGTGTTGCTTCCGAACTTCTGGGCTGAGGGCCAGGTTCGCTGCCTTCTTTTCGGAGATTCACGGTCCCAGATCCCTTGAAAGAAGCCAGGTCAGTTTCGGATGGTTTCTTCTTTGTCCCCTGAAGGGGTCCGATCAGGGTATTCTCTCAAAATCGTATAGACGTATCGGCAACACTCTCTTGTAGCTCAGAAAATCCTTGTCGTCCGTGAATATTGCCAAATCGTTTCGGGATGAAACGGCGCAGATAAGGAAGTCAGTGAAGGAACCCTGAATGCCGGCGGATCTGCAAATACTATAGTATTCAGCGGCGGTTTCAAAATCCTCGGTGCCAACTGCGAGATCAGCGAATGCTCGAAGATGGTTTCTCACGGTCTTAAATTTTGAATTTTCTCGAATCCCAGACAAAATTTCTTGCCGAATCGGGCCGATAATCTCGACAACACCGTCTCTTAGAAGTCTCTGCATTTCCCCACGGTATGATCCCTTGAAATCGTCCCCTCGTCGAAATGCCGCAGACCATATTGGCGTATCAGGCAAAACTCTCACCGATTCGCCCTTAATTTTTTGTAGTCAAAACCGGGAGTAAAATCGACTGTGCCAAACAAGTCGGCTACGGCATGTTGCTCTCGGCGCCGCAAGAAGTCCGCCAGCGCCTGATTAACGGTGTCCTTTTTTGTTCGAAAACCGCCTGCCCTTTTGGCTCGCGCAAGAAGCTTGTCATCAATCTGCAGGTTCGTGGCCATATCCACACAATGCTCGACACAAAGTGTGTGTCAACCAAACGCCGAAGTCGAAAGATCAACTGCTCTTGAGCGCTTTGATTTGTGATTTGAAATCCGCCGGCAGAGGCGCCTTGAGGTCCAGGACCTTGCCCGTCTTGGGATGAAGGAGGGACAGGCGCCCCGAATGCAGCATCACCCTTTCCGGCTGGCGCTTCATCCGCATGTTCTCCTTCCATCCATAGGCCGAGTCTCCGAGGAGCGGATGCCCCAGCGAAGCCATGTGCACGCGAATCTGATGAGTGCGGCCGGTGTGGAGCGTGCATGTGACGAGGGCCGCCATGTCAGCGTAACGTTCGACGATCGTCCAGTCCGTCCACGACGCGCGGCCGCCGTGCACCTCGTCGACCACGGCCATCTTGTGGCGGTGCCTCACGTTGCGGCCAATCGGCTTCTGGATCGTCCCGCTGAGGAGGCGCGGCACGCCGACAACGAGGGCAAAATATTCCTTGAGGACCGTTCGGGCCGCGAACTGCTTCGCCAGCTCCCGGTGGGCGACGTCGGTCTTGGCAACGATGATGACCCCGGACGTCTCGCGGTCCAGACGATGGACAATTCCCGGTCGTTCCACGCCGCCGATCCCGCTCAGGGTGCCGGCGCAGTGCGCAAGGAGCGCGTGGACGAGCGTGTCCTCGCGCGTGCCCGCGCCGGGGTGGACGACCATCCCGGCCGGCTTGTTGACGGCGAGGAGCCACTTGTCCTCGAAGAGAACGTCGAGCTTTATGTTGACCGCCCTCAGCTCGGTGGACACCACGTCGGCAAATGAGAATTCGAGGACGTCGCCCGTGTGGACGGTCGCTGAGCGCTCGATCGGCTTGCCGCGCAGCAGGACGAGCCCCGCGTCGAAGGACCGCTGGAACGCGACTCGGCTGTGCTCCGGGAATGCCGTCGCCAGCGCCTTGTCCGCGCGGCCATGCCGAAACTCCTCGGGGACGGTGTGGCTCTGGACAGTGCTCACGCTGCGGCCAATCGGTCGATCTCGGCGAGCCACCTGCGCCGTTCATCCCCCGGGATGTCCGCGACCGCCCAGCCGTTTCTCGCGACCTGGGCGAGCTCGGCCCTCGTGAAGCCGCCCTCGCGGGCAAGCGCCGCGTATTCGTCGTTGAGCGTGTTCGCGAAGCTGAGCGGGTCGTCCGTACTGACCGTGCAGTTGACGCCGGCTTTCATGAGCGCCCGGAGGGGATGCGAGGCGATGTCGGGATAGACACGGAGGCCGATGTTGCTGAGCGGGCAGACGTCGAACGTGACGCCCTCGTCGGCGGCGAGCTTCACGACCGCCGGGTCCTCGATCGCGCGCACGCCGTGCTGGATCCGCCTAACGCCGAGCTTCTCTATCGCCTCGCGCACGTAGTCTGCCCCGCTGAATTCCCCGGCGTGGCATTTCGTGACCTTTCCGGCCTTCCGTATCCGCTCCCATACCCTGTAGGTCCACGGCTCAGTCGGCAGGGTCTCCAACCCGTGCAGGTCGACGCCAGAAAGGCCCTCCCACGATTCAAGGCTGTCGATCGCAGGGCGCAGGGGGCCGTCGTAGGCGTTGCGCAGCATGCCCGCGAACACGCGGACCTCGAGGCCAGGGGGCGCCGCAGACAGGATAGCGTCGACTATCTCGGTGCCCGGAACATTTATGAACTCCGTCACGTGGAGGTGGAAGCTCGTCTCGACGTAGCGGACGTTCTGGCTCACGTGCTTCGCGAAAATGACCCGGGCCGCCTCGTGGTAGCGCTCCGCCGACGTGTACCACTTGAGCGCGTGCCGAAGGAGCGTCTGCTCGAAATCCGGGAACGTTGGGTACCGGTAGGATCGCCTGCGGAACTCAGGGTCGGGTCCGAACGCGGAGGGGTCGAGCGGGCGCAGCAGCTCGTCGTACGGCACCGCGCCCTCGATGTGGAGGTGAGTCTCCGTTTTCGGCAGCGCCTGGATAAATGCGTCCAGCGAATCTGAGGTATCTTTTGCCATAAACATCAACGAATCCGTATTCGTCGATATGAGCAAGCTCAAGCAGCCAGAAGGTATTCGGGATTCAGCTTGTGAAGCGCCTTCGGCACAAAGATCCCGTCCTTGCGGATCAACTTTCCGTCAAACCGGATTTCTCCGCCGCCGTATTCCGGCCGTTGGATGCAGACCATGTCCCAGTGGACCTGCGACTTGTTCCCGTTGCCGCAGTCCTCATAGGCCTGTCCGGGCGTGAAATGGAACGAGCCGGCGATCTTCTCGTCGAAGAGGATGTCCCGCATGGGCTCCTGTATGTGCGGGTTGAAGCCTATCGCAAACTCGCCGATGTAGCGCGCTCCGGCGTCGCTGTCCAATATTTGGTTCAGCTTCGGGGTGTTGTTCGCCGTGGCCTCCGCTATCCTGCCCTTGCGGAAAACGAGCCGGATGTTGTCGAACGAGGATCCCAGGTAAACGGTCGGCGCATTGTACTGGACGACACCCTCGACGGAATCCTTGACCGGGCACGAGAAAACCTCGCCGTCGGGGATGTTGAAGCGGCCTCCGCATTCCTTGGCGCCGATTCCCTTGATCGAGAAGCGAAGGTCCGTGCCGGGACCGGTGACATGGACGCGGTCGGTCTTCGCCATCAGTTCGGCGAGGGCCTTCATTCCGGGCATCATCCTTGAGTAGTCGAGCGTGCAGACCCTGAAGTAAAAGTCCTCGAATGCCTCGGTGCTCATCCCCGCCTGCTGGGCCATCGCCGGGGTCGGCCAGCGAAGCACCACCCACTTCGTCTTGTTCACGCGGTGGTCGATGACCGGCTTCATGATCCGGCTGACGAGCTGAACGCGCGACGAAGGCACATCCGCGGCCTCGAATATGTTGTCCGATCCGCGAAGAGCGATGTAGGCGTCCATCTGCTTCATCCTGGCCAGCTCGACCTCGCAGAGGGACGCGTACTGGGGCTCCTCCGCACCTACTGCCATCTCGCGGGAAATCCGGGCCCGGTGCATCTGCGCATACGGCATCGCCCCCCGCGCGCGCGCGGCACGGATAAGCGCGATCACCATCGCATCCGGCACGTCAAAGGCGTCGATGAGCACCCTTTCCCCCTTCTTGAGGCCTGTTGAAAATCCGGTGAGTCCTTCCGCGAGCTCTGTGAAACGGGGGTCAATGATCATTGGGAACCCCCACTAACGCCCGTGTCGGCGCGTGCCGCAAGTGCGTTGTTCTGGGGAAAGCAGATCCGCCCGACGGCCTCGTCGAAGTCAGCGGCTCCCCGGATGATCTCAATCTCGAGGCGAAGGTAGTAGACCGGCAGCGGGCTCCCGCCGGGGTCGGAAATGCGGACCGCGTCCTTCTCCGTGGTGACGAGGCAGTCCGCGCGCTCGCGCTCAGCGGCATCGTACAGATCCTCGAGATCCTCGGGGGTGTACCGGTAATGGTCCAGGAAACGCTCTCGGCCCACGAGGAGGGCCCCCAGGTCCCTGAGGAACTTCTCGAAGCTCTCGGGGGTCGCGATTCCGCTGAACGCAAACACCCGCCGGCCCTTGAGCCATTCAAGGGGCTCCCGCCCGGCGGCAAGGCCGGGCTTGGCATCGAGCCTCTGGAGGTATTGCGGCCGGTGGGCGCACTCGATGATGTCGGCATCGGGCTTGTGCTTCGCTATCAGAGCCTCGAGCTCCAGGTCCCTCCTGCCGTTGGACTTCGTGAGGAATATGTAGTTCGCGCGCCGCAGGTGCTTCACGGGCTCGCGCAGTATCCCCCGCGGCAGAAGGTGCCCGTTGCCAAAGGGATTCGTCTTGTCGATCAGGAGGAGGTTCAGCCGGCCCTTCAGCGGGAGGTACTGAAAGCCGTCGTCCAGGACAAGGGTGTCGCAGCCGTACTTCTTGATGGCATAGGCACCCGCCTTGACCCGGTTTTTGTCCACCAGGACCACCACGCCCGGGAGGTTGCGCGCCAGCATGTACGGCTCGTCGCCTGCCTCCTCGCTGTCGAGAAAGACCGTCTGGCCGTCGCTGACAACCCTGGGCGGGGGCTCAGCCGTATGGGTGATCCCGTACCAAGCTTTCTTCCAGAACGGCGGGGCCTTGCTCTTGTAGCCGCGGCTCAGAATGGCAACCTTTCGACCCCGGTCCCGCAAGGCCCGGGCGAACTTCTCGACGACGGGCGTCTTGCCCGTGCCGCCAACGGTGAGGTTGCCGACGACGACCACCAGGCACCCGAGGGGATGGTCGCGCAGGATCCTCTCACGGTAGAGCCACAGGCGGATCTGGACCCCGAGGCTGAAAAGCCAGGAAGCCCCCTTGAGGAACGTCCCGTAGATGACCGCCGCCGTGTCCGCGCGCCGTCCCAGCACGACGTCGATGGTGTAGAGCTCGAACGCTTGGAATTTTCTCTTGAGCCAGGACAGGGGCATGGATGGCGGCCGGTTACGGTCCGCCGGGGGTAATGAAGGTTGACGCCGCGCGCCGCGTAAACTGTTTTCAACAGTTCACGCGGACCACCCATGGCCTACAAACTCTTCATTCCCGGCCCCATCGCAGTTTCTCAAAAGACACTGAACGCAATGGCGCAGCCCATGATCGGCCACCGCAGCTCGGACTTCGTCGCCCTCTACCGGGCCATTCAGCCCGACCTGCAGGCCCTTTTCGGCACGAAGGATGCCGTCTACATCTCGACCAGCAGCGCCTGGGGGGTGATGGAGGGGTCGATAAGGAACGTGGTGAAGGCGAAGGTCCTCAACTGCATGAACGGCGCGTTCTCGGACAAGTGGAACGATGTCGCGCTCCGGTGCGGCAAGCAGGCGACCGCGCTCAGGTTCGAGTGGGGGCAGCCGGTCGACCCCGAGGCCGTGCGCGCGGAACTGGCAAAGGGAGGCTACGATGCCATCACGATCATCCACAACGAGACGTCGTGCGGGGGCATGAGCGACCTGCCGGCGATCATGGCGGTCGTCCGCCAGTTCCCCGAGGTGATCTCGATCGTCGATGTGGTGAGCTCCTTCAGCGCGATGGAAATCCCGAAGGACAAGCTGGGCATCGACATCATGATCACGGGGTCCCAGAAGGCCCTCGCGCTCCCGCCGGGCCTTTCGCTCGTGTCCGTGTCGAAGCGGGCGCTCGAGCGTGCCACCGGCGTCGCAGAGCGCGGTTACTACTTCGATCTCGTCGAGTTCCAGAAGAACCATGAGAACGGTATGACACCGAGCACGCCGATCATTCCCATCATATACGCCCTGAAGTCAAAGCTTGAGGATATCAGGGCCGAGGGTGTCGAGGCCCGCTATTCGCGACACGCGAGGCTGAACAAAATGGTCCGCGACTGGGGCCTCGGGCATGGCTTCAAGCTGTTTCCCAAGGAAGGGTACGGGTCCGTGACCCTCAACTGCTTCGAGAACAACCTCGACTACGACCTTTCGGCGCTCAACAAGACCCTGAAGAGCAAGCACCAGCTCGTGATCGACGGCGGTTATGGAAAACTGAAGGGAAAGACTTTCCGGATTTCCAACATGGGCGACGAGACCGACGCCACGATTTCCGCTCTCATCAAGGCCCTAGACAGCGCCCTTGCGGAGACGCCAAAGGTGGCGGCCTGAGGATTGCCCAAAAAACTAAACCTTGAAATCTTAGATCGCCGGGCCTATCGGCTGGCGACTTCATGAAGTCACTCATCATCGCGGAGAAACCGTCGGTTGCGACGGACCTTGCGCGCGCGCTCGGCAAGGTACCCAAGAAGGGGGACCATTTTGAGAATGACGACTACGTCATCTCCTCGGCCGTGGGCCACATTGTCGAGCTCCAGATGCCGGAGGACATCGACAAGAAGAAATACGGCTTCTGGCGGCTCGATGCACTTCCCATCATCCCGGAGAAGTTCCAGCTCAAGCCGGTCGAGGCCTCGAAGGACCGATTCGACCAGCTGAAGAAGCTCCTGGGCCGGAAGGACATCGAGCTGGTCATCAACGCCTGTGACGCGGGCCGCGAGGGCGAGCTGATCTTCACCTACATCTATCAGCTGACGAAGTGCAAGCTGCCGGTGAAGCGGGCTTGGATGCAGACCATGACCCAGGAGGGGATCCGGGAGGCCTTCAAGAACCTGCGGGAAGGCTCGAAGATGCGCGGCCTCGCCGAGGCGGCGCGGTGCCGCAGCGAGAGCGATTGGCTGATCGGGATCAATGGGACCCGCGCCCTGACAAAGCGCATGTTCGGCTCACGGGCCGGAAACGTCGCCTCGGTCGGGCGCGTGCAGACCCCCACCCTCGCGATCGTCTACGCGCGCGAGCTCGAGATCCGCAATTTCAAGCCGCGAGGCTACTGGCGGATCACGGCTGAATTCGAGGTCTACAAGGGAATCTACGAGGGCGTATACCAGAAGCCGGACTTCAAGAAGTCCGATGAAGACGAGCACGACCGCATCGATCGGCTCTGGGACAAGGCCAAGGCCGAGGCGGTGTTCGCCGCCTGCAGCGGAAACCCCAAGGCCGAGGTCACCGAAGAGAAGAAGGCGAGCACGCAGGCGTCGCCCCGCCTCTACGACCTGACGACCCTGCAGCGCGAGGTGAACAACCGCTTCGGGCTTTCCGCGAGGCGGACGTCGCAGATCGCACAGGCGCTCTACGAGCGGCACAAGATGATCACCTACCCCCGCACGGATTCCCGGGCTCTCCCTGAGGATTACATCCCGACCGTCCGGCAGGCTCTCCTCAACCTGAAGGGCGACCTGGCCGTTCACGCGAACAAGGTCCTCGACGAGCAGTGGCTCGGGCCGAACAAGAGGATCTTCAACAACGCCCAGATATCCGACCACTTCGCGATCATCCCGACCGTGGAGGAGCCCAAGCCCCTGGAGGACATGGAGGCGAAGGTCTACGACATGATCGCCCGCCGGTTTGTCGCGGTCTTCCACCCATCGGCCGAGTTCGACATCACGACACGGATCAGCACGGTTGCGGGCCACGGTTTCAAGACCGAGGGCAAGGTGCTCACCTTCCCGGGCTGGCTCGCGGTCTATGGGAAAACAGGGATCGAGGAAGACAACCCCGACGCCAGGACGCTTCCCGCGCTCGACAAGGCCGACGGCGAGCCCCCGCGCGCGAAGACCCTGGAGGCGCAGCTCCACGAGGAGGCGACCCGGCCGCCACCGAGGTACACGGAGGCCACCCTCCTCTCCGCGATGGAGGGCGCCGGCAAGCTGGTGGACGACGAGGAACTGGCGGAGGCCATGAAGGAGCGGGGCCTCGGGACGCCGGCAACCCGCGCCGACACGATCGACGGGCTCATCAATACGCGCTACGTTGAGCGGCAGCAGCGGGAGCTCGTTCCCACCCCAAAGGCGGAGCAGATCCTGCAGTTCCTCGCCGCGGTCAAGGCGGACGTGATCACGAGCCCGGCGATGACCGGCGAGTGGGAGTTCAAGCTCCGGCAGATGGAGCACGGCAAGTTTGCGCGGGAGAAATTCATGGCCGAGGTTGTCGAGACGACAAAGGCCATTGTGGCGGGCGTTAAGTCCTTCGAGGAGGACGACTCCGCCGCACGCGAGACGGACATCATCTCCCCCACCGACGGAAAGCCGCTGATGGAAACCCTGCGCGGCTACAAGTCCAAGGACGGCGAGCTCATGATCTACAAGGTCATCGGGAATCGGAAGATGGCGGAGTCCGAGGTGAAGGACCTCCTGTCCCTCGGGCAGATCGGGCCCCTCGACGGTTTCCGCTCCAAGAAGGGCAAGCCCTTCAGCGCGGTCCTGCGCTACAACAAGGAGGAGAAGAAGGCCGAGTTTGTCTTCGACGGCCAGAGGGACGCGAGCGGGGCGATCAAGATAGACTTCACAGGGCTGCAGGCTGTGGCCGACGCCCCCGCACCGCGGTTTCCCGCGGGCTCCCAGGTCTACGAGACGCCCCAGAGCTTCGTCGTCCGCAGCACGGTCGAGGGCGAGGACAAGGTGCTCACACGCTGCTCGAAGAGAATCCTCTCCCGGGACATACCGCTCGACCAGTTCATGAAGATGCTTCAGACCGGCAAGACCGATCTCCTTGAAAAGTTCTGGAGCCAGCGAACGAGGCGTCCGTTCAGTGCATTTCTTGTCCTCAAGGAGGACATGACGACGGGTTTCGAGTTCATGCCGCGCCCGCCGAAGGATCCGAATGCGCCGCCGCGCGGCAAGAGGGCCAAGAAGAAGCCGGCCGCGGAACCGACCCAGGGATAGCGCATTCGGCTTCATTCGGGTAACCTTCCCCGCAGCACTGCGTCTAGTCACAGCGCACCCCCGTGAAATCCCCCAAGAACATTCTGATCACCCTGCTGGCGCTTGCGACGGTGGCCCTTGCAGCCCTTGCCTGGCATCAGTACCGGGATCTCACCCAGCTTCGTGCACAACTCGCTGATGGAGATAATGCTACACTGAAGAAGCAGCTGGCCGACGCCCGGGCCACGATCAAATCCCTCGAGGAGCGCCTCCTCGCTGCCCGGGGCCGGCGAGGCGCCGGCGACCTCGCGGCGGACGGGGACGGCGACAACGCGGGCGCGAATGCCGCGCGGCGCGGCGACCGTTTCGGCGCATTCGCAAGCATGGCCGGAAATCCTGAATTCCAGAAGCTGGTGTCTATCCAGATGAAGGGCCGAATCGTCCAGACATACGGAGCCCTGTTCAAGTCCCTCAACCTGAGCCCGGACCAGTTGACGCAGTTCGAGGGTCTTCTCGCGGACAAGCAGCAGGCGATGATGGACGTCATGCAGGCGGCGCGCGAACAGGGCGTCAGCGCAAGGACGGACCCCGACGGATTCAAGACCCTCGTCAACCAGGCCGTCGCACAGTCCGACGCCAGCATCCAGCAGGCGCTCGGCGACGCTGGTTTCCAGCAATACCAGCAGTACCAGCAGACGCTTCCCGAGCGGAACACGGTCAACACCCTGCAGCAGTCCCTCAGCTACACCCAGACGCCCCTCACGGATGACGAGGCGAGCCAAATGATCGGTCTCCTCCAGCAGACGCAGCCCCAGCGCGCCGGCAACGGCACGGCGGGCACCACGAACGGCGGCGACGCAGGACCCGGAATCATGGCCCTAATTAACGGGGGCGGCACGGCCAAGGTGACCGACGAGTCGCTGACCCAGTCCTCAGGCGTCCTTTCGGCGCCCCAGATTTCGGCGCTCCAGCAGATCCAGCAGCAGCAGCAGGCCCAGCAGCAGATGCAGCAGATGATGCGCGCAGCGAATCAGGGCGCGAATGGGGGCACCCCCGCCTCGCCTCCCCCGACGACGACCGCGGCGGGCGCCCATTAATTGCCTTGTCGCGGTCTCGGCGCGGAGCGTACGCTCCCTGCCTCCATGATCGTCACCACCGCGCAGCTCTTCAAGCACGCCTACGGCAAATACGCCGTCGGCGCCTACAATATCAACAATGCCGAGCAGGCGATGGGCCTCTTTCGCGGCTGCATCGATTCGCAGGCGCCGTTCATCATCCAGATTTCCAAGGGAGCCCGCAAGTACACCGACAAGCGGATGCTCGAGGCGATCATCCGGACGGCCGGTGACATTTATCCGGACGCGATCTACGCCGTGCACCTCGACCACGGGGATGAGGACACCTGCTACGATTGCATCAAGTCCGGCTTCTTCAGTTCCGTGATGATCGACGCTTCACACGAGAGCTTCGAGAAGAATGTCGAGATCACGAAGCGCGTCGTCGACGCCGCGAAGGCAAAGGGAATCTCGGTCGAGGCCGAACTCGGCATGCTCGGCGGCGTCGAGGAGGACATCAAGGTCGAGGACGGACACGCCACATTGACGAACCCGGTCGAGGCCGAGGAGTTCGTCAAGAAGACCGGCTGCGACTCCCTTGCCTGCGCGATAGGGACGAGCCACGGCGCCTACAAGTTCAAAGGCCGCCAGTCGCTGCACTTTGACGTGCTGAAGAAGATCCAGGCCCTCCTTCCCGGCTTCCCGCTTGTCATGCACGGCTCGTCCTCAGTCCCCAAGGAGGAGGTCGATCGCATCAATGCCGCGGGCGGCAAGATGCAGGACACCGTCGGCGTGGATCCCAACGAATACCTCCCCGCCGCGAAGCTCGGCGTCACGAAGGTCAACATCGACACCGATGGTCGCCTCGTCTGGACGAGGGTCCACCGCGAGTTCTTCCGCGACAAGCCGGGCGAGTTCGACTTCCGGCCGCCGGGCAAGGTCTTCATGGATGAATACGCCAAGTTCATCGCCAGCCGCAATGACTTCCTCGGCTCGTCTGGAAAGCTGCCGGACCTGCGCAAGTCGCTCGGCAAGTAGCCGGACTCGGCCGATCCAAGGGCTACCGCCCACAGGGAGCTGCGCGCCAAGGGCGTCTTTGGTTCGCCGGTGATCGCCGCCCCAAGGCGCGTCATCGACACCGGAAAGTATTCAGCGGAAATGGCGGCTGAGAAGATCGCCGCGATCCTCTAGACCGGTCCAGGCGAAGCCTAGGGAAGCCAGGGAAATTTGCGCGAGTCAGGCTTGCGCTTCTGCCTCTGGGCCGAGTGAAACTCCTTCGCCTCCTCGCTCATGTAATAGAGCAGCGTGGCATTCCCGGCGAGTTCCTGGATGCCGGCCTGGCCGTCGAGTTCCGCGTTGAATCCACTCTTCAGCAGCCGGATTGCGAGCGGGCTCTTCTGGAGAATCTCCTGCGCCCACGTGACGCCCTCCTTCTCTAGCCTGGACACCGGCACAACGGCGTTCACGAGGCCCATCTCGAGCGCCTCGGCGGCGCCGTATTTCCGGCAGAGGAACCAGATCTCCCGGGCCTTCTTCTGGCCGACGACCCTCGCCAGGTAGCTTGAACCAAATCCGCCGTCGAAGCTGCCCATCGACGGCCCGACCTGCCCGAAGACGGCGTTGCTGGCGGCAATCGTCAGGTCGCACACGACATGGAGGACATGGCCGCCGCCGATCGCGTATCCGGCGACAAGGGCGATCACAACCTTTGGCATCGAACGAATGAGCTTCTGGAGGTCGAGGACATTGAGCCTCGGAACGCCGTCGCCGCCGACATAGCCCGCGCTCCCGCGCACGCTCTGGTCGCCGCCCGCGCAGAAGGCGTACTTACCGTCGCTGTGCGGCCCCGCGCCCGTGAGGAGGACGACGCCGATCCTCTGGTCATCCCGTGCGTCCGTGAACGCCTCGATCATCTGCGTGACCGTTTCGGGCCTGAACGCATTGCGCTTTTCGGGGCGGTTGATCGTGATCTTCGCGATTCCGTCGGCCTTCTGGTAGAGGATGTCGGAATAGGCCTTTGCGGTTTTCCATTTCAGGGTCATCGGGGTGTGAATTGGGTTTACGGGTGCCTTCCGGCGGATGCAAACGCCTCCTTGCGCCATGCGGCGTCTCTTTTTCGGTCCGTGGCCAATTCAAGGACGCGAATGCCCTGGGCGGGCAGCGTGGTGATCAGGGACTCAAAATGGGACCAGTCCTCAATGTGGATATGCTCGACCCCGTGCGCGGAGCACAACATGGCGAAGTCGACCTCCTGGGGAGTCGCAAAGTACTCCTCGAAGATGGGGTCGAACTGCGCGACCGGAAGGTGTTCGAATATCCCACCGCCGCGGTTGTTGATGAGAACGATCGTAAGACTTCCCTTCAGCCTCGGCCCGATCAGGAAGCCGTTCGAATCGTGGAGGAGGGCAAGGTCGCCCGTGAGGAGCACGCCTGGCTCCCCGCCGTGGGCCGTGCCGAGGGCGGTCGAAAGCGTGCCGTCGATGCCGTTGGCGCCGCGGTTGAAAAAGACCCGGTATTCCCGGTCGTTCGATGGCCAGACAAACTCCATGTCCCGGATCGGCATGCTGTTCGCCACGGACACCGCCGTGTTGGACGGAAGGTGGCGTCCCAGGAGCCAGGCGGCCTTCGGCTCTATGAGCGCCTCCTCGGCGGCGATGCGCATGTCGAGCCCGGCGAGTGCCCGGGTCTCGTGGCTGGCCCACAGCCGTTCGTAGCCGTTCAAGGCGTCCGCAGACGGCAGGGCCTGGGCGAGGGCCTGGAGGGGAACCACGATCCGGCGGGTCGGGCCGTGAAGCGCGTCCCGGTTGTCGGGGCGGTCGGTCACGAAGTACACCGGCGCGCCGCTTGCCTCGATCCAAGCGCGGAGGATCTTGCTGGTGGGCCACTCACCCAGGCACAGGACAAACTCGGGCCTGAGCGCCTCGGCCGCGGCGGGCGTCCGCAGCACGGCATCGTAGTGGGTGACAAGGTGCGGAACCGACTCGGCGTGGTTGCGCACCGGCGAGAGCCCGTCCGCCAGAACCGGCCAGCGCAGCTTGCGCGAGATGTCGCCGACAGCCGCGGCGTGGGAGGCCGGGTCCGCGGTGAGTGCGGGACCCGCGACGATGATTCCATGGACGGCATGGGAAAACGCGGGGATCTCGGAAACGGCCGCAACCGGCGCAGGCGGCGACACGTGGTCGAAGAATGCATCCCAGTCGACGCCGGCACCGAAGGTGTCCGTCTCCCCACCATCGTCCAAGGGCACCAGCGGGTCCCGGAACGGGGCGTTCAGGTGAACCGGGCCGCCGAAGGGCGCCAGCGTCCGTTCCACGGCATGAATGACCGTCTGTCGCAGGTAGCGCAGGAGAGCGATGCTGGCCTCGGGAACCGCCAGCTCGTGGTGGAAGTGGACATAGTTCCCGTATAGCCTGTGCTGGTCGATCGTCTGCCCCGATGCGCATTCGCGCATCTCGGGAGGCCGGTCGGCTGTGATGGCAAGGAGGGGGACGCCGGCCTCATGGGCCTCGATGATTGCTGGGAAATAGTTGGCGCCTGCCGTGCCGCTCGTGCAGAGAAGAACAACGGGGCGCAGGTCCCTCTTCGCGATGCCCAGGGCAAAGAACGCGGCCGATCGTTCATCAAGCACCGGGATCGCCTCAAGCTCCGGGTGCCGGGCAAACGCGAACGCGAGCGGGGTCGACCGCGAGCCCGGGGAAATGACGACCGTGTGGACGCCCGAGCGCACGAGGGTCTCGGCGACGACGCTTCCCCAGAGGGAATTCACGTTCCGGAAGTCGAGCGACGACGGATTCATCGGGGGCGGGCTCATTGTCCCGTGCCCAGAAGCGCGTCCTGCATCGCCCTGAACTTGAATTCCGTCTCCGCCAGCTCGTTCTCCGGTGACGACCCGTCTACAATCCCGGCACCGGCATACATTCTCGCGCGGGGGCCGTCGATGAGGGCCGAGCGAAGGGCGACGATGAACTCCCCTCCCCCCCGCGAGTCGATCCATCCGATCGCGCCCCCGTACAATCCCCGCGGGAACGCCTCGAGCTGCGGGATCAGCGGAACTGCCAGCTCCCTTGGAGTCCCCCCTACGGCCGGCGTCGGATGGAGCCTTCCCAGCATGTCGAGCAGCCTCACCCCCTTGGGGAGCCTGGCCTCCACGGGCGTGTGGAGGTGCTGGACGTTGGAGAGGCGTTTCAGGAGAGGCCGCGCCGAATACCTGAGGTCCAGGCCGAGGGGCGCAAGGCTCCTGACGATCGAATCGAGGACAATCCGCTGCTCGCGGAGGTCCTTTTCGCTGTGCAGCAGCCGGTTTCCGAGCGCCGCGTCCTCGCTCGCGGTTGCGCCCCTGTCGGCGGACCCGGCCAGCGCCTCGGTGAGGACGACACCCTCCTCCACCTTCAGCAGGCGCTCCGGGCTGGCGCCTATGAAGCTTTGACCGTTGCCGTTCGCGACCGAGAACGCATTGCAGTCGGGGAAGCGCTGGCGCAGGCCGTTGAGGAGCTTGAGGGGATGAAGCTCCGCCGAGGCCCGGACATCCTTGGCCCTGGCCAGAACGATCTTTTCGAATTCCCCCTTGGAAATCCGCGCAAGCGCGCGGCTGACCGCTGCCTCGTAGCTCCTGCGGCCGCCCACTTCCTCTACGGAAGCCGATGCCGAGCGATCCACCGGCGAATCCGGCGCCCGAAAATCGAACGAGCGAAACTTGGCGTGCGCGTTCCAAACCTTGGCCGAGAGCGCCTCGATCGGCGAGTCACCCTCGACGATGAGATTGGCGACAGCGGTGGTCCTGCCGTCCCGATGGGCCACCTGCCAGCGCGGCACGAAGACGCAGGCAGCCTCGAATGGCTCGCCATGGGTCACGTTGTCGAGGAACGAGAAGGCGGCGAAGAAATGCGGGCCGCCAAACGGCACCCCCGGCTCGCCGACGGCAATCGTGTCCTCGAGGGCCTTGTCTATGAACCTTTGGCACTCCTCAAAGCGGCCGGGACCGGAGGCTGAGAACGACAGGACCGACTCCGCCCCTGCGATGGCCCACCCCTCCGCAGGCCGCTCGGCGTAGAAGTGCCTTTCCCCCGGCTCAAAGATGGACTCAAGCACCGCGAGGGGATCGAGGCTTTCGACCTGTATCGTGATGCTGACAAGCGTCGGGCGGCCCGACTGAGCCGCGGCGTCACGGCATTCGGACAGGAAAAGGTTGAGTGCATCCGGCGATGCGTGCGCCACGGGATCTACCTCGAGTATCGTCACGGCGCCTTGGCCGCCGCGGGAAGCGGCCTCGGGAATAATACGAGAGCCTGTGAAACCTTGGCCCCGGTCAGGAGCCCCCCCCAGGCGAGTTCGTCCTGCCAGGTCCCCTTCGGGCCATAGCCGAGCACTTCGTTTATCTTCTCCGTCGCACCGGGCATGACCGGGCGCAGCGCGACCGAGCCGAGCCGGAGCGCCTCGGCCATCGTCGCCAGCGATGTGGCAAGAAGCACCTTGTCCGCGGGGTCCGCCGACTTGCCGAGCTTCCATGGGGCCCTCTTCTCCACGTATCCGTTGATGGACCTGACAAACGCGAAAAGGCGCTCGAGGCCGGTGTGGAACTGGAACTGCCCAAAGAGAGCGACGTATTCTTTCCCGGTGGCTTCCCACAGTCTCTTGAGCTCGGCCTCGGCCTCCCCGTCCGGGCCTGCCGCTGGGAGGGTCCCGCCTGCGAACCGCGTCGTCATGTTGAGGACGCGGTTGGCCAGGTTGCCGAGGTCGTTCGCAAGGTCGCTGTTGTACCGAGTCAGGAAAAGTTCACGTGAAAAATCGCTGTCCTGGCCGACGTTCATCTCGCGGATCAGGAAGAAGCGCAGGGCGTCCGCCCCGAACTCGTCCGCTAGGTCCAGCGGGTTGAAGACATTGCCTGAACTCTTCGACATCTTTGCCCCGCGGGTCATCCACCAGCCGTGGACGAGCAGGCCCTTCGGGAGCGGGATCCCCGCCGCGTGGAGCATGATAGGCCAGTACACGGCGTGCGGCGGGACAAGGATGTCCTTTCCAATCACGTGCCATGCCGGGGGCCAGATGCCGGGTTTGTCGGCGACCGCCGAGTAATAGTTCACGAGCGCGTCAAACCAGACATACGTGACAAACGCCTCGTCGAATGGCAGCGGAATTCCCCACTCGAGCCTCTCCCTTGGCCGCGAGATGCAGAGGTCGTTCAGCGGCTCCTTCAGGAACTCGGCGACCTGTTTCTGGCGGTACCGCGGGAAGATAAATCCCTCGTTCTTCGAGATGAACTCGACGAGCCAGGGCTGGTACGACCTGAGCCTGAAGAAATAATTGGCCTCCACGATCTCGGAGACTTCGCCGTAAATTTCGGGCCATGATCCGTCGGGACTGCGGTCCTTTTCCTGGAGGAACTGCTCCTGTCGGGTGCTGTAGAACCCGCGGTACTCGCCCTTGTAGATATCCCCTTTCTCGAAGAGCCGCTGGAGGAGCTCACGAACCACCTTCTTGTGGCGTTCCTCCGTGGTCCTTATGAAGTCATCATTCGATATCTCCAGCCGCGGGAGCATCGCCTTGAACTCGGCGCTGATCCCGTCCGCGAACTCCTGCGGGGGCACGCCCTTCTTGCGGGCGGTCTGCTGGACTTTCTGGCCGTGCTCGTCCGTCCCGGTCAGGAAATAAACCTTGTCGCCCATCAGCCGCCTGAAGCGGGCCACGACGTCCGTAAGGATTTTCTCATAGGCGTGCCCGATGTGCGGCGAGCCGTTCACATAGTCGATCGCCGTAGTGATATAAAAGTCGGCCATGGAACAACAATTGAAGCACGGTTTAGTCCCTGGCCGCAAGCCAGCCGACGCATTCGGCCCAGGCGCGGCCCCGGTGGCTTATCCGGTTTTTCACCTCCCGCGGCACTTCGGCCAGGGTCCGGTCAAACCCGTCGGGAACGAAGAGCGGGTCGTATCCAAATCCGTCCTTGCCACGGGGCTCGTCGGCCAGGCGGCCTGCGCAGCGCCCCTCAAAGCTCTTCGATATGCCCCCGGGGCCCACCAGCACGAGGACGCAGATGAATTCGGCCCGCCGGCGCGGCTCCGCGACCCCTCGCATGGCGTTCACCAGCTTGGCGAGATTGGCCGCGGGATCGCCCTGGGGGCCCGCGTAGTAGGCGGACTCGACCCCCGGGGCGCCGCCCAGGGCTTCGACGCAGAGCCCGCTGTCATCCGCAAGCGCCCAGGCGCCTTCAGGCAGTCGACCGCGCAGCGCCTCCGCCTTCTTTCGGGCGTTGCCGAGAAAAGTGCCCGTATCCTCGTCCACCGGCGGCATGCCGCCCACCTCCGAAGCGGTCACCACCACCAGCCCCAGGCCCCCCGGAGGGGCGCCGGTGCGCAAGGCGTCAGCCATCGACTGGAACTCCGCCGCCTTGTGTGTGTTACCCGAGGCTAAATACAGTCTCATCGATCTGCACCTTTTCGGGATAAACCACCTGTCCGCGCACGAGCGAGTCGTCACCCAGGGTCATGCGGCGCACATCCGAAAGCCGTATCGCCTGGGAGAGCTTCTCGGTCCTGAGGCCCCCCAGGACGGACTTGGCGCGATCGTCCGCGAAAATGACAGGCGCATGGTACGCGAAGAGGTAGTCCAGCTGCCGCTCGATCAGGCCGCGGCTCAGCAGCTGGGCCCCCCCCTCAAAAAGTACGCCGGTGATCGCCTCGGACGCGCATTTGGATCGAAACTGGGCGAAAGGCACCCTTCCGCTCGGCGACTCGAACACCCACACGCCCACGCCGATTTCCCGAAGCTTACGTACATAGCCGACGCCGGCATGCTGCGTCGTCACCACAATGGTTCGTTTCAGGAACTGATCGGAGTAAACTCTCGGCAGCGTTCCCATGGCCACCGTCCTCAGGCGGCCGTCGAATATGAAGCGAAGGGGGCACATGTCGGGCTCCCCCTCAACCCGCGCCGACAGGCTTGGGTTGTCCGCAAGCACCGTGCCGGCGCCTACCGCGATTGCCGGGAAGAGCCTCCGCCATCTGTGGACGTCGGCGCGAGCCGCCGTCCCCGTGATCCACTGGGAGTCGCCGGTTCGCGTCGCAATCCTCCCGTCGAGGGTCGCGGCCAGCTTGCCCGCGAATATCGGCTGCTTGCGCGTGATCCAGTGGTTGAAGATCAGGTTGATGTCCGCGCACTCCGATTCCCGGACGCCGTTCACCACCTCGACTCCCGCCTTGCGCAGAATCTCGTAGCCGCGGCCGGCGTGCTCGGGATTGGGGTCAGTCGCTCCGACAACCACCCTCCTGATGCCCGCCGATATGATCGCATCCGTGCAGGCCCCAGTCCGGCCTTGGGTCGAGCAGGGCTCCATGGTCACATAGAGGGTGGCACCGTCGCGGGGGTTTCGCATCAGCGATGCGAGGGCCGTCCGCTCGGCGTGAGGGGCCCCATCATGCTCGTGGAAGCCACCGGCGACGACATTTCCGCCCTCGACGATGACGCACCCGACCATCGGGTTGGGATGGGTGTTCCCCCAGCCGCGCAGCGCGAGGGCGATCGCCCGTCCGATAAACTGGTCGTCGTCAGCCGCCGACATGGGGATTGCTCGCCTTCTCATCTCCGACGGTCGTGGTGTCGCCATGGCCCGGGAACACAGTGGTCTCGTCCGGCAGGGTGTAGATGCGGGTGCGTATCGACTTCTCGAGCTGGCCGAAGTCACCGCCGGGCAGGTCAGTCCGCCCCACGTTCCGCCTGAAGAGCGCGTCGCCCGAAAACGCCGCGGCGGCCTTCGGAAAATAGAACATGAGGCTTCCTGGGGCGTGCCCGGGGACGTGGCTGATGCGCACCTTTTCCCCAAGAGCCTCAAGCGTTTCCCCGTCCTCCACCCATTGGTCGACCTTGGAGGGCTCCACAACAAGCCCGGGAATCATGAGGGGCCTCATCACTTCCGGCGTCTCGATGAGGGGACGGTCGGACCTGTGGGCAACGATGGGGGCTCCCGATTTCCTGGCGACCTCCGCGGCACCCTGGATATGATCCCAGTGGCCGTGGGTGAGCCAAAGCGCGGAAAGCCTGCAGCCCTCCTGCTTCAGGATGCGCTCAACCTGCGACCAGACGCCCTCCGGCGCATCGACGAGGACGGCCTCGCCGCTGGACGGGTCCGTCAGGAGGTAGGCGTTCGTCGGGATTGGGCCCGCGGGCAGGACATGGACGTTCACGCCGCAAACAGAGAGCGTTCCTGGGCATCCAGCAACGGCGAAAAAATCCCCTTCACCTTTGGGCCCCCAGCGGCTACCGATTGACCTCTTTTCAATGCCGACCCTCAAGTTCGCCGTACTCGCTGGTGATTATATAGGCCCGGAGGTCATGTCCGAGGCTCTCCGGGTCCTGGGACACGTCGCCCGCCAGGAAAATCTCACCCTGGAGCCCATGGTCGCCGATGTCGGTGGCCTAGGCATCGACAATCATGGCAAAGCCTTGCCAGACTCGACCTTGCGCATCTGTGAGGCGAACGACGCGATCCTGTTTGGCTCCGTGGGCGGACCCAAGTGGGAAAAGCTCCCGCCCAAGGACCAGCCCGAGCGCGCCGCCCTTCTCCCTCTTCGCAGGCACTTCACACTGTTCGCCAACATACGCCCGGGACTGCTTTATAAGGAGCTCGCAGCCGCCTCCCCCCTCAAGACGGAGCGCATACCCGACGGCATCGATATTGTTTGCATCCGCGAGCTGACCGGCGGCCTTTATTTCGGCAAGCCGAAGGAGACGACAACGCTGCCCGACGGGGATGTCCAGGCCGTGGACACCATGATCTACAGGAAGAGCGAGATTGAGCGGATCACGGAGACAGCAATCGCGACCGCCCGCTCGCGAAGGAAAAGGCTCTGCTCGATCGACAAGGCCAACGTCCTGGAAACCTCCGTCCTCTGGCGGAAGACGGTCGCCGACTTCGTCGCAAAAAATGCGCCGGACATCGAGCTCAGCCACATGTACGTGGACAACGCGGCCATGCAGCTCGTCCGCAGTCCCAACCAGTTCGACGTGTTCGTGACAGAAAACATGTTCGGCGACATCCTCTCCGACGAGATGGCGGTCATCTGCGGGTCCCTGGGAATGCTTTCCTCGGCGTCCCTCGGCGCGGGCAAGAACTCGCTCGGCCTCCCGTTTGGCCTCTTCGAGCCGGCCGGGGGAACGGCGCCCGACATTGCCGGAAAGGGGATCGCGAACCCGTGCGCCCAGATCCTCTCAACGGCGCTCATGCTGCGCTACAGCTTCGGGCTGGAGAAGACCGCCTCGCGCATCGAGGCGGCGGTTCGGAAAGCGGTGACGTCGGGCTCTCGCACAGCCGACATCTCGTTCGGCGGCCCGTCCGTCGGCACGAATGCCATGGCGGACGCAGTCATCGCGGCACTATGAAATCATCGGAAATCCGGCAGTCGTTCCTCGATTTCTTCGCGAAGCGCGGGCACACGATCGTGCCCTCGTCATCGCTCCTGCCCGATTCGCCGGGGCTCCTCTTCACGAACGCCGGGATGAACCAGTTTGTCCCGATCTTCCTCGGCGAAAGGAAGCCGGACGTCTCCCATTGGGCCGGAGCGACGCCCGGCAAGGATACACGCGCCGCCGACACCCAGAAATGCATACGCGCGGGCGGCAAGCACAACGACCTGGAGGATGTCGGCTTCGACACCTATCATCACACTCTCTTCGAGATGCTGGGGAACTGGTCGTTCGGCGATTACTTCAAGAGGGAATCACTCGAATGGGGCTGGGAGCTCGTGACGAGTGTCTGGGGCGTGCCGCCCAAGAGGATATTCGCGACGGTCTATTCGCCGGACAAGGCGAAGGGCGACCCCTCCGAGTTTGATCAGGAGGCCCACGACATCTGGTCGGGTCTCTTCCGGAAAGGCGGCCTTGACCCAAAGATCCACGTCATCAGTGGCGGCAAGAAGGACAATTTCTGGATGATGGGCGAAACCGGCCCGTGCGGTCCCTGCTCGGAGATCAACGTCAACCTCCTGCCCCACGACGATGAGGCCGAGGGCCGCAAGCTCGTGAACTCCGGCTCGCCGCGCTGCATAGAGATCTGGAACCATGTATTCATCCAGTTTAACGCCAATGCGGACGGGACGTTCTCGCCGCTGGCAGCGAGGCACGTCGACACGGGGATGGGGTTCGAGCGCGTGGCCGGCCTGTGCGCCACGACCAAGAATTTCACGGACTTTTCCGCGGAGCCGTCCAACTACGACTCCGATGTGTTCGCGCCGATCTTCGCGAGGATCGCCGAGCTCTCCGGGAAGACCTACGCGAGGACCGTGCCGACGCGGCGAAGCGGACTCACCGAGCAGGAGCACACCGACGTCGCCTTCCGCGTGCTCGCGGATCATGCCCGCTGCGTGTCCTGCGCCATCTCGGACGGGATCCTTCCCGGCAATGAGGGCAGGAACTATGTGATCAGGCGGATCCTTCGCCGCGCCGCGCTCTATGGGCGAAACCTCGGGCTGGCGCCGGGCTTCTTCGAGAAGCTCGTGGATCCCGTCGTCGCGACGCTGGGCGAAGTGTTCCCGGACCTTAAGCGCCAGGAATCCACGATCCGCAGGGTGATAAAGTCCGAGGAGGAGAGCTTTGGGAGAACGCTGGAGCGGGGCATGAGGAGATTCGACGAGGCCGCATCGGCCGGCGCCCTCAGCAGCCCGGTGGTGTTCGAGCTCTACGACACCTACGGCTTCCCCCTCGACTTGACCCAGGTGATCGCCACCGAGCGCGGCATATCGGTCGATGCGACGGGATTTGAGGCGCTGATGGGGCAGCAGCGGGAGCGCGGCCGCTCCGCGCAAAAGAAGGAGGTCATAGTCGCCGCGACCGAGGGTTCCGTCCCGGGGGCCCAGGCACCGACGCCGTTCACCGGCTATTCAATCGACCCGTCGACGGGAACGCACGCGACCGTGCTCGAGGCGCTCAAGACCGACCAGGGGACGTTTCTCGTTTTCGACAAGACACCCTTCTATGCCGAGATGGGCGGCCAGATCGGCGACACCGGACACGCCCTGATCGGCGGAAATGCCGTCGCCATCACCGACACGGTGAAGGACAAGTCGGGCCGCCACCTCCACAAGGTCGGCGCCGAGATTCCCGTCCCGCCAAAGGGCGCGGCCGCCGACCTGTCCGTTGATCTGGCGCGCCGCCGCTCTATCCAGCGCAACCACACCGCGACCCACCTCCTTCACTGGGCGCTGCGGAAGGTCCTCGGAACACACGTTCGGCAGGCAGGCTCCCTCAATTCGCCCGAGCGCCTGCGTTTTGACTTCTCGCATTTTGAGGCGGTGACGCACGCCCAACTCCGCGAGATCGAGGAACTCGTGAACGCCAAGGTGCTCGATAATGCGAAGGTCGAGTCCTACGAGGTCGACTTTGAAAAGAAGCCCGAGGGAACGCTCGCGTTCTTCGGGGAGAAGTACGGCAAGGTGGTGCGCGTCGTCGATATCGGCGGCTACAGCCGCGAGCTCTGCGCCGGCACGCACGCGTCGACAACCGGCGAGGTCGGCTTCATCAAGGTCGTCCACGAGGGCGCGATCGCCGCCGGAACACGCCGGATCGAGGCCGTGGCCGGCGAGGGAGCCTACCGCCGCGCCCAGCACGCCTTCGACACGGTCGACTTCGTCGCCCAGAAGATAGGCGCCGCCCGCGAGGGGCTTGAGGGCCGCGTCGAGGCACTCCTTTCCGAAAAGTCCGAGGCGGAAAAAAAGCTCCGCGCCTTTGAGCAGAAGGCGGCCGCGAGCGCGGCCACTGATCTCGCGGCAAAGGCCGTTGCCTCGGACGGGCTCAGGTTTGTCTCCGCGGTCGTCGCGGCCGATTCGCCCGACGCCCTCAGGGCGCTTGGATCGCAGGTGCTCTCTCAGATTGGGGAAGGCGTCGTCCGCCTCGGGGCGGTCTTCGGGGACAAGGCGACCGTGGTCGCGTTCGCATCGCCCGCAGCGGTCAAGGCGGGCCACCAGGCCGGCAAGATTGTCAACGAACTGAGCGTCCTTCTCGGCGGCAAGGGAGGCGGAAAGCCCGATTTTGCGATGGGCGGGGGCCGCGATGTCGCAAAGCTGCAGGCGGCGCTGTCCGCAAACTTGCCGAAGGGCTGAGTCAGGGGTACATTCGCCCGATGTCCACGACCACCGGGGTCGCTGTTTCGCAGACCGACTGTATCCTCGCCTTTGACGGCAACAACCGGCTGGCCGTGCGCCGCCGGGGATCGACTGCGACACTGCCTTTCACGGGTCCGACCCGCGCCGCGGCCGCCGGGGGACTGGACTTGGCATTCAGGGGCCGCACGGAGCCCCTCGAGCGCTTCAGCGCCCACACCGGCGGCCACTCATACAGGATATACTTCACCCAGGTCGACAGCCCGTCCCTTGATCCCGAAATCCAGTTCCAGTCGATCGAGGTTTTGGAATCCAGCCCAGAGGCCATGGACCCCGCGCTCGCCGGTGTCCTCGCCCAGCTCGATCCCCACCTGATCGAGATCCCGTACCTGAACCTCGGGGAGAATGAGTTCATCTACAAGTTCCGCCCCGAAAAGGAGCGCAATACGGCGATCTACGCCCAGGACGCCGAGGCCGGGGCCATCTACCAGTCCCGGCTCTGCGCGGCGATCAAGGCGCTGGCCCGCCGGCACGAGCGCACGGCAACGGCTCCCGTCCTCCTCGACTTCGGGGCCGTGCATTACCTTGTTCCCAGCCATTTCGGGTTCTGCCTCGGCGTCAAGAACGCGATCGAGAGGGCCTATGAGACCCTGACCGAGAATCCCGGGAAGCGCGTCTTCATGCTCTCGGAGCTGATACACAACCCGTTCGTCAACGACGACCTGATCCGGCGAGGGCTGCGCTACCTCCAAACCGACAAGGGTGTGCCCCATTCCGCGGGTCCCGGGGGCCGCGACCTATGGGACACCCTGACGCCGGACGACATTGTCATCATACCGGCCTTCGGGGCCACGGACGAGGACAAGAGGCGCCTGGTCAGGAAGGGAATCGCGGTGCGCCAGTACGATGCAACCTGCATGCTCGTCGAGAAGGTGTGGAAGGCCGCGCGGGTCTACGGCCGGGAAGGCTACACGGTCGTAATCCACGGAAAGCACGAGCACGAGGAGACCAAGGCGACCTTCTCGAACACGCGCCGCTACGCCCCGGCTCTCATCGTGAGGAACATGGACGAGACTCGGCAGCTGGGTGAAATCATCCTCAACGGGCCGGCGGCCCGCAGCTCACGTTTCCAGGAGGTCTTCGCCGGAAAATTCACGGCCGGGTTCAGCGTCGACCGCGACCTGAACCGCGTCGCCGTCGTCAACCAGACCACGCTTCTCATGAATGAGACGCGGGAGATCATCTCCTACCTCAGGGATGTGTTCGCGGAGAAGTTCGGCCGCGACGAGCCGGGATCGCCCTCCCGCGTCGGGGGCCAGGGCCGCAATGACACCCTATGCTACGCGACGCAGGTCAACCAGGACGCCCTCGCCCGCGCTCTGGCGGAGCCCCTTGACGCGGCGTTCGTGATCGGGGGCAAGAATTCGTCCAACACGTACCAGCTCTACCGCCTGTGTGAGCAGCGCCTGGGGCCACGGGCCTTCTTCATCCAGAGCGAGGATAACATCCTGTCGCCGCGGGAGGCTGAGCATTACGTCTTCCCCGCCAAGGGCCTGCCTGGACACGGCGGCAACGTCGAGCGTAGGCCCCTCTGGGATGACATCTCCCCGCGGGAAGGGGGCGCCCCGAGGCGAATCCTCGTCACCGGCGGCGCTTCCTGTCCCGATGGGATCATCCAGCAGGTGATCTCGCGAATAAACAGCTTCTACCCGCCCGACGCGCTCAGGAGCATAGACGCCGTCCTGGCCGACCTCTCCCGATCCTGACCGGCTCCGTCAGAACCTGACGGTCACCCCGCCCTTGAGGCCCTCCTGGTTTCCGAAATCGAGCTTCGACGAATAGGATAGTCTCGCGCCCGTGTTCGGGTCGGTGCCGCTGCTCACCGACTGGGTAAAGCTGCCCGCACCCTGGTAGATGCCGCCGAGGTAGAAGCCCGCCGTGTCGGTGAGCTGGTACTGGAGGTCGACGTCGACGAAGTAGCCAGGAAGGATCTTCGTGTTCTCCTTCTGGTAGATCTGCTGGAAATCCTCGCCGGTCGCTATGTTGAGGTCCTCGAGGACATTCAGCTGTGAGCCAAGGTAGATCAGGTCGGGACCGGCGCTCAGGTTGAGCTTCAAATGGCTTCCCATCGGGATGGTGACCATCGGGCCGACGCGAAGCGTGTAGTAGGCGCCCTCCGTGAAGTACCGGTTTGTGGTGTCGGTAAGGGCACTGGTCGGCACACGGCTCAGCGGCACGTTGCCGAGGAGAATCTGCTGGGTGACAGACTGGGTTGCCGTCGTCGTCGTCGTACCCGACTCAACGGTGCCGCTGGCGCTGAACACGCTCTGGGTGATGGTGTTGGGCGACGTGTAGGGCGCCGAAGGAGGCACCTGGCCAAAGAGATCGTAAGTGTCAGTTTGCGTTGTGACGGTCGTCGGGACCGAGATGTACGAGCTCGCATGGATGTCGGCGATCGAGAAGCCCGCGGTGATGCTCCATTTCATTTTCTTCCCGATCGTCCCCATGTCGTGGTCAAGGATCAGCTCCAGTCCCGCGTTGGGCGCGCCGCTGACGTTGTGAATCGACGTGTCCGTTATGACGGACGAGTAGGTGTGGAAGGCGATGTCGCCGTTGTTCAGGATTTGGCTCTGGCTGTCGTAGCTCCAGGAGTTCGTCCGGCCGTCGGGCGCGATCGGAACCAGCTGCTCGCCGCCCAAGCCGGCATTGATCGTCACCGAGCGCTGGTCCGGCTCAATCGTGCCGTCGATGTAGGTGCGCGAGATGTTCGGAACGTTGATCGTCTCCAGGCCCCCAGGATTGACCGGGGACGGGTCGACGCCCTGGCCCTTGTAGGTCGTCTTGGGCCCCCTGACGAAGAAACGGGCGCCGAGGCTCAGCGTCGACTTGGGGACGTAGATGTACTCGTCCAGCTGGCTGAAGTTGGGGATTTCCTCAGGGATCGGCTTCGCCTCCTCGTCCGCGGCGCGCACACCCGCAACTGTCAGGCATGCAATGCAAAGGGAAAGCAGCAGTAATCTCATGCTAGGGTGTTGGAAGGAGTTCGACGTCTTCAACCGAGAAAAGTTGCATCAAAATAGGGTGCGCGGACCAGCCGCGTCAAGGCTCACGCCCGCATTTCGTCGTTGTCGGCCGCGGCAGCGTCCTCGGCCTTCAGCGTGGCTGCCGCTTCGGCATCATCCGCCGCCTCGGCCTCCCTGTTCTTCCTGATATGGGACTTGAGGTCCTCCTCACGCTGATCGAGCTCGATTTCGCGCTCCTGCTGGCTCTGGACCTTCTCAAAGAGGCGCGTCTCGCTTTCCTCCATGAACTGCTCTCGCTCGCGGAGGGCGTTTTGCGCCTCCTTGAGCGCCGACTCCTGGCGTTGGATCTCGGTGCGCAGGCCCTCAAGGGCGGCCTTTTCCTCAGGCGACACGTTGGTCGAAGTCGATTTCCTCGAGGCGGCGACGAGCTGCTCGCGCGCGGCAAGAAGCGCCTCCGCCTCCGCAAGCTCGCGCTCGAACTCCTTCAGGCGAGTCTCTCTCTCCTGGACGATGCGCTCGCGCTCGGCGAGCTTGAGCTCAAGCTGCCTCAGGGAGCGCTCGAGTTCGGCGATTCGGGCGTTGTCGGCCCCACTGCGGACGCCGACGGCCGGCCGTGTCGCCGAGACGATTGCCCGGATTGATTCCCTCGCCGCCGCAGAAGCGTCCGAAATCGAAAACGGGGAATTTGTGTCGGACCTGCCGCGGCGCAGCGACAGGTTTCCAATGGATTCTGACCTCTTGGTTGGAAACCGAATATTGGACGGGTCTGCCATTCTGGTTCGACCTCGCAGTATAGACTACTTCTTGAAGAAACGCTTGAAAAATCCCTGCTTGCCCTTCTCAACCTCGCTGCCTCCGCCGGAACCGGGCTTGATCAGCTGGCGGATGAGGTCGGCCACCTTCTTCTCCAGGGCGACGTTATTGAGGACGCCGAGCTGCCTCGCCACCCCGGTGCCGTCCGAAAAATCCTTCTTCAGCTCGGAAAAATCGTCGTCGAACCACAACGAGGCCTCCTTGGCCTTCGGCAGCGGGTTCGTCAGGCGCGTGGCCTGCCCCAGCGCCTCGACCAGGTGCAGCCCTTTCGTGCCCTTCCGGAAGGGAAGAATCTCCATTAGGGTAACCTCGTCCAGATTCGACAAGGCGTTCAGGAGCTTCCTGAAATCACCGCCGATGATCACATTCTGCGACATCCCCTGGGCGAAAACCGCGAATTCCCCGAGGGTCTTAAGACTCTCCAGCTTGCAGAATTCGACCGTGTCGGAATTGAGCGCCGTGAGCGAGATCGGGAAATCCTCGGCGACATTGATGCGCGCCATGTTCTTCAGAAGAGGGTTGTCCCTCACCGAGGCGGCCTCGGTCTGGTCGACCATGTCCCCAAACGGACTGTCAAACGCGAGGGTCTCCTTCATGATCGAAATCAGGAGGTCCAGCTTGTCGGCCGATTGACCCTTGAGGGCCAGGAGTTCGAGGGCCTCGCCGTAGCTCAGGTCGATGTACCGGCTGGGCGTCTCGTCCTTTGACTTCACGGGCCAGACCGGGCCATCCAGGTTCTGCGCGAGGCTCGAGATCTGCGTATCCACCATGATGGAGCTTGCGAATGAGGTGCGCACATCATCCCAGTCCTTTTCGGTGTATGTCGCGTCGGGCATCGGATGTCCTCTTAGGCTGGTTCGTGTTGGGAAATCTCGTTCGCCAGTTTCCTGTAGTCGTTCGTTACGGAATCCGTGGAATCAGCGGCGTCCGTTCCTACAAGGATCACGGGCAGGCCGAGGGCCACTGAGCGGCGCACGACCATCGCGTCGCGGATCTGGGTGGTGAAGATTTTCGCGCTCGGAGCGGCGCGCTTTGCAGCGCGGAATTGGTTCAGGCGAAGCTGCATCCTCATCTTCGGCACCTCGATGTCGACGCCCGTGCGGATGGAGTTGAAGATGATTCCCTGCACCTGCGCGGGCGCACCCATCGAGGCCTTGCGGAAGCTTCCCGAGAGGGCGTGGAACTTCTGGAGCTTGTCGACGAGGAGCGTGAAGCCGATGAGACTCAGGGCGTCGGGGTTCGACGGGACGTAGATCTCGTTCGAAGTGAACACGCCGCACTGAGACGCGCGAAGGATGTTCGGCGGGCAATCGAAAAGTATGAAGTCGTAGTTCGGCTCCAACATCGCGACCTGCTCGCAGAAGACCAGGTAGGCGGGGCGCTTGGGGTCGCCCGTGAACTCGGCCTCCAGGTCAACCAGGTTGAACGTCGTGGGGACCAGGTCGAGGCCTGGAAGCAGCTTCTCGCCCGACTTGCCCTCGACCACGTCCTTGATGATGAGGTCCTTGATATGGGTCTTGCCCGGGTCAAAAATGGAGTAGATCGAGCCATCTCCGGTCGCGTTGATCTTGTTCCAGCGCTCGAGCTTCAGAAGCCAGATGCTCGCATTTGACTGGGTATCGAGGTCAAACAGCAGTACCCGCTTGCCCATCTTGGCCAATGCGGCGGCGGTATTGACAATCAGGGACGTCTTGCCGACGCCGCCCTTGTAGTTGATGAAGCTTATTTTGCGCGCCATGTGTTGGGTGCAGATATGTCTGTTGTCACTGAACAATATGCGGCCTTACACGACAAGCCGCGAGTTTAAAAGACCCCGGTATTTACGCACTCTTTAGGAGCCGCCTGCCTGGCCTGCCGCGGTCCATTTGAAGACCAGAGTGGTTAGGGGAGGTAGCCGGACGTCAATGGACTGGGTGTAGCCGTCCCTGGGCTCGTCGTCCGTAGCCCGGCCACCGTCGTTCCCCAGGCCCGACCCGCCGTAGTATTCGCTATTGGTGTTTATAACCTCGCGCCACCATCCCCGCCTGGGAACGCCGATCCGGTAGGATCTCGTCAATCCGCCGAAGTGGCCGACGACCGCGAACAGGCTCTGCTCGCTCGCGTCGGTCCGAAGGTAGGCAATCAAGTTGGCGTCGGCGTCCAGGCAGCTGATCCAGCGGAAGCCGTGAGGGTTGAAATCATTCGCGCCAAGGGCCGGTTCGGCCGCATACAGCCGGTTCAAGTCGCCGACCAGGCGGCGGATACCCTCGTGGTCCATGTACTGGCAGAGATGCCAATCGAGGCTCGAATCGTGGTTCCACTCCTGCGACTGGCCGAACTCGCTGCCCATGAACAGGAGCTTCTTCCCCGGGTAGGCCCACATGTGCCCGTAGAGGGCGCGCAGGTTGGCCGCCTTTTCCGGGATGTGCCACCCCCCCATCTTGAAGAGCATCGAGGCCTTTCCGTGGACGACCTCGTCGTGCGAGAAGACCGAGACGAAGCGCTCGGCGTACTGGTAGAGCATCCCGAACGTCAGGTCGTGCTGGTGGAAACGACGGTAGATCGGCTCCTTTGAGAAATACTGCAGCGTGTCGTGCATCCAGCCCATGTTCCACTTGAGGTCGAACCCGAGGCCGCCATCCGCTGTCGCCCGTGTGACGCCCGGAAACGATGTGCTCTCCTCGGCGATCATGAGGGAGCCTGGATGATACTGGTGGACGAGGTCGTTCACCCGGCGAATGAAGTCGATCGCCTCGAGGTTTTCGCGGCCGCCGTACCGGTTGGGCACCCACTCCCCCGCGCCCCTGGAGTAGTCGAGGTAGAGCATCGATGCGACAGCGTCGACCCGAAGGCCGTCCAGGTGGTAGCGCTCAAACCAGGCGAGGGCGTTGGCGATCAGAAAACAGCGGACCTCGTTGCGCCCGTAGTTAAAGATGAGCGTGCCCCAGTCCATGTGAGCGCCCTGCCTCGGGTCCGCGTGCTCGTAGAGGTGCGATCCGTCGAATTCGGCGAGCGCGAAGGCGTCCTTCGGGAAATGCGCCGGAACCCAGTCCAGGATGACGCCGATTCCGCGCTGGTGGAGATGATCCACGAACCATGCGAAGTCCTCGGGTGAGCCGAAACGGTGGGTGGGCGCGTAGAATCCCGTGACCTGGTAACCCCAGGAGCCGTCGAAGGGGTGCTCGGCCAGCGGCATCACCTCGACGTGGGTGAAGCCCATCTCATTCGCATAGTCGGCGAGGAGCGGCGCGGCCTCGCGGTAGGTGAGCGACCGGTTGCCCTCCTCCGGCTTTCTCCGCCACGATCCGAGATGCACCTCGTAAATCGAGATCGGCCGGTCCTGTTTTCCGACCTGCGAGCGCCGCCGCTCGGCCCAGGCCCCGTCGTTCCACTTGAACATGCCGGTTTCGCAGACGATCGCGGCGTTGCCCGGCGGCCCCTCGAATCGGGTCCCATAGGGGTCGGTCTTCACGCGGATCGCGCCCCTCTGGTCCCTGATCTCAAACTTGTAGAGGCAACCTTCCGGGATGCCTGGGATGAAGATCTCCCAGACCCCCGAAACCCCGAGGCTGCGCATCGGGTGGTAGCGCCCGTCCCATCCATTGAAATCGCCGACGACCGAAACACGGGCGGCCGAGGGCGCCCAGACGGCAAAGGCAGTGCCCGCGACCCCACCCAGGCTGCGCAGGTGAGCGCCGAGCTTGTCATAGATCCGGTGCTCATTGCCCTCGTTGAAGAGGTAGAGGTCCTGGTCTCCGAGTGTCGGAAGGAAGCAGTAGGGGTCGCGAAATTGCCGGAACCGGCCGTCCGCCGACGTGGCCCGGAGCTCGTAGCCGCAAACCTCCGTGCTCTTGGGTATGAAAATCTCGAAGAGGCCCTCGGGGGCGAGCAGCTTCATCGGCCAAATGGAGGGAGGGTTCTCATCAGTGAGGACCACGTCGCACGCCACGACATCGCGAAGGAGCGCCCGAATCGCGAGGCCGCGGCTGCGCTTATAGGTGCACGGGTGCATTCCGAGGACGGAATGGGGCGAAACGTGCCGGGCCTGCAGGAGGGCTTCGAGATCGGGCTTTGGTAGGATCACTGCGGGTTTTATGGGCGGTCGGCCAAATTGGCCCAGAATGTTACCCCGCGCCACCCAAAAAGGCGCGAATCCTACCCCGTGTTCTTCAGGCCGCCGCTGATGCCGTTGATCGTGAGCTCGATCACGGCCCGCACAGCGTCGGCTTCGCTCGTCTCGAGCGTACCGCCGCGCAGCCGGCGCATCATGTCGACCTGGATGTAGTTCAGGGGATCTATGTAGGGATTGCGCAGGTCGACTGAGCGCAGGAGAACCGGCTCGCGCCCGAGGAGACGCTTCTGGCCCGTGACGGACAGTATGGCCTTTTCGGTCCGCTCGAACTCAGCACCAAGCAGGCCAAGCACTCGCCGGCGGATCTTCGCATCCTCGACAAGGCCCGAGTAGAGGGACGCGATCCCCATGTCGGCCTTTCGCATCGTCAGCTGGGCATTGTCGATCAGCGTCTGGAAGAACGGCCAGCCCGCGTGCATTGCCCGGAGGCGCTCCCTTTCCTTGGGGCCCCGCTTGAGCACCGCGTTCAACGCGCTCCCAAGCCCGAACCACCCGGGAAAATTGAAACGGCTCTGCATCCAGGAGAAGACCCACGGTATGGCCCGCAAGTCTCCCACGCTCTTTGTCGCCCTGCGGTAGGTCGGGCGGGACCCAAGCTTCAGGTTGCTGATTTCGTCGATCGGTGTCGCCTGCCGCCAGAACACGAGGAAATCGGGGTCGTCATGGACAAGGGCCTCGTAGGCCTCAAAGCCCGCCCGGCTCATCTCTTCCATGGTATCCCGCCATTCCTGGGGGGCCGTGGCCTCTCCGGCGGCCGAGCGGATGCCGAGCATGACGCCGTAGGCCATCTGCTCCAGGATGCGGTGCGCCAGGTCGGGATCGTGGTAGCGGGTCGAGAGAACCTCACCCTGCTCGGTCACGCGGATCTTGCCGTCCCGCAGGCCCGCAGGCTGGGCGAGGATGGCCTTCGCCGCGGGGCCGCCGCCTCGGGCGATGCTGCCGCCACGGCCATGGAAGAGGGTGATGGCGACGCCGGAGCCGCGGCAGACCCGAGAGATCGACTCCTGCGCCTTGAAGAGGGCCCAGTTCGCGGTGATGTAGCCGCAGTCCTTGTTGCTGTCCGAATATCCCAGCATGACGTGCTGGTGGGCCGGCCGGTGTCCTGGAAGCGCAAAGAGTTCCTCGAGCACCCCCGGTGCCCGCTCAAGGTCGTCCAGTGTCTCAAAGAGGGGGGCGATCGGCAGGGAGGACCCGGCGAGCCTTTGCAGAAGCTCGACCTCGAGGATGTCCGACAGCCCATTCGTCATGCTGATGATGTAGATGCCGAGTGCCTCGGGCCCGACGACGAGCGCGGCCTCGCGCGCCAGAACGAGCGGGTCGATCACGTTGCGGGTCTCGGCCGAGAACCGAGCGACGGCCGCGGCGCCGAGCTGCCTTGCCGAGGCGAGCGCGCCGACAAGAACAGCCCGCTTCTGCGCCTCAGCCAGCCCCGGATAGTCCGGGCGCCCAAGGACCTCGCCCACCGCCGACTCGTGCCACGATGAATGCTGCCTCAGGTCGAGCCTCGCGGTGTGGAGTCCAAAGACCTCGAACTGAGTCGACGCCGCGGCGAGTTCACCGCCAACCAGCATTCCGCCGCGGCCGGCCTCGAGCCCGGCCTTTATCGTGTCAAAGGTGTCCGAGACCGTGGCCCTCGAGAGGCAGGATCCGACGAACGCGCCGCCGAGGAGCGCCCGACCATCGCGCAGTTCGTCCCTCGCCTGCCCAAGGCGCTCATGGAGGACCCCGAGCAGCAGCCGGTAGGGCTCGTGAGGATACCTCTTCTCAAGCTCGTCGAGGTGCTTTGAAAGGTGAAGGTCCTCCCGGAGCTCGCGCTTCAGGGCCGGGACCACCGAGTCGCGACGGTCGCTCACGGTCAGCATGTGGCTGAGCTCTCCGGCAGTCGTGCGCAGCTTGTGGATCGCGAGCCTGCGATGGAGGACCAAGACCTCGGCGGATGTCGCCGCCGTCACCTCGGGGTTGCCGTCGCGGTCGCCGCCGATCCAGGAGCCGAAGGTGAGCCAGCGGCGAGGCGCCGTGACGCCGGGATAGTGGCGTGCGAGGGCCCTCTCCATGTCCAGCTGGAGGCGGGGCATCGTCTCGATGAGGGTCGTGTCAAAGTACCAGAGGCCCGTGCGCGCCTCATCCTTCACCTCAGGCTTCACCGTGCGGCTGCGGTCCGTGAGCCAGAGGGACGCGATCTCGCGCTCGATCGTCTCCTCCTCGAGGACCGAGCAGTCGGGCGTCGACTCCGGCTGCGCCCTGGCCCTGAGAATCCGCCCAAGGCGCTGGAGCTTGGCGAGGAGGGTGCGTCGCTTCGTCTCGGTTGGATGCGCCGTGAACACGAGCTCTATCCCGAGCCGGTCCACCAGGCGCTGCATCTCGGGACCCTCGACGCCCGCGGCCTTGAGCTCCATCACCGCGGCCTCAATCGACTCGCGGATAGGTCGCCCCTCGTCGGTGCCGAGGGCGCGCGCCGCACGCCTTCGGCGAAGCAGTATGATCCTGAAGTTTTCCTCCGCCAGGTTCACGAGCTCGAAATAAAGCGTGAATGCCATCGCCTGGTTGAACGCGGCCAGCGGCTCAAGCGCCGCGACCGCCTGCCCCAGCAGGCGCTCGGCGCCCGCGTCGCCCGCCCGGCGGGCCTTGGCGAGCTTTCGCAGGACCTCGACCGTGTCGAAGGTCTCGGGGCCCTCGATGCGCGTGATCACGCGTCCCAGCGCGACCCCGAGCGCCCGGACCTCCGAGCGAAGCGGCGCCATGTCGCGCACGGCCTTGGACATTCGGATGGGGCGTTTTTTGGGCATGCGGGACCGACACGATGAAGCCCGTCGGGCCGCCTAAGAAGCCAAAAGTGCGCCATGTGCCGCGTTCGCCGCCGATTTTTGGCAGGCTGAGAGGCTTGCTAGGGCGCATTTCGGCCCATTTGCTTCGAGCGAGTGATGCGCCGACTCGCCCTATTTTTCGCATTTGCGGCCCTGTTCGCCCCTGCGACCCACGCCCAAAGCGCGCCGACTACAGCTTCCACAAAGGCGGCTGCCCCTGGAGCGGACCGGGCGAACATAACGGCGGACCGGATGGACGATGAATATGAAACCGGCGACACGATTTTTACAGGTGGCGCCCAGATGACCGATACCGGGATACTGCTGACCGCCGACAAGCTGGTCTTCCACAGCAAGACTCAGGTCGCTGAGGCGACCGGCCACGTGGTCCTGACCCGTCTTGGCGACCGGATCCTCGCCGAGAACCTCAGTTACAATCGGGCCAAGGGCACCTTCACCGCCACAAGTATACGCATTGGGCGGTTTCCCTACTATATCGAGGGCCAGACCGCCGAGGGAAGCCGCGCCGAGGTCGTGGTCCACGACGCCACCGTAACCTACCGGGAGCCCGGGAAGTGGCAGCCCACGGTACGGGCGAGAACGCTCACGTATTCCCCCGGCCACTATCTTCGGCTCTCGGGCGCCAGCGTGGGGATTGGCAGCTACCGCCCCATACCCGTGTACCGCATGGGGCAGGACCTCAGCCGCCAGTCCAGCCTCGCGGACGCCTCCTTCGACGGAGGCTACCGCCGGTCCCTGGGGGCTTACGTCGACACGGCGTTTCACATTCCCGTTTTCGAGGGCGCAAGCATGGGGCCTGACATCGGCCTGTACACGAACCGGGGCCTGATGCTGGGGCCGGTCGCCAACTACAATGTCACCAGCGGCAACGACACTGCGGTGGGCTACCTCAAGTCGGGTTACATCTATGACTATGGCAACCGGTTCACGGACATCCTGGACAACCCGGTTCCGCCGAACCGGGCCTTCGCCGAGTGGCGGCATAACCAGCAGATTGGCGATGACTTCACCTTCGACGGCGACATCAACTGGTCCACGGATTCCGAGGTGATACGCGATTTCCACTCCAAGGAGTTCGTGCCGATTCAGGAACCCGACAACTTCTTCGAGGCCAATTACACGGGTTCAAATTATTTCGCGTCGATGTTCGCGCGGTTCCAGCCCGATGCGTTTTATCCGGTTCAGCAGCGCACCCCCGAGATCCGTTTTGACCTTGTGCCGACGGAGATCGGGGGCGGCCTGTACGTCCGTTTCGACGCCGGCGTTGCGCATCTGGAGGAGGTGCCCCCCGAGGGCGGCTCCTTCCTTGAGGCCGACCGTTTCGACGCCTTCTTCGGCGTCACGCGGCCTTTCTCCTACAAGGGTATCTTTGACGTGACCCCCGTCCTGGGTGGCCGGTACACCGAATACTCCCACACCGAGGGCGCCTCGGAGTCGAGCGGCGGGAGTCGCACCCTTGGGGAGATGGGCTTCGACGCCGATTTCAAGATGAGCGCGGTCTTCAATTACGAGAATCCAAAATGGAATATCGACGGGCTGCGCCACCTGCTGACGCCGACCCTGAGCTACCGGTACATACCTGAGGGAAACAAGGACGCGGCCTGGATACCCCCGATCGACAGGAGCACGTTCACGAACTACCTCCCGATTATGGAGCTTGGGGACATGCGGGCGATCGACCAGCTCCAGGCGGCCAACGTCGTTCGTGTCGGAATCAACAACACGCTCCAGACGCGCGACAAGACCTACGGCTCGCGCGACCTGATGACGTTCAACGTCGACGAGGATTTCAGGTTCCAGCGAACACCTGGCCAGACTGATTTCTCGGACATCCACCTGGACGCGACCGCGACGCCCGCCCACTGGCTTGAGTTGAGGGTCGAGGACACGGTGTCTCCAAGGCGAGTCGCTCAGAGGGCCATTGACAGCACGATCACCGTCCGCGAGGGCGAGATCTGGTCGGCTGGGTTCGGTGTCGGCTACCTGTCCGACAAGTACGGGACATTCTTTGAACCCGGCCTCGGGTACAACCCGATCGTCGGCGTGGATACGTACCACCTTGAGGCCCGGCTGCGACTGAACGAGCAGTACCAGCTGTTCGTCCGCGGCGACTACGATGCGCGCGACCATATTTTCGTCGACCAGTACTACGGCGTCACCCAGAGGGTCTCGAATACATGGATCCTCGAGTACGCCGTCGTGTTCTCGGAGGGTCCCAACAACAACCAGGGCCACTTCGGCCTGGAGGTGAATCTGAACCTCATCCGGTTTTGACGGGCGATCGCGAAGCCGCGACGAAAATACCGTGAGCCGAGCCGGCAGCCAGCAGCGAACGCTTTTGGAGATCCTCCTGCGCCTTCGGCGCCACTGGAGGACGGATGCGGCCCTCCCATCAAGGATCGACGCGCTCCTGAGCGGGGACAGGCGCCTCGGTTCCCGCGACAGGCGGCTCTACCGGGAGCTGGTCTACACGGTGCTTCGCTATCTACCTTGGATTGAGCCCCTGATCGAGGGGGATCCTTCCGAGGCTGCACGGCGGACTGCTTGGCTCGCGTCGGAGTCTCCGGCCGTCAGCGCATTCCGTGTCGAGGTCGCCGCGGGCCTTCCGACGTGCCCGGGCAGCGCCGATGAAAAGGCCCGCATCCTCGGCGCCGACGCGGACGCGCTCACGCCCTCCTGGTTCCGCGGCGAATGCCCCGAGGCGTTCTGCCCTCCCCTGCGCGAGGTCCTCCTCTCGCGCGCACCCCTCTGGCTTCGACTGCAGACCGATGATCCGTCGGCGGTCCTCGCCGAGTTCGACGCCGCAGGCTGGGAGTGTCGCCGGAGCGAACTGGTGGCCGGTGCCGTCAGGCTGCCGCCGGGAACAGATGTTGCAAGGTCTGAGGCCTATGCTTCGGGCAAGATTGAGATCCAGGACATCGGGTCGCAGCGCGTTCTCGCCTCATTGGGAGGTGCTCCCGAAGGCCACTGGCTCGACGCGTGCGCGGGCGCGGGAGGAAAAACGCTTCAGCTCGCCTCCCTCCTCGGGTCGACGGGACGAGTCACGGCCCGCGACACAAGGCGTTCGGCGCTCGCCGAGCTTTCAGCCAGGGCAGAGCGAGCCGGCCTCACAGACCGCATTCGGATCGGCGACCCCGACGATCCTGAGGGCGGATTCGACGGCGTCCTCGTTGACGCACCGTGCTCAGGCACGGGCACCTGGCGCCGGGCGCCGCACCTGAGATGGGTGACGTCGGAATCCGGTGTGCGCAGCGCCGCAAGCGTCCAGCTGAGGCTCCTAAGGGAGAACGGAGCCCGAGTCCGCCAGGGCGGCCTGTTGGTGTATGCGACATGCTCACTTTGCCGGACCGAGAATGAGTCGGTCGTGGACGGATTTCTTGTCGGTGGAGGCTTCGAGCCGGAGCTTCCCGGAAAATTGCTCCTGCCTCAGTCACACGACGGCGACGGCTTCTATGTCGCCGCATTCAGGCGCATAGGCCGCTAGCCCGGGATCAGCGCAATCCCTTGGACGCCTCGCGCTGGCCCTTGATGACGATCCGGAACATCTGCAGGGCCAGCCAGAAAACCAGAGTAAGGCACGCCGAGCACACGGCGCCCCAGAACAGGATCATCCGGTGGCTTCTCGAAGGGACGTGCGTCGACACGACCGTGTACATGTAGACAAAAAAGGCGATGACGAGCACCGCATCCACCGCCAGGCTGGCCGGCGAGGTGAGCTTGGTTACCTGTTTTTCCATGACCCCCCATGAGAACGCATCGGAATCCCGGTTGTCCATGCAAAATGCCGGCTGCGGCAGTCGCGGGCGTCTTCCTTGGTCCGGGGCACAAAAACCGTCAGACATGAGGTAAAATCCTCATTTTGGACGCAAACGTTCGCCTCCGATGCGAGCGCGGGACAACCTAACACATGAAACGGATACTGCTGATCGACGACGAGGAGGGCCTGCGCGCAGTGCTCCGCATTTGCCTTGAGAGATTGGGTTATGAAGTCGTCGATGCGCACAACGGAGCGGACGCCATCGCCCTCTTCAAGAGGATGCCGGTTGACCTCGTCCTCACGGACCTGGTGATGCCAGGCAAGGAAGGATTGGAAACAATCCGCGAGCTTCGTCGGCGCAATCCCGAGCTGAAGATTATAGCCATGTCGGGTGGCGGACGCACGGACGCCAGCGACAACCTCAAGATGGCCCTGCTGTTCGGCGCGACCAGTGTGTTTTCAAAGCCATTTTCGCTTGATGAGCTGGGCAAGGGCGTCGCGGAGGTACTGGCGGGTCCAAGACCCGACCATTCCGATCCGGTGTTTCTCCCCGAGTAGAGGCCTCCGTGCTGGCCGCAATCGGGTGCTACGCCATGTCGCTCGCACCGGTGACGTGGGTCATCATCTCGGAGATCTTCCCGAACCGCATCCGAGGTGCGGCAATGTCGGCCGCCATAGCGTCGCTTTGGATAGCGTGCTTCGTTCTTACCTACAGCTTCCCGGCCCTGAACGCGCTGCTCGGTCCCGCGGCCACCTTCTGGCTTTACGGCCTAGTGTGCGTGGCCGGGTTTTTCTTCATTCTCAAGAAGCTCCCGGAAACAAAGGGCCGCACGCTTGAGCAACTGGAGACGGACCTTGTCGGCAAGAATTGACGCCCTGGGCGCCCCACGGGGCGGACGTTCACGCTAGCCGTTGCCGCGGAGTTCTGCTCGAATTTGGGCATGCCCCACGCGGTAGCGCACCCCTAGACATGGAGGCACGGGGCAACCTTACTCCGCTCGTAGCGGCAACCAAGCCGGCCGGCTCTGAAGAGGCCGGCCGCGAGACGCGGGCCGCCGACAAGATCGGATTCAAGGAGAAGATGGCGCTCGGGTCCGGCTATCTCGCGATCTTCTATGGGAATTCCGGGGTGAAAAGCCTCGCCATCCCGGTGTACCAGATGGTGCTGGGGGTCAACCCGGCGCTGCTCGGGCTCGTCCTGGCGATACCTCGGTTCTGGGACGCACTGACGGACCCCGTGGTCGGGATCATTTCCGACAACTGCCACACGCGGTTCGGCCGCCGCAAGCCGCTCATCATACTCGGGGCGGTCCTCCAGGCGGCCGCATTCGGCTTCATATGGATGGTCCCTAAAGGGATGAGCCAGACGTCAACCATCGCCTACCTCGTCGGAACGCTGCTCCTTTTCTACACCTGTTTTTCGATCTTTTCCGTGCCGCTGATGAGCCTCACCTATGAAATGACCCCCGATTACCAGGAGCGCACGCGGGTATCTGCGTTTGGCGGCTTTTTTGCGAAGATAGGAGAACTGACCTACAGCTGGACATTCTGGGCCGCGAATCTCGCGATCTTTGGCACCATGATCTCCGGAGTGCGCATCATCGGCTGGTCGATCGGGATCGTCGTGATGGGACTCGTCGGCATGGTCCCGGGCATCTTCGTCCGCGAGCGCTACTACAAGAAGGCGTCCATGCAGGAGCGGGTCCGACTGCGACCGGCGTTCAACGCGGCCTTCAGCAACCGCGCCTTCACCGTGCTGCTCGGTCTGACGATTTGCCAGGTGCTTGCGGGAATGCTCGCGAGCAACATCGACTACTACCTTCTCGTCTACAACATGTGCGGCGGGAACATAGTCGAGGGGACAAAATGGAAGGGTGTACTCTCGTCCGCCTACGCGGTGTTCGGGATCGCCATGATCTACCCGATCAACTGGATGGCCAACCACTATGGGAAACGCACGACGCTGAGCATTATCTTCGGGTTGGTTCTCGTGGGGTCGGTCGGAAAGTGGTTCCTCTTCACTCCCGGAAATCCGTGGAAGATACTGATCGACCCCCTGCTCTGCAGCCCGGCTTGGACTGCGGTGAGCGTCCTTATCCCGTCCATGCTTGCCGATGTTTGCGATGACGACGAGCTGCAGCACGGCTTGCGGCGCGAGGGCCTCCTCGGCTCGCTGTTCTCCTGGATACAGAAGACTGGCTACGCGCTGGCATTTTTCGGCGCAGGGGTCGTGCTCAACCTGACCGGCTTCAATGCGTCGCTCGGCGGCATGCAGTCCGAGGCGACAGTCCTCGGCATGAGGATGACGCTCGCGGTCTCCACGGCGCTATGGTCCGTGATCGCGATCTGGCTTCTGGCCTACTACCCGCTCACGAAGGCCCGCGCCTACGAGATCCGCGATGCGCTCGAGGCGAGGCGAGGCAGGATGTGACGAGCGCACGCGCCGGGACAGGCCACTCGATCCGACCTAGCGGGCCTCCGCCACAGAGAGCTGCACCTCGTAATTGGGAATAATCTCGGCGCTTTCTACGCCCGAAATTGCCGCGGAATTCCCGAAGTCGGGCCGCGCCGAGTCAGCGAGGAAGATTCGCTTATTCGCCCCTGAAAGCGCATCTTTTCTCAGAGGCAGGACGGCAATCTGCAGGTCCCCACCCGCTATTTCCGGCGCGTATCGGCGCAGGCCGAGGTCGAATGAATTTCCGTTGTAAAAGTCATCGATAAGCAAACGGCCATTCAGCGTGAACCTTGCGACATCGCCGACATAGTGGACCCGCAGGATGGGGTTGCTTCCCATGGCCACGCCGGCAGGAAGTTTGATCCTCCACACGGCGGCGGCAGCGAAGTCCGCCTCGGTCGGCTCCATGGCCACCGGTTCCGAGATTTTTCCGAGCGGGATCTCACGGACCGGACCCGCCTCGCGAACCTCAAACACCTTGGCTGAAAATGTCTCCATCGGCGGAGGAGCGGGGCTGTAACGCGTGAATATTCCGTCGCTGGCTCCCCCCGAGAGGCCTTCGGGCGCGGGATAGATGCCAAGCGTCAATTCGGACCGGTCCACCGAGGTCAATCGCGCGACGTCGCCGTCCAGAACAAGGCCCGCCCGAGTGATGAAGGCGCGGTCTTGCCCCTGAAGTCGGCCCTTCCAAAGGGCGAGCGAATCGGCTTCGCCCAGCAACACGACCTGGACTGTCCTCCCGTCCGTTCCCCTAAGGCTGAACGCTGCACCGCGGCCTGGCACCGCCGTGCGAATGGCGGCCTCGCCCGCAACGGCGAACTGCGACGGCACGCCGCGCGTTTCAGAGAAGAATACTGTCCGCCCCGCCGCGTCGTCGACGGCGCAAACGGGCTCGGCCGTGGCGTAGGTCAGGAAGACGCCGTGACCAAGTTCAAAGTTAAACGGCCAGAAGAAGATGCTGTCGGCGGGGATCTCAACCGGAGACGCCGGGAATGTCGCAATTCCCGATGGCAGCGTGATCTTGAACTGCACCGCCCGCTTTGCCGGCATTTCCAGCGACCTTTCGTAGTTGTTTACAAAGACGTAGCCGCGTGTGCCGTCCGAACGCACGGCCCACCGCAGCGTGGAAGTGTCCCCCTTGGGCCCGGGCCTCGCGTCCGGCATCGCCGCGGACATGTGTGCGAATGCAGGTCCAAAATCGGAGAGGAAAAGGTGAAGGCGCCGAAGAAGGTGGTACTGCGGCCGCAGCTGGCCGAAGTCGCCAATCGGCGCCTGGAAGTCATAGTTCCTCACGGGCAGGTCGTTGTAATTGGTCAAGAGTGTGTCCTGCGCCTCCATGAGCGTCGTCAGTTTCCCCGTTGGATTTATGCCGCCATGGTACATGTAGTACCCGGGCAGCGTGCTGCCGGACCCAAGCTTGACGATCGTGGTGGACTCGACGTCATCCGGGTTGATCAGGATCCGGCGGTGATAGCTGTTCATCATGCCACCCCCGATCTCGCAGGTGAGGTAGGGGTACCGCTGCACCTCCGGCGCATCATGGACACCGCGGTTGCCCAGCTGCTCGGTGGCGATGTTGTCGTCAAAGCGGAGCAGGGAAAAACGAAACGCATTCCAGAAATTGCCGGGCATCGAGGTCAGCTCGCGGCTCCAGAATCCCTCGGCATAGGCACCGTACAGGGGGACGATCTCGCCGAAGGGAATCGGCGTGGTCAGCTGGCTCCAACCGGTTCTAGTATAGAGGGGGACGTCCAGGCCCGCTTCGCGGGCAATCCCCTTCAGGGCGATCAGGTATTCGGCCGGACCTGAGAATTCGTTGTCGAGCTGGATTCCGATTACAGGCCCGCCTTCCTTCCAAAGCTCTCCCCGAAGCTGCGCGCCGATCTGTCCGTAGAGAATGCGCACCTTGTCGAGGTATAGGGGGTCGACGCTCCTGAGTTTCCATCCCTTCATGAGAAGCCACTCGGGGAATCCGCCATTTCGAACCTCTCCGTGACACCAGGGTCCGCATCGGACGACCACCTTGAGCCCGACGCTGCCGGCCAGCCGGACAAACTCGCGGAGGTCATGGTTGCCTGACCAGTCCCACGTACCCTCTATCTCTTCGTGGTGTATCCAGAAGACGTAGGTCGAAACAATGGTGATTCCGCCCGCCTTCATCTTGAGCAATTCCTCGCGCCACTCATTCGCCGGGTAACGCGTGTAGTGAAATTCTCCCATCACCGGAGCAAATGGCTGGCCGTCCTGGCGCAGGCTTTCCGGATCGATTGTGAGCGTGGAGCCGCCGGGCGCGCGAGGGGTGCCCATGTGAAAATCCTCCGGCCTTGGAGGGACCCTCGCATTCACCGTCGCTGAGAGCGGCTCGGCGTTTGCAACAGTCACGAGGGCGATCAAACAGTTTAGTGCGAAAAACGATCGTACGGACATTGGGTGCATTCGTTAAAAATCTCCGGGGCGCCCTCTAGCGGGCGCGAACCGACGTCGGTGAATTTTTCCGTGCGTCCCCTGTCCCCCTGAAATCCGCCGAAATCATTGCACGGAATTTCGCTCGACCAGCCGTATGGGAAGCATGACGCGACGCTCTGTGATGCGGTGTCCGGTCGTGAGATTGTCGAGCATGTTTGCCGCCTGTTCCGCCATCTCGCGCAAGGGCTCCTCGATCGTGGTCAACGGAGGGTTCAGCAAGGAGGACACGCGTTCGTTTTCGCCTCCGATCAATGAGATGTCCTGCGGCACCTTGAGCCCCATCACATAGGCAAGGATGTGCAGGCACTCCAAAGCCTCGAAGCTCGAGCCCGGGGCATAGATCGCGTCGGCCCCCGCTCTCACGACGCGGGTCACCACCGACATGTAGTTGCTCTCCGGTCCGTAGAGGGAGCAGCGCTGGTCGTCGATCGGGATATCGGCCTCCGCCATCGCCTTCTTGAATCCCTTGAGACGCTCGGCGAACGCAGCATAGTCTCCGCCCACGAATGCAAGGCGGCGCTTGCCGCGCTCGATGAAATGGCGGGCCGCCATGTAACCGGCGCCGTAATGGTCCGAGCAGATGACGTATTCGTCCTTCGCGAGGAGAAACTTGTCGATATGGACGACGGGCATCCGCTTCTCCAGCTCGACGACCAATTCACGGAGCGCCTTCGCCTCGGTCACTACGACGATCCCGTCAATGAACTTGGTCGGCAGCTCAACAAGCGGGTTGAGCGGCAGGAGGACACCGATATTGCGCCGCGAGAAAGCAAACGAAAGGTGCGCCGTGAGCGTCCCGGCGTAGCCGCCGAAGCGGTCGGGATAGGTTGGCTCCGAGAGAATGGCCACCTCGCGGTTTCGGACAGAGGCCTGCGGCTTCAGATTAAGCTCCGCCGCCGCGCGCAACACGGCCTCGCGGGTTTCCGTCTTCACCCGGTCGCGGTTGTTGAGGACGCGGCTCACCGTCCCGGGCGACACCTTGGCTATCCGCGCAAGATCGTAGATGGTCGCCCTCTTTCCCACTCCCCGCGAGCCGTCGGCGTGCTTCGCCCCGCCCGCCATAGGGCCTGCGTCGGATCCTGAGCCCTGAATGTCTTTGGATTTCGTCACAGAGTTATGGGTGAAATGGTGTGCTTTTTTACGCCACTGTAAAACTGTTTATCATCCGAAGGCGCGAAAACCGGGCCGTTTAGCAGGGCCGGAAGGATGTCAATTCTCGTTGTGCTCCCAAAGTGTCACCCTCGAAATGCGATCGTAGGGGGGATAGAACATGAAGGCCCCGGTGACCAATTCGATGCGGCCGTCGTTGAACATGTCCGCTGCCTTCACGACAATCAGGTGAGTGGGATCGTGCGCGAGGATCCTTGGGGTGAAATTCTCATTCCCGTCGTTCTCGAACGCCATGAGTGAAACCGCGTTCTTGTCGTTCCAGTCATTGAACCCGCTGCAGCTCACGATATCCAGGTGCCCGTCCCCCTTCAGGTCCGCGACAACCGGACTGAAGGCGCCGGGGAAGTCCCCCACCCTGTGGAAGACAAACTTCCCGCCACCCTTGTTCTCCAGCCACTGGACGCCGTGCCAAGGGCGCGAGCCCGGGGTGGCGTAGTCGAATCCGTCGCCATTGGTGTAGACGATGTCGGGCCTTCCGTCCTGGTTCAGATCCGCGATGCTAAGTCCACTGCTCCCGTAATCCTTGTTGGTGGAGCCGTGAAGCACCCTGTCTTGGAAGTGGCCCTGCCCATCGTTCATGAACGCGTGGACCTCCTCGGAGTCCTGGGAGACAAGCGCCACGATATCCATTTTCCCGTCCCCGTTCAGGTCGGCCACGGGAGCGTGGATTGTCCCGGGCAAATCGAGCAGCTGATGGCTCTTGAATTGGCCGTTGCCGAGGTTTTCCATCCAGCGGATCTCCCCCTCTATGTATCCAAACTGCCCGACGACCAGGTCCAGTCGCCCCGACTGGGTGAGGTGCGCCGCCTTCACATAGGTGACCCGCGCCACGTTTTCGAGGAGGACATGGTTCGTGAAATGGTTCGTTCCGTCGTTTTCCAGGACGACCACGGAGCCGATCTTTTCGTTGTCAGGCGGGACGACGCCCATCGAGGCGACAAGGACGTCCATGTGCCCCGTGCCGCGGAGGTCCGCCACTTCCAGGTGAGCGGGGCCTGCCACCGGTCCGCCAATATCCTGCTCCTCGAATACGCCGAGGCGAACCTGCCGTATCCAGCTGACCTTGTTTAACCGCCCGTCGCAGACCAGGACATCCTTCAGGCCATCGCCGTCGAGGTCCACGATAAGGAGGTCCGTGATCCACGGGAGCCCCTCCGGCGGCTTTCCGATCTGCCGATGTGTGTAGAAATCCGGGCCGAGGGGCTCCCTCTGGAGCGCCCTTTTTACACCACCAGGAGGCTGTGCCTCGGGAGCGTTCACAGGCACTCGTGTCGGAGTCCTCGCAAAAAAATAAAGCGCGACACAAATGATCCCGACGATACCCACTGAAAGCAGCACCTTGGCTCTCATTTGAAAGTCGCCTCCGTTATCGGCCCGTCAAGCCTGATTCCGAGGGCGTCCCGCAGCGGCGCGTCGCCGGCAGGGGTCAGCTCAAGCGCCCGCTCCCAGTTGCGCCTGGCCTGGTCCCTGTCACCGCCCTGGTACAACACGTCGCCAAGGCTGAGATAGACCGTCGGGTTCGCAGGCTCGAGGGACTGCAGCTTCTGAAGCGCCCCGGCCGCGTCTCCAAAATGCCCCAGCTGGGCGCACGCGCCGGCTTTTCGAGCGTAGCCGTTGGGGTTCGTCGGTACGAGGACGATGGCCTTGTCGAAGTATTTCGTCACGGCATCAGACAACTGGCCCTTCTGCTCCTCGGCGCTTCCAGCCTCGATGTAGGCGGTGAACAGCATTTCGGTGAGGTTTTTTTGGGCGGCCGAATCCGCGTGTGCCAGCGCCAGAGCCTGCTCCAGGAAGGGGATCGCCGGCTCCGGATCGAGCTTTCCGAGGTAATATTCCCCTAGGAGGGCCCTCGATGCGACGTCATTCGCGTCAACCTGCACGACCCGCTCAAGGCATTTGGCGGCGGCGTCGCGCTCCCCGGACGCCCAGAGCATGCTCGCCAGGCTCATGTTCGCCGACGTGAGGTAGGGCTCCCGTTCGACCACCTTGGCCAGAAGGGACTTGGCTAGGGCCCTGTCCCCCTGCTTCACGGCCACCTGCGAATACGCTATCAGGATTGGAATTGAATCCGGCTTTTTCGCGTGGAACTCGGCCATCAGGCTCGCGGCATCGGACACCCTCCCCAACGCCAACAGCGATTGGACCATGTACGGGCAAATCTTCTCAGGGTCGCCGTCCTTATCGAGCGCCTCCCGGTACTCCTTCACCGCCTCGGCATCGTTGTGGTTCCTTGCCTGTGACCATCCCCGCAGCAGCTGAGGGATCGAGCTCTTCGGGTCCAGCTCCTCCACGCGCTTGAGGAGGGGAACCGCCAGGTCGATGTCTCCCGAGGTGTAATATTCCTCGAATTTCAGCGCCAAGCGCTGGACGTCGTAGCAATCGGCCAGCAGCGCATCCATCCACGGATCCTCGGGGACCGGCTCGGGCTTCTGCCGGCTCCACTGCCTCATCGCGTTGGCGCGCACCGAATCGCCGCGCCGGTCGAACACCTGCGCCAGCAGTCCGGCCCCCGATGTCATATCGGGATTGGCCGTCATGAGCGTCCCTAGGCGAGCGATCGCAGCGTCATCATCGCCCTTCATCAGGTCGACCCGCGCGAGAGCAAACATGGCCTGGGGCTGGTTCGGACTGGTCGCGAGGATGGCTCGGTCCTCATTCGCGGCCTCCTCGGGCCGTCCGGACTTGAAAAGCACGTCGCAGAGCGCCAGCCGGGCGGGAAGATATTCCGGCGCCGCTTTCACCACCCACCTGAGCTCGACATCCGCCTGATCAAGGTCGCCCTTGTATTCGGCGATGTCGGCAAGAAAGTAATGGTCCCTTGCGTTCAGGCCGCCCGGCCGTCCCCTGAGAATCTCGTAGCAGGCGCGCGCCTCGTCGTTGAGACGGTTCGCCTGGTAGAGATGGGCCAGGGCCCTGACATTCTCAGAATCGAAGCCTCCCTTTTGCGCGTTGTACCGCGCTGATTGAAGGGCCGTGTTGAACAGCGCCGGCCGAGCCTCGTAGCGGGCCTCGCCGGGCAACTTTGGGGTGTTTCGCTTCCTCGCGACGAGGACGACCGCGAGGAGAGCGGCGACGGCGGTGCCCGTGACAATCCAAAGGATCGTCCTCCTGCTTTTCATCGTTGGCTCACGCTTCCCACATCCTGAATTTTTCGCCTGCACCGGAGCACTGTCGACCTCGAAACAATTCATGCGCCGTGGATTGAGGCTTCAAATCACGCGCCGGCCCGGGCGAAATTAACATTGGTAGGCTGTTGCCAGCTTTCCCTGTTACACCACCGGTGCATGCGGGCCCGCATCCGGCGGTTCGCCGGAGTGGGATCAAAGGGTTCTGGGCATACAAAAAGGCCCTTCCGGTGTCCTCCGGAAGGGCCTTGAAGAGAACGCAGT
>CAAGKR010489764.1_pt1 | contig 77486 bp, 67 predicted proteins | sample 2556971 | NCBI WGS metagenome assembly CAAGKR01 (sample SAMEA5207829, study PRJEB30636) | soil metagenome | biome: forest; feature: boreal; material: soil | place: USA | collected 2011-09 | depth 1 m | reverse complement strand
GGCCAGCGGCATGCCGTGAATGTTTCCCGAGGGGGTCGTCTCTGGACTGTTCATATCGGCATGCGCATCAAACCAGATCAATCCCGGATTTTCATTTCTTTGACGACAATGTAATGCGAAGCCCGCAATTGAACCGATGGCGATCGAGTGATCGCCGCCGAGTATTAAGGGTAAGTCGCCCGCACTCAAAACCTCCTTGACTCTTTGTGCGAGTTCTTCGCAAGTTTTAGTGATCTGGGTCAAATATTTGAGCTTGTCCCCCACGGCCGGTGCCGAGCGGGATTGTTCCAGCCGCAGGTCGCCGAGATCATGCACTTCATAACCAAGCTGTGCGATTCGCTGGTTTAACCTCGCAACGCGAAGTGCGGCCGGGCCCATATCAACGCCAGCCATACTGGCGCCGTAGCCCAGGGGCACGCCGAGAATACTAACCGCCTTTGAAACTTTGGGGTTCGTCACAACTCGTTTCTGATTGTTCTCTGCGATAACAGCGCCCAATGTCTCTGCCCGGCTCTTCCTTCTTAGCCGCCGAGGTTAATATTGAAACCGCCACTCCCGCTGCCTGATTGCGTCGGGAAAAAGGGTTTAAGTAGCCCTGCGAGAGCCGCCAGGTTACGCGTCTGAATTAGTAATTCTCCGGGGCCGCTGAACTCCGCAACAATGCCTTCGCCACTCATCATGCTGCGAAAGAAACCGGCCGCGGCTTTGCGCAGCGTGTACTGTGTCGTTCCCTCCCACGCTACGAGGTGGCCTGTGTCAACCACATAACGCTCGCCCGGCTGCAAAACCTTTCGGTGAATCGCAGCAAACGACGAAACGAGCAATAACCCACGCCCTTGCACGAGCAGAACGAACAAACCTTCCCCACCAAAGAAAGACTTCGCGCCACCCCATTTTGTATCGACAGTCAAACTTGCATCGCCGGCCAGGTAAGAACTTGATTGAACGTAGAACGACTGATTGTTCATTTCGATCGCAGCGATATCCCCAGGCGCGCCAGGAGCAAAAGTTACTTCGCCTGGTCCCCCGCGGGCCGTGAACGTAGAAACAAACGCCGACTCTCCACCAGCAGCTCGTTTAATCGCACCGAAGAGTCCGCCCTTCATTTGCGCCTGGAGCTCGATATTCGCCGACATCGAAACCATAGCCCCCGCCTCGGCCTGAATCGACTGTTCGGCCTGAAGCTGTATCACGGCGAGCGAGAAGGCGGGTTGATGTAACACTTCATATCTGTAGCCTCCGCCCTGGCCGCGGGAATCTTCATCAATGTGAATTCCATGAGACTGAGAAGCCGCGCTTGGCCGGGTTGAGACGGGTGAAGCGTTGGATGCTTCGGCACTTTCGAGCTTATAGCCGCAAGCACCGCAAAAGACCGCTCCCTGAAGCAATGGCGCGCCGCATCTTGGACAATTCATAAGCTCACTCCTGGAGATTTGTCATTGATAATCGCCACGGCTTCTTCCGGCGTCTGCGCAAAGTCCAACGCGGAAACGTCTTCGTCACTCACAGCCAGGTGCTTTTGCCACTCACGAACAATCGGGGGCCAACAATCGCCAAGTAAAACAAGCGGGCGTGGGCCAATGACGCGAGTTTGGATTTTATTCCAAACGAGCGACAACTCAGTGACCGTGCCCATGCCGCCTCGAATCGCAATAAATCCGACTGAGCGTGTAATCAACTGCTGGAGTCGTTCGTAAAAATGAGCGGTGGCGACTTTATCAGTGAGGTAACGGTTCGGTTCCGCCTTAAACTGATTCATCACGATGCCAAGCACGCGACCGCCGCGCTCGCGCGCGCCACGACTGGCCGCTTCCATAACGCCCAAGTAGCCGCCGGTGCAGATGGTATAACCTGCTTCGGCCAGTAGTTCACCCACTCTCCTGGCTTGCGCATACTCAGAATCAGGTTCACTACATTTGGCGCCGCCGAAGATAGTGACGATCCTTTCTTGCGGGTCATTAGTCATCGATCTGGGTGATTCCGCCCGATAGGCTCTTAGACCCGGTCGCTACCACCACCCCAAGCGGGCTGCGGCTTTCCCCGGTCCGCTGCCGGTTCTGTAATTGTCTCGGTCATCCGGAAACCTCGCCGCGCACCATCAGTGAACCTGACTCCCTGTATTCCACGTAATCTTCGCGCGTCTTGAAGGAGCTGCCGCTGTAGCTCTGCGGTACCGGCATGGGATCGTGAAGTCGCTGGTCGCGCACATTAGTGAAACCGGCGCGCTCAAATAAAGAACAATACTCGCCACTACTCAAAAGCTGGACAGGAACTTTTAGCTGAGCGATCCACTGATGTGAGGGTCGATTTTCCTGATAGAGATCTACCACGGAAACAAAGAGTCCCCCAGGCGCAAGTACTCTCTTAATCTCCTTCAGCGCTCGAAGTATGTCGGCGTAGTAATAAAGCGACTCCATTGAGAATGCATGCGTAAACTCGCCATCTTCGAAAGGAAGTTTCTCAGCACTGGCAACGCGAAATTCGACATTGGGATATGAAGCGGATGTTTCGCGCGCGAGCCTTACCATTTCGTCCGAGATGTCGATACCCACGGCGCTACCCCGGCGGGCTTTCTCAGATATCAGCCGCGTGGCCCAGCCCGATCCGCAACCAAGGTCAAGGACGCGCGCATTAACTGGAATCGCCATCAGCTCAATCGCCTGTTGACCGACAGGACGATGGCCTTTCTCCATGCCCTCGCCACGTCCGGCCCTGGCCCAGTCGTTAAACTCCGAGCGAAGACGCTCATCGATACCGAGACGATCGTCCATCCAATGTCCGACAAACTTTTAGTTTGTCGTTCCTCTTTCTTGAAGTGCTCCTTTTGGCCAACAAACGCGTTCGGACAGCTTCCATGACAAACTAAAAAGGTTGTCGGAAACTTACGGCCGCAGCCGGTAGAGCATGCGGGGGAATGGAATTGTTTCTCTGATGTGCTCAATGCCGCACATCCATGCCGTACAACGCTCAATGCCCATGCCAAACCCGGCGTGAGGAACGCTGCCATAGCGGCGGAGATCGAGATACCACTCAAAAGCCTCCTGGGGCAATTCATGCAACGCGATCTGTTCCTTGAGAAACTCCAGTGATGTGGCGCGCTCGCCGCCACCAATCACTTCTCCATATCCCTCCGGCGCAAGCACGTCGACGCCGAGTGCCAACTCAGCCCTCTCTGGATCTCGCGCCATATAAAACGCTTTCACCTCGGCTGGGTAATGATGGACCATGAGTGGCTTGTCATAGTTAGAGGAAAGGTAGGTCTCGTCAGGGGCGCCGAAATCTCCGCCCCACTCAAAACGCGTTTCAAGAGCGCCTTTAGCGTGCCCTTCATGGAGCAGTTTCACCGCATCGTCGTAGTGCAGGCGCGGAAACGGCGCCACAATGGCCTCGAGCTTTGAAGTATCGCGTTCCAATATCTTTAACTCTTCGCCTCGAGTTTCTAACACTTGCGCTGCAATGTAAGAAAGCATTCTTTCCGACAAAGTCATTACGTCGTCGAGCGTTGCATAAGCCATCTCGGGTTCGACCATCCAAAACTCCGTCAGGTGGCGGCGAGTCTTCGATTTCTCCGCGCGAAAAGTGGGACCAAAACAGTAAACTTTCCCAAAAGCCGCAGCGGTGGCCTCGTTGTAAAGTTGGCCGGACTGGGTGAGATACGCCTTCTCGCCTTCGAAGTAGTCTACTTCAAAAAGTGTTGTCGTTCCTTCGCAAGCTGCCGGGGTAAAGATTGGCGCATCGGCAAGCGTGAAACCGTCGTTATCCAGAAAATCCCGTACTGCCTTAACCACCGTGTGACGAACTTTAAGAATCGCATGCTGACGCCGGGACCTCAGCCACAGGTGGCGATGGTCCATCAGGAATTCGGTGCCGTGCTCCTTAGGCGTGATCGGATAATCGTGGACTTCATCAAAAACTTCAGCATGCAGCAGATCAATTTCATAGCCGCCCGGTGCACGCGCATCAGCGCGTACCTTTCCTAAAACAGCCAGGGCCGATTCCTGCCCCAACCCCGTGAGAGCGTCCCAAACTTCCGGTGCAACCGAATTCTTAACCGCCACGCATTGCACGACCCCGGTCCCGTCGCGCAGTTGAGGAAAGAGAATCTTGCCGCTCGAACGCATGTTATAGAGCCAGCCCTTGATCGTGACTTCCTCGCCTACGTGTTGCGAGAGCTGGTCAATGAATGTCCGCGCTGGACTTGTTGTTTCCAATGACTTTGATTCCGTTACCATTATGTTTTCGCTCTTATTATCGCCGCCAATTAGTTAACGATCATCCGTTCTCTAATCGTTCTGCGCAATGCTGGAAATCTATCGAGCCAGTCGGCAGCCTGCAACACGATGAAAAACGTCGGCTGGATAAATTGCTCATAGGCGCTGCCGCGATTGCAGACCGCAGTTTGATACGAAAACGTTCCAATGGCTTTGAGGCCTCGCTGAATGGTCATTAGCCGGAACTCCTGCGCAAACTCATCGGGATCGAGAGCGTCAAGGCCAAGCAGTCTACGCTCCTCCAGGAGCAACAATCTGTAAGCGCGCAGTTCCCCGAACGAAGGCGGCTCAAATCGCCTGTCCAACAAGAACGAAACCAGATCGTATGTGACCGGACCCATGCGCGCATCCTGATGGTCAACAACGCGCAGACGGTTGTCACTGTCCACCATCAAGTTTGCCGCGTGGAAATCGCGGTGACATAGGACACGAGGTCGGGCGGCCAGTTCGGCGGAGATATCGTTGAGCTCGGCTTTTAGTTCGGCGGCTTCAGCGTGCCTAAGCGTTTCGCTTCTCAAACTCCCAAAGTAATGTTCCACGAAGAAATCCAATTCCCACGAAAGCTTTGGCTCATCGAAAGCGAGACGGCTGGCAATTGATTGTTTCTCGTAAGCCTGGGCAGTGGCTTTTTGTATTTGCGCGATCAAATTAACCGCGCGCTCTTTGTACTCGTCGCATTGGTCCTCCGGGGCTTCTTCATAAACACGAAACAACTGCCGATCACCAAGATCTTCCTGAACGATAATGCCGTTCTGGCCGTCGACCGCATAGATTTCCGGCACCGGTATCCCGTTTTCCAGGAAAAGTCGCGTCACATCCAAATACGGATGGAACTCGGGATCAAATGGTTCGGGATAAACGGCCGCAATTGCTTTTCCCCTGGTCCATGGAATACGGAAGTAATTGCGCGTCGATGCGTCTGGAGTAAGCAGGACAATCAGTTTGCTCTGGATTCCCTGGCTTTCCAGAAACTTCAAAAGCCGCTCTGATGCGGAGAGTTCGAAAGCGCTGGTGGTCACCTGTTTTGCTGAACTCATTTACGGGAAAGAAGCGAGGAGTTCAATCCTCTTAAAGGCGACGGCGCGACTGCATCCATCAATACCGCCATCTTGTTTTTAGGGCGAGCCGGGATTGTATCATTGCGCCAGAGGCACGACAAAATTGTCGCCCCGAATTTCACCTTTGAGAGCTTTCGCAGGGGGAGTCTTTCCCGTGATAAGTGAGGCACATACGACGGCGGCATTCTCGATGACGTCGTCCGCCGCGATTCTAACGCTGTCACCGAGTACTGCGCGCCTAACGCGCGCCCCACTTTCTACAACTACTTTGTCCCAGAGTATTGACTCACTGACCTCGGCTCCGGCAGAGATATCGCCTCCAGCGCCTGTTGTGAGGCTTTCTCCGCGTTGCCGGAGCAGGAGCAAACTGATGTCCAGATACCTTTGGATCGTCGAAAGCTCATACCAGTTTCCCTTAGCCACATGAACAGCAATACGTTCGCCTTTGGCCACAGCCTGCGGGTAGACATCTGTGGTGGAATGGGAAAACACGCCGGGCGGAATGTAGTCGAATATTTTCGGCTCAAGTATCTGGATACCGGTAAACATAAGCGGGGGAGCGTCCGCCGAATATTCATCCTGAGCCGGCATGCCGCCGAAACCTCTTAAAAAACCGCCGTCGCTTTCCACAACCGAAAACCGCTCGCAAGCAACGTTCGGCAGTAGCACAAGGGTAGCCAGCGCCCCTGTGCGCCGGTGAGTTTCAAAAGCCGCACTCAAATCTATGTCTGTAATTATCTTTCCGTTGACGACTGCAAATGTCTCACCATCCAACAGCGCTCGGGCGTTATCGATTGCTCCGCTGGTTCCCAGAATCTCCGGCTCTTCAACATAGTGCAGGTTTACGCCGAATCTACTTCCATCGCCGAGAGCCCGCCGGACAGATTCCGGCCGATGATGAAGGTTGACAACTATTTCATCGCAACCATTGCGAGCGAGATATTCAGCGACATAGCCCACGAGCGGTTTACCCAGGATCGGAATCGCAGGCTTAGTTCGATCTTCGGTTAGCGGCCACAAACGCGTGCCGTAGCCAGCGGAAAGAATCATTGCGCGCATGGTGGGATTCTATTCGCGATAATTGAATTACCAAAGTTGATTTAACGGCCACGCGAATAATAAACCGCCAAGACGCTGAGATCGCGAGAAAGCAAGTTTAGTGGACTATAGGTCGCAGCTTTTGCCCGTTAGTCCTGGCGTGCTTCGTGACCTGGCGGTTAGCTCCAGCCTTCAGGAAGCTTTCGAAGCGTCGCGCATCATGAGATCGAAGGTTCCGGGAGCAACCTTGCGGAAGCGCGTGTTTCGATTGAGAGAAACGGCGATGCTAATTGTGGGATTCTGACCTGTGAACTTGAAGCCGCCTTCAAGCAGTCGGTTGTATATCTCATTAACGTGGAGCGCTCCACCTTCTTCACGCAGCAACAGAGTGACGGCTTGGGGAATGGTTCGGTCCATGAAGCGATCACTAAGCGCTTCCGTATTGGGCCGCAGCGTGGGGATTTCCTGACGCCTGGCTTCCATGGAAAATGGCGCGCGAGATTGCTGAGATGAAGGACGCATCGCGGCCTCGAGCTCGGCGTCGGACGGAAGACCACCTGAAACGTTGCTCACCGAAAGGTTACTGGAGGCCAGCACCGAAGACAGCAAACGGTAGATAGCAGCTTCCGATTGGCTGGCTAACGTATCCATCTCAGACAGCTCGGCACGCACGGCATCCGCTTCCGCCTCCAGCTCTCTCAGCCGGGCCGCCAGATGCATACGGGCCGCGCGGGATTGCCGCAAGCTTTGCTCCAAACGGGAAAGAAGGTTTTCGCTGGGCCGGTCTATCATCGAGGGAATCTTAAAGGGGTTTATGGTTTTTCACAATGCTTTTGCGCGCCGGTTAACGCCTCAGTTTGGTAGTTTAAAGCAAACTGTAAGTAGCACGGCTTTGCCTCATAAAAGGCTTTATGAATCGATTTATGCGGCAACATTCGTTTCTGCCTCAAAATTATTTACCAGACTTCCGCATCTTTGGAAGCTTTTCTTGTGCAGGAGTCGCACAGTTCGTGGAAAACGTTGAGACTTCCGCTTGAAACCTGAGGTTCTTTCGTTTGGCGATACAGGTGCGGTGCTGGCCGTCAATCCTGGTAATACAGGAACACGTTAGAGCAAAAATCGTGAATCTGCTGTCGCTTATCCCAAAGCACTTTGACACAGATCCCAAAAAGGACGGCCAATAAAAGCGGGGCGAATTTGAGAATCAAACGCTTCATTCGTTTCCCACTGGACCCATCGCATTAGTGGGAGTGTGGGGGTTCACCACTGTGCGCATGCTCTTCGATGTGATGGTGCTTTTCGCCTGACGCATTTGCCGGATCAACATGAATGGTTACGCCCGAAAGAAACTGTAGCTTGTGCAAGAGATCGTGACGCACTTGGTTAGCAATATTGTGTCCGTCTTCAACGGAAAGCTGCTGACTCACCGCCACATTAAGTTCGGCGTGCATCCGGTGGCCTAACCAGCGTACTCGCACTTCACTCACGTCCTCAACACCCCTGCTGCGACTCGCCTCGCTTTTTATTTCATCCACTACTTCCGGGTCGACGCCGTCGAGTAAACGCGTGAAGACTGCCGCAGCAGACTCCCAGACAATACGCAAGATAAGGAGGGTCATTAGAATGCCGACGATCGGGTCAGCCAGCGGATAGCCCATCGACACCCCGATGACGCTCAACAACACGGTGAGGCTGGCGATGCCGTCTGTGCGTGCATGGTACCCATCCGCGATTAGTGCCGCGCTGCCCATCTCCTTGCCCACTTTAATGCGAAAAATAGCGACTCCCTCGTTGCCGAGGAAGCCAATGATGGAGGCAGCGGCCACGGCCCATAAGTAGCCGACCGGTTGAGGATGAAGGAAGCGCTGGATGGATTCGTAACCGGCGACGATCGCGCTGGCCAGGATAGTGAGCACTACTACTACGCCCGCCAGATCTTCCACCCGGCCGTAGCCATAGGTGAATCGCTTGCTAGGTTTGCGCTTCCCCAGAATGAAAGCGATCCCCAACGGGATGGCGGTGCAGGCGTCGCCGAGATTGTGGATCGTATCTGCCAGCAGGGCGATGCTGCTGGAAAAATAGACCACCACCAATTGCAACAGAGTAGTGACGAGTAGGCCGATGAAAGACCACTTGATCGCCCAGAGCCCGCGCTCGGTGGCTATGACGGAAGGATCTATCGTCCCATGCACGTGGCCATGTGCACCGTCGCCGTGATCATGTCCGTGAGGGTGGCCTTGCTTTTGCTTTTCATCCTGTTCATGAAAGAAGCTCAAAATCGACTTCACCCACTCTTCCTATTGTGCTTGCCCCACGAGATCGAGGGGGTTGCGTGATAACGGTATCGAGGCAACGGCGGGAGCGCTCGCGGATTATCGATCACGGTTGAGCACGTAAGTAGGTATTGCTCTCAACGATTCTGAATATTCGGAGTCTGGCAGATCATCGACGGCCGTCCGCGCTGCCTCGGCGTATTCGTCAGCGCGGCTGCGAGCTCGCTCGCTTGCGCCGACTCGATCAACAGCTTCATGAAGCCTGGGCCGTGTAACACTTTCGTATTTCTGTTCGCCCAGCACAGTTTGAACCAACTCCCGCGCGGAAGCGTCACTCGCAATCAAGTAAATCAACGGCAGAGTCACCTTTCCACCCAGTAGATCGACGCCGGATCCCTTCCCTAATGCGTCATCAGTTGAAGTGAAGTCGAGCAGGTCATCCGTTAGCTGGAAGGCCATTCCCAGGTTCATACCATAATCGACTAAAGCTTTCTGTTCCGGCTCGCACGCGCCACCGAGTATGGCGCCCACCTCGCAACAGGCGCTGAAAAGATAGGCCGTTTTTCGTTGAATGATGTCGAGGTATTGCTGCTCGGAAACGTCGGTCCTTCCCAAGGTCGTCAACTGAAGTAGTTCTCCTTCAGTCATCTTCCGCGTGACACGAGTCAGGATGTCGAGAATGGGGAGCGATCGTTCGGCGAGGCTGGTTTCAAACGCGGACATATAAAGCCAGTCACCCATTAAGACCGCCGTGTCGTTGCCATAAAGCGCGTTGACAGTCGGACGAGTTCTGCGGGTGTCAGCGCTATCGATGATGTCGTCGTGGACCAACGTGGCGGTATGGAGAAACTCCATGACAGTCGCCATGCGAATCGAGTTGTAGCGCGAACCGTCGCCACCTACTGAGTAGTTTGAAAGAATTGTTAATGCCGGTCGAACGCGTTTGCCACCCGATTCGCGAAGATAATCACCAAGGTAGGAGATGACCTGAATGTTCGAGCGAGCCTGGCGCTCAAACTCGCTTTCAACCTGCGCCAGCTCCGTGGCGACCACGCTAAAGATGCGCTTCGCGGTAAGCTTCGCATCTTCAAACACTGCGCTTTGTTCTGCTGTTTGCATTACATGTACCGCATTCTGTTTAGACGGCGGACTTGTCCGCCGCCTCCGCTCGTGCCGGACAAGTCCGGCATCTAAACAATCGTACGTGCCTCTAGTTTGTCCGATAATTAGAAAACTGCATATCAATCCCGAAATCTTTGCTCTTGAGCTTCGCGATAACTTCCTGTAGCGTGTCGCGGTCCTTGCCGGATACGCGAACCACGTCGCCCTGGATGGAAGCCTGGACCTTCGCCTTCGAGTCTTTGATAAACTTCACTACTTCTTTGGCTTTGTCTTGCGGAATACCTTGCTGAATCTGCACGCGCTGCCTGACTGTGGCGCCTGCCGCTGGCTCAACGTCCCCATAACTGAGAGCTTTTAGTGGCACCCCTCGACGCACCAATTTCTGCTGGAAGATGTCGTTCATGTTGCGCAGTTTGGTATCGTCTTCCGCGGTTAGCACCAGCTCGTTTGATTCTAAAGCGACCGCGGCGGTGCTGCCTTTGAAGTCAAATCTCTGACGTACTTCTTTAATTGTTTGATTGATCGCGTTGGTCACTTCGGCTCGATCAACCTCTGATACAATGTCAAACGAATTTTGCTGGGCCATCGCGCTCTAAGCGTTTTTGGAGGTTCAATATTGTGATTTCTTTATCAAGGTGAGGATAACATCAAATTGTCAGCATGTGAAAGTTATCGCTAACCTTGAAAGAAGTGAATTTATGAAAGGCCTTCAATTCTCAGTAGCAGTTCGCTGAAGCGAGTTACTAAAGAGATTAGGATGACGATGGCGATAATTCGCGCTCCAGTTTGAAAAGTTCGGCGAAAGTGCTGGTTGTGATTTGACCTATCTCCTCCGGGGTTATGCCATGAAGGCCGGCCAGGCAGCCCGCCACCTCCACCACATACGCGGGTTCATTTCGCTTTCCACGAAACGGTATGGGGCTTAGGTACGGACAGTCAGTTTCAATCAGTAACTTATCCAACGGAACTTCCTTCGCGACCGACCTCAGGGCATCGGCTTTTTTGAACGTCACAATTCCCGAGAAGGAAATTAAAAACCCGAGCCCCATCGCTTTCTCAGCCAGCCCGAGACTGCCGCTAAAGCAATGCATGATGCCGGGAAGATTGGAATCGGCCCATTCAGATTTCAGGATGTCGATCGTTTCCTCTTCAGCCTCGCGCGTGTGAACAATAACCGGCAACCCTATCTCTCGCGCCAGGTGGAGCTGCCGGCGAAACACTTCCATCTGCACGTCGCGCGGTGAATTGTCGTAGTGAAAATCGAGGCCAATTTCGCCCCAGGCAACTACGCGCGCATGGCTGCTGATTAGTTTCTTGATCTTCTCTTCAGCGTGATCGTCGTAAAGACGCGCATCGTGCGGGTGCGTGCCGATTGCGGCGTAGATACCTTCGTGCTTGTCGCTCAACTCCAGCGCGCGCTCCAACGCACCGCTGTATGGATCTCCAGTGCCGACGTTTAGTATCGCGGAAACGCCGGCATCGCGCGCCCGCTGGATGACTTCATCACGGTCTGCGTCAAATTCCGGCCCATCAATGTGCGCATGGGAATCAATGAACATTAGTGTGGGCAGTCAGTTCACATCAAACATCGTGTCCGTCGTCATCCTACTCCCCGGTCGACTCTTTCCGACCAAAACCGATGACTCCCCTGTCCAGCAGGGCTCTAAACATCCGCAGACTGTCGACTTCACGAAACGGGGTGATAGACAGGATCGATTTGACATCCCACTCACCGTTGATGCGCGAAAGAAGAAATCCCTCTTTCGGTGCGAGTTGCTGATCGGCCAGACCATCCGCGGGCACAAGCATTCTGGGAATAGCATGGGGCAGCAAAGGAGGGACGTACATCTGCTTGATAAACTTTTCTTCCGCTACGGCCAACAGACTCCGGGCCTCAGAATTCTTGGGCTCTTTTTGTAAAATGCTTTGAATGGTCGCATAGGCTGATTCGGCGTTGCCTCCTTCAAGATCCAGTCGCGCGGCTCCCAATAGTTTCGTAACCGTCTCCGGCAAATCCTTTAGATCTTTTCCGGCACTAAAGCTTTCAGGTACTTCGCCGGTCACGCGCGCGATGCCCTTGCTCACCAGATCATAAAGTTGTCCATAAACGTGAAAAGGTGAAGCATGCATGTTGTAGCAGATTTCGGCCACGGACATACGCTTCTCAACGAAGTAAAATATTTGGCGCACCTCTTTGCCGATGTTGAGAAATGCGGTCCAGCCCGGATCGAGTTCCAGCACCGCGCGGTCGGAAGGAATTAGCGTCCGATAGTGTTTCCACTCATCGATCCGATAGGCTCCATCCATCACGACCTTCGTCGGCTCAACCTGTATCCGAATTAGCTCTGCGGGGGGTGGCTCATTGTCATAGAGTTCAAAGTGGGCGTCCTCCCAAAGGAATAGATCGTAAATTATGTCCAGTGTGCGAATGCGTAGAATTTCCAGAACTTCCGCTTCGGGGAGAACCTTTGTAGAAACCAGGATTTCACCCAACTTGCCGCCGGATTGCCTTTGGACTTGCATTGCAGCTTTGAGCTGAGATTCGTCCAGCTTGCCGTAATGAATTAACAGTTGCCCGAAATACTCTTTCGGGTCGTTAGAATTTGCGCCAACAATAAGCCCGTTCTCAAAGTAGATCTGTTTGACGATCTTCGCACGCTCAAATTTCAGCATGCCCGTCTTTCTGCCCGTTGCCAGAAACTGCAGCAGATCGGCGACATTCATCGTCGAGAGGTTGCCATGGATCCCCATCGTCAGTTAGTCCTATCGAGCCGCAGCTGGGTCATTGGTGTTGTTATCGGAGGAAGGGGCAAGCTGAAACCGCACAAATTCGACCTTAAGATACAGAGTACACGGGAGGCGAAGGGAGTTTCAAGTGTTTAATCTTTGGGGTACTGTTTAGGACTAGTACATCCGTTTACGTAGTGACGTATTCCGTCACGCCCGAATCGATGCTGATCAACCTCCGCTAAACTCGCATTGCGGAAATGATTATTACCTAAACACTATTTGCTCTGAACTGACAATTTACGTCTCAAATAGTGCGTCCACCGGGTAGGTGTGCCGGATTCCAATCCAGCCTGGCCTGTAAAATAAAGAAGGGAGCCAAACAGAAATGAACGCTGAAGGCGTAGCTACTGGTTGTGCGAGAAGAAAGAAAGAGCGAGCATACCGAGTTGAAGCACACCAGCCGACAACCAGAGTGCGACTGCGACTAGTCGATCCTGCTTTGCTTTTTTGTAATCAGGGTCCGCAGTTTTGAGCGAGCCGTACTTGATCTGCCAAAGGATCAACGACACGGGGATGATTAAAGAAGAAAGCCAGCACACCGATTGTACCGCCACTGAAGATGAAACCAACGAAAAACACCGATAAAGGCAGCACCCGACCGCCGTCGCCTGCGGCACAGTGCCGATTCTGAGCCCTGACTAACTGGCTAGCACGAGGATTCCGATTACCAGGAATATTAGGCCCATGCCAAGGAATCCCAGTCCCATTCCGATCATGCAGCCCGGTACAAGCCAACGCGAAGTCGCCGAATCGACTTCAGCCTTTTGCGGATTTGCCGGATCATAGCGGACCGCGATCTTTTGGCCCAGGCGATGAGTTGCCGGCATCGTGCCAAACTCAGATTCAAATCGCACCGCCTGACCCGTAGAGGTTGCGAAGTCGACGACGGGGCAATAAACACCCGCACTGCCGGGGTTGACGACTCGCTTCACGAGATCCACCACCGTGCCCGTCGCCGATACGTTACGGGCAGACTGGCGCGACTGCTTCACTGCCGCTACGACGCCGCCAATCAGAACGGATACGCCAAGCAAAACGAAGAGCACACCAATGAGTAATAAAGCACCCACCTATTATTCTATGTAGTCCGGCCATTGATTCGCGAAGAGCACGCGAACTTAAGAGGGCGATCGGATGGAGCTTTCGTTTCTCTTCTGGCCAACTTCTTCACCTTAAAACCGCAGCGACAAACAGCTCAAACCCCCATCCATCTTTTGAAACTCAGTCATATCGAGTGCGACTGTTTTGTAACCCAACCCTCGCAACTTCTGTTGTAATGCGCCATAACCAGCAGCGACGAGCACATAATCATTGATGCGCACGCAATTGGCCGCATACTCTTCGGCGATATTTACGCGAATGAGATCGTAACCGCGAAACTCTTCGCGGTCTGCCAGCGCCTCGATCATCACCAAACGGTTATCGCCCAGGTACGCGAGTCCGCTTTTCAGATGAAGAAGCGGCTCCCTTCTCTTCAACCCTCGTATATCTACGAAGCTTGAAGTATGACCGAACGACCGGAGCAGCTCGGCCAATTGTTGGGCACCCGCCTCATTCGTGCGCTCTGAGATGCCGATGAGGAAATGATTACCCGCCTGGCATATATCGCCCCCATCGACCGTGCCCGGCTCACGAATAGAATATAAATCGGAATAAAACTGGCCGAGCGCGTCCTTCACGCCTGTCACTTCGCCGATACGGCTCACCGCGCCAGGACGAGCGAGAATGGCGTGCCGGTTGGTCACGAGAGCAGTGTCCTCGACGAAAGTCGAATCAGGATAACGAGGATCAGATTCCAACCGCGTCAGTGTTAACCCACAATCCTCCAGTGCCGCGCAATAGGCGTCATGTTGCTCGACGGCGCGTGCGTAATCTGGCGCGCCCAACTCGGCGCTGGTAAGCCCCTCACCAAAATTCCTGCTGGGCCGACGAACGATTGCTCGATGAAACACTGCTCGCCTATAGCATTTCTGTTTCCCTAACGTTTATTTGCTGAATCAGGATAGCAATTGGCTTTGCTGTGTAGTTCTTCGACAAAGATCTATTTCAGCCGCGCGCCGTTGGGAACGTCTTCGGTGAACGTCGCAATAACCGGTTTTCCTCCGTCACCCACTGAGGCGGCCAGCAGCATGCCCTGCGATTCGTAGCCGCGTAGCTTCCGCGGCTTCAAATTAGACACGACGGCAATCTTTCGCCCGAGCATTTGCTCCGGCTCATAGTACTCTGCGATGCCCGCGAGGATCTGGCGCGGCTTTGCCTCTCCGATATCGACCATCAGTAGCAGAAGCTTGTCGGCTTTCGGAATGCGTTCGGCGGTTATCACTTCGCCGACGCGCAGATCAACCTTCACAAAGTCGGTAATGTCGATCAGCCCCTCGACTACTTCACTTGAACCGTGCCCACTTTCCTGAGCGGAACTGACCGGAGATTCAGAAGTTGAACCTTGCCCGCGACCCCAGACAAGGCTGCCAATGGCATCGGCTTCGGTTGCTCCCTTCATTGGCGGCGAGGGTCTAGTTTCTGACGCTGTGGTACTGCCGATTACGGCATCTGCTTCCGTGGCGTGCGCGCCCGAGCCTGTTCGCCCTGCAGAAGTGTTGGCTTCTGATTCGTTGATTTGTGCCAAAGTCGTTGCTTTGTCGATTCTCGGGAAGAGGGGCTTCACTTCGCCAATCATTGTGCCTTCAGCAAGCTCGCCCCATTTAAGCGTCGCAGGATCAACGGCAGCGGGCGAGTCCGGCGAACCTACCGATTTTCCCAGGCCAAGCTGCGACCAAATCTCAACGGTCGCGCTCGGCATGACGGGATAGAGCAGTACGCACAACCAACGCAGTGTTTCAGCGGCGCGATAGAGAACTGCATTCAACGTTTGCTTCTGGTTTTCATCCTTCGCGAGTTCCCAGGGCTTCGCATCGCTAATCATTTTGTCGATTCGAGCAACGATGGACCATACAACTTCCAGCGCCTTACTGAACGCAAACGCCTCAAACTGCTGCTTAAACTGATCGCGAGCGTGTTCAATAAAACCAGAGATCGTGGTTTCGTCCGTATCCACTCCCGTGCGCTTTGCCAGTAGCAATTTATCTTCGGAGATGACGCCGGAAGGCACGCGGCCATCGGCATAGCGCGAAATCATTGTCAGGGTGCGGCTCGAGAGATTTCCCAACCCGCTCGCCAGATCGCTATTGGTTCGATCAATTAATGCTTCATATCCGAAACGACCATCCTGGCCGAAAACCATTTCACGAAGGCAGAAGTAACGAATCGCATCGATCGGAAAATAGCGATTGAGCACGTCCAGCTCGACCGTGTTACCCAACGTCTTGGACATTTTTCGCCCGGACGGATCGAGCCACATGCCGTGCGCGACAATTGCTCGAGGCTGCTCCACGCCAGCTGCCATCAGGAACGCCGGCCAATAGACCGCGTGAAACCGCAGGATATCTTTTCCTACGAAATGCAGGGCCGGCCAAAACTTCTCGAAGCCGACCGCGCGCTCGCGCTCCTCGTTTCCAAAGCCAATGGCAGTTATGTAATTTGTTAAGGCATCAAACCAAACATACATCGTGTGCTGAGGGTCGTCCGGCACAGGCACTCCCCAACTTACCGAAGTTCTTAACCGACTCACCGACAGATCCTGAAGGCCGCCTCGGACGAAGCTGGTTACTTCGTTGTTTCTTGACTCGGGCTGCACAAAATCCGGCCTCGATTCATAGAGTGACAAAAGGGACTCGGCGTAATCAGAAAGACGAAAAAAATAACTGTCCTCCGAAATGCGATCCAGCGCAATTTCATGGATCAGGCAAGTTGGCGGCTCGCCCGCATTCTCCGGTTTTGCATACTCATCCTCGCTCTTGTAAGCCGCACAAGCGGCGCAAAACCATCCCTCGTAATGTCCTTTATAAATCGCGTCGTTGCCTTTCGGAGTTTTTGCCCTGGCTGCGCGCCGCCAGAATTCACTGACGCCCTGATAGTGGAAGGGTTCGCTGGTGCGCATGAACATGTCGTAGCCGCCGTGTTCGGTATCCAGGCGGAATTCGGCGGTCATCTTTTTGAAGTAACTGACAACATAATCAGCTTGTTCTTTGGGAGTGCGCCCCGCGCGCTCGGCAGCGCGCTCGATGTTTATTCCATGTTCGTCGGTCCCGGTGAGGAAAAACGTTTCAATTCCCTGTTGTCGCTTATGGCGCGCAATCGTGTCGGCCACGATCATCGTGTAGAGATGACCAAGATGGGGCAGGCTGTTGGCGTAGTAGATTGGTGTACTAACGTAGAAGGATTTCATTTGAGTAAATAGTGAATAGTAAATGGTAAATGGCTTAAAACGAGGCGCGATCTGCTGATTCGTCTATTTACTATTTACCGTTTACGATTTACCTCTTGGATGCTTTTGCGAATTCATCGTTCGGATTGAATTTGGGCATCTGGTCCATGTCAGCTATTCGACGACCTATAGCCATCGCTATTTCCGCCTCCTGCAACATGCCGCGAAAATCCCAGGAGTCGCTGTATTCGTCGGAAGGCTGATGATAGTGCGCGGTGTTATAGGCTTTGAATTGCTCTTCGCCCCAGCCCCTGGGCCGGCCCACATAATCGTCACCTTCCTTCAAGCTGATTGAAGGAACTCCCACCTTCGAAAACGGAAAGTGGTCCGACCGATAGAATGATCCCTGCTCGGGCCGCGCGTCCGGCGAGACTCGCATTCCGCGCTCACGTGCCACCGCTTCAACTACAGCCTTTAACGTTGACCGTTCCGCGCCAAGCGGGACGAAATCATGGGTCGTTCCCAGTACGTTCATTGAGTCGAGGTTTACGTTGGCAGCGGTTTTTTCCAGCGGTACCAGCGGATGCTTTGAGTACCACTCAGCCCCAAGCAACCCCTGCTCCTCCGCCGTTGGAAACAAAAAGAGACTGGAGCGGCGCGGACGCTGAGCCGGCGGCAATTTTGCCAACGCCTCGGCAATCGCGAGCACGGAAGCAACCCCTGAAGCATTATCGACAGCGCCGTTGTAGATGGTGTCGCCGGTTTTGTCTGGTGCTCCGACGCCCAGATGGTCCCAATGGGCTGAATAGACTACATACTCGTCGCGCAGCTTCGGATCGCGCCCCGGCAGCACGCCAACAACGTTTGGAGCCTGCACCCGCTTCACTTCGCTCTTGAGATGGATCTTTGCTTTAAGGCTGAGTGCAACCGGTTGGAAATCGCGCGATGCTGCCTTTGTCCGCAACTCGCCAAGGTCATTGCCCGCCAGCTTCATCATTCGCCGCGCAGAGTCGTCGGTCATCCAGGAACGAACGTTTAAAAATGGAGTCTTGTCGCCCGGTGTGCGAGCGATATCGAAGCGCCAGGATCCATTCGACGTGCGCACCACGCTCCATGGATAACCGGCGGACTGGTCCGTGTGCAGCAGTATCACGCCGGCAGCCCCACGGCGTGCCGCCTCTTCATATTTGTAGGTCCAGCGGCCATAGTAGGTGAGCGCTTTTCCTCCGAACAGGTTTGGTTCTTCTGTTGTTGCGGGCGGATCGTTTACCAGCATCACCAGAATCTTGCCGCGATAATCTGAAGGGTCGCCCTTGTAATCATTCCAGCGTTGTTCAGGAGCGTTTATGCCATAGCCAACGAAAACGAGATCGGCATCAACCTCGACGTCCTCAGTTTGAGCGCCCGTGAACGCGACGTATTCATCGGCAAACTTGAAAGTCTCTTTGCCGTTCCGTCCTGAGACGGTCAGTTTGGTGTTCGGATCGACTTTGACTCCTACCAGCGATACCGGTTGAAAAAAGCTTCCCTTTGCGGCCGCGCCTTTCAGTCCAAGCGCTTCCATCTGCGCCGCGATATACTTTGCCGCTATCTCACCACCGCGCGCGCCGGTGCCGCGGCCTTCCAGCAAGTCATCGGAAAGGAATTTGATGTGCGCGCGAATGGCGTCTTCATTTATATGCGCACGAACCGCCTCTTCATTGACCGGAGTACTGGCGCGAAACGGAGGATTAGGGCGTTTTCGTTGCTGGGAAAGTCCGGTTGCGGCAACAGCGATAACGAGAGTCCATCCGATCACGATTCGTAATTTAATTCCTGGTTTACTTCGCATCTTCATGTCCTCACTCTTTTCCGGTAATAAGGGCCATCGCTTCCGCGCGCGTGCGAGGGTCTGTGCGGAAACCACCAAGCACCGCAGAAGTAACCGTTTTGGCGTCGGCCTTTCTTACACCTCTTAGCGTCATGCAGGTGTGGGCGGCTTCGATCACGACCATCACCCCAATGGGTTTGAGGCCCTCGAAAAGTGTATTCGCAATGTCAGTTGTCAAACGTTCCTGGAGTTGCAAGCGACGCGAGAATGTCTCGGCCAGACGAGCCAACTTCGATATGCCGAGAATGCGTCCCTCCTTGGGAATGTAAGCAATGTGGCATTTTCCTACAAAAGGAGCCAGATGATGTTCACAGATTGAAGCGATGCTTATGTCTTTAACAATGACCATCTCATCGTGCTTCTCTCCCGGCAACGGAAAAACGTGCTGAGTCGGGTCTTCGCGCATCCCGGAAGTCAACTCGGCATACATCTCAGCCACTCGTTTAGGTGTTTCCTTCAAACCTGGACGCTCAGGATTTTCGCCAAGGCCCTCAAGAATCATGCGAACACCTTGCGCGATGAGCTCAAGATCAACGGGAGGTAGTCCGTCCTCCAGTGCTTTGTCATTTCGCTTGTCTTCAGAAAACTTAGTGGTCATTCCAAACCCTCTTGCCGTTTCTTGGCGCGGGCAAACTTCAGAAAACGCTGATCAAGTTAGGCCAGTTCTTCAATACCTTCAACCTCGAGTTTTAGTCAAACAGCGGGGGCAAGCCCACCTTCCCAACCTGAGAGACTGTCCAACTCGCTCCGTGATCTCGCTTTTGAAGGCCCTTCAACCAAGGATTAGAATTCAACTGTGATCAGCTCGTGGTCAGGAAGGCGGGCTTGCCCCGCTGTTTGACTAACGCACACCGCAGAACCTTTACTGTGCTCACTCGATCAGTGGTTCTTAGGTTTGTCGAATATGACGAGGCCTGATTATCTATCTCCCGCGCTTCGCAAATGCCGTCCGCGCGGCCTCTTCTACAACTCTCAGGGGCACGTTTGCTTCGCGCGCCGCCTGCCGGCATTGTTCGTATTCCGGCATCTCTTTCACTATGTGACCATTGAGCTGCGCTACTTTAACATCAATCGGTCCATACTGCGTTTCCACGCGAACAATACTGCGCTCCAACGCGCGCCGTTCCACTTCGTAAGCGCGAACGCCTAGTGTCGTAGTCTCCGCAAAAAGCATTTCGATGAGTATTTCTCGCTGCTCATCGCCAGAGAGAACCGAGAGCAAAACGCCCGGGCGGTTTTTCTTCATCTGCACAGATGTGAAATAGCAATCCAGGGCACCAAGATCAAACGCACGTTCCATAACATGACCAAGTATCTGCGGCGATATGTCGTCCATATTAGTCTCAATCATCCAGAGACGCTCGTCTGCGGGTTTGCCCTTGATGATTGATTGGTCTTCACCAACCAAAACACGCAAAACATTGGGAAACTTTTCATATTCTCGGGTGCCGGCGCCGTAGCCTGTATGTTCTAGTTTCAGCCGTGGTATCGGTCCATATTCGTTACAAACCGTCGTAATTATTGCGGCGCCTGTTGGCGTCACCAACTCGCCAACAATGTCTGTCGAATAAAAACGCACGCCCTTAAGTAACTCCGTCACTGCCGGGGGTGGGACAGGAAACCGCCCATGATCCATCAAAACGAAACCACTGCCAACATGAAGTGGCGAGGAGACGAAGCGGTCGATATCGAGTAGTTCAAAACAGATCGCCGCGCCTACCACGTCAATGATTGCATCAAGCGCCCCCACTTCATGAAAATGAACGTGGTCGATCGGCTCACTGTGTACATGAGCTTCAGCCTCAGCCAAACGAGAGAATATCTTCCCCGCAAGGTCCTTCACTCCATCAGACAGACGCGAGTCGTTAATAATCTTCAGAATGTCGGAAAGATGACGGTGAGCGTGTTCATGAGCCGTCTGCACGCGAGCGTAGGTTGCGCTTATGCCGGAACGATGAACCGTTTCAAAGTCGATCGTGTATCCCGAAACACCCAACAGCGAAAGCCGTTCCTTGAAGTCCTCCGGATCAACACCTGCGGCGATCATAGCTCCGAGGATCATGTCGCCACTTGCACCGGCGAAGCAGTCGAAATAGAGAGTCTTCATAGGTTAGTAAATCGTGAATGGTGAATAGTGAATAGTAGATCGTTAAGAGTCATGCCGGGGCCGTAGGCACGAAATGTTTATAGCCAGAGGAGTTTATTGAAGCTCAGAGCCCATTTATGGGCGACAGAAACATTCCGCTCCTAAACGGAGCTAGTAATCTTTTCTCAATCTGATCTATAAACATCGCGCCGCTACGCGGCTCAGAAGTTTGAACGAACGTCGTCAAGACGAAAACAATGGCATAATCTCGCCAGCTTTACCTGTAAGAATTTCGTCACAGATATCTGAAAGCGGAGTGCGTTCCGGATTTACTTCGCAAACATAAGCGCCTTCAGCCCTGGCAATCTCTGGAAGAGCTGCCGCAGGATAAACTATGGCAGAAGTCCCAACCACAAAGCAGAGTTCACATTTGGCTGCTCTCTCAGCGGCAACCTCAAACGCACCTGGCGGCAGCATCTCGCCGAATAACACGACGTCTGGCCGAAGTCGCTCGCCGCATGCGACGCACTGTCGACCTGCATTAGCACGTGAGTCATCTGCCGGAATTTCGTAGCGAGCTTCGCAGCCTACACAACGGGCACGCCAAATGCTGCCGTGCAACTCGATTACCTCTCGCGAACCCGCTTTCTGATGTAGACCGTCGATGTTCTGCGTGACCAAAGTGCACTGCTGGAATCTCTTCTGCCAGCGTGCAATCTCCTGGTGCGCCGGATTCGGCTGAAGAGGTTGCAGAATCTTCCTTCGATAATCAAACCACTCCCAAACTGCCGGTAGGTCTCGCTCAACCATTGTCGCCGAGGAAATCACATCGAACCGGATTCCTTTCCACACGGCGGTATTCCCCCCGCCGCGAAATGTCGGCACACCCGATTCCGCGGAGACGCCCGCGCCAGTCAGAACAAGAACATTTTTGGCGCTCCGAAACCGCTCGCGCAATTTATCGGAAATTAATCGCGTTTGAACCGCCTGCATTGAAACAAGGATGGTAACAGAGCGCGGTGAGAAGGTGTCAAGGAAGCCATCTGGAGGGCCACCGATCGGATCGAAGTAGAAGTTCGGAGTTCGACCTCTAGGTTGTTGATTGTGACAGCAAGCTAAAGCTTGAACTCTGAACTATTCGAATGGATAGTGTCCTAATTCTGTCTTAGGACACTGTCCTCGAATGCACCCCCTCGCCGTTATGTAGTGGCTACGATATACTTTGCCCTTTTGCAGAATGAACTATTGCCGGCAAGTGAGGGCCTAAGGCCGAAGTGACTCTAATTGAGATCCAGGATCGGTTGAAACAAGAGGTACGCGCCGCCGCTCTCGAGGTCTTCGGCGTAGAGTTGGAACAACTCAGCGCAGAGACACCGCCGCGTCCGGAGTTGGGCGATCTGGCGTTTCCGGTGGCATTCGAACTAGCCAAGCTGATCAAGCAGGGCACGGGCGTAAAAATCTCTCCGCGCACTATCGCTGAGCAGTTAAAAGCGAAGCTGGAGAACGCAGCAGAGGTCGCGCGGGTGGATGTGGCGGGCGCTGGTTATCTCAATGTGTTTTTCGAGCGAGCAAAATTGCTCGCATTGTTTGCTGTTGAAAAACCGGCGCAGACTTCTGAAGCTTCGCCCTTACCGGATAGGCCCAAGAAAATGGTCGAACACACCAGCATCAATCCAAATAAGGCTGCGCACATTGGCCACGTACGAAACGCAGTGCTTGGCGATACGTTTGTGAGGATCCTTCAGGCGGCGGGCGAGCGTGTTGAAGTTCAGAATTACATTGATAACACAGGCGTGCAGGTCGCGGACGTTGTTGTTGGTTTCATGCATATTGAGAAGATGAACCTCGACGACATCAAGGCGCTCGACAGTTCCCTGCCCTCCGATCGTCTATTTGATTACTATTGTTGGGACCTGTACACAAAGCTCGGGCTTTTTTATCGCGATGGCAACGCGAAGGGTGAGCCGAATGCTGAACGGCTAAAGCTGCGCACCGATATATTGCATGCGCTGGAAGAAGGAAACAATTCTACGGCCGAGCTCGCCGACTATGTCGCCACGCGAAATGTGCAGTGCATCCTCGACACGATGGAACGCCTCGGCATCCGGTATGACTTGCTGGCGCGAGAGTCCGACATTTTGCACCTGCATTTTTGGGAGCGCGCGTTTGAACTAATGAAAAGTGCTGGCGTCATCAGGTTGGAGACTGAGGGAAAACACGCCGGGTGTTGGGTAATGCCGTTCGAATCGCACACCGGCACGGACGAACACGAGTCAGACAAGATCATTGTGCGCTCAAACGGCACCGTAACTTACACTGGTAAAGATATAGCCTACCAATTATGGAAACTCGGGCAACTAGGTCTTGATTTCAACTACAAACCTTTCCGGAGTTATGCCGATGGGCATGTCGCGTGGGTGACCACGACTGAACCAAATGCGGAAATACTTCCCGAGGTGCCACGACCGAATTTCGGTGGCGGTGCCAGGGTTTATAACGTTATTGATTCGCGACAGTCGTATCCGCAGGAGATCGTCGCCCGCGGCGTGGCGGCCGTGGTTCCCGAAGTTGGCGCGGACGCGAGCGTTCACTTCGGTTACGAGATGGTGGCGCTTTCACCTGCGGCTTGCGAAGAGTTGGGGATCGAGTTAAGCGAAGAGGATCGCCTCCGGCCCTTTATCGAGATGAGCGGACGCAAAGGTCTGGGTGTGAAAGCCGATGATTTAATCGACCGGCTGGAGACGGATGCTTTGCGCGAGGTTTTATCACGCCACCCCGAGCTTTCGCCAGACGAACAGAATGCGACCGCCCATGACATTGCCGTGGGAGCGCTACGATATTTTCTGTTGAAGTTCACTCGTAATTCCGTAATTGCATTCGACTTCAAAGAAGCACTCTCCTTCGAGGGCGAGACCGGGCCTTATTGCCAGTATGCGGCAGTGCGCGCCAATTCGATCTTCCGCAAGCTGGACGCTCGAGCAGGCGCTAACGCTGAAGAGTTGATAAAGAACGCAGCAATTGAAGCAAACGTGGGCTCCAGGGTTTCCGAGGTTTTGGCTGATGATGCTGGAACTGAAGTCTGGTCGCTGGTAATGCTCGCAGAGCGCCTCGATGAAGTGATCGCTCAATGTGGGGTATCTGCCGAGCCGGCGAATCTTGCCAAGTACACATTTACGCTGGCACGCGCCTTCAACCTCTTCTATCATCGCCACCGAATAATCGCTGAAGACGATGAAACCAGGCGAGCAGTATTGATCGTCGTTGCCAACATCACACGGCGCAGGCTGACGGCGGCGCTTGGGACTTTAGGAATCATGGTGCCGGAGAGAATGTAGGACGCGACCGTGCTGCCTGATGCGTGGAATGGCTCTGACTTTCCGCAGCGTAGTTTCTCATTCATTCGAGGCGATGCGTCAAACGACTTCTGAGGATAGCCTCAGGAAAGAATTATCTATCACGACCGGAAAGCCATAGACTTTCCGCACATCAACCGGCCGAGCGCGGTCGAGAATATTGAAAACGTCATACGTAATGGCGGCTGTACTTTTGATAAAAGCTGAGAGTATAAGTGTCATATGCTTATCATAATGAAAGCCGGCGCGACCGACGGTCAAGTCGAGGCCGTCGTGCGCGTCATTGAAGATTTGGGTTACAAGGCCCATCCAATGCCCGGCGCATCACGCACGGCCATCGGCATTACCGGAAACCAGGGCGCGGTCGACGCTTCACACTTCGAAAATCTTCCTGGGGTGGCCGAAGCGGTTCGTGTTAGCAAACCCTACAAACTAGTTACTCTGGATATTCGTGCCGAAAAGACTGTGGTCCGAGTGGGTGATGCGGCAATTGGAGGAGACGAACTGGCAATCATTGCCGGCCCATGTGCCGTGGAGAGTCGCACTCAGGCGTTCGCTGTTGCCGAAGCTGTGCGTCGCAGTGGCGCGCGCTTCTTTCGCGGTGGAGCATTTAAGCCGCGAACTTCTCCTTATGCTTTTCAGGGCCTGGGCGAAGACGGCATGAAGATTCTGGCGGAGATTCGTGAAGCCTGTGGGTTGAAGATAGTCACGGAAGCTTTGGACGAAGCGGGAGTTGATCTCGTCGAACGCTATGGGGACGTCATACAGATTGGCGCGCGCAGCATGCAAAACTTCACCCTCTTGCGCCGAGCTGGCAAATCGCGCTTGCCTGTCCTCTTGAAACGCGGATTGTCGGCCACGCTTGACGAGTGGTTACTCGCAGCCGAATACATCATGGCAGAAGGCAATTATCAGATCGTTCTTTGCGAGCGCGGCATTCGCACCTTTACGCAGCACACAAGAAATACGCTGGATCTCGCCGCCATACCCGCCGTCAGACGCGTTTCGCATTTGCCGGTGGTTGTTGATCCATCGCATGGAACCGGAAAGAACTATATGGTTACGCCGCTCGCACGTGCAGCTGTAGCAGTCGGGGCGGATGGCTTGATTGTTGAGGTACATGATCATCCGGATCACGCCCTGTCTGATGGCGCGCAGGCGTTAACGCTGGAACAGTATGAACAGTTGGTCAGCGAAGTGCGGGCGATTCACGAAGTAATCGCGCTGGCGGCTGTTAGCTGATCCTGGGAGCGCGATCGGTGCGGGGGTGTCCGGCGGGCAGCCCCGCTGGGGTGCCATCTCGCCCGCAACAGCGAGGCGAAGGCTCGCCAAAGTTCCATTACAAGCTTGCGGAAAGGAACAGTCTAGGATCCCAGCGGGGCTGCCAGCTGTGCAACGCCCTTTCCGCACGGAAGAGGCAAAGCCGAAATCAAATTCCTCCCGAGAGGATCTTCTCTAAGTCTCTCGCAAAGACCGATTGAGGTACGACCCGGTCATAGCCTGCTGCAAGGGCCTCCCGCTGCAAATCCGTCTGTACATGAGAGAAAAATCCCAGCAACGGAATAGCTTTCAAGCTTTCATTTGATTTCAACTCATTCGCCAGCCTGATTGGGTTGAGGTTTTTATTGTGCAGATCGACGACGATCAGGTCGGGCAAGTCTTCGCCAGCCGCTGCTACCAAAGCTTGTACCCGCCGAGGAAACTTGATATTAAGGCCTAAAGCGTCCGCGGTTGCACGAATCTTCGAGGCAAAAAACATGTCTTCAACTACAGCTATTACGTTTCGAGTCATCATCGTGGAATCCGTTTAGAGGCGGTACTTGTCCCGCCTGCGCGGATAAGTCCGCGCTCTAAACAATTACTGAAAGTAGTTGGCGGTTTTGTAATCTTTATTCATTTCGCGTAATTATTATCCTCGATGGCGACCGCGATTCCCCCACTGAAAGAATCCGAACGGATCGAGTTCGGCGATATTCAGCCCAGTGAAAACGCTGGGCTCGATGCTGCAAAACTCGTTGTGGCATCATACAACATACGCTACGCCGTCGGCCGATTTCTGATCTCCAGCGGGCTTCTGCGAAAAGCACGCCTTCTCGGATCGCGGCGGCGTGATGCGCAAGTTGCCAAACACATCCAAACGGCTGCGCGCGCATTTTCGGAAGGCCAACTTTTACCCGCCGTTGATGTGCTGGCTTTGCAGGAGGCCGACAAACGAACAAAGCGCGCAGGCGGACATCACGTTGCGCGCGAATTAGCCGAGACGTTGAAGATGAGCTGGATCCACATGCCAGCCGGCATTCCTCGCGGCGAAAAACCAAAGACACGGCAATGGTGGCTCGACTTTGAAGAGCAAATTGGACTTTACGATGCGGGCGACACGGGCGTCGGCCTGCTCAGCCGGTTCCCTCTCAGCGAAGTAACGCGAATTGATCTCCCCTGGAAAGAATGTGCCTGGCGACCGCGGCTGGCTATGGCTGCTACAGTCTCAGTGGGCTCGCGCAAATTGCGCATTATCAATGCTCACGTCGATCCGCACGCTGCAGTTAGTGGTCACGTGGAGCAATTGGAAGTCTTAATTCGACACGCCGAAGATTCTGCCGAACCGACGCTTATTATTGGCGACTTCAATACTTTGTCGAACAAGAAAGTTTTGCAAACGCGAAGCCTTCTGGAGTCGCAGGGTTACACGACGCCGTTCCCGAGTGGCACCCCGACGTGGCGTGGCGCGGGAATTCGTCTGCACGCTGATTGGATATTTTCTCGAAACGTGAAGATCACGAAGTGGGGAGTCGCCAAACCATTGAACGTTTCGGACCATTGGCCCATCTGGGCGGAAGTGTCATTGCCAATTGCCGATTGCCAATTGCCAAATTCCTCTTCTAATTACCAGCCTGGATGTGGCCACAATTGAACCAGTATGTTCGATGGTCTTAACCAGCACGTTTTCTGTTAATGGAAATCGGCAATGAATATGATCACCAGCCGCGACAATTCCCTGCTTCGCCTCGCCCGTTCAGTGCGTGACGGGAAGATGCAAGAGCTTATTTTCGTCGAAGGCCTGCGTCTGTGCGAAGAAGCTCTGCGGTCCGGGGTGTCCATCGAAGCAGTGATCGCTTCCAGTGAGCTTGCACAGAAAGAAAGAGCTGCGTCTTTAATATCCAAGCTTGGTGAGGTTTCGAATCGAGTCGCAACTGTTAGTGAAAAGTTACTTGAATCTATCTCCTTTACAAAGACACCCCAGGGAATAATTCTGCTCGCTTCACGACCTGAATCGAGCCAGGAACATCTGGCAACAAGCCAAAAAGGAAACCTGCTGATTGTGATCATGCACCGGATCAACAATCCGGTAAACGTCGGCGCCATCTTGCGCACGGCCGAAGCCGCGGGTGCCACAGGTGCGATTGCCACTCCAAATACAACCGATCCTTTTTCGCCAAAGTCCCTGCGCGGCGCGATGGGGTCGGCGTTTCGCCTGCCTATTTGGTTTGGGCCGACTTATGTCGAGGCACTTGCGTGGTGCGCTGAACGCGATATGCAAACGATCTGTGCTGATGTCCACGGGACAACCAGCTATGGCGAAATTGATTGGAGGCGCCCGTCCGCTTTAATACTGGGGCCGGAATCGAGCGGGCTTTCGCGTGAGGAAATAACAATGGCAAATGAAGCGGTGCGAATTCCCATGCGCGAACACGCGGAAAGCCTCAACGTTGCAGTGGCAACAGGCGTCGTGCTTTACGAGGCTGCCAGGCAAAGGGGTCAGTTCGCGATTAGGTGAAAATGCAGATACGTTACGCCCTGGTAACCGGGCCCATTCGTCACCACGCGGTAATCGGTAAGGTTTTTCTCCTTGATGATCTCTCGCACCACATTGAACATATCGATCAGATACTCCCGGTCTGAGTCTGACAATTCCCCGATGTTCTTGATGTCTTTCTTAGGAATCACCAAGTAATGAATGCGCGCTTGAGGGCTGGGATGTTCGACCACTATTGTCTTGTCTGTCTCCTTGACGACCGAGGGTACCAGTGCGGTAAATCTTTGAATACCGACAGAGGTTAGAAGACCCAATAGCTCACGTTGCTGGAAGCAGGTTCCTTCACACTTATTCAATGCCAGGAATGACCGTGGGCGCGTATCGGAAAACAGGTATCCCCCAAGAATCACACCTATCGAGAGAGCGCTCAGCATCAAGAGGATTATTCGGATCTTCTTCATTATGTCTCCTTCAATCTGGCCTGCTTACGCCTTCAAGGTGCCCTCATATACTGGACTCCTGTCCAGTTCGAATCCAATTGCCACTTCCCCCCGTCTGGTTCTGTCTCACGCTACTGCAAGTCTGCCTGAAAGTGCCGTAGGCACGAAATGTCTATAGAAATGGGTCATCGTGATTTTAACTGTTCGGAGCTGAGCGAAATGACGAGCATTTTGCTCCGCTCCGAAAGGAAACAGTCTGTAATGCTCCCCGATAAACGCTTCGCCGCTACGCGGCGTTTCCAACAGACTCCAATGCCCAGTTTACGGCTATTGCCGAAACTGCGGTTTAAAGTAGAATACTGTGGTTTCGGAGCATTTAGTTTTATCTCGCGCAGTCATGAATGGACTGCGTTTTTTGCACGGATAACAAGTGCGGGAATAGCTACCAGGAGTTAAGAGCACAAAAGGCAGACCCGTTGGCCGAACCGCCCTCGAACAGCCGTCGTATAAAGTCTCATGACTGAAGAGCAAAAGCCCGCAACGAAAAAGAAACGCGAAGAGGCTCTGCCCGAGCGTCTACTTCGGCGCGTGCTGGAGAGCATGGGCGACGTGGTCGACCGGAAGTTTGGTCGCACGATCGAACCAAAGGGCGGACTGACAACGTCGCAGCTTATCGAGAGGATGAAAAGGCTGATCGATGAGCGCGTGCGCGACGAAGGACGCAAGGGTCGTATTGCTCCACATCATTTGAAACTTAAGGTGGAATGGGGCACGCATTCAGAAGCTCCGCCTGAGATCATCAAAGACCTTGAGCACGAGATTCTGGCGGCTGCAATAGATCACATAAATGATCATCGTTATAAGACGCTGGCTCCAGCGAAAGTGGAAACAGAAGTTGATATTTTTACAACGGGCATTTCTGTCGATCCCACCTTTGGCGAATTTGAAGAGGAGCTAAGAGAAGCTGACGAGGCAAAGCGAGCGGAGAAGTTGGAAGTACCGCACCGCAGCGCGTTTGAGAAAGTCCCTGATGTTAAACTGATCGCCAGAATTACAATGCGCAACGAAGTCCATGAGGTTCCTTTGGCTCTAAAACCGGGCGGCAAACGCCTTAGTGTTGGCCGAGTGTCTGATAATGAGCTGTCGCTAAACGATGTAAGTGTTTCAAAGATTCACGCCGCGTTAACGATGAATCAACAAGGAACTCTTCTGGTTGCCGACACGGGATCGACAAATGGCACTTATATAAATGGTCGTCGCATTTCATACGGCGAAGCGCGCCAGATTGAAGATGGTGACGTAGTGGGATTTGGCGACGTGGAGGTGCGTTTTCGAAAGAGTGAGTAGTAAGTGACTTTGAAAGCGCCGAAGGCGCGAAATCTAAAAGCATGGGGCAACGCCCCAGGAACGCCAAATCACTTGAATCATGGAGCGCTGAGGGCGCGCCATAGTTTTATTGTGCCGCCCCTTCAGGGCTTTGCTCCTTTGGTTAGAATCTGAACCCATGCCTGGCGCCCTGGGCTATTACATTACGCGCCGTTGGCGTTTCTTGGCGCTATCCACTAAGGGCATCTTTAGGGAATACAACGACAGTCGTATCGCTCCAATGTTGTTCTTACTACTCCTTCAATCACCGACGCCCGCGCAAGCAGCCGCACATGTTCCGGAGCGAATGCCCGCCCTGCTTACATTGATTTATCTTGGTGGGCTACTTCTGATTATACTGCTCTTACTAATCTCCCTATTTAGAAATCGTCGCAAAGGTGTAGTGGTTGCTGCCTCAGTCCCGGAAGATCTTCCGATCGAAGTCAAGCGGAGGCTTGGATCAACCTCGACAAACCGTGGTCTGCGCGCGTTGCGGTGGATCTTCGTTTTGCTCTCCGTCGGGGTTTTCGCGTTTCACATCTATTGGACCCACTACGCCCCGGAGACTAATGAAAAGTTTCAGGAGTTGAGCTACAAGGATCTTCGCAATCGCCGTCTGTCAGAATCTACTTTGCGCGGTTGGTTGTTGGATCGCAGTGGAAAACTCGAGAACGCACTAGCACTTTACCGTCGTGATTCCAGCGGCAACATCACGCGCGAGTATCCGATGGATAAAGCAATGGCCCACATCTTCGGCTCCGACCGAGGCGATCCTGGACTCGAGCGCGCGCTCTTTGGCGTTCAAAGCGGAGCGTTGCCTGAGGCGTTGGAAGTCGTGGAAGGTAAAAGTATCGAGTTTAAGGGCAACGCGGATGTGCGCCTGACGATTGATCGCGATTTACAGCAAGCTGCTGTCGCGCAATTGCAGGGGAAGCATGGCGCGGTCGTTATTCTGAACCCCCAGACGGGTGAAGTCCTTGCGCTCTATAGCGAGCCTTCTTACAGCCTTAAGGAAGTTGAAGATGAAGTTACGTGGGTTAAACTCGAGGCCAACCAGCGTGATCGTCCGTTAGTGAGTCGTGCCCTGGGCGCTTACTACATTCCGGGCTCGACCTTCAAGACAGTGACAATGACTGCCGCATTTCTCGCCGGCGTGCAGGACACAGAGTTCACCTGCAGCGGCGGCGGTTATTACGCAGCGCCCGGTGCAAAGGCAATATTTGACGACGGAGGTGCCGGCGAAGTGCACGGCCGGATTGGAATCGACACGGCATACGAAGTTTCGTGTAACCAATATTTTGCGCAGATGGGAGTAAAGCTCGGCGCCGAGCGTTTGAAGCTAGCAGCACAACTGCTCGGCATTGGAACTTACGACACTCCCGCCGAGGCGTTGCGGGGCCGAAAAGAACCGGAGATTTGGAACGCCAGCACCGATGCGATCAAGCGTGCCCTTGCGCCAAGAGAAGCCACAATAGTTACTGGTAAGCAGGTTACTAAGTACGATCTTGCGTTGATGGGTTATGGCCAGGGTTACGCAGGTCAGATGACTCCTTTCCAAATGGCGCTCGCGGCCTCAGCGATTGCCAACATGGACGGCAAGTTGATGAAACCAAAAATTGAATTTAACCGGGCGCCGGAAGTTTTCAAGCAGGTTGTAACTCCGCAAGTGGCGGCGACGCTGCGTTCTATCATGGGTCGCGTGACAGGAGGCGCCAGGGGCACGGCGCGAGGAGTGTTCGCGCCAGTTCAGGCGGCCGGCATCAACACTGGCGGCAAGACGGGAACGGCGCAGAAAATCGAGCCGGTTTATGATCCCAAAACCGGCCAGCCGAAAACCAGGCACAGGGTCGAGAAAGACAATAAGGGCAACATCATTCGTGAGTATGAAGAGACCATCATGGACGAAGAACATCCGCGAATTGATGCTTGGTTTCTGTGCATTGCGCCACTGGAACACCCGCAACTTGCGATGGCCGTGATTGTGGAAGGCGGAGGTTACGGGTCGAAGTCGGCAGCGCCAATCGCCGCAGCATTGGTGATGAAAGCGAAGGACCTTGGATATTTCAAGGCGGCCAACAGTCAACCTGGTAAGCAACCGGGCAATCAGCCGGGAGCTAGAAGAGGCCAACAAGGAAATCGACAGCCGCGCACTATAGCAACTCCGAATACGCAATAGAAGCATGAGCGAGCGCCGAGTTTGATTTGAGAATGCCATCAACCATGAAAGCCATTAGCTATGCGAAGTGCAATCTTCGGCTATGCCGCCTGATGTGCGGAAGGTCTCTGACCTTCCGGTGGAGGCTTCCGAGGATTGGGCTGCGCCCAATTTCGTGCATAGCCCGTGTAGTGTAGAGCGGCCGCCGCCGGTAGGGCACAGAGTGGGATAAGCGAGCAGCCCGCGTGGGGTGCTTGTCCACCACCGCACATCGACGGAAGATAGGCGAAAGGGGGAATGGCGCGACTGACAACTGACTACGGACCATTGCCTACGACTTAAATGAAAAATCGCGCATCATCGCATCTGTTCATTATCCTGCTGCTACTCATTCTGGAGGTTGCGGGCTACTGGGGCATACATCGCGCGGCTTTACTTCGTGGATATGAAACCTCCACCGTCGGGGCCGTTCGCGATCTCTTCATGTTCTTACCACTATTTATTTTGGTGATTTGGCTGTCTCGGTTCATGCGATACAGCGGGAACTGGATCCTTTTTACGGCGGCGGTTCTCCTCTTCTCTGTTGGAATGCTGATTCAGTATCGACTCTATAGCGACCCCGAGTACAACGCTCGAAATAAGGCAGAGGCGCGACAGGCGAAGATGGAAGCCCTGCGTACGCGCTACATCATCGAGAATTACGATCCGGTTAAAAAGCAGATGATGGGCCTACCCCCGACGCCGGCCCAGGCCATTGACGTGGACCAACTTCCCAGGCGCCCTTCAAACTACACTCCCGGCAACGCCTTGACCTCGAGCTACACCTGGATTCCCATTTTCTCTTTCATAGCTTTTGGACTTGCCTATTCATTTTGCGTGCGGGATGGGTTCTTACTTTGGATCCAGAGAAACAGTTTCATAATTGTATTACTCACCTTGGTTCCATTGGCAGTCGCCGTGGTCACTTCGAGCGCTGGTAAAGCGCTCGGCAATACGACGCCCTGGGAACCTTCGAAGATTCCCTTCCTGTTAGGTTTCGCAGGCATCCTGACTGCTCGTTACAAAGATCTCGCCGAGACTTATTGGGGCATTCCCCGCGCGCGCGACATTGTGCCTTTGCTGGTGATGGCCATGTTGCCGTTCGTGCCATTCTTCGCTCTGAAGGATTTTGGCCAGATGCTGATATTCAGCGGTGCGTACACCACGCTTTATCTCGTCGCCGTAAGGCGTTGGCCGCAACTGCTTTTATTTGTAGGCTCAGTCCTGCTGGTAATAAGTATTCTTGTTGTAGGCGCGCTGCCGCGAGATGTGCAGGAGAAAGTGCCGCTGCTTCCGACTGTCGCGCGGCCGATTCAGGCCATGCTGCCGGCTCGCATTCAGCAGCGTTTTCACTTGTGGCTTGACGGCTTCGATCCGCCGTCGCCTGAAGTTTCCTGGTGGAAGAAAGATTTTTCCGATGCCGTCAACAAAGACCCACAACTGAAAGAACTAGCCGAGCAAAGTCCGGCGATGCAGAAGATCGTCAATGTGGATATCTGGTTTGACAAGCTGGCCTTTCAACCCGCGCAAGCAATTTTCGGAATTGCCTCGGGCAAGAATACGGGAAGAGGTCTCGGGCTTGGGTTTCCTGAAGTTATACCGATCGCCGATTCCGATTACGTCTACGCCGCAATAGCGGAGGAGATGGGCCTCGCGGCCGGAGCGATAGTGATTCTTGCCATCATCATTTTCGTCATTGCTGGTGTTCGTACTTCGCTCGATGCGCGTGATATGTTTACGAAGCTTTGTGCCGCCGGCTTGACGGCCTTCGTCGGCTTTCAGGCGCTTGTGAATATGGGAGGGATATTGCGGGCGTTACCGATGACCGGAATCACTTTGCCATTCGTGAGCCATGGGGGGTTTAGTCTGGTTACGAGCTTTGCCATGTTAGGTATGCTGATGGCGTTTTCCCATCGCAATGCACGCGACCGAGTGCTCGCCGATAGGCCTCGGGTTGAGCCTCGCTCGTCACTGAATTTGGAGGCGGTCGAATGAGCCAGCCGAATAACCATCCTATGAACAACGCGAAGCAAACTTTGTCGATCAAGTCCGCAGCCGTAACGGATCGCGGTCTGAACGAAAAGCGGCCTCTCAACGAAGACTCATTTCTCGCTGACAGTGAACGCGGAATTTTCGCAGTTGCTGATGGCGTGGGTGGAGCGGAGGCCGGAGAAGTCGCTTCCCAAACGACTATCGAAGTGCTCGATGAAGCCTTTCGTCATCAGACTGAGGGTGCCGACGTTGAAGATTTGATGGAGCTCGCGATTCAGCGTGCAAATGCCTCAATCCATCAGATGGCGCAGGATCACGCGAAATTTTCAATGATGGCGACCACCATAGTTGGCCTCCATCTCAAGGGAAACGTTGCCACCATTGGCCATGTTGGCGACTCGCGTTTGTATCGCTTGACTCCGGCGGGGCAACTTTTGCGTGAGACTGAAGATCATTCCGTGGTCCAGGAAGAGGTGCGTGCCGGGCGCATGACGCCCGACCAGGCCGCCAACCATCCGAGCAAAAATGTTATTAGCCGTGCAATCGGAGCCGAGAACGGTGTCGAAGTTGACATGAAGGTCATTGAAGTTGAGGACGGGACTGAATTCCTGCTTTGTAGCGATGGCATCACTCGTCACATTCCCGATCACGAATTGAGGCAGTTGTTGATTGCTAACGATGATCTTGCCGCAGTTTGCGCCGAGCTGAAGCAGCGCTGTTACGAGCGCGGCGCAGAAGACAACCTGACGGCTGTTTTGGTACGTGTGGGCATTCCGATCTCTGCGGCGGAAAGGCTGGAAGATTTAGAGAAGACAATTTCACCGGAAACTACGCCGGTGCCGGCGCTAGCGAAAACCCAAAGCGTTCAGAACGATCAGCAAACTACTGCCGCTCCAAGCGTCGATCCTGCGTCAGCATTTGTACCAGCCTCTCGCAAAGCTTTTCCAGAGGTCGACTCTCGATCGCTAGCCACGCAAGAAGCTTTAAATGCCAACGCGATCGAAAGTCACTCGCAGGTAGCGGAACGTGTTCCCAGGAAAGGTGGTGTTGAGCGAACCATGACGCGTTTCTTTATACTTATTCTTTTCGTCGCGGTCGCGGCGGCGGCGTTTTACGGCGGCCGGAAATATAAAGGGCCAATACCGTATCTCGACAAGCACGAATCGTCTACCGCGCAAGTTTCTCCCACAGCGGTTGCTCCCGGGGTAGAAGACCCGCTATCAAAATTTGATAAGGCCCGGCGTGAAGTGGATAACGATCCCAACCTGTGGCTGTCATCGCAGTTGAAGAACGAATTGTCGGCACAGGGTGTTCAGAATCCTTTGGACTCGTCGAATCCGGAGTTTCTCTATTTGTATGGCCGCGCGTCTTTGCTTTCCGGTAATAATGAAGAAGCCGGGAGGGCGTTCGAGGCATCAATTGCCAAAGCTGATCTCAATCCCTCGCCCTCAAACGCTACGCTCCGAAAAGAAGCGACCCTCGGCCTGGCTGCGGTCGCCTTGAAGTCTGACAAGGACAGGCCCACGGCCCAAACACGTTTCGACGAAATGATGCGAAAGACGTCGCCGCCTTCGTCTTCTGGTTCGCCCCTGAGTTCTCCCCTCAGTTCCCCGTAAGTCTGTTTCCCCCCAACCGTTGCCAAGCGTGTCCTGGGAATATTACAAGCATCCAATACCGAACCGGGTGACGTTAAGCACGAACTGATGCCAGAACTCAAGCTACAACAAAGCAGGCTCGATGGGCGTTACGACATTCTCGAATGTCTGGGTCGCGGAAGCTACGCGGAGATTTACGTTGCCCACGACAATGCTGCGCAAGATGGCGCTCCTGAAACGGTCGTCATCAAGGCGCTGAATATGTTTTTGCAGGACGCACCTGATGAAGAACTGGAACGCACGCTTATCGCTAACTTCCAAAACGAGGCAGTTGCGCTCGACCGCGTGCGGCATCCACATATCATCAGCCGTCTTGGTCACGGCACCGCAATTGACCTCGCGGGAACCACCTTTCATTACATTGTGCTCGAGTATCTCTCCGGCGGCGATATGTCCGCGCTTTCACGCCATCATCCTCTCCAGATTGAAAAGGCGCTTTTCTACCTCGAGCAGGTATGTTCCGGCTTGGCCCACGCGCATCAGTGCGGAGTGATTCATCGCGACATCAAACCCCATAATCTTCTGCTGACTGCCGACAAACAAATTGTTAAGATTGCTGACTTCGGTGTAGCGCGGTTGGAAGCTAACGAGGGCGCCATCACCCGGGTGGGTACGAACATCTACTCAGCGCCCGAACATAATCCGCTAGTGCATACGGGGGCCTTGGATCTGGAGCTGATCGCCACGGTTGGCCGATCTCGCCACGCCCATCTGACACCTTCGGCGGACATCTACTCCCTGGCAAAGACGACCTATGCTCTATTGGCAGGAGAAGCGCCGCGCAGATTTGCGCAACATGCGATACGCGAAATGCCCGCCGCCGTATCCAACCACTATTGGTCAGCGCCGGTGCTGCGCGTTTTGGAAAAAGCCACGCAAACTCGATTGGAGGATCGGTACCAGACAGTTCAGGAGTTCTGGGACGACCTGGCAGATGCTGCACTGCCGCAGACGAAGCCGCTTCAAGGAGTTGACGTCGATGCGTTAAGCGACGGAAGCCGCCATGACGAGTCTGCGGCACGTCACAGGCCAAGTTCCGACTTGAGCGCTGAGCCGGATGAATTCACCAAGGCGCCGCCCCAGCCGCGTTTCCAGCCGGTGCAGGCGCTGGCTCCCCAGGCGAGCGAAGGTAGCGGAGGCAGGAAATTCGCTCTTGCAGACGCATCAGGTTTTGCAGATGTCGTGCCCGCCGACGCACCCGGCCCTCCTCCCGGACGCACACCTCATTATGGAGAGGTGCCACCGGAACGACGGCCAAAGATTGTAGTGCCTGTAAGCGCTCTCGAGACAGCGTCAAAACAAGAAGCAATACACCGAGGCCAATCAGCGAAAGAGAGGATCGCTGCTCTTCCAAATGAACCAAATGAAGGAAGACCCGTCATTCAACAGACGGCGAAGCGGTTGAGCTATCAGCGACGTCCCGCTGCTCCGCGCCGCGCCCGGCCCTTCCTGGTTGCAGCGATCCTAATCCTTGCCTTCTCTGGAATGTTGCTCGCCACGCACAAGTACGTCACCTCACACTGGAATCCCCTGGTCGACCTGCCAATGCTTGGAGACGTTTTTGTAATTGGCCGGGAAGGTGTTACAACCACAGATGTAAATCTGCGGTCTGATGCGAGTACTGAAAACCCGCCCGTTGGTGTGGCGGAAAACGGTTCGCGGGTGAGGATCCTGGCCTCGGACAATAACTGGTACGAGATTCAGGTGTTGCAGCACGGACGTGCCAAGACTGATCCTTTTACGTCTGACCGTGGCTGGGTAAACAAGAAATTTGTTAAGTTTGATTAAGGTAGCGCAGACTTTCAGGATGGCACTACAGCTTCAGAATTCAAGTTGAATCTTGGCGAAACAGATTGAACCGCCAGGGTCGCCAGGAATTCCGCAAAGGAACGGGAAGGAACTATTGTTTGCGCTCTTCGCGCTTAACTTTGCGTCCCTGGCAGTTTATGCTTTCTTTACTATTCACGATTTACTATTTACGATTCACTACCCATGGGTCTGCTTGAATCAATAAGAAGATGGATTGACGGTGAGAGTGGAGAAGACCTGCTCGAATCCGCGGACGAGCATTCCAAACCGCGGCGCATTTGGGAAGAATTCCTTGTGAAGATTGCCCGCGAGGTTGAGGCCGTAATGCAGCGTGAGATGTTTACGCCTCCCGGTGGTCCGACTTACATCCCGCGGGAATACGTGGTCTACCTCAGCCCCGACGACGACAAGGATTGGCAAGGCGACAAGCGCCGCGGGCTGGAGCAGGGTCTTTTCCATGTTCTATCCGAGCGCGCCAGGGAGCTCAGCGGCTCAACTCAACTCGCGGCTAAATCGTTTGCGGTTGAACTACGTGTGGACGGCACGCTCGAGAAAGGTCAGTTTCGCGTGCAGGGCGTGTGGGATGAAACCGAAAGCGGCCACACCCAGGTAAACCCGCGTGTGAGCCCCGCCACGGCCGGCGCCTCTTCTTCCCGACCCGCGCACGGTGTAAATCTTAGCGACACGATTCGTGAGCGGGCGGACGGCAGCACAGGCGAAAGTGAGCCCGGTGAACAAAGCGAGCAAAACGAGCGGACAGTCGTGCGTCCGCGAATTCAGGAGCTTTATTTGATCGAGCTTTGGAAAGATGGCGTGCGTGAAGCAGTCGTGCCGATTACGAAACCCGAGATCACAATCGGACGAGGTTCGCGATCAATTACAGTTGACCTGCAGTTAAAAGGGGACCTGGAAGTGAGTCGTGTGCATGCCGTACTTACGAGGGAAAACGATGGTCGCTATTGGCTCGTTCCGAAGGGTCGCAATGCCACGCTGGTGGGCGGCCACGAACTTGCTCGCGAAGAGCGCACTGAAGTCTTCCCCGACCAAAAGATCGCCATCTGCAATTTTGTTCTCCGCATCCAGCCGAAGTAGCCCGACCCTTCATCGTGCGCGGTGCGCCAGTAGACCAGTAGACCAGTAGTCGAGATCGAGGCAGTAGCCCGACGGTCTGGGAGGGCGCCTTCATCTGGTCGCTATTATTCAGCCCGCTATCCGCAACTAGTCCTCCGCATCCAGCCGAAGTAGCTAAGCAAAATTATTTGTAATACCTCGTTTACGCGGCCAGCTGGCTGGCCCATACGCCGACCATCTTACGGCTGGTAAGCTGAGATCAGGAGTCTGCCTCGTTTACGAGGCTAGCCCGCAGAGAGTGCTGCGAACTCTGACACGAATCCCTTTTGAGCGAGCGCGTGCTTAGACGAGAGCGGTCAAGCTCTACATGGTTCCGGCGGCGGCGGACTGTGCGGGTGGTTCGAGTTCGGAGAGGAGTTGTTTGAGGAGCGGAGCGTCCTTTTCTGCGTCGAGGTAGTTCTTGCCGAGCATCTTCAGAAACCGGCGTTCTTTGGTTTCACCATTCAATTCCTTCAGCAGCGCACGACAAAAGGCGGTCACTACGATGGGGTCGAACTGCGTGCCGGTGTTGCGTCGAAAGTCTCTAATTACATCATCAAAATTGCGCCGCGTTTTGTAAGGGCGATCAGTCGTCATCGCATCAAACGAGTCTGCGAGGCAGACAATCTTCGCGCCTATCGGAATCTGAGTGTCCGTAAGCCCATCCGGATAACCGTGACCGTCCATGCGTTCGTGGTGATACTTCGCCATCAAAGGAATGTCGGCATACGGATGGTGAATGGGCGAAAGGATCTCAAAGCCCGCCGCGGGATGGCGGTTGAGTTCGCTCGACTGCTTCGCGTCAATCCTGTACGGAGCATTAATAATATCCCGCTCTACTACTAATTTGCCGACGTCGTGAAGGTAGCCGGCAATGGCCATCCCCTCCACTTCTTCCTCGCCCCACCCCATCTCGCGCGCAATGATCTCGCTGTATTTGCCGACACGTTCGGAATGGCCTTGCGTGTACTTGTCCTTGATGTCAATCGCCGCGGCAAAAGCCCGCACCGTGTCGCGGTAGATGGCGCGCAGGTCGTAATAGAGCCTGCGATTTTCCTCCGCCTGCTGTTTAACTTCCCCGAGCAAACGGTGGGTATGGATGCCGACGCCGATGTGCCTCACCATGGAGCGAATCACGTCGACGTCTTCTACCGTAAAAGGCTCCCCACTGGCTTTGCCACCTAATAGAACAAGCCCGGTAAGGTTCCCACGAACAATCATCGGCACAAGGAGCTGAATTTCCTGAGCGCGCAGCTCTGCCCCATGGCGAGCGAGGAAACTGGCGAACAATGGATCCGCCAAATCAATTTGCAAAGTCCTGTCAGCGGAATTAAGAAACGCCTGCCGCTCAGATTCCTCGACAAGAAAACGCGCCCGGTAATCCTCGCTCAAGCCCCAAAGGGCCAGGGGGTTTGTCGCCTCCTGATGCCTGGGACACTCAACTACCGCACCACGCCTGATTGCGAGCGTGCCCAATAGCAAGTGCAGCGACGTTCGGACCATCTCAATGAAGTCGCCTGTATCGGCTACTTCTTGTCCCAGATCGGCAAGTGCACCGAAGGAGTGAATAAGTTTTTGCGTTTTTGGTTCCATAACTCCCGAATACTACTGTTGTCTGGTGATACCCACTGCGATTAGTGACCCGTTACCTGAGTTTGAGAGGGGAGTTTGGACAGACTGGAGAGGGCCTCCTGTTCATTTTTGGCAAGCACGACGTGCCGTGTTAGCCCGAGCATCTCGAATAATTGCACCGTCTCATTGTTTACGTCGGAAAAAACAACCAGCGCGCCGCTCTTTTCCGCGATGCCGATAATGCCGAGGAGGATTGAAATGCCGATACTATTAACCAGCTCGGTGTCGCTGAAATCAATGACCAGCGCGCGGCAACCCGAATCAAGTTGCATCTTACATTCGCGCTCGATTCTTTCGCCGGTGAGTTTGTTTAGATAATCGCTGGCATAAACGATGGCCGTTGTGCCCACCGTGTGCGAGCGCACGTTAGACCCGATGGATTCTCTCACTCGATAGCTTCCCTTCTGCTACGCTACGAACCCTTGCGCAGGTACTTGGTCATACGCAAACTAGTACCTTCGTCAACGCGCTCAAACTCAACCTCGTCCATAAGCGTCTTGATGAGCTTGATTCCCCAGCCGCGGCGTTGATCTCCACCGCCATCCGTGTCACCCGAAGCAATCTCCTCCCCAATATTCACGGAGAGGCCCTCAATATTCGAGGGCAAAATCCCTCGACTCGCAATAGTAATCACCAATTTATCATTTTCGACTCGAAAACGCTGATAAATTTTTCGATCCGGACTGAGACTGTGTTCGGAGGCATTGATACAAGCCTCAACAATTGCGGTCTTAATCTGATTGATCGCTTCGGGACGAAAGTTAAGCCGCCGGGCAAGTTGCTCCACGGTAGTGGCCGCAAGCACTTCGTAATCGGCGCCCATGGGGAGGATTAGGACCACCTCGTCACCTTCACCCAACTGGAGTGTCGGAGCCGTACCCTCGCTTAATCGTGCGGCCAAAAGTTCAAATTGCTGTTGACTGGATCCGTAAGTGCCACGCTCGCGAAGCAGCTCGTTCGCCTCCGCCGTAAAGCCTTCATTCGCGATCAGCCAAATCTGAACGCGTATGAAACCTGACTTTCTGGCCAGGCTCTCCAGGCGATCGAGCCAAGTGCGCGCGAGCCGCTGGTCAGCTTCCAGCTTGCTATCGACCTTCGCCACCAGCCAGACAATTTCATTTGCCTCGGTGTACGTCGCACCCTCAAACGCATGGGCCACAACGCAACTCTCTTCGCCAAACTGCCGCAGCTCGGGAGCAAAGGAAACGCCGCTGGCGGTGTGAAAGACCTGGGGTAGTCGCACTAGATCGGTCTCAGCTTCCAGCCCCGCTGCAATTTCTTCGGGCGTAGTGCCCTTGTAGACGTTGGCAAACTGTTCGTAGTGAAACAGGCTCTTCGGCACGCGTTGAGAATTAAATTTCCCCAGCAGCTCGCGCAAGCGCAGACTGCCAGCACGCCTGTAATGGAGACTGACAGTTTGCGGCGCCCGTCTTAGACTGACCGACATTAAGTCCGCAACAACCAGGGCACGTGGCTCGCGCAAAGCATCCAAACGAAAGCGGCTTCTTACAAAATCTTTCCATGCTGTGGGACCGCCCTCTCCATCGACTGTTTCGCCGTCCCAGTTAACCAACTCCTGGACGTGCAACGTTCGTAAGATCCGTTCAACTTCACCCCTGCTCAGATTCAATCGTTTCCGCCAGGCTTCGAAAGATGCGGTGATACCACCCGCCGGTACTGATTCGCAAAGCAGACGAATCAGCGACGCCCTGGTCTCGGGTTCGGGCGCAACGCGCTCAAGCAGCGAGGTAAAATAACGATTGAGGCGGCCGCCCAACAACTCGTCTACATAAAGTCGCTCGCAAGATAAGTAGGAGTTCAGCGATATATGTTTTTCTCGCGCAGCTTGAAGCATCGCCGTAATAAAAAATGGGCTACCCTCAAGTTGCTGCACTAACAGGTCTCGGGTCTCTTCATTTATCTCAACCTGTTCTTTGCGCGCACTCGCGCTAACGAGCTTGCGGGCATCTTCTTCTCCCAGTGGTTCTAAACGAATTACATCAAGCGAGTCGCGATAGCCAGCGGCACGCTGTATCGCATCGATCACTTCGCGGCGCAAACCAGCCAGGGCGAAAGGCAAATCTGAAAGCGTAAGCGCCCTGACAAGCTCGGTTGCGAGGGGCACAGGCGAGTCGGCGTAATTAGCCAATTGCACGGCGTCAAACATCAAAAAGGTCCGAGCGGTCTTCGATCGGACCCGCCTGGGTGCGGTCAAACAGAAGCGAACGAATTCCCTGTCATTGTTACCGAAGCGTTGACGGTTGTAGCCCTCGATTAGTTCTTCAATCCATTGAAGGTCAGCAGCCGGGGCAAGTTGGACCAGGTCATTTAATGTTAGCGAAGCGTGGCAGAGTGAAGGCTCATCGCGCCGGTAAGCGATGTATTGGAGGAGGAACGTATTGAGGAATTCTATTGCCGCGCTAACCGCCGTAGCTTCGGTTTGTGGCAGTGAAAAGTAGATGGGAACTATGTCGGCACGCTGATGGAACAGCTCATCGTAAGCCTGTCGCAGTAACTCGGAGATACCGGCAAGGGGCGACAGAAGAATGAGCAGTCCGCGAGCCTCGCCGGAATACGCTGAGTCGGTCGCGTGACTCACGAGTTGCTGAAGCTCGGCGGTTCTGCCGACAAACTCTTCGCGCCTTACGCGACCGAGAATGGGACTGATTGCCTCGTGGCGATTTAGATTCATTTGGCGACGAACGACCCGGCCATGTTGTCAACGTAAAACTCGACGCGGTTTTTGCCCTGGTTCTTGGCGTGGTATAGAGCGCGGTCGGCCGCAGCAATTACCTTCTCGGCCGTATCAATGTGTTTTGCGAAGCTGGATATGCCAATGCTGATGCTAACCGTCCCACGCGGCTGCGACTTTCCGTGTGGATAATCCGCCTCCATCACTCTCTGCCTCATTCGCTCGGCGATCACGGCGGCCTCACTAACTGTAGTCTGCGGCAACAGAATGCAAAACTCTTCACCGCCGTAACGACACGCCACATCGGCCGAGCGAAGCGCGGCTTTGAGGCAGTGTGCTGTGATCTTCAGAGCGACGTCGCCTGCCTGATGGCCATTGAGATCGTTGTAGTTCTTGAAGTCGTCGATGTCGATCATCAGGCAGCTCATGGAATAGTTGTAACGCGTAGAGCGGTTCAACTCTTCGGTCAGACGTTCCTCGAGGTAGCGACGGTTCAGTAATCCTGTAAGGGGATCGGTAATCGACATCAACTGGAATTGCGTGGCGCGCTCTTGCCATTCCGCCCGCTCCAGAGCAACTGCGATTTGTGGGCCAATGATTTCGAGCAAACTGAGATCGACGTCATCAAATGTCCCTCCGCCGGATTTGTCAGTGACATTCAGCACCCCAATTTTCCGGCCACGTATAGTTATGGGGTAACTAATAAAAGACGTGCTTTTGTAGTTGCGCTCCGCGGGCGCGGGCGAGAGTCCCGCCCTTTCAAGATTCTGAACCACAAGCGGCCTGCCGGACTCCAACACTTTTCCTGAAATCCCTTCGCCGAGCCGAGTGCGGCCAATATCCGCTTTGTCAGCGGTAATGCCGAAGGCCGCCCTCAACCTGACCTCATTTGTGTCTTCATCAAACACCATCAGCGAAGCCCGTTCAGCCTTAAGCAATTCTTTTGAATGCGTCAGAATCGCGAGATACGTTTTATCCGGCTCCGTTGAGGTAATGCGTTCGAGAAAATGTTGGAGCGATTCCGCCAGGTGGGAACGATACTCAAGCTCACCGCGCAGACGATCGACTTCCTGCTGTAGATCTGGCGCCGGTTGCGGCATAGCCCTCTCGCCTTCATTCGGGACGCTCGCCGTAACGACATCTGCGGCCCGGTCTCGTTCGTCTGGCATATTCCCGGTGCTGACATCTACTGTTTCGACTACAGGGTTGGCCTTAACGGAGACGTGAGCGGGGACGTCAAAGTTTCGCGCTGCTTTCTCCAGACGCGCGGACAACAGATCCAGCCTTTGCGATTCTGCAAAGATGACGTTTTCAAAAGGTCTGCTGCTAAGCAGATCGTTGAGCTCCCCCTTCCGAAAGCGATCAACGAGTGAGCGATAGTCGGCGCCCGTGACAAAAGCGCGGCCACCTATTGCCGCGAGGTTTTGTTCCCGACCAATTTGCACGGGCATAGTGAAACACAGCAATCCAGCATGGCACTTGTATTGGACTACCGAACCAGCACTCATTGCCCGCCGATGAGCATCGCCGCAATATGGATCGCAAAGGCTGACATGCTCGGCAGAAGACTGAAACGCGTGGCAGATGGAATTGTTGTTGGAAGCCACCAGCGCGGGTGGCTGGCGACCGTCGACGAGCAAAACAGACAAGCCGAGTGACGCCGCGAGCTTCTCCTGCACCTCAGCCCACCCGGGAGGTGCGTCTTCGGCGTGCTCCTGGACGATCTCCGGGATCGGTTTAGACAGAGACTTGGGCGAGATCTCGCCGGTAGATGAAGAGAACTCTTTGTTCATCAAAGACTGCTTTTCCTTTGACTGCTGTTTGCGTCGGGGCATTTTTGAACCGTTTGTACGCACTTCGTGTAACGCGAGTTTGTCGGGTTGCGCCGCAAACTACCATGCGCCCGAGCCGGGCTGCCCGGCTGGTGACCCTGACAAGTTTGTATTACAACCGAGTATAGATTCCGGTACTAGCGCCTACAAGCGCCTCTAAAACCAGCCGCTCCGTGGCCGGACAGCTTAATAACTCTTAAGTACAAAACAACTTACCCTATTGGTATACAACTAATAACGGAAGCTTTTCATGTGACGGATGCTTGATAATGAGTGTTTTCGCGGCAAGGAAGCTGCCGGACCGCCAGTTAACAAGTTGGCGTTACCACCGCCAACGTTTCCGCGGGTTTGGGCTAACTATGGGCTGACTGCAAAGGCAAGTCCCGGAGCCTCCCCCGGAGCTACTTTTTCAATGTTGGGCTGGTCCGGACTGATTCGGATGCAAGCGGCGAAGTGGTTTGGCTTGATTTCCGTTAGCGGCGGAACGACATCTTTACAGGACTGAATCATGTAAGGGCAGCGCGTGTGAAAGCGACAGCCCTGCGGAGGATTTATGGGCGAAGGCACATCACCATCAAGCACTATTCGCCGTCGGGTTGCCTCCACCTTTGGGTCGGGAACTGGCACGGCAGAGATCAGCGCTTTTGTGTAAGGCATGAGCGGATCTGCATAGATCGTTTTTGCATCGGCAATCTCAACAAGCTTGCCGAGGTACATCACGGCAACGCGATCCGACACGTGGCGTATCGCCCGCAGGTCATGAGAGATAAACAAATAGGTCAAATTCTTTTCGCGTTGAAGCTTTTCCAGAAGATTCATGATCTGAGCCTGGATCGATACGTCGAGGGCGGAGATCGGTTCGTCGGCAACAATGAAATCCGGATCGACGGCCAAGGCGCGAGCAATACCGATTCGCTGCCGTTGTCCGCCAGAGAACTCATGTGGGTAGCGTTTGATAAAGCGTTTGCTCAGGCCCACTGTTTCTAAAAGTTCTTGCACGCGTAGCTCAGCTTCCCTGCCCGCAGCAATCCCAAATGTCCCCAAAGGCTCGCCCACAATTTGACCGACAGTCATCCTGGGATTAAGCGAAGCATAGGGATCCTGAAAGATTATTTGCAGATGCCGGCGATGCTTGCGCATTTCTCGCGTCGAAAGATGCGCCAAATCACGGTCGCGATAAAGCACTTGGCCGGATGTGGGCTCCGTAAGGCGAAGGATCGCGCGTCCCAGCGTGGACTTGCCGCAACCTGATTCACCAACAAGCCCGAGCGTCTCGCCAGGGTAGATATCCAACGAGATGCCGTCCACAGCTTTCACAGTGCGAAGCACACGGACACCCAAAATGAGCAAAGCAATACGATTGGAGATTAGAAAACCGACGGCGAAGAAAAAGATAGTGAAGAGTGTCTTTGCTAAGAGGCTAACAGGATGAATTCTTAAAAGCATCGCCACCAATAAAGCTATAAAGCATGCCAGGCAGCCTCCGATTATGCTCACCGCGATCCAAATTGTTCGCTTGCTGGAGTCCATCTTATGTTTGGATCCCAGATCAAAATAGACGAACAAATCGCGAATCCCGACCAAAGGCTCGGCGCGCCCCATTTCCATTGGCGGGGGCATTTGTTGCATGCCGTTCGCATTTATTTCTTGAGTGCTCATGCTCTATCTACTGCGCCCTCTCTAACGATCGGGCTTCTGCGCGCGATTCCTCATAAACCTCGCCGGCAAAATGGCATAGCGAGTAATGCTCGGAAGTCAGTTTTACAAATGGTGGAAACTCACGGTGACAGAGCTCTACGGCGCGATCGCAACGTGGCGCAAAGGGGCAGCCCGGCGGCAGATGCGCGACATCCGGCGGCGAGCCGGGAATCTGATAAAGCTTGCCATGTTCATCGGTAGGATCTGGAACGGAGCGAAGCAATCCCCTGGTATAGGGATTACCGGGAAAAGCGAACAATTCATTTGTTGGGGCCTGCTCAAAAACTTTCCCCGCATACATGACGATCAAATGGTCCGTCATGCCCGCTACAACACCCAGATCATGCGTAATCAAAATAACGCTCGTGCCGGTTGCCTGTTTAAGTGTCTTTATCAACTCGAGAATCTGGGCCTGGATAGTTACATCAAGCGCGGTAGTTGGTTCGTCGGCGATGAGCAGCTCGGGTTCGCATGAAAGTGCCATGGCGATCATCACTCTCTGGCGCATGCCTCCCGAAAATTCATGCGGGTAGCTGTCCACCCTGGCTCGTGCTTCAGGAATTCCGACCGTCTCGAGCATTCGTATGGCGTGCTCGTAAGCCTGCCGCTTTGTGTGGCCCAAATGCAGTTGAGTGATCTCCATCAACTGTCGGGAAATCTTCATGAACGGATTGAGGGATGTCATTGGATCCTGAAAGATCATCGCTATGCGCCGGCCTCTAATCCTACGCACCTCGTCTTCCTTTAATGACAGGATGTCGATACCGTCAAAAATGACCTCACCAGAAACAATTCTTCCCGGCGGATTCGGAATCAAGCGGATGATGGAGAGATTGGTAACGGATTTCCCCGAGCCTGACTCGCCCACAATTCCCAGAGTCTGTCCACGCTTCAACTGAAACGTAATGCCATCGACGGCTTTGACTTCGCCGTCTTCGGTGTCGAAATACGTGCAGAGGTCCCTGACTTCGAGAAGATTGCCGTTCGTGTTACCCATTCAAATTAGGTAGCACAGGCCTCAGCCTGTGTATTCAAACTGCACAGACTAAAGTCTGTGCTACTTCCGCATTTGCGGATCGAGCGCGTCGCGCAATCCATCGCCGAGAAAGTTAAGTGAAAAGAGCGTTAGCGCCATGGTCACGCCCGGACAAATCAGTTGCCAGGGAAATATCGCGATGTTTGAAATTCCTTCGGTGGCCAGACTTCCCCACGACGCCAACGGCGGCTGCACGCCAAATCCAAGAAACGACAGAAACGCTTCGGTCAGCATTACCGTGGGGATAGTGAGCGTGGCATAAACAATCACGGGGCCAAGAGTGTTAGGCACAATGTGCCGGAAAATTATTCGCGGCGTAGTGACGCCTGTTGCTCTCGCCGCCAGCACAAACTCCTGGTTCTTTAGTGACAACACCTGGCCTCGAACAATCCGCGCCATCGTCAACCAGGAGACGGAGCCCAGGGCAACGAAGAGAAGCGTAAGTTGGCCCACCGGTGTGCTCCGGCGAAACATGGCAAGCAAAACGATGACGAGAATGATATATGGTAGTGAATACAGAATATCGACTGCACGCATCATAAGATTGTCGATGCGCCCTCCAAGATACCCGGCGATCGCACCGTAAGCGACGCCGATAAGCAGAGAGACGACAGTGGCAATAATTCCAACCATCAAAGAAATTTGGCCGCCTTGAAGTACGCGCGCTAACAAATCACGACCTTGATTGTCGGTTCCCATGGGATGTGACCAGGAAAAAGATCCGTCCGGCGCTCTAAATGGGGGAAACGACTTAATAAGGTTGGCATCGGCTGGAATGTAATCAGGAGCGTAACCCGTAGTTTTTCTTATTATGACGGGACCAGTGAGCGAGGCGATTGCAACCAGTACTACCACCATCATTCCAAACACTGCCAGTTTGTTCTTTAGAAGCCGGCGCCAGGCATCTCTCCATAGTGACGTCCCAACGACTACTTCTCCACTCTCGGCAGCCTGAATATTCGCCTCAGCTACGGCGAACTCGGGCGGGATGTGTATAACGTCACCCGGTCGCGAACTCCCTGGCGACTCCGGCGTCGTGCCCAAAGGGGTGAAGACCGACTCGGTCCTGTCTTCGCCTATCTTTGGTGAATCATCTTCTTTCATTTGTGGGATAGATATTCCTGCCCGTGATCTTTCCGTAAACCGATGTTCGAATGACAGACAAGAATGTCTGCGCTGGCGTCTAGTACCGGATGCGGGGATCCAGAAAAGCGTATGTAATGTCTACGAGCAAATTCATTAGTAGCAGTGTAATTGCGATGAACGCTACTATGCCTATGATTAGCGGCTCGTCGCGATTCAGCGACGCCTGGATGAAGTAGTTGCCGAGTCCGGGCAAAGCGAAGAGGCGTTCAACCACGACAGTCCCGGTTAGCAAAAACGCGAGAGCTGGACCGGTAAAAGAAACTACCGGCATCAGCCCGCCGCGCAAGGCATGACGCATGACCACTTGCCGCTCGCTTAATCCTTTTGAGCGAGCAGTCCGAATATAGTCAGACCGAAGCACTTCCAACATGCCTGCCCTGGTCAATCTGGCTATGTACGCCATGTAAATAGCCGAGAGAGTGATGACGGGGAGTACCAGACTCCAACTGGGAAAACCATTCCAGCGTGCGGGCGGCAACCAGAAGAGTGTCAGCGAGAAGAATAAAACCAGGACGGGACCCAGCACGAAGTTTGGAATAGATATCCCCAACATCGCCAGAGCCATCGAAGCGTAATCCCACTTTGAGTTCTGTTTGAGAGCGGCGATCGATCCCAGAACAATTCCAACAATGAGCGCCAGCAGATAAGCACATATTCCCACCGCGGCCGATACTGGGAGTGACCGCGCGATAATCTTGTTAACTGACTGACCTTCGTACTTGAGTGAATTGCCAAAGTCCAAGCGCAATATATGGCCCATCATTTTGCCATATTGGACATACCAGGGCTTATTCAATCCATACTTTTCACGTATGTTGTTTTCAATCGCTTTGGGAATGGGCTTATCGCCGGTGTAGAAGTTTCCGGGAGCGAGCCTTATCAAACCCCACGTCAGAGTAATGACGATGAGTATGGTCGGGATCGTAATGATTAAGCGGCGAATGATGAACGAAAGCATTTTTGCGGGACAAGCATTGGCCTGTCTTTTACTGTGCTCGAAGTTTGAAGAAACTAACGTCCAATCATGACTGAGTCAGGCATTACTGAGTCAGGCTCGGAGTGCCGTAATCCCATTTGGCTGGATCGCGCTCAATGTAAACAAACTTCCATGGATACATTGAGCCGGCATTTGGGTACATTCCCTTAACGTAGGGCTTCTTCAAAAAATTGACGGCTAAGCTTTCGATGGGAATGACGGGTTGCGCATCCAATAAATATTTTTCCGCTTTCGCTAGTAGCTCGTAGCGCTTCTGCTTATCGAGCATGTGGTTTGCTTCATCCAGCATGTCAACATATTTCTTGTCCCACCAGCCGCTGCCATTATCTCCAGTCGGAGTTGAAAACAGATTCAGGAACGTAAACGGGTCCATGTAATCGGCCCCCCAAATCCCAACAGCAAACCCTTTGTATTCTAATTTTGGCCGGGCGCTGAGAAAAGTTTTAAATTCCATGTTCCTGAGGGGAACAGTGATGCCCAGCGTTTGCTTCCATTGAGCCTGCATAAACTCAGCCATCGTCTTGTTCGCTGAATTAGTATTGTAAATGTACTCCACCTGATCGACTGGAAACTTTTGGCAGGTGAAGCTGCCGTCGTCTCGCTTTATTACCGGAAAGCCAGCCTCTCCGAGCAACTGCCTCGCCTTCTCCGGGTTAAAACTATCGCCCTGCGGCTGCGGATAACCTTTGAAGATTCCTTCCGGGGTGAATGCAGTCAGAGGCTTAACAACCTTACGCGAGGTGGTCCAGGCGTTTCGGTCAATAGCCATGTTGAAGGCTCTGCGCACTCGAAGATCATTCATCGGCGGCCTGGTAACATTGATCAGAATGTAGGTGATGGCCGCTTCAGATCCTTCCATGTAGTCCTTCTTCGGTCTGACGACATCAAGCCACATCGTAGGAACGACGTGGTTAAGAGCCGAATCGATCTCGCCCACCTTATAAAGATTCATAGTCGTGGGATTGTCATTCATCGGGTAGAAATAGATCTCGTCGAGCTTAACTTTCGCGGCGTCCCAGTACATAGGGTCACGTTCCACAACAATCTCAGCATAGGGTTTCCACGATTTAAGCTTGAAGGGCCCGCAGGTCATTATGTGTGCAGGGTCTGTCCACTGTTCACCGTATTGCTCGATCGCTTTGCGAGGAACTAAGCGGAAAAACTGATTAGCCAGCAAACCATCGAAAAACGGAGCTGGTTGACTCAGCGAAATCCGCACCGTGTAGTCGTCTACTGCCTCGACACCGATGTCTTCGCCTTTCACTTTTACAAACTCTTTGCCGGCAACGGCCGCCTGGAGTTTGGCGTTACTCGCTAGAAGTGGGTTGCGCTTCTTTTCGTCGCCGGGAAGTGTTAAGCGTGCCGGCGAATGCATGAACTGATGAAAAGGAGTATTCGGGTCGGCAATCGGTTCTGCAGCGGTGGGTTGATACTCCTGTTCCGCCGGCTTTAGCGGTTTTTGGCTAAGCGGCGGTGTTAGTGTGACGCCCTGAGCGGTGTTGTCGGCAACATCCTTTTCAAGGACAAACTGCTTAGTCTGCGGGTCCCGGACGAAAACCTCGCCGGAGTTGTAAGCCTGGGCATACATTATGTAGTACGCAAGATTTGCATTCCGTGAAGCGACCTGTGGCGACAGCCCACGACGAAGACTGTAAACAAAATCGTTGGCATTGATCGGATCGCCGTTGGACCAGCGCGCATTCTTCCTCAGATGAAAGACGAATTCAGAAGAATCATTATTCACGTGCCAGCGCTCGGCGATCGCCGGGATTGGCTCCATTGTCTTTGGGTGGTATTCAACCAGACCCTCGAATAAAGCCATGAAGATCCGGCCTTCCGGTTGCCCAGTAGTCCCCTGCGGATCGAGAGATTCAGGCTCGTCGCCAGAGACATAGCGAAGAATATTGCGCTGGGGTGGAGTGGTGTTTCCGTAGAATTCGCTATTTGTCGCCAGGGCTCGGCAAGACACTGCGCCAAACGCCAGCGTGGCAATGGCCAATACCGCGATTATTTGTTTCAAGTAGACTTCAGCCATCGCTATGCTTCGGAAGGAGGGTAGTAGCTCCGACAGAGGGACGTTAACACGCGATAGTGCGTTGATCAAGATTCTCTTTGTAACGCAAACTGTCAGTTTGCGTGTACTAGCCTCTTGACTCTACAAGGCCACGCAGCCAAGGTTTCCGCCCCAAACTAAGATTCTGAATAAGCCGGCGGAAATCGTCGCAAACTAACAGTTTGCGTTACAAGAGCTGCCGTGACAGCCAGAGTAAAGGTTAAACTCTGAACCTTCTACTTAATTGTCCCATTCTTGTTGGTTGCGTCTGGCTGCTTCCAACCGGGGTTGATACGCACTGTCTTTAATGATGGAGCATCCAGCACGTTTGAATCAAAACCCTCAACGTAGGGCTTCACCAGCGCATAAGACGACGCGAAATAAATCGGCATTGCGCTCAAGTCCTTTAGCGCCTGGGCTTCTGTTTCGATCGGCTCGAGCATTCCCAGACCTTTCTCTTTCCTGGGTGCCGGTTTGCTCCTGGTCGCCTCCGGTGTGGAGTTGGATGTGGGCTCTTGCCCTGTGGTTGTAATCTGGGAGGACGAGTGGAACCCCTCCTGAAAGAGCATACGAATATTCGTAAGCTCGTCTGTCGTCTGCATTACGATGCCGCGCCGCACTACGTCGTAATCACCGGCGTGAATAGCCGCCTCATACTCATCCCAGTTTTTGACTACTATCTCCGTTTCAATATTCAGCACGTTTCGCCACATCGCGGCAATCGATTGGGCAACCACGCGCTGTTGCTCATTCCGGTTGATCAGCAGCCGAATTTTCGGAAATCCATTCCCTCGAGGAAACCCAGCTTCGGCCAATAACTCTTTGGCACGCTCGTAGTCCTTTTCCAATAGCTCCGACTTGTCAACAACGGGCTTTTGCGAGTTTGGCACGATTTCTGGCAGAAAGCGCTTGGCGGGTTCGGTAGCTCCGCCCATGTCGTCCGCGCTGATGCGTTCACGGTCAATGGCGATGGCCAGAGCCTCGCGCACGCGAACGTCATCAAAAGGGGCATGCACGGGGTTGAAACTGTAATAAGTGAGGGCTCCGTAAGTGCTGCGACGAAAATCTTCGTAAGGTGTTAAAAGTTTTATCGCCAGCGGTTCAAAAGCGGTGTTAGTGACGGCATCAACTTCGCCTGCACGATAGGCCGCCAATGCCGACTCAACATCTCTCTGGCCGACAAACTCAACTCGCTCCAGCGTAACTTCCTCCTTACCCCAATAATTATTCGCGCGCTCCAGCAGCACGCGTTCGCTCTGGGTTTTTGCCAATGAGAAAGCACCGTTCGAAACCAATCCGTTTGCTACCAACATGCTAATAGCATTTTCGTCCTGGAGTTTGACCGGGCGGAAGACAGGATGAGCGACAAGCGCAGGGAAGTTCATATCGGGTCGTCGCAGACGAACGCGTAGCACCCGATCGGAAATGGCCTCCGCCCCGAAACCGTGGTCACTATCATCGGCGGGCGAAGTACCAGTGTCCTCAGCGGTCGCTGCATGTTCCGGCGAGGTTTCCTTGTTAGACTGCGGAGAGGAAGCAGCCCTGCGTGGAGACCTCTCTTTACTGGAGCCTTCGATGTTAGCAAGCAGCTCCGTATGAGGAGCCAGATCTCCTATCGCCATCGTGCGTCGCCATGAGCGTACAAAGTCAGTCGCGGTGACCGCCTCGCCATTAGACCAGCGAGCGTTGTCGCGCAGATAGAAAGTCCATACTCGCCCGCCATTGGATTGCTCCCAATGGGTAGCGACAGCCGGAACAGGAGTGAGCGTGCGCGGATCGTAGTCCGTAAGTCCCTCGAAGAGTGCCCTAACGAGATCAGTATCGGGGGGAGCAGCTGCGAAAGCCGGGTCGAACGTTTGTGGTAGCCCACCGTCGCTCCAGTGAAATTCCTGAGCCTGCGGAACCACAATACGTCCGTAATAAGGATCGGCCTTCTCATCGAGGAAACACCCGGCATGGCTAAGCGTCAGCGAGAGCAGAAGAGCGCTCGCCAGCCTGGCCCGGACGGTCTTGTGTCTGCGGAAAATCTTTTTGGATAACGCCATGCAGCTAATCGGGCACGTTGAGAAGGACAATCATCCTCTGCCAGGGATTCTTGCGGCTTTGCCGCCGCACAGTGCGGAAAGGCTTTGCCTTTCCGGAGCTCTTTTGAAATCTTCGAGGCCATGCCTCAGCTGGGCCTCGGCTGGAGGCGCAGCCTCCCAAATGAAAACGCAGCAACGGAAAGCCATAGGCTTTCCGCACTGTGTTGCGGCAAAGCCGCTCATTAAGCATCAACTCCCGAGGTCCTTCCGTTTCAGCTCTGCAAGCAGTTTGCCATAAACTTCACGGGCGCGTTTGCGCGCGGACTCAAATCCGTCCGACGTGTCTATCAAATAGTCGGCGAGCTTCTTTTTTTCTTCCTGCGACATTTGAGTACTAATTCTTTTTGCTGCTTCCTCGTGGCTAAAGTGGTCCCGCGCCATCAGTCGATCTAATTGCACGTCTGGCCGACAGTGAACGACAATTAGTTTATCAAAACGTTTGTAGCCTCCTGACTCAATCATTAGGGCAGCATCTACAATCCCGATCCCATTTGGATCTGCCGTTTCCCAATCGCGCAAACCCTGATCTTGTTTTGCAATAATGTAAGGATGCAGTATCGAGTTCAACGTTTCACGTTTATGCGCATTCGTAAAAACAAGCGCCCCCAGTTTTGAGCGATCGAGTGTACCGTCAGCCTGGAGGAATTCTGTCCCAAAGGCAGCAACCACATCCCGCAAGGCTGCTGAGTGAGGTGCAACGACCTCGCGGGCAATGTCATCCGCGTCGAGCACATGACAGCCAAGTTCGGCGAGTACGCCCGCGACGAACGATTTCCCTACCCCAATCGATCCTGTTAAGCCCACACGCAGCATTTTGTTGGCAATCAGCAAACAGTAATCAACAGATACCACGTGACCCAGTAAACCGGCATTTTGAGAACCATTTACTTCTTATTCCGGCTGTTTGCTTGTTCCCTGTTTGCTGTTGCATTACCGGTCTGACAGCCCTCTTCGCAACCTGGCGGCCCTCACAGTGTTTCGCATTAACATTGCCACCGTCAGAAGGCCTACGCCGCCCGGAACAGGCGTCCGCCGGCCGGCAACCTGGTCAGCCTCAGTCGGATTGACATCGCCGACAAGCGTATAGCCGCGTTTGGAAATTATTTCCAATCGGTTATCAGCCTCGGCGCCAAATAACCCGCGCGCAGTCGCCTCGTCCGTAATTTTGTTCATGCCCACGTCGATCACTGTGGCTCCAGGCTTTATATGCTCCCGCCCAACGAATCCGGGACGACCGATCGCTACGATCAGCAGGTCTGCTTGTCGCGTGACCGACGCCAGATCTCGTGTGCGCGAATGGCAAATCGTGACCGTAGCATCTCTTTGTAAAAGCAATTGCGCCATGGGTCGGCCTACAATCTGACTACGACCAACCACACAGGCGTTCGCGCCGGCGATTGGAATACCACATCGATCCAAAAGTTCGACTATTCCCGCAGGCGTGCAAGGCACAAACGTAGGCTGGCCCATCGATAGCCTTCCAATACTAACAGGGTGAAAGCCATCGACGTCCTTTTCTGGATCTATAGCTTCAATGATTGTGCTCTCTTCAATCTCACCGGGTAATGGGAGCTGGACCAGAATTCCGTCGACATCTCCGCGGTCGTTGAGTGATGAGATCAGATCGAGTAACTCGATGGCGTTCGTCGACTTTGGAAGCGCATGATGTTCGGAGCGTATTCCGACTTCTTCGCAAGCCCGAATCTTATTCCTTACATACACCGCCGAGGCGGGGTCATCGCCAACGCGAACTGCTGCGAGGCACGGTTTCACTTCGTGATCGGCCCAAAACTGCTTAACTTCCTGGGCAACTTCCTGCTTGATTTGCTTGGCAATAGCTGCGCCCTCGAGTAGTCGTGCTCCGCTGGTAGTTTCGCTTTTGGTATCTTTTGCTGATTGCATCACTAAGCGCAAACAAAAGTCTGTCTTCGATTATGGAATGGTAAATCTGGAGCTAGGTTACACCAGACTGAATGAATGTGTTAGTAGCTTCCAGAGAGGCTTGATCGGTTTGAATGCTCGAATAATCTCATTAGCGCGTCGCTTCAGGAGTCTGTCGGATTAAAGCCGCGTAGCGGCGAAATGTTTATAGCTACCGTACAGCTTTTTTTCCTTTCGGCTCCAAGCGGAGCGAAAATGCCCTGCATTTCCGCTCCGCTTGGTGAATTCAGACTGAATGCCTCCCGGGTCTATAAACATTTCGTCCCTCCGGGACTTTTTTCCGACAAGCTGCTGAAGCGAGGTGCTAATAAGAACTCCGAACCAAGCCTGCCGGTTAGGAGAATTCGTATGGCTGACCGATAATTTTGTTGTCGTGAGCACCAGTGGTTTTTGATGTCCAACCAAGGCTATCTTTGCGTAACCAATCAATGAACAAAACGAAGACTCTCCGGGTAATCCTAAGCACATTTTCTGCCCTGTTTGTCGTCAGCTGTTGGGGATGCCAGACGTTTCAACGCCAACAGCGAGTACGTTCGCCAACCGAGAAGCACTATGACTTAAAAGGCAAGGTAGTGGCAGTAGAGAAAGATAAACACCTCGTAACTGTCGCGCACGAAGACATCAAAGACTACATGCCTGGCATGACAATGCCTTTCACCGTGGGCGAAGAGTCGGCCTGGGTCTTTGTGGCTCCGCACGAAGTTGCGCCGGGCGATCAGATTACAGCGACGCTGATTGTTGACGGCGCTAAGTCGTGGCTCGAAGACATTGTGATAACCAAGGAAAGCGCCGACACGACTAGTCCAGTAAGCGGCGAAAGCATTGGTGCAAAACCCGGCGACGAAGTCCCGGACTACCGCCTCGTTAATCAGGACGGCAAAGTCATCCGCATTCACGACTACCGCGGCAAGGCGCTTGTTTTGACCTTCATCTACACGCGTTGCCAGCAGCCCGATCAGTGCACATTAATGAGCAATAACTTTGCGGCCATCGACCAGGAACTGCAAAAACAACCGGAGCTCTTCGGAAAAACGCATTTGCTAAGCATTAGCTTCGATCCGGAATACGACACGCCTAAAGTTTTGCGCAGCTACGGGGCCGCTTTCACCGGCAAATACTCAGATGAAAGCTTCGCACATTGGGAGTTTGCCTCGGGAACTACTGACGAAGTGAAGGGTATCGCTCAGTTTTTTGGCATGCGTTACTATCGCGATGAGCAGTCAGGAGCAGATCAGGTAATCCACTCTTTGCGCACGGCGATAATCGGCCCGGACAGCAAGATTGTTAAAGTGTATCGTGGAAATGAGTGGAAGCCGGATGAAATTCTGAATGATCTTAAAGCTGCTATCCAAAATGCAGGTTCAGCCACAGATAAACGCAGATAAGACGGATCTGAGAAATACACAAGGGTAAAAAACTACGCTTATTCCGTCCGAGTGATCCTTACTTATCCGTGTAAATCTGTGGCCGTCTTCGTTTACCAAATTTGGCAACGCTTATCCGGTGGCCTAACCATTGGGTCAGTAGCTTTACATTGAAACGCCTCAGCAAAGAGGGGCATGTTGGAAAGTGGGCCATTGACACGGAAGCGTCCCAGCGGATGAGGATCGGTGGCCACGCGCAGTCGAGCCGCTTCAGGGCGAATGTTCTGAGCCCAAACCTGTGCCCATCCCAAAAAAAAGCGCTGCTCTGGCGTAAAGCCGGCAATAACCGGGGCACGCGACTTGCCCTCCAAAGATTTCTGGTAGGCCGCGTATGCCACAGTCAGACCGCCAAGATCCGCAACTGATTCACCAACAACCAGCTTGCCATTGTGGTGAAGGCCGGGCTCCACTTCGTATTCATCAAACTGCTTCACGACGCAATCAGTGCGGGCTTTAAACTTCTTGAAGTCATCAGGCGTCCACCACATTACGAGGTTACCATCCGCATCAAACTTTGCACCGGAGTCGTCGAAGCCGTGCGTCATTTCATGGCCGATAACCGCACCTATGCCTCCGTAGTTGAAGGCATCGTCTGCCTTAGGGTCATAGAACGGCGGCTGTAGGATACCGGCTGGAAAGACGATTTCATTCATCGAGGGATTGTAATAAGCGTTCACCGTCGGCGGTGTCATACCCCACTCAGTTTTGTCGACTGACTTGCCGATCTTGCCGAGATTTCTCTTAACCTCAAACTCGCTGGACGAGACGGTATTGTTGTAATAAGGCCCGCGAGCGATTTGCAGCGCTTCATAGCTGCGCCACTTGTCGGGATAACCAATCTTGCGCACGAAGGCGTCAAGCTTGGCGATGGCTCGCTTGCGCGTCTCATCGCTCATCCAGCTCAAGGTGGTTAAGTCGGAGCGCAACGCCTCAACTAGATTCTTGACCATCATCTGAGCATGCGCCTTGGCTTCTGGTGTGAAGGTCTTATCGATATAGAGCTGGCCGAGTGCTTCGCCGAGAGCACGATCCGTACTAACCACGCAACGGCGCCAGCGCGGCAATATTTCCTGTGTGCCTTGAAGGTATTTACCGTTAAAGTCGAAGCTCTCCTGGACGAATTTTGACGAGAGGGTGTTTGACGCGGAGTTGACCAGATGCCATCGCAGATAAGTCTTCCAGTCCTCCACCGGCGTGGAGGTCAAAAACTTGTTGGCGGCTTTAAAGAAATCAGGCTGGCCGACATTTATCTTGTCGATAGTCGGGAGACCCACACTTTTGAAGTAAAAGCTCCAGTCAAAGTGCGGCGTCAACTCGCTCAACTGCGTCCTGTTCATGGGATGGTAATTAGCTTCCGGGTCGCGACGCTGAACGCGCGTCACAGAATTCTCCGCCAGCTCAGTTTCAATCTTCATTACAGTCTGGGCTTCTTCGGTCGCGCGCGCAGGCGCGTCACCGAGCAGCTCAAAAGTGCGGGCAACATGCTTGCCATATTCATCACGCGTCTGCTGCGATTTCTCGTCGCCTTTGGTGTAGTAGTCCCGGTCGGGCAATCCCAAACCGCCCTGGACGGCTTGCGCAATTACCGACGTCGAGTTTTTGAAATCCTGCGCCGCGCCAAAGCCGAATACCGCGGGGATTCGGTTCGCGTGGAAGCGCGCAATCTCTTCTTCGACCCCGGCGAGATCCTTGATTTGTTCGATGCGTTGAAGCTCCGCCTCAAGGGGTTTTGCTCCCTCCGCTTCGATCGTCGGCTCGTCCATGCAGCTACGATAGAAGTCAGCGATTTTTTGTTCGTTACTCCCCGCCCGCAGCGCTTTCTTCGTAAGCAGAGAGTCGAGGATTCCCTGCAGCACCTTAAGGTTTTCTTCTTCCAAAAGTTCAAACCGTCCCCAACGTGAGAATGCCGGCGGTATAGGATTGCGCGCGACCCACCCACCGTTCGCGTACTGAAAGAAGTTGGCACAGGCAGAAACGCTCGTGTCCATATTGGAAGGATCGAAACCAGGCTTATCTGAAGCCTCAATGGTCGGCACAAATGGCTCCATGGCGTCCGGCTTGGCGGCGATTTCAGGCCTGGCGGCGTGGCCGGTGCGATTTCCGAATACCGCAAGCGCGAGAACTATCGCGACAAAAACAGCGATGATTGTTATCGACTTCCTCATGAGTAGACTCCTCCAACTTATTAATTCATTAATACGGTGACCGGTTGTGCAGGGGGATATACGACGATTCCGGGGAACAACTAAAGGGGATTAGCCTAGACCTTTGATCCTCTTTATCTCTTCTGTCAAGACCGGAACCGCTTCAAAAAGATCGCCCACGATTCCATAGTCGGCGATATCGAAAATAGGCGCTTCAGGATCTTTGTTTATGGCAACAATAGTACCCGAATTTTTCATTCCGACAAGATGTTGGATGGCGCCGGAGATTCCGAGCGCAATGTAAAGCTTCGGCGCCACGGTTTGTCCTGACGATCCAATCTGCCGGTCGATTGGCAACCACTCGGCGTCGCAAATTGGACGCGACGCGGCCAAATCGCCGCCAAGCGCTTCAGCAAGTTTCTCGACAAGGACGAGGTTGTCCTTGCTCTTAATGCCGCGGCCGACAGCGACAATGATGTCTGCCTTGCTCAGGTCAACGGATTGTTTTACTTCCTGGAAAGGCTTCTCCGGCGTCATGCGAATCTCGCCGATGTCGACATTCAAAGTTTCAATCGCCGCGCCACTTCCCTTCACCGCCTGATCGCCTCGGTAAGCTCCAGATTGAAAGGTGGCAAAGACCGGAGCGTCGCCATCTGAAACGACATCCGCGTCGAGCTTGCCGAGGAAAATACGTCTGGTGAAAGTGATAGAAGTACCGGACACCTGCGCGCGAATACAATCGCTAATCAGAGACTTCCCAAAACGTGCGGCGAGCTTCGGAGCGTAGTCGCGCACGAGATAAGTGTGCGGCATTACTACGAGCTGCGGGTCGAGCTTCCGGACCACGCCCTCCATTGCGTCGCTGTACCCGTCCGGGGTGTAGTCAGCAAGTTTGGCGTTGCCGACCTTTACAACTTTGGCAAGATCGTAGCCGGCGATCTCCTCCGCTAAGGCGCTCACATCGTCGCCAAGAAGAACGGCGCTGATCGTTTGTTGAAGTGGAGACGCAAGGCCTTGCGCCGCCGCAATTGCCTCGAGTGACGTCTTATTGAGCACGCCATTGCGATGTTCGACGAATACCAGGATCCCAGTGCTCATTTTGATCACATCCTGTATTATCCTGTATATCAACTTGATATGTAAGCTTCGATGATTGTTAACCGCAAAGATCGCCAAGGAAATCCGCAAAGGAACGCAAAGGGACGTTCTTCTTTGCGTGCTTTGCGCTCACTTTGCGTACTTTGCGTTTAAACCTGTCACTCGCTATCTCAAAAAGTGGACCAACCCTGGGCCTATGCGTTTCTCAGAAGCCGGCGCCTGCGACGGTCAAATGACGCGAGCTTCGGTATGAAGTTTCTCGGCCAGTGCAACCGCTCCAGCCTTTGCGTCACCATTTCCGAGAAGCTGGGTCTGTTTGGTTTTTTGCGGCAAATAAACCCGCTCGATTCGCTGATGCGATGAGCGCTCAACAATCTCCGCAGGCGGCGTAACTTCCCTTACTTCTTTCTTTTTGGCCGCCATTATTCCCTTCAAAGTCGCATAGCGAATCTGGCTAATGCCCGATTGGATTGTTAGAAGCGCGGGCGTAGCCATTGAGTACCATTGATACCAGCCACTTTCGAGTTCGCGTTTGACGCGGAGCTTTTCGCCGGAGGCATCAACTTCGATCACGATTGTGGCATGGGGTAATCCAAGTAACTCGGCGAGAATGACGCCAGTTTGTGCGTAGCCATAATCGTCCGACTGCAAACCTGTCATAATCAGATCGGGTTTTTCATCACGAATAGCCTCAGCCAACGCACTTGCCGTAGCGTAGGGAGAAAGATAGCCAAGGTTGTCGCCTACCACATGAATTGCTCGATCCGCCCCGCGCGCGAGCGCATCCTTGATAACACTTTTCACGCGCTGGGGACCCATCGAGCAAACAACAACCTCGCCTGACAGCTTCTCTCTAACGCGTAGAGCTTCCTCTAACGCATACCCGTCTGACTCGCTAACCTCAAACGAAAGGTCTGCTTCTTCAATCCAGGTTTGTTCTTTATTTATTCGCAGAATCGCGTCCTTGTTCGCGACCTGCTTCATCATTACAATGATTTTCATTCGTTCTTATTCCCACCCAGAGTTGCGCGTTTTGAACTTTGTACTTTGAACTTTGTACTTTGAAGTTCGCGTTGCGTTTCTTAGAGTTTGGGGCGAGGCCCACCAAAGAAGTCAAAGTTCAAAGCACAAAGAACAAAGTTCCGCGTTTTATTCCTCGTACCGCTTGAAAAGAAGCGCCGCGTTTGTTCCCCCAAATCCGAAACTGTTTGAAAGCGCATATTCAAGTTCAGCCTTGCGCGGCTGATTTGGGACGTAGTCGAGATCACAGTCAGGATCAGCGTTCACGTAATTAATTGTTGGTGGAAGAACTTTACGATAGAGGCTGAGAACGGAAAACACTCCCTCGATTCCGCCTGCCGCGCCCAGCAAGTGGCCGGTCATCGACTTGGTCGAACTCACCGCAAGCTTGTACGCGTGTGCGCCAAAGGTCTTCCTGATCGCGAGCGTTTCAAATTTGTCGTTGTAAGGGGTCGAAGTTCCGTGAGCGTTGATATAACCAACCTCCTCCGGTTGAATTCCGGCATCGCGGATGGTCTTCTGCATCACGCGAATTGCTCCCGATCCCGTTTTATCCGGCTTCGTCAGGTGAAACGCATCTGCCGTCATGCCGTAACCCACGACCTCAGCATAAATTCTCGCGCCTCGCCTGCGCGCAAACTCAAGTTCTTCGAGGATCATAATGCCGGCACCTTCGCCAATGACAAAACCGTCCCGGTCACGTTCAAAAGGACGAGACGCGTGTTGCGGATCGTCGTTACGAGTCGAAAGCGCTCGCATTGAGGCAAATCCCGCCACGCTCATGGGAGTGATGGCAGATTCTGCCCCACCGCAGATCATTACGTCTGCATCGCCACGCTGAATGATCTTGAAACTATCTCCAATTGCATGCGCGCCGGCCGAACAGGCTGTAGCCGTAGCCGAGTTAGGACCTTTGGCGCCGAACCGAATTGAGACCTGACCGGCGGCTAAATTCACGATGGCGGAAACAATAAAGAAGGGCGAAACGCGATCAGGCCCTTCGCCCAGGAGTTTTAAATGTTCGCGCTCGATGGCCCAGAAATCGCCAATACCACTGCCGATGTAGGTGCCAGCATTTTCGGAGATGTCATCGGGAAACTTTCCCGCCTCCGTTAGCACAAAGTTGCTATCAGCCATCGCCTCGGTAGCCGCCGCGATCGCGTAATGAATAAAGGCGCCCATCTTGCGCGCCTCCTTTCTTGCGATGTACTTAAGTGGGTCGAAGTCCTTAACTTCGGCGGCAAACTTGACGGAAAACCTCTCGGTGTCAAATTTCCTGATGTAGTCCACGCCATTGCGACCGCTCATCAACGCGGACCACGTTGCTTCAACTGAATTGCCAACCGGTGTTATAAGACCCAGCCCTGTGACAACTACACGTCGTGCCAAATCAACGCTCCTTGAACCGTAGTGAAAAGTGAATAGTGATGGTGATAAGTTTCGGGAAACCCCGACTTGTACTCATCACTCATCTCTCATTACTCATCACTATTTCTTGTGTTGGTCGATGTAGTTGTAGGCATCGCGAACACTCTGGATCTTCTCCGCGTCTTCGTCGGGAATCTCGATTCCGAATTCCTCTTCGAAACGCATGACCAGTTCCACGGTATCTAAAGAGTCGGCGCCTAAGTCATCGATGAAGCGAGCGTTGGGCGTGACTTCGTTCTCATCCACGCCTAATTCGTCGACAATGATTTGCTTGACCTTATTCTCGATCTCTTGATCGGGCATCTCGTTTTGCTCCTCTGTGATGGAATATCAATAACAATTTAAGAAAGCCCAAGGCTCGCGCCAGCGCTCTTCAAGCTTGCTGCGTCCTCGACATTAAAACACTTTACCTCTCGACTTATCTGCCGCATTAAGCCGGTCAGCACTTTTCCCGGACCCACTTCCACGAAGGTATCAACGCCTTCTCTAATCAACAATTCGACAGACTCCAACCACCGCACGGGCGAAGAAACCTGTCGGACAACCGAATCTCGCCCCTCTGCCGCCTTTACTATGACGGCGGCATCGACATTGGTAACGAGTGGAACAGTCAAATCTTGAAAGGCAATTCTTTCAAGATCCGACGCCAATCGTTCCTGTGCCGGTATCATCAGGGCGCAATGAAAAGGCGTGCTCACGTTCAACTTCAATACGCGCTTCGCTCCACTGGCTTTCAACAATTCGATGGCCCTGTCGATGGCCTCAGTGTTACCGGCAATCACTATCTGAGTTGGCGAGTTGATATTGGCTGGCGCGCAAACCTGACCCTGGCTGGCCTTTTCACACGCCTTCCTAATGTCCTTTAGTTCTGCGCCAATGACAGCAGCCATGGCCCCCGTACCCAGCGGAACAGCCTCCTGCATGTAACGACCGCGCGCTCGAACAGTCCGCATAGCGTCGACAAGCGATAGCGAGCGAGCCGCACGCAATCCGGAATATTCGCCCAGGCTGTGTCCAGCGACATAATCGGGCTTGGGGAAACCCTCCGACTCTATCGTGCGAAGCACTGCGGCGGAAACAGCCAGGATCGCCGGCTGTGTGTTTTCGGTCAATTGCAGGTTCTCGACCGACCCTTCAAAGCAAAGGCGCGAAATCGAGAAACGAAGCGCGTCGTCGGCTTCTTCAAAGATCCGTTTGGCTACAGGAAAATTCTCTACGAGACTCTTTCCCATTCCCGGGTACTGCGATCCCTGCCCGGGGAAGATATACGCCAGAGACATCGTGAATCGTAAATAGTAAATCGTGGATAGTGAATCGTGAATGGTGTAAGCCGAACGCGCGAGCAGGCTCAACTGTCGCACAGCCGCTCTCTTTCTATTTACGATTCACGATTTACGTCTTCTGCTACCAGCGCATTAAGACGCCCCCCCAGGTCGCGCCCCCTCCAAAGGATGCCAGTAAGACCAGATCGCCTTCAGTGATCCGGCCGGCCTCCACGCATTCATCCAAGCCAATTGGGATAGAGGCGGATGACGTATTGCCGTGCATCGCAATGTTCGAATAAACGCGCTCGGTCTCGACATTGAGCTTGCTCGCCACGGCATCGGTAATTCTCTGGTTCGCCTGATGCGGAATGAAAAGCTTGACGTCCTCCGCGGTTACCCCAGCTTCTTCCAGGACCTCACGCGAAATGTCAGCCATCGAACGAACCGCGACCTTGAAGAGCTCATTGCCCTTCATCTTAAAAAAATGATCGCCGGCGGCAAGTGTTTCTGCGGTTGGCGGTCGGCGCGTGCCGCCCCCGGGGGAAAACAGTTGGTCCTGGTATCTTCCATCCGATTTGATTCGCGCGGCCAGAATGCCGCGGTCGCCCTCCACGGGTCCTAGAACGGCCGCGCCGGCGCCGTCACCAAACAATACGCACGTCTGCCGATCAGTATAGTCAACATATTGCGAAAGAATCTCAGCGCCAATTACTAATGCGTATCTGGACTGACCGGTGCGAACCATCGTATCAGCTATCGCCAGCCCATAAAGAAAACCGGAGCAGGCAGCGACGATATCCATGGCGGCGGCATTATTCGCGCCGAGTTCTGCCTGAATTATGCAGCCGGTGGACGGAAGTATTTGGTCAGGGGTGACTGTCGCGCAAAGTATTAGATCGATGTCCGCGGGCTTGAGACCGGCACGTTCGATGGCCTCGCGAGCAGCGCGCACTGCAAAGAGAGACGTGTATTCTCCTGCCGCAGCTTTACGTCGCTGCTTTATGCCGGTGCGACTGGTAATCCAGTCGTCGGAGGTTTCGACGATTTTTTCCAGATCGGCGTTCGTAAGAATGCCTTCCGGATAAGAGTGTCCCGTGCCCAGAATTCCGGCGCGCATAGTTGCCATCTATTTCCTCAATTGTCGTTTCGCGGACGGTAATACTATCCACTAGCCTCCAGAAAACCAAGCAAAGCCAATAAAGACTGACCGGTTCAGTTTGAAATTGTCATTAGCACCGCACTTCAATGCGGTGATCAGACGGTCATGATATGACCCAAGCCGTTTCAACGGTTTCGTTCTAAACCGTTGAAACGGTTTAGAGAATTAATAGAACGCCCGTAATCACCTGGCTGAAGCAAGGTGCGAATGAGATTGTTTCACCGCAACCTAACGAATTACCCAATAAAGCCGAGAACGGCTCGCCTTAGCAGGGTTGCCTCAGATCAAGGCGTATAGCGCGTTCGTTTCTGCAATTCCCTTTTCGATGCGCTCGCCGGCTCGGTTTTCCGAGAACTCCTTTACACTGCGAATCGCGTTTCTTATGGCTCGAGCATTCGAGCTGCCGTGACCGATTACCACTATCCGACGTACGCCGAGAAGGGGCGCGCCGCCGTGTTCAGAATAGTCGAGTCGCCTTTTAATGTTTCGGAACGCGGGTTTCGCCAGCACTGCTCCCGCTTTGGTCACGGCGGAGGCGGTTAGCTCTCGCTTAATCATCGATAACATCGCATCGGTGAGGCCCTCTGAAAGTTTGAGCATGACATTTCCCGTAAAGCCGTCAGTGACGATTACGTCAACTGCGCCGGAAAAAACGTCACGGCCTTCCACGTTTCCCACAAAATTTAAGCTCTTCATCTCACGGAGAAGTGCGAGTGCTTCTTTCGTTAAGTCGTTGCCCTTGGCTTCTTCTTCGCCGATGCTCATGAGGCCTACAACAGGGCGAACAGTACCCAGAACCGCGCGGGAATAGGCTTCGCCCATGATGGCAAACTGGACCAGATGGTGAGCTTTACACTCTGAATTCGCCCCCACGTCCAGCAGGAGTGTTGGCTTTGCCGATTTCGTGGGAATCAGTGCAGCTAAGGCAGGACGATCAACGCCGGGCAGCATGCCAATAACCATCTTGGCAGTTGCCATCGCGGCTCCTGTATTCCCGGCTGAAACAAATCCATCAGCGTACCCTTCAGTCACCAGGCGTGTACCGATTCTCAAAGAACTTTTCTTTTTGCGCCTGACGGAAGTCGCCACAGACTCGCCCATGCCAATAACCTCGGCCGCTTCAACCAGTTCTATCCCGAGATCGCCATTCCCCCGCCAGCCGCAACGCTTCAATTCCGGCTCAACTTTTTCAGGCTGGCCAACAAGAATCACCGTGATCCCGAGGTCACGTGCTGCCGCAAGGGCGCCGTCAATTTCAGCGTGCGGCGCGTGGTCGCTACCCATCGCATCGAGAACGACTTTTCCCGTCAGACGGGTCTCAGTCTTCGACTGATTTCGCACAGACGATAATTTGAAGCAGCTTAAGTCTGTTCTACCTGCACTACCTGACGGCCCCGATAGTATCCACACTTCGGGCAGACGCGATGTTGCAGGCGGGGCTCCTGGCAATTAGGGCAGAGGGTTGTCTGCGGAACTCGTAGAGCGTCGTGCGCGCGCCGCTTGCCACGGCGAGCTTTTGAATGTCGTCGCTTGGGATTTGGCATAATTACTCCATTCGTAAATAGTGAATCGTAAATAGTGAATCGTAAGAACCGACTCGCGTTCACTATTAACGATTCACGATTTGCGATTCACTAGTTCTTTCAGTCCCGACCAGCGGGAAGCCACTTCTGCCGTTTCGCAACCGCAACCGACCAGGTTTCTGTCTACGCCACAAACCGGACAAATACCTTTGCAACTCTGATTACACAGCATATGAGCCGGCACCGCCAGCAGCAATTCTTCAACCACCAATTCGTCGATGTCGATGACTTGGCCGTCAAAAACAGAGAGATCCAGGTCATCTTCCGTAAGCTCGACAGCCTGCTGCGCCTGGTAATTTTCCGGCGTCACATATTTGAGCTTAAAGTTTGAAGCAATCGGCAAATCGACCAACTTCAGACAACGGTCGCATTCGACTTGTACTTTCGCGGCAAGCCGACCGTTGACATTTACCCGGCGCCCGGCTCGGCGAATTTCTCCAGATACTGCTGGCGGGTCGACCAGGCGCAACCGATCCTCTTCCATCACAAGTTCGCCCGGTGCATAGTCATGAGCAAACTCGCTTGCGCCTTCCAGACTTGCAAGCTCAATCCGCATTGTCCCCACTCTTGCGAATAGCGTATTTCAGCGGCATTCGCGCAAAAGATCATTATAACTGCGACCAGCGGAGTGTCAACGAGCCGCGCCTACTGAAGTTGTAACGCAAACTGTTAGTTTGCGTTCAGAACTACTGTTATTCACACGCAAACTAACAGTTTGCGTTACAACCTCCTACCGACCTTCCCTATCCGCCGAATTACATGCACTCAAGGCATCTTGCCGAAGCGCCTCGGCCAGGCGCCGATCGCCTCCTGTAATAAGCTTTCGCGAACTTGTGGATGATGAATGAAAGAGAGGAGCAACGACGGCACCCACGCCGGCATTCGGCCTTTTGCTTTTGGCGGCTGTTGCATTTTGAACAAACGCTTCCGAGCCGGCCTTTTGGAAATACTCCTCTGCAATCTTTTTCTGTCCCGCACGCTCAGAAATTAAGCCCAATACATAAAGTGCCTCGCCGTACCCTCCATCCAACTCCAGCGCCTTCCGGAGGTGACGCGCGGCGAGAGAATCGCGGCGGAGTTGGTAGTAAAGACATCCGAGCGCGTAATGTGCTTCGGGTGAAGCCTTACTGGCTAAAGCCAACTTAAACTCGTGAAGCGCCTTGCGCCATTTCTCTTCTGCGACAAAAAGACGTCCCAATCCATAGTGGGCGGCAAAAGAGGAGCCGCCGAGCCGCATCGCGCTGTTCAGTAACTCCTTGGCACGTTCAGCGTCGCCTTCATCCGCGCAAGTTAGACCGAGCAGCAGCGAGATGCGCTTGTCCCCCGGTGATACCTCATAAGCTCTGGCAAGATAATTCTGAGCCCGATGGGTCTTGCCTGTCTTAAAGAAATGTTCCCCGATGAAATAAAGCAGGAGCGCATTGTCCCCTGCGATTTCCGCGGCGCGCTGAAGCGAACGGATACCACGGCCGAGTTCCTCATCGTCGATAAAAAGGAACCCCTCGTTGATACACTGCTCAAACGCGACTCGCTCCTGCCCGTTGTAATTCGCCAGGAGTTTCAGGCGCAACTCTTCGCGTCGTTCGCTCTCTTGCTGTTCCTCTGCATCCTTCTGGCATCTATCGATCCACAGTCGCTCGAGTCTGTCGCTTTGTATCATTTCCTCGTCGGTCAAAAGGCCTACCAGCGCTTTAACCAATGCGCGATCGAAGTGCGCATTCTGGGCCTGGCGAAGAAGCAGATCGAGTCCGCGCTCGAGTTTTTCTGCTAAGCGAGCCTGCCTGTTCTCAAGAGCGGAAATTCTTTCGAGCAGATGCTCCTCGTTCCATCCGCCAGATTCCGCAGTCTCATAACGCGCTGCCGGGGGCTCAACTACTATCATTAGCCTGGTACCGCAGCGGGCACAAAACTCCTGGCCCAGCGGATTGGCCGCTAAACACTTCTGGCAATAATGAGTTACTCGCGACATTTGAACCGAGACCCGTTTAGAGCTGGGACTTGTCCCAGCCCCTTTGTATCAATATTCATAGAAGCCGCGACCGGTTTTTCTTCCCAACCATCCGGCGTCAACGTAGCGGTTCAGCAATGGACACGCACGATACTTAGGATCTCTGAAACCATCGTACAACACATTTAGGATTGCCAGACAGACGTCGAGACCAATGAAATCTGCCAGCGCGAGTGGTCCCATTGGATGGTTCATTCCCAGTTTCATAATTCCGTCGATACTCTCGCGCGTGGCAACGCCTTCGTAAAGCGCGAAAATCGCTTCGTTGATCATCGGCAGCAAAACGCGGTTTGAAACAAAGCCGGGTGAATCGTTGCAATTCAGGGCAGTCTTTCCCAGCTTTTCCGTGAAGCTACGCACTTTCTCATACGTCTCATTCGACGTGGCAAGGCCGCGGATGACTTCGACAAGCTTCATCACAGGCACTGGATTCATAAAGTGCATGCCAATGACTTTGTCAGGCCTGTTTGTGGCCGCGCCCAGCCTGGTGATTGAGATTGAAGAGGTGTTTGAGGCCAGGATTGCTTGAGCTGGAGTGATTCTATCGAGGACGCTGAAAAGTTCAGTCTTCACTCTGAGGTCTTCGGTCACAGCTTCGATTACAAAAGACGCGTCACTCAATGCGTCGAGTTCAGTCGTGGTCTTTATGCGACCGATAATTAATTGCTTCTCTTCCGAGCTCAACCGCTCTTTATCCACGTCACGTTGAAGACTTTTATCGATCGTGTTCATTCCCCGTTGCAAGAACTCGTCTTTGACGTCGTGCATAACGACGTTGTAGCCGGCACGCCCAGCCACCTGCGCGATACCATTCCCCATCGTTCCCGATCCGACTACAGCGATGACTTCGCTCATGCGGCCCTTGTTACTCACTCCCTTTCCACCGCCATCGCCACCGCGTTGCCTCCGCCGAGGCAAAGCGCGGCCACTCCGCGATGGGCCTTTCGACGCTTCAACTCATAAAGCATCGTCGTTAAGAGTCGCGAACCCGACTGGCCTATTGCATGACCGAGGGCAACTGCGCCGCCGTTTACATTTACGCGAGCCGGATCCAAGCCGAGTTCTTTGATTATCGCCACCGCCTGTACGGAGAAGGCTTCGTTCAGTTCGATCAGATCGACTTCGTTCAACGACCATCCAGCTTTTCCCAAAACCTTCCGAATCGCTTCCACCGGGGCCATCATCACCAATGCCGGTTCCACACCCGAGGTCGCCTGGGCAACTATCCGAGCCATCGGTTCAATCCCCAGCGATTTCGCTCTATCCGTCGACGTGACTACAACTGCCGACGCGCCATCATTGACACCCGGCGCATTGCCCGCGGTCACGGTCCCACTCTCCTTTTTAAATGCCGGCTTTAGTTTTGCAAGTGCCTCGAGCGAAATGTCTTCGCGAACGGTTTCGTCCGTATCGAAATTTACTGGCGGGCCCTTCTTTTGCGGAATCTCAACAGCCACGATCTCTTCCTTGAACTTGCCTGCCTTGATTGCGGCCGCTGCTTTGCGATGCGAGTTGAGTGCATACTCATCTTGTTCGGCGCGACTCACGTCGAACTTCTCCGAGACCACCTCACCGGTACAGCCCATGTGATAGTCATTGAAGGCGTCCCACAGACCGTCATGAATCATCGCGTCAACCAAAATCCCGTTTCCCAAACGATAACCTTCGCGGGCTTTGGGAATTAAGTAAGGCGCATTTGACATAGACTCCATTCCGCCAGCCACCACGAGATCCGTGTCGCCGAGTTGAATGCCCTGCGCCGCCATCATCACGGCTTTAAGACCAGAACCACACACCTTGTTGACCGTGACGGCAGCGACTGCCGGCAATAGTCCCCCACGCAAAGCCACTTGCCGGGCGGGATTTTGGCCCAGGCCTGCCTGAATAACGCAGCCCATGATCACCTCGTCGACGTCTTCCGGCGCGACACCTGCGCGCTTAACGCTTTCGCGTACGACGATCGCTCCGAGGTCGGTCGCCGTGAACCCTTTCAAGGAACCTAAAAACTTTCCCACAGGCGTTCTTACCGCGCTTATGATCACTGCTGGTCTATTTTCGCTCATTATCACTCCCCAAAATCCTATAACAAATTATTGATGGTTTACGATTTACTATTTACGGGGAGGGGTGTCAAGCAAGCTACTCTCGCGAAGCACTGCCTCAGCGTTGGTCCTTGTAACGCAAAATGTGTAACGCAAACTGTTAGTTTGCGTAGTCATGTTAGCTCCTTTGTAACCGGAGTCATTGTCATGCGCCACAAACGCGGGGTCCCCAACGAGGCAGCCCCGTTGGGGTGCTACTTACAGTTTTCCTTACAGAAATCACGACCGACCGAAGGGGACCCGTCACTTTGTATTCAGCCAGGAAGAGCCCCGTAGGGACGCAATATTTATAGCAAGCGCCAGCTCTTCTTCGAAGTGTTTCCGCGAAGCGAAATGTTCGATGTTTCGCTTCGCGGAAGGTCAACATCAACACTCGCTAAAGCCAATAAACATCACGCCGCTAACGCGGCTTCGGCAAACAACAAAAGGCTGCTGTCACTAAATTGACCTTCCCAAAAAAGTGGTCTAATTGAAAAGCTTCACCAGCGAATGTTAGACTCGCGGATGCTATTCAACTCTCAAAACAAGAATCCGATTATCAAACATGCAAGCTTTGATTCTTGCCGGCGGTAAAGGCACGCGCCTCCGTCCGCTAACTGTCTACACACCCAAGCCGATTGTGCCAATTTGCAATCGTCCTTTTCTGCTTTATCAGATCGACACGCTGCGACGCGCAGGTATTACAGACATCACGCTGTCGCTTTCCTATCAACCGAACAAGATTGAGCAGCTTCTCGGCGACGGTTCCGACTATGGTGTGAAGCTCAAGTACACCGTCGAGCCGCAGCCAATGGGCACCGCAGGGGCCTACAAATTCGCTGAGGAATTAATTCGTGAGCCAACGGTAGTATTTAACGGCGACATTCTGACTGATCTTGATCTTAAGGCTGTCATTCGGGAACACAGTGAACATCAGGCAACAGCCACAATCGTATTGACTCCAGTCGAGAACCCGTGTGCTTATGGTCTCGTGGAAATAGAAAGCGATGGCCGAATTCGTAGATTCCTCGAGAAGCCGAAAGAAGATGAAATAACCTGCAATACGATTAACGCCGGCACCTATATCCTGGAACCAAAAGTACTGGATCTGATCGCGGCGGGCGAAAACTATTCTTTTGAGTATGGTCTCTTTCCTGAGCTTTTGAAACGAAAAGAAGCCTTCTTTGCCCACGTTCCTTCCCGAACTTACTGGATCGACATTGGCACTCCAGAGCGATACCTGCGCGTAAATCAGGACCTGCTGGGAAATCGTGTCGGACGAATCCACCTCAAGGAGCGGCGTGGAGATTTTGATTCAGCTACCGCAGCCGAAATCGATGAGCGCTCGATGATTGGAGATGATTGTCAAATTAAGCCCGGCGCACAGATTCTCAATTCCGTGTTGGGCCAGGGTTGTTTCGTCGAGGAACGGGCGCGAGTGGAGAATTCCGTCATCTGGCCTCACACGCGCGTTGGCACGGCCGCCGTAGTGTCCGGCGCGGTAGTGGGACGTGGTTGTCATATTGGACGGTCGGCCATCGTTGGACTCGGATCAGTCCTGGGTGACAAGACATCGCTCACCGACTACACGATTACCGGGAAGGCAGAAGCTCCAAGCGAAGCCAGTGTATGAAAACTCGAATAGAGAGTGTCGATACGCCACTGTAGTGCAACGTCCCAGTAAATCAGAACGGGCAGCGGGCCGGGGTCCCCAAGCGGGCTGCCCGCTTGGGGTGGTGGATGCGACCGGGTCATGGAGTGCAACGCCGATCAATACAGAACCGGGACGGGTAGCGACCGGGTCCCGGACTCAACCTCGTAGATAGAATGCGGGTTCATGATCCTTTGAAAAATGAACGCTAAAGCTCACTCTGGCCTGAAACCCGGTCGCTACCGCTCCCGGTTCTGTGTTGACTGGCGGCTCTGACTTGAGCAGAAGTTTTTGACACAGCTTAGCAACCGCGGCCTTCCTTTTAGGTCGCGGCGCAATTGCCTTTCTGGAGCCCTCCCTTACGGTGGAGCTTCAGCAATTAAGGGAGAAGCCCCGACCGTTAGGGAGGGCTCCGTGCTTGCACCCGAGAGCAAGCCCGCGCTTACAACTGGGCTTCTGCCATTGACGTTATGACTGATCTCGCGAAGATCAAATTTGGCACAGACGGTTGGCGCGCGGTGGTTGCTCGCGACTATACATTCGCAAATGTCGAACGGGTGGCCCAAGCCTACGCGGACTATCTCGCTGCGAATAGAAGCGGAACGCTGGCCAAGAAACTCGAAGATGAAATCCAAATCCTTAAAGACGAGACGAAAAGTCCTCTGTCAGAAGATGTCTTTGTTAGAAATACTCTTAGGCGGTATTTTCCGCTGGTGATTGTCGGATATGACAGGCGATTTCTTTCGGAATTCTTTGGACAACGCGCGGCTGAAGTCCTTGTCGGGAATGGCTTGCGCGTTTCCCTTTTCGCTGAAGCGGTGCCTACTCCTCTCGTTTCCTGGGCGGTGAAGGAACTCAAAGCAGAAGGTGGCGTTGTCATAACAGCCTCACACAATCCCCCTGACTTCAACGGCTTCAAAATCAAAGCTACGTGGGGCGGCAGTGCCTCACCTGACATGACCTCTGCCGTTGAGAAACTTATGGACGCCAATCCTCCTAAACGCGGCGACCTTCCCGGGGACACGCACGAGTTGCTGGCGCCGGCTATTGAGAGTTACCGCGCACAAATTGCTTCCTATATCGATCTTGATCGAATCCGCAGCTCGGCGGCGGCCGTAGTCGTCGATCCAATGCACGGAGCCGGAGGCACTTGGGTCGAAAGTTTTCTAAGTGGCGGCAAACTCAAAGTTGAAACAATACGTGCGTATCGCGACCCGCTTTTTGGCGGCGTAAACCCGGAACCAATCGACAGCAATCTTGCTCCTCTCAAACAGCGTGTGCTGGAGAGCAAGGCCCTCGTCGGGCTTGCGACGGATGGAGATGCCGATCGGGTCGGAGCGGTAAACGAACTGGGCGAGACAATGACGATGCATGACGTAGTTCCGCTCATCCTCTTGCATCTGGTTCGCGAGCGAAAAATGACAGGCGGCGTCGTGCGAACGTTTTCTCAATCCGTGCTCTTGAAGCGGATTGCCGGGGCTTACAATCTCAAACTTTATCAGACAGCGATTGGGTTTAAGTACATCGCCGATCTAATGCTCAAAGAGGATATTCTTATCGGCGCCGAAGAATCAGGCGGCATTGGCGTTAAGGGCCACATTCCCGAGCGCGATGGCATACTGAATTCGCTTCTGTTCCTCGAAGCGATAACAACTGCGGGCGTTCCGCCGTCCGAGATGCTGCGTGAACTACATCGCGAGTTTGGCAAATTTCACTTCGGCAGAAAAGACCTGCACGTCGAAACGGCCCACGGTAAGCAACTCGTTGAGGAGTTGGCCAAGGCAACGCCTCATAAATTCGCGGGCTATAACGTTTCAGGGGTCGAGACGCTGGACGGAACCAAACTACTCTTCGAGGATGAGTCGTGGCTGTTGTTCCGGCAATCCGGAACAGAGCCCGTGTTGCGGATTTATTCGGAAGCAACTGACGTCAAGAAGATGCGGGCCCTACTCGCCGCCGGCGAAGAGCTCGCGCGGTCGGTTTGATTGTGGCACGCGTATCCTGCGTATGAATCACGGGAGGTCGAGCACTCCGGCAGGTAGGGCTTCCCAGCCGAGATGCTCGGCCCGGGAGCCCGCGCTGCCCCGCCGGCGATCCCGCCCGCCTGTGCCACTTTTCTTAGGTGAATCTGTAACGAGAAATTATTGACTGTCGGGCCGAAAATAGTTACCTTTTGCCGTCCCCTGACAATCCAAAGTTGCATAGGCCCCCCGGCTCGATGAAGAATCTCTGATGGAGGTGTTCTGCGATGGGTTTGATACTTCTGGTTATCTTGATACTTCTGCTTCTGGGCGCGATCCCGAGCTGGCCGTACAGCAGAAACTGGGGTTATGGACCAAGCGGTGGAATCGGTCTGATTCTGGTCATCGTTCTGATCCTGTTATTGTTAAAGGTCATCTAGAACTCACAATATCAGCAGCTCGGGCTTCAGTCTGAGATTTACGATGCCAGGCATAGACTAGAGTCCAAGGGTTACCTGGGTCCAAACCGCGGCGCGCGCATGCCTGAATTACCTGAGGTCGAACATGTCGTGCGGGCGTTGCGCCGATCTGTCGTTGGCCGACAGATTGTTGCGACCGAAATAAGACTCGCAAAGCTAATCTCTCCCGTCTCAACTTCAGTCTTCACTCGCAAATTGAACGGCTCGCGGATTGAGGGAACCTCTCGCCGCGGCAAATTCATTTTAATTGAGCTTGATTCCGATCGTGTGCTGGCTGTACACCTGCGAATGACCGGCAAGTTTCTTGTACTGACGCCAGATGATCCACTTCCGCGTCACGCACACGCGATCTTCTATCTCAATGATGAGCGGCGGCTGGTATTCCGGGATCAGCGACAGTTTGGCGTGATGAAGTTGGTCGCAAGATCACAGCTAGGTAAGACGAAAGGAATTAGCGAACTTGCGCCCGAACCCTTCTCAGACGACTTCAGTGTAGCGTACTTGAAGGAGACCTTTGCTCGGTCGCGCCGAACACTGAAGACGCTGCTGTTAGATCAAACGAGGGTCCTGGGTCTCGGCAACATTTACGCTGCCGAAGCGCTTTTTCGCGCCAGGGTAAATCCATTCAAGATCTCATGCGAACTTTCATCCAGACGAGTTGAGCGTTTGCACCAGGCGATTCGAGATGTCTTACGCGCGGCGGTGTCCGGCAGTTCAGCAACCCGAATCAACCTTGAGAATCCGAATGGCTTCTCCTACGGCGAAGCTTTTGGAAAAATCTGGCAGGTCTACGAACGGGAAGGTAAGTCTTGCTTCAAATGCGGCGCCCGCATCCGTCGAATGACGCATGGTGGAAGATCAACTTACTGGTGCCCAAAATGTCAGCAAAGGTAAGACAGGCATTCCTGCCTGTCCGCGTTCTAATGTCCGTTATCAATTCCGTGAAGATTTTCCATATATCATTTTCCATATATCATTTTCCATTGAGAAGCTCACCGCAAGGAGTCGCAAACTAAATGGCAAATGAGAAATTTTAAATGAGAAATGGAAAATCTGCTTTGTTCCCACCGTGCCAACCGGCACAACTACAAGTGAACAGGCAAGAATGCCTGTCCTACAAATTCGCTATAACAAAATCGGTCATCATCGCCCGCATGTGCTTCACAAGCAGTGGGTCGGTGACACCGTGACGCGACTTCGGATAGATCATCAACTGAAACTGCTTGCCCGCCTTCTGTAGCTCATAAATAAACTGGACCACGTTCTGAAGATGCACATTGTCGTCAATTGCACCGTGGATTAGCAATAGTTTTCCGTGTAGATCTTTTGCGGCATTGACCGGGGAGCTTCTCCTGTAACCCTCCGGATTGTTCTGCGGGGTGCCCATGTAACGTTCGGTATAAATGGTGTCGTAGTCACGCCAGTCAGAAACCGTGCCGCCCGAAATTCCGATTTTGAAACTCTGACTGTGAGTTAGCGCATAGCTCGTCATGTATCCGCCATAGCTCCAGCCCCAAATGCCAATGCGGTCACCATCGACATAGGGCTGGCTCTTCAACCAGGCGACACCGTCTTCAAGATCGCGCAATTCAAGCTCGCCGAAATTCCGATAAACGGGCCACTCGGATTCCGCACCCTTGCCACTGGCAGTGCGGTTATCCAGGATCCAAATGATGTAACCCTTCTCCGCCATCAACTGATGCCACATAAAGGTGGCAGCTCCCCAGCCGTTCTTCACCTGCGGCGCGTGTGGTCCACTGTAGGTGAACTCCAATACCGGATACTTCTTTGCCGGATCGAAATCAGGCGGTTTGATCATCATCGCTTCCATGGGAAAGCCGTCCCGCGTTTTCACCTGGAGCAACTCGGTCGTGCCGAGTTTGTACTGCTTCACCGCATCGACCTTGTTTTCCTCGATGACACGCACCAGCTTGCCATCTGCATCGTAGAGCCGCGTTTGCGTCGGCGTGTTTACGTCGCTCCAATTGTCAATGAAGAAATTAGAAGTGTGACTTACTGATACTTTATGTGAACCCTCGGTGACTGTCAGCCTTGTTAGCCCGGTGCCATCTAACTTGACTCGATAGGTTTGGGTTGCAATGGGACTATGCTCGGTGCCACTAAAGTAGATGAGTCCTTTGTCTTCATCAACACTATCGATCGAGCGCACTTCCCATTTGCCATCGGTCACCTGATGAAGCAACTTTCCATCCTGGGCATAGTGATAAACATGTCGCCACCCATTGCGCGCGCTTTGCCACAGGAACGACCCGTCTTTCAGCCAGGTTGGGTTGTCAACGACTTCCACCCAAGCCTTCGAGGTTTCCCGCAACACTATGTTTGACTTTCCATCCCGGGCTTCCGCGAAATTCAAATCCAGAAAGGTCTGCTCGCGATTCTGCGCCTGATAAACGACCTTCTGGCTGTCAGGAGTCCACGTCACACGAACAATCAAAAGATCGCTCGGTTGATATTTGTATGTGTCAACCCAGCGTGTTGCGCCGCCCGCTGCGTTAATGACACCCAGTTGGACCACAGGATTAGGATCTGTAGTGCACCCCTGAAATGACACAAATAGTTAAGAAAGTATTTGTGGTGAAAGCGAAGCTTCAAACTCAGCTGGCGGCAGG
>CAAGKR010123976.1_pt1 | contig 78033 bp, 77 predicted proteins | sample 2556971 | NCBI WGS metagenome assembly CAAGKR01 (sample SAMEA5207829, study PRJEB30636) | soil metagenome | biome: forest; feature: boreal; material: soil | place: USA | collected 2011-09 | depth 1 m | reverse complement strand
TAATCCAGTTCAAAACAGGGCATCCCAAAGTAAGTCGATTCTTCTGAACGAGGTTAGCAACTTCCCAGCAAGACATAATACTAATTGCGAGACCTTTCTGTTCATTGGAATCGATATATAGTTTATGACTTTCTGGAAGCTCGGAACTACCATTCACCCACCAAACCCAGATGTGAGTGTCCAACAGAATCATTTAAGAGCATCCCAATCCTCTATATCAACTGGTTCTGTGGGTGCTTCGTATTTGATCACCGCGCCCCGCAACGGATAGGAATTAGCTTCATGTGACTTTGTCTTGCTCTTGAACATTATGAGTTTTCCGGAATCCCCAATTGGAAAAGGCTGGTCTATCGGTGGTGCGGAATGTGATTGCCTTGGATGGATTGTGACGTTTATTGTTCCGTCAGGATTCGCTAGTTGCCTATAGGCGATTTCTGTTTCTAAACCGAAGAGTGCTTGCGGTACATATGCCCCAAACTTATTAATAACGACGTGTTTTGAGATTGGGAACACTGCAATCTGTTGGGCAAACCTGTCAGACAACGATTCGAGCGGTTCTTGTGTTCCGGGTTTTGGCTGCTTAGACGCCATACCGAGCGGTAAGTTAGCACCCAAAGGTGAAAGTACCCCACCCAAGGTTCCCCTGTTAGGCTGGTTGGGCTTCTGTTCCAAGAGACTACTCAGATCCCGATCCAAGCCCATGGCCAAAGACTCAAATGGTTTTTCTTCGATATTCAACTTAACTCTCCAACTGAAGTCCCAATACATTCAAGGCTCGATCATAATCTTGATTCATACGCTCTAGCATTGAATACGGATCGCCCGGCGCACGGTAGTCGATTGTTAGGTCGACGAATAACTGTGCCTCAGGCTTTGCGGACCTCGCAACAATAACGCGAGCGTGTTCCTCTTCCTTAAGCTCGTTCCAATTCAACTCATACGCGAAGGCATCTGGAACCAACTCTGGGGAGCCTTTGTCGTTGAGATGCTGTTTAATTAGCGCGTCCGCCTCCGCCGATGCAAGCTTCAAGTGCGTATAACTTCGATATTGGGCGGAATGTTGTTGAAATTCCGCATCGATTTCATGCAACGTTTCGAGCAACTTGGTCGCAATCTCAATTAAGGCTGCCTCATCTTCGTCATAGAGATTGCTTATGATGAACTCAAACCAGCCATAAGATAGTTTTAGCTTCAATCTATTAACCAGCAATGAGAACGACAAAACCACGTCATCAAGTCGATTCGTTGGTGCTTCAAGCTCGATGCCACCAGGCGAAAGTCCGAATGGACTTAACGTTTTGCTGAGCGCAGCGAACCAAGTCGTACCCGGTGTGGGTAACGCTGGCAACATCCGTGCAAAGTTTGCTTTGTAAATTGCCGTCGACTGCTCGACCGTACATTCTCTCATGTGTGACACAATCTTCAGATTATCATGAAATCTCAAGGACCAGCAGTATTCAGCGCGGTCCCATGGCCTAACTCAGTTCGTTAAATCACCGTGGTAACGATCTCGCGAATGCTGCGTTGCAGTTCGCGGTCGTCGGTAATGGGCGAGCACATGGCAACGTCGGCGGCGGTGACAGGCGGGATCCCGAGCGTGATCAGTTGCGCCGCATAAATCAGCAAACGCGTGGAGACTCCTTCTTCCAATCCATGGCCCCGGAGGTTGCGCACTTTTTGCCCGATGAGCACCAGATCGCGCGCCGTGCCTTCATCAACTCCGCCTTCGCGCGCCACGATCTCCGTCTCCATCTCCGGTGGGGGGTAATCAAAATCAATAGCGACAAAGCGCTGGCGTGTTGATTGTTTCAAATCCTTAAGAATGGATTGATAGCCCGGGTTGTAAGAAACGACGAGCATAAAATCCGCCGGAGCATCCAGGATGGTCCCGCGTTTTTCAATAGGTAGCCGGCGACGATGATCGGTAAGCGGGTGAATGATGACGACCGTATCTTTGCGCGCTTCGACCACTTCGTCGAGATAGCAAATGGCGCCGTTCCGCACTGCGGAGGTCAATGGGCCGTCGTGCCAGATCGTCTCTTCACCCTCCAATAAAAAGCGGCCGACCAAATCCGTGGAAGACAGGTCTTCATGACACGCAACTGTGATCAGTGGACGCTCGAGCCGCCACGCCATGTGTTCGACAAAGCGGGTCTTGCCGCAGCCTGTCGGCCCCTTGAGAATTACCGGCAGCCGAGCAGTGTGGGCCGCCTCGAAGAGATCAACTTCCTGCCCGATTGGCAAATAGTAGGGCTCTTCCGCAACTCGATATTCTTCGATGGCGCGTTCCGGCATTATTTCCCAGTTACTAATTCGGTGCCAATCTCAGTCTCCCTCCCCACTAGTGGGCAGGGTCTGGGGTGGTGCGCTTCGTGCTTCTCCCCCCTAACCCCTCTCCGCGGAGTGGAGAGGGGGAATACGGATCCCAGCTTCCCGATCCTTTTCCGGCACACCCAACTTTCCGCTGACGATCTTGTGTTAGTAAAAGAGGAATCTTAGCATTCGCTAGAAAGGCCAGCAAACAGCTACGTAAATCGTGAATGCTGAATCGTAAATGGAAAAGGCTGATCTCCCTTCTTGACTATCTACGATTTACTATTCACGATCCACGACAATGAAACTAGCAGTAGCAATGTCCGGTGGGGTGGATTCTTCCACAGCGGCGGCAATCCTTAAGGAACAAGGCCACGATCTGGTAGGTTTCACGATGCAGTTGTGGAACCAGCGGCGCGGTATCAGTGTGGACGAGAATGGTGACCCGCTTCCTTCACGCTGCTGCTCGCTCGACGATGTTTACGATGCCCGTCGCGTTGCCGAGGAGCTTGGTTTTCCTTTCTACGTACTTAACCTGGAGAAGGATTTCGAGCACGACGTTGTCAGGCCGTTTGTCGATAGTTATCTCAATGGCGAAACGCCCATTCCATGCGTGTCGTGCAATAGTCGACTGAAATTTGCTTCGCTCGATCGTCTTGCCGCAAGCCTCGGCTGTGACAAAGTTGCTACCGGCCATTATGCGCGCGTTGAATACGATGAGGGGGCTGATCGTTACAGGCTTTTTAGGGGCCGTAATCTTCAGAAGGACCAATCATACTTTCTTTGGGAGCTGACTCAGGACCAACTGTCTCGCTCGATGTTTCCTCTGGGCGAGATGTCGAAGCCGGAAGTTCGCGAAGTCGCACGCGAGCATAGTCTGGCGGTCGCGGAGAAAGCCGAGTCGCAGGAGATCTGTTTTGTGCCCGACGGCAACTACGCAGGTTTCATCGATCGTTATCTTGAGGCGGAAAATGCGTTAGAACGTTCGCCCGGCGAGGGCGAGATTGTCAATTCAAATGGCGAGGTAATGGGGCATCATGCCGGCATTCACCGTTACACGATTGGGCAACGGCGAGGAATCGGCATTGCTCGCAAGCAACCTTTGTACGTTATCAACATCGACGCCTCAAAGAATCAAGTAGTAGTCGGCCAACAGGACGAATTGCTGGGCCATGAATTCTCGGCCGCCGGCGTTAACTGGATAGCCTTCGACAAGCCCACGGCCCCGGTGCGCGCCGAGGTGCGCGTGCGCTATCGTCACATGGCAGCGCCTGCCACGATCACGCCGCTGGATGGCAACCGGGTTCGAGTTTATTTCGACGAGCCCCAGCGCGCGATCACCCCGGGCCAGGCTACCGTCTTCTACCGGGGAGACGAAGTCATCGGCGGCGGTTGGATAGTTAAGACCAGCAGGCAGGAGCAGTAGGCAGACGGCAGTAAAAACCGCGCTTACGGCCTTAATCGAGGTTTCTTTGCTTGGTTTTCGTACTGCCTCCTGCCTACTGCCTCCTGCCCCTGTCTCGTAAACCTTTTCTGCACTTCCAACGTACTCACGCAACGAACAAAGATTAACCAATTACCCAACTTGAAGGCAGGAAATACTATGGCAATGTCGCGTACACGAAAGACCGTTCTAATTATCACAAGCATTGTGGTTGCGCTTGTATTGGTGGCGCTGATTGGGCTCGCTGTAATAGTGGCCTCATTCCGGCATAGCGAGCCTACGATTAAAAATAACAGCGTACTCGCCCTCCGCGTAGCCGGATCTTTTCCGGATTATGTGCCGGACGATCCACTTAGAAGATTCTTTGGCGGCCCGGACCAGTCGCTCTCAAATCTCGTACTGCAATTCAAGAAGGCTAAAGTAGACAACCGAATCAAAGCGGTCATGCTCGACGTCAACATGTCTGGAGCTGGTTGGGGCAAGGCCGAAGAGATTCGCGACGCCATCGCCGACTTCCGTTCCTCCGGCAAACCTGTCTATGCCTATATGGAATACGGCATGAACAAGGAATACTACATTGCCAGCGCTTGCGACAAAATCTATCTCGCTCCTCCAGGGGAACTGTTCATTAACGGCCTTGCCGCCGACGTCATGTTCTTCCGCGGCTCACTGGATAAGCTCGGTATCTATCCTGACATTTTCCAAATCGGAAAATACAAAAGTGTGGGCGACACGTTTACTCGCAAGGACATGTCTGACGCGCACCGCGAATTTATGAACTCGCTGCTCGACGATCTTTTCAACCGCTACGTTGAAGCGATTGCCAAAGGGCGCGGGAAATCCGCGGAAGATGTGCGCGCGATCATCGATAACGCTCCATATAGCGCCGCGAAAGCTAAGGACGCTGGACTCGTCGACGGCGTCTCCTATCGAGATGAACTGGAAAAGGAGTTGAAATCCAGGCTCGGCTACAAAGAGACCGACGACCTTCGTCTGGTGAAAGGTTCAGCCTACACCGACGTCGAACCGGAATCTCTTGGTCTCGATAAAGGTGAAAAGATTGCGGTGATTTATGCCACGGGCGACATCGGTTCCGGGCAATCGGAGAATAGTCCGAGCGGTAGTCAGTCGATTGGCTCCGATACGCTGGCAAAGGCACTCAACGATGCTCGCAATGACAAGTCGATTAAAGCGATTGTTATCAGGGTTGATAGTCCCGGCGGCTCTGGTCTGGCGTCCGACATCATCTGGCATGCGGTGGTGGCGGCAAAAGAGAAGAAACCGGTGGTCATCTCGATGAGCGACGTTGCTGCTTCGGGTGGATATTACATCGCAGTCGGGGCCAGCAAGATCATTGCTCAACCTTCCACTATCACCGGCTCGATCGGCGTAGTTGCCGGCAAACCTGTAATGAAAGGCTTCTATGACTGGATTGGAATTTCCAACGAGTACCTGCTTCGCGGCAAGCAAGCCGGAATGTTTCGCGAGACGGACAAATTCACTCCTGAAGAACGAGCGAAATTTGAAGATTGGATTAAGAATACTTACTACAACGACTTCGTGCCCAAGGTGGCCAAGGGTCGCAATAAAGATGCCGCATATATCGATTCAATTGCTCAGGGTCGCGTATGGACCGGCGCGCAAGGCAAAGACCGAGGACTTGTCGATGAATTTGGGGGCCTGGACCGTGCGGTTGAAGTTGCCAAAGAGTTGGCAAAGATTCCTAAAGACAAAGGCGTACATCGAGTGATTCTTCCTCACCCGCGCACGTTGCTACAGGAATTGATGAGCAGCAATGACGATGAGACGCGGAGCCAAACCAGGCAAAGGGAGCAACAGCGCGCCGTTCTGGCCTCACTGCCCGAGGATGCGCGCCGCGCGCTGCGTTACATGACTTTGCTCGATCGTATGAAGAGTGGCGAATCGATGCTGCTGATGCCGTTTGATCTGCGTATCAAGTAAAACGGGGGAAGAGGGGAAAAGGTTAACAGGGTAGTAGGTAAATACCTTTTCCCTTTTCCCCTCTTCTCGAGTTCCTCTCTTCCCCTATTCCCCTTTTGCGCTGATCTTTTCCAGCCCGCCCATATAAGGCCGCAGCACTTCAGGAATAACGACTGATCCGTCTGCTTGTTGAAAATTCTCCAGGATCGCAATCCACGTTCGTCCTATCGCCAATCCTGAGCCATTCAACGTGTGCACGAACTCCGGCTTCGCTCCCCCAGCATTGCGAAAGCGAATCTGCGCGCGACGCGCCTGGAACGCTTCGTAGTTAGAGCATGAGGAAATTTCGCGGAAAGTGTTCTGCGACGGCAGCCAAACTTCGATGTCATAGGTCTTCGCGGAGCCAAAGCCAAGATCGGCTGTCGAGAGCACAACCGTGCGATAGTGGAGTCCAAGCTTCTTGAGAATCACTTCCGCATCGCGCGTGAGCGATTCGAGCTCATCGTAAGAATTCTCAGGCAGAGCGTATTTAACCAGTTCAACTTTTTCAAACTGATGTTGGCGAATGATGCCGCGCGTGTCCTTTCCATAGCTCCCGGCCTCCGAACGAAAACACGGGGTGTAAGCAGCCCACTTCTTGGGAAGTTGCCCGGCATCGAGTATCTCTTCGCGATGATAGTTAGTGACAGGCACTTCAGCAGTTGGGACCAGATATAAGCCGCGTTCATCTTCAAGTTTGAAAAGATCTTCCTCGAATTTCGGAAGTTGTCCGGTGCCAAACAGAGCATCTTTGTTCACAATGAACGGAGGCAGCGTCTCCTGGTAGCCATGCTCACGCGTGTGGAGATCGAGCATGAAGCTTACAAGTGCGCGGCTCAGACGCGCGCCCGCTCCGTTCAGAATTGCAAAACGAGCCGCAGCGATCTTGCTCGCTCGTTCGAGATCGAGAATACCTAGAGTAGTACCAAGATCGACATGGTCCTTTGGCTCGAATTCAAATTCCGGTTTCGTCCCCCAGCGACGGATTTCGACGTTGGCCGATTCATCCTTACCGACCGGGACGCTCTCGTGTGGAATGTTGGGGAGTGCCAGCAGTATCTCCTGCATATCTTTCTCGACTTGATCTCGCCACGAATCCTTTTTGCTTATTGCTTCCTTGAGACCACTGACCTCAGTTCGTAAGCGAAGGGCTTCATCGGCTTTCCCTTCCTTCATCAGCATGCCTATTTGAACGGACAGTTCATTCCGTTCCGCGTTAAGCTTGTCGGATTCAGCAATAGCCCTGCGCCGTGCCTTGTCAGCTGAGTCGAACCTCCTTAACGATTCGAAAGTCTCGTTCGAAGCATTGCGATCCTCGAGTGCCTTGATAACTCGAGCAAGATTTTCGCGCACGTAGTTCAGATCGAGCATTTGTTCTATTCTCGCAAAATATGGTATGAGAGACGACTTTACTATCGACGAAGAAGGCTGACGCTAGCCGACCGCCGACGCACCTGTCAAGAAGCCCATATTTTGGTAACGAATCAAGGTGCAAGTCTTATTGAAGGAGTCAGAGCATTTGACAAGAGATGATTCAATGAGCCATCGCAGATGGCGGCAGATAAATAGCGCCGGGCGTAAACCTGCTGTAACGTTATCTTCACGAATCACAAGCCCCCGAAGAGGGCGGCAGAAGTTTCTGTCGCCCCTTCAGGGCTCGAAGCTATTCTAACCAACGTGATCGCCGGGCTCACGCCCGGGGCTACTTTCTTCCGCCCGCTAACGCGGGCTCGAAAATTTGACCATGCCAAAGAGGGTTCGCAAAGCAGTTTTTCCTGCCGCAGGTTTAGGCACCCGTTTTTTGCCTGCAACCAAATCCTCTCCCAAGGAGATGTTGCCGCTCGTCGATAAGCCTTTGATCCAATACGTGGTCGAGGAGGCAGTCGCATCAGGGATCGAATCGGTCATTATCGTCACCGGGCGCGGCAAAAGCGCGATTGAGGATCACTTCGACGTTTCCTTTGAATTGGAAAAGCTTTTGGAGGAGCGTGGAAAAAAAGAAGAGCTCAAAGCGATGCGGGCCATATCCGCGTTAGCGCGCATTAGTTATGTTCGCCAGCGTGAGGCACTCGGCCTCGGCCACGCAGTGTTGCAAGCGCGCGATTTAGTAGGCGACGAACCATTTGCCGTGATGCTGAGCGATGACATTATCGATTCCGAAACGCCGGCTCTCAAGCAACTACTTGATGTCTACGAAAAATACGACGCTCCGGTTGTGGGCACGATGCAGGTGAAAGGTGAAGCAATCTCGCGATTTGGCGCACTCGATGTTGAGGAAGTGGAAGACGGCGTTTATAAGATAAAGGACATGGTTGAGAAGCCGCCATTTTCTGAAGCACCTTCCGACCTGGCAATCATAGGACGCTACGTGTTGACGCCGGACATCTTTGATGAAATCGAGAAGACGCTTCCCGGGGCCATCGGCGAGATTCAAATCACCGACGCAATGAGATCGCTTCTGAAGAAACGGCCATTCTACGCCGTGCGTTTTACAGGGACACGATACGATGCCGGCGACAAGCTCGGTTTTCTAATTGCGACAGTCGAGTTTGCGCTCAAACATGAGGAACTGGCGCATGAGTTTAGAGAGTATCTGAAGTCGCTGAGTTCTAGCCTCTTCTGAGTTCCGTCAGGAACGGAATGTTTATAGAACTTTGGACTTTATTTAGATGTTAAGCCCATTTATGGGCGAAAGATTCTGACTAACATTTCGCTCCTCTGGAGCTCAAACCCTTATCATTAAATTTCGATCCTATAAACATTTCGCCACTACGTGACTTGTAGGACAATTTCGCCACTACGTGGCTTATAAGGACAAGAGACACCTTCAATAATGTCTGATCAAAAAGAATTCTCCGGTCGCGCTGCAATTGTCACCGGCGCCACGCGAGGCATCGGCCGCGCTATCGCGCTGGAATTGGGCCGTCGTGGCGCGGATGTCGCATTCAACTACGCGAAGAGCGCTGAGGCCGCCGGGTTGCTGACTAAAGAGATCGAAACCCTGGGCGTGCGCACCCTCGCATCTCAGTGCGACGTGGCAAATACCGAAGCGGCTGCGGAGATGGTAAAGCAGGTCAAGGAGACTTTCGGCCGCGTTGATTTCCTCGTCAACAACGCCGGTGTTACACGCGACAATCTCATCCTTCGCATGAAGGAATCCGATTGGGATGAGGTAATCGATACAAATCTGAAGGGCGCGTGGAACTTCGCAAAAGCAGCACTCAGAACAATGCTTCGGCAGGAAGGTGGGGGATCGATTCTCAATATTTCCTCGATCAGCGGCCGGGTAGGGATGGCGGGACAGTCAAACTATTCAGCCTCGAAGGCGGGAATGGTTGGTCTAACAAAAGCACTCGCGAAAGAAGTCGCCAGCCGAAAAGTGACTGTCAACGCGTTAGCATTGGGCATGGTCTCAACCGACATGGCTGAGGCGCTCGACGAAAGCTATCGCGCAAAAATCATCGAGCAAATTCCGCTGGGCCGCTTTGCGGAGCCCGATGAGGTTGCGCGCATTGTCTGCTTCCTGCTCTCCGACGACGCCCGCTACATCACCGGCCAGGTAATTCAGGTTGACGGCGGCCTCGCGATGTAGAGGCTCGGCAGAAGCCCGATCGTTAGGGAGGGCGTTAACGTCACGTCAGAAGCCCGCGCGTAAGCAAGGACTCATCGCAGTGAAATACGCCCTCCCTGAGGTCGGGCTTCTGCGCACTATTTCACTATTTACTCTTTACGGTTCTCGCTTTACGATTAGCGAAACTTGTAACGCCCAGTCCCGGATAAAGCCAAGGCGAAAGGAGCCGTTTGGTGATCACTCTCAAAGTTAACGGCAAACAATTCAACGCCGACGTCAATCCCGACACGCCGCTGCTATGGGTGTTGCGCGAAACGCTTGGCCTAACTGGGACCAAGTATGGCTGCGGCATGGCTCTTTGCGGGGCCTGCACCGTACACCTGAATGGCGAGGCCATTCGCTCGTGCGTGAAGCGTGTGTCCGATGCTGCCGGCAAGGAGATCACGACCATCGAGGGCCTCTCGACTGATCTAAGTCATCCTTTGCAGAAGGCATGGATGGAAATAGATGTTCCGCAATGCGGCTATTGCCAATCGGGCCAAATCATGAGCGCGGCGGTTTTGCTCGCCGAGAATAGTGCACCCACTGATAACGACATCGACGAAGCAATGACCGGCAATATCTGCCGTTGCGGTACCTACTTCCGTATTCGCCAGGCCATTCATCGCGCCGCCGCGATCAAAGCCCAGGGAGATGCAAAATGAGCGCGGCAAAGGCAATGGCAATGAAGAGACGCGATTTTCTGAAGACTGGGGCCGCGCTCGGTGGTGGTCTACTAGTTAGCCTGTATATCCCGGAATGGGCGCTCGCCAGCAGCGTTGATGCCCCGCCTACATCGCCCGCAACGCCAACCATATTTCGTCCTAATGCTTTCATCCGCATAGCCACGGACGACACGGTGACCATCATCGTCAACAAGTCAGAGATGGGCCAGGGTGTGTACACGTCGTTACCTATGCTTATCGCCGAAGAGCTTGAGGCTGACTGGAGCAGGATCAAGGTCGAATCGGCCCCGGTCGATCCAGCTTATGCTCACCCTAGCTTTGGCATTCAAATGACCGGGGGCAGCACAAGTACCGCTTCGGAGTGGGAACGATTTCGCAAAGCCGGAGCGACTGCGCGCGTAATGCTGATCGCGGCCGGCGCACAAAGTTGGAAGGTCGAGCCGAACAGTTTGCGCGCAGAGAAAGGTTACGTAATTCATGCGGCCAGCGGACGACGCACTTCCTTTGGTTCACTTGCCGACGTGGCGGCGACCCTCACGCCGCCGAAAGACGTGCCGCTGAAAGATCCAAAAGATTTCAAATTAATCGGCAAGCCGACGCGACGCCTCGATACGCCCTCCAAAGTTAACGGCACGGCCCAATTCGGTCTCGACGTTCAGATTCCTGGGATGCTGACGGCAGTCATAGCCCGGCCTCCCGTATTCGGCGGCAAAGTAGTCAGCTTTAACGCGGACAAGGCGAAGGCGGTTGCCGGAGTCAGGGACGTACTGCAAGTGCCTTCCGGTGTGGCAGTAATTGCAAACGGATTTTGGCCGGCAAAACTCGGTCGAGACCGGCTTGAGATCAATTGGGACGAGGGGCCAAACGGAATTCTTTCAACGACCGGAATGCGAGAGCAGTATGCAAACCTGGCAAAAAATCCAGGGCTCCTTGCCCGCAAAGTTGGCGATCCGGCGAAGGCGCTTGCCGGTGCTGCCAAGACGATAACGGCCGAATACGAAGTGCCTTACCTGGCCCACGCGATGATGGAACCACTGAATTGTGTGGTCGACCTGCAACCGGATCACTGTGAGATCTGGACGGGGACGCAATTTCAAACCGTAGATCGGATGGCCGCCGCCACGACGGCGGGTCTTAAACCAGAACAGGTGCAGATTCACACTACGCTGCTCGGCGGCGGTTTTGGGCGCCGCGCGAATCCTGCCTCAGATTTCGTTATCGAAGCCGTGCAAGTTGCAAAAGCGGCGAAGGTCCCCGTGAAAGTTGTCTGGACGCGTGAAGACGACATCCGCGGCGGCTGGTATCGCCCGATGTGGTACGACCGCATGGTGGGCGGCATTGACGCTGGCGGAAACCCGGTTGCCTGGACACACACAATCGTGGGCCAGTCGATCATGCAGGGGACGATGTTCGAACCGTTCGGCATCAAAAATGGAATCGATGGATCATCGGTTGAAGGCGCGGCTGATCTTCTCTACGGGTTCCCGAACCTGCAAGTGGATCTGCATACGCCAAAGATTGGCGTTCCCGTTCAGTGGTGGAGATCGGTGGGCCATTCACACAATGGCTTTGCAGTCGAAGCTTTCTTTGACGAACTGGCCCATGCAGGTGGTAAGGATCCCTATGAACTGCGGCGCACTCTGCTGGAAAAACAACCGCGAATGCGTGCGGTGTTGGATTTAGCGGCGCAGAAAGCAAGTTGGGGCAAGCCTTTGCCCGCAGGCAAAGGACGCGGCATCGCGACGCATTTCTCATTTGACAGTTACGTGGCGCAGGTAGCTGAAGTCTCCGTAGACAAAGAAGGCGCAGTCCGCGTGCATCGGATGGTTTGCGCCGTCGATTGCGGGCGCGTCGTAAATCCCGACTCCGTGAAAGCACAAATGGAAGGCGGGATTATCTTTGGCCTGACGGCCGCACTCAAGGACGAGATCACGCTTGAACAAGGTCGCGTCAAACAGCGCAACTTTCACGACTACCCCATGCTACGAATAAATGAGTCGCCGGAGATCGAGGTTTACATTATGCCGAGTACGGAAAATCCGACGGGCGTAGGCGAACCAGGCGTGCCACCAGTCGCTCCAGCTGTCGCCAATGCAATCTTCGCGGCCACGGGCAAGCGCGTGAGGAAACTGCCGATACGTAAGGTTGTATAACTGAGTACCGAAGAGTTGAAGCATTGGCTCGGCCAGTTGATGTGCGGAAGGTCCCTGACCTTCCATGAAGTGTGTTTGATCACTCGCGGCTACGCCCCGGTTATAGCATGCGGGGGGCATAGCCCCGGAAAGTAGCTGCCGGTCTCGGAAGGTCAAAGACCTTCCGCACATCAGGCGGCAAAGCCGCAACCGCGATTGCGGGACCTCTGAATCGGGCATCGTAAAATGACAACTCGAAAACTGACACACGACGCATCAACCGCAGCCCTCTTTATCGTCACCCTCAGTTTAATCGCTGTACCAATCTCAACGTGGGCTATAGCTGGCGCACCGCAGCGTGACGACGCGCGCGCACGCGAGCTCTTCGTCTCAATCGTTCCTGTTCTGAAGCATCCGCGCTGTCTCAATTGCCACTCGACCGGAGATTTTCCACGTCGGGGTGATGACGGACGTATTCACATACAGAATGTGAGACGTGGGCCTGACGGGCGCGGCAAGTATGGGCAGAAGTGCAGTGCTTGCCACCAGGAACAAAACGTGGCCGGACTAAACATGCCGCCGGGCGCGCCAAACTGGCACCTGCCTCCAGCGAACATGCCGATGATCTGGGAAAGTCGCACGCCCGGTCAGATTTGTCGGCAAATAAAAGATCCAAAACAGAACGACGGCAAAACACTCGCGCAGATCATCGAGCACGTTACCGCCGACAAACTTGTCATGTGGGGCTGGAACCCGGGCGAAGGGCGAACTCTGCCGCCGATGGGCCATGAGGAATTCGCGCGAAGGTTCCAGGACTGGGCCCGCTACGGCGCCGCCTGCCCATAGTGAAAATACTTTTCCGGCGTGCGTCTTGTGTGACACGTTATAAAGCAAAAGCTCACACAGAACTGTGGATGAAAATCCGAACAGATGGACAGTAAGGGCTGAGGCCCCTGATTTCCGGAATGTGGCTCTGCCACTTGATGTGGGGAAGGTCTCCGACCTTCCGTTAACTGGCAAGCAATTCCTTTGGGCTACGCCCCAGTAAGATAAAAAGTTCGGGCATAGCCCGCTAAGAAGATATCACTCCCGGAAGGTCGGAGACCTTCCGCACATCAGGCGGCAAAGCCGCGCTGTTGTCACCCCAAGCTGGAACCGCCACTGCCGCGTCCTTCACTTTACTATTTACTATTTACGATTCACTATTCACGTGCTGGCTGTTTACTGTTTACTGTTTGCTGATTGCTAATTTCTGAATGCTAACAAACAATTCCTGGCCCACATTGAAATTCGACGAATGGAAAGACACCTGCGCCACGCTGCACATGTGGACGCAGGTTGTCGGCAAGATCCGGCTCCGGCAAACGCCGCTGGTGAATCACTGGTGGAACGTCCCTCTATATGTTTCGGCCCGCGGCCTTACGACATCGGCCATGCCCTTCCGCGAACGTTACTTCGAGATTGAATTTGATTTCATCGACCACAAGCTGCTGATCGAGTGCAGTGACGGCGCAGCAAAAACCCTGGCTCTTCGCCCGCAGACAGTGGCCGACTTCTATGCTGAAGTCATGTCAGCCCTGCGGGATTTAGGAATAAACGTCAAGATCTGGACCATGCCCGTAGAAGTACCGGATCCCATTCGCTTCGAAGACGACGTGAAACATGCTTCGTATGATGCGGAATACGCCAATCGCTTCTGGCGTGCCTTAGTGAAGATTGACGAAGTCTTAAAAGAGTTTCGTGCACGCTTCATCGGCAAAGTGAGCCCAGTGCATTTTTTCTGGGGCAGCTTTGATATGGCAGTCACGCGGTTTTCCGGACGCCGGGCGCCGGAACGCGAAGGTGCAGACCTGATCACGCGCGAGGCTTACTCGCACGAGGTCATCAGCCATGGTTTCTGGCCAGGAAACAAAGATCTGGAGGCAGCGTTTTATTCCTACACTGCGCCCGAACCCTCAGGCTTGGCGCAGGCACGGGTTCGTCCTGCTAAGGCTTTTTACAGTAAGGAAATGAAAGAGTTTTTGCTGCTATACGACGATGTGCGGCAGTCAGGTTCGGATGTGCAGCAATCGAACGTCGGTACGCGTCAGCCTGAGTCGAATGTAGACCAGTCAACGACTCCCGAACAAACGCTCATGGAGTTTTGCCAGACCACCTACGAAGCCGGCGCAAATCTTGCCAACTGGGATCGCGCCACGTTGGAAAGATAACAATAATTGCTGAATGGTAGAAGCCCGACCGTTGGAGGTGGGCCATATCGGATCTGCAATACATAAGCCTTCCCCCACGCGTCGGGCTTTCGACCTATCTGGTGTTGGCCGGCAGAGGTTTGGCGAAGTAGCCGGGACGGTAGCGGAGTTTTAGTTTCTCTTTTTGCAACTCCGGATTGGTTATGTCGATGCTCATCTGACGATAGCTGCCTTCTCTTCGCTTGTTGGTCGATGAATACGCAATCAGATACTGTGAACGAAGTTCCTGCTCGATTTCCGCGAAAGCATTTTTCAAGTCAGCTTCCCTCTTCGGAAAAAACGCACGGCCGCCAGTCGAGGCCGCTAGTGCGTTAAGCGCATCTTTATCGATGCCTTCTCGCTTGCTGTCACCGATACCGATCGCGTAGATAACTGTTTCCGCCTCCAGCGCTCGATTTATCGCTTCGCTTCGCTGGAGACGGCTGGTGGTGTCCATCCCGTCAGTCAGTAGAATGATTGCGCGGCGTCGTTGATTCTGGCCTTGCTGGCCCAGACCTTGTTGACCCCTGCCTTGCTGCACCGGATCTCGATGATCCTGACTCGGAGACAGCACTTCGCTGGCGGTCACTGCAACGGCGTCCCAGATTGCAGTTGTGCCTTCGCGCGGAATCGCTTTCATGCCTGGTCCAGTTGCTATGCCACTAATAGGCCGGCCTGAACCGAGATAAGCCGGCATCGCCACCTCAACGCGTTCAAGTGCGCGATAGATACTTAGCACATCGCGAGTCAAACCTTGTTCGAGAAACGCCGATCCGGTGAAAGGGATGATCGCCGCCTGGTCCTTACTGGAATGAATGACTGTTTCGATAAACGAGCGAGCTGCTGCCTTCTCCTGCGATAGCGTGCGTTCTTCAGAAGCGCTCACGTCAATCAGGAAGGCAATAGATAGCGGCCGATCCGTTTCGCGCTGAAAAGTGAGAATCTTTTGTGGGACGCCATCTTCTGTTATCCGAACGTCTTCCTCTCGCAAGGTCGTAATATAAAGATTCTGTTTATTGGTGGCCGTGAAAAATAAGTTAGTGAGATCCGTCTCGATGCGTATTACGTCGTCTTGATCGGTTGGGGTTTGCGAGGGGACAACGCGCGCGAGTGACCCGCAGAGTAGGGCGAAGATTAGCAGCGACAGTGTTAGCGTGGATTTCATGAAGAGGCGACCCGGTCACTACCACTCCCGGTACTGCCTTTGGGTCGTGCTACTTCAGACCCTTGATTGTTGCTGGCTTAACGAAGAGCGTGTCGGCTAGTGGGCGATTGTATTCAATCGACTCGTAGCTGATGCGGCTGGTTTGGATGCCGTTGACGAAGTGGTCTACCACCCAGGGCGCGGTGACTCCGTCAATCGTAATCGGTTTGGCCAGACGATCTTCTTCCGTAATCTCTTCGGTTTCATCAGAGTCTGCCTTCTTTTTCGTTCGTTTGTAGATCACTTTTGCAGGTAGACCTTCCCTGGCGGCAAACTCGTATTCGACCCAGAAACCGTCGGGGTACGTAAGCCGGACTGTCTCGTTACGCCTGGCGAGTCCGGCCTCACGCCGGCCAACGTAGCTGAGAGTCGCACCTTCCTTTTTCCACCAACCATGCAAGAGATTTTCGACGCTCGTGCGCATGCCTCTCTTGAAGTCTTCAATCTGCGCACCCTTCGTATCGCTTAAGGTCTTCGTGGCGCCGTCATACAACCACCCGGTCGCGCCTGAGTTTGTCTGAATGACGCGAATCCCGTCGCCCGTAAACTCCGTGCGTTCTTTGTCGGGATAGGCGATGTAGTCAAGAAACCTTGCGGGGATTTGCGAGATGCCTTCCTGGAAGGCTGTGAAAAAGCCGCGACCCACAACCGTTGTGACATTTAGATAAGTGTTGCCACCCAGAACTTCGGTGGCACGCGCCAGAATTGCTTCGGCTTTTGCGGAATTGTCAGCAGCTTTATTCGCCGTTGCAGTTTCCTGAGCGAAGACGCTGGGTTGGACAACGCACAACGAGAACAAGCTGAAAATAACGGTAGCAATCCGGAATGGTTTAAAGCAGCTAATTTGTAGTGGCACCCTGGTCATTTTCAACATCAACTCAATAATAGCGCACCCATAGGAAAAGGGCTTCAATGGTTCTGAAGCCCTCGTTAAATTAATTACCCTTACCAGTCGGGAGAATTCCGTCTCTCCCGATCGAAGATAACTAGCGAAATCAATTCAAACTGGCGTTCGTACCCGCAACCGCCTTCACGACTGTTTCACCATCTTCCACGTCAACCACAAAATTCGTGGCAGTCTTCCACAGTGCCGTTATGGGAAGCTTCACTTTCTCATCAATGTGACGCTTCAGAAAGCGCGCACCATACTCCGTATTGAATCCCTTCTCAGTCAAGAAGTTCAGGGCTTCGTCAGTCACGCTGACGTCCTTGCCCTGTCGCTGCATCTGGCGTTGAAGTTTCGTCAGATAAAGTCCGGCAATCTGGCGCACCTCGTCCATAGTCAGCGGCGCGAAGACGATAATTTCGTCAATGCGATTGCGAAACTCAGGCGAGAAACGATGTTCCGCGGCTTTCATCACTTCGTTTTTTACGACGCGAAAGTCCTGTGCAGTCTTCGTGCCGAAACCCAAAGGCTTCTCAAATTTCTTGAAGCTTTCTGACCCTAAATTCGAGGTCATGATAACGATCGCGTCAGACAGGTAGACTTTTTTGCCGCGGCCATCCGTCAGCCAGCCTTCATCAAACGCCTGGAGAAACAAGTTCATTAAGTAAGGCGCCGCCTTTTCTACTTCGTCCAGCAATAGAACCGTGTAGGGATTCTCGCGCAACTGCTCTGTCAAAATTCCGCCGCGCTCGGATCCTACAATACCGCGTGGCATGCCAATGAGCTTCTCGATGCTGACAGTGCCGTCGCTGTACTCCGACATGTCGATGCGCACCATCTTCTCCTCGTCGCCAAACATGAATTCGGCAACAGCCTTCGCCAGCTCGGTCTTGCCTACGCCGGTTGGGCCAAGGAACAGAAGCACACCATCAGGTTTGTAATGCGACTCTTTGAGCGGACCTTTATTTAATCTGAGTCGCTGAGCAACTGCTTTGATAGCGGCTTTTTGACCGATCACGCGTTGCGCAAGCATCGCTTCCGTCATAGAGAAACGATCGGTGGTGTCGCGAAAGATCATGTCTCGCGGAATACGCGACTCCTGCGAGATTACTTCAATCACGTGTTCCGGCTTAACGACCATCGTTTGCGGCTCATTAATTTCGACTTTGACCGCAGCCGTGTCGAGCCAACCAATGGCCTTATCAGGCAAGTGAAGATTGCGTATGTACTTCGGCGCCATTTCCAGGGCCGTGTTGATGGCGTCATCGGAAATCTTCACCGAGTAATTCTTCTCCAGCCGCGGTCGCAGGCCGAGAAGAATCTCCCGAGTTTCGGTTATCGTAGGTTCAACGATTTTCACCAGGCGGAAACGTCGCGCAAGCGCCTCGTCTTCCCCGATGTACTCTTTATATTCCGAGATGGTGGTTGCGCCGATGATTCGCAAGTCGCCACGAGCCAGGGCCGACTTGAACATATTCGCGGCGTCTGAAGAGGTACCGAGCGCCGCTCCCGCTCCCATGATCGTGTGCGCCTCATCAATGAAGAGAATCAGGTTATCGCGCTCCTTGACCTCATCGATAATGCCCTTGATTCTTTCTTCAAACATGCCGCGCAACATCGTGCCTGCGACAATGCCGCCCATTTGCAGTTGGACCACGTGTGAACCGCGCAAACGAGCGGGGACTTTCTCAGGTTCCATTTCGATCAAACGCGCCAGACCTTCGACGACCGCGGTTTTACCCACGCCGGGTTCACCAACAAGCATTGGAGAGTTTGCTCGCTCCCGGTGGCAAAGAATCTCAACGATTTGCTGAATCTCTTTCTCTCTGCCAATCGTGGGCGCTATCTTGTCGGCGCGAGCCAGGCGGTTTAGAGAAACACCAAAATGCTTTAGATACGGCGGCAGCTCAAATTTCTTTCGATATTGCTCCTCTTCGTGCTCGCGTTTTCGCACCTGCACCTGAACATTCTCAGCTACAGCGTCAGGATTCGCTCCCATGTTTTTCAACACTTCAACGAAGAGACTGTCATAGTTTGTAATCGCTGAAAAAATATCGGTCGCTTCAATCGTCTTGCGACCCTGCACGCGGGCTCGTTCCATCGCGCGTTTGAAAAGATCGGTAGTATCGGGAGAGATACGAAAACCTTTACCCACATGTTGCTGGCGGCTGGTGTCCAACCGCTTATCAATAGCGATTTTGACCACAATGGGGTCAAGAGAAAGCTCACGCATGGCGGAGTTGAACATATCCGGCTCCTCATGAATGAGCGCCTGCAGAATATGCTCGACCGCCACAAAGTTTTGATCGCGCTGGCGCGACTCGCTCAGGGCGTGCTCAAGTATGCGTTGCCCGGTTTCACCAAACTTGTCTTTATAAGATCCTAGATCAACCATTGTCTTGACCTTCTAACCTGCCAAAGGAACTGAAATGAACGATTTCATTATAGCAAATCAACTGTTTTCAACCTGCGCGCTTCCAAAAATCTAACCTAACCCGAGAGGTTAGATGTTCTGAGCATATTCGCCGTTGCGTTTCAATGCAATAAGAATTCTCCCCATGCTGGCTCCTGCAAATCTTCGGCCACCTCGACGAATGTCAACAAGTGGGCGAAAAGCCCCTACCTCATGTCTTGATTGTTGCGCCTAGTAGTCGTAATCCTCGCCGCCGGGCATCGGTGGAACCGCTTTCTTCGGTTCGGGAGCGTCTGTAACAGCGGCGTCGGTCGTAAGCATCAGCCCGGCAATCGACGAGGCATTTTGTAGAGCGGTGCGAACCACCTTGGTAGGGTCGATTATTCCGGCCGCCGCCAGGTCTTCATATTCGCCAGTGGCCGCGTTGAATCCTTTATTACCTTTTAACTCTTCCACTCTCCCGACGATCACAGCGCCGTCGAGCCCCGCGTTTTCTGCAATGCGTCGTAACGGTTCCTCAAGCGCTCGCCTAACGATTCTTATTCCAGTCAGGACATCCGGATCGTCGCTTGAAAGGCTATCAAGCACTTGCGCAGCACGCAGCAGTGCCACGCCGCCACCCACAACCGTGCCTTCCTGAGCTGCCGCTTTGGTGGCGTTGAGTGCGTCTTCGACGCGCGTCTTAACCTCTTTCATCGCGGTTTCGGTTGCCGCGCCTACTTTCACGACCGCAACCCCTCCCGCAAGTTTAGCGAGCCGCTCCTGCAACTTCTCGCGATCGTAATCTGAAGTGGTCTCTTCGATCTGCTTCCTAATCGTGGCTACTCGGCCTTGGATGGCCTTGCGATCACCACCGCCCTCAACAATAGTTGTGTTGTCTTTATCGACAATGACGCGCTTGGCTGCACCGAGATCCGACAACTGGACGTTTTCGAGTTTCACCCCGAGATCTTCGGTTATTACACGAGCGCCGGTCAGGATCGCCAGGTCCTCGAGGATCGCCTTGCGCCGATCGCCAAATGCGGGCGCCTTGACGGCACAAACCTTTATCGTGCCGCGCAACTTGTTAACGACAAGCGTCGCCAGCGCATCACCTTCAATGTCTTCAGCCACGATTAGAAGTGGACGGCCGCCGCCCGCCGCCTGTTCGAGAATTGGAAGCAGATCGCGCAGCGCCGAAATCTTTTTCTCATGCAGCAAAATCAACAGCTCTTCAAGCACAGCATCCATTCGATCGGGGTTGGTGACGAAGTAAGGCGAGAGATATCCTCGATCAAACTGCATGCCTTCTACTATTTCCAGTTCGGTCTGCAGCCCTTTTGCCTCTTCGACCGTGACCACACCATCCTTGCCAACCCGTTCCATTGCCTCGGAGATAAGCTTCCCAATCTCACGATCGTTATTTGCAGACACGCTGGCAACATTCATCAAGTCTTCTTTGCTTTTCACCTTTCTAGAAACCCGTTCGAGTTCCGCAACCACTGCCTCTGTTGCCATTTGAATGCCGCGCTGCAACGACATCGGGTTCGCTCCGGCGGTTACATTCTTCACACCCTGACGAAAGATTGCCTGGGCCAGGACTGTCGCGGTAGTCGTGCCGTCACCAGCCGTGTCGTTGGTCCTCACGGCCACTTCGCGCACCATCTGCGCTCCCATATTTTCGTATTTGTCTTTCAGCTCAATCTCTTTGGCAACGGTGACGCCATCTTTGGTAATGACAGGCGATCCATACTTTTTGCCAATCACAACGTTGCGCCCCTTCGGCCCGAGGGTTACGCGCACAGCATTCGCAAGTGTGTTCACACCTTGCAGCATTGCGCTTCGCGCTTCCTCTCGAAACTTCATCTCTTTTGCAGCCACTCTCTTTTCTCCTTATACGGAATACTTGCTTCGAATATTACTCATCGGATTGTCGTCAAGCACTCGCCAATTACTCGAAGGCCTGATTCGCTTTTGCCGAATAACGTCCAACTCTAACATGGGCCGGGCGCAGCAAACGTTCACCGATCTTGTAGCCACGCGTATACTGAGCAATAACTTTGCCCTCATTTTCCGGTTCCACTTCTACCGTCTCCACTGCTTCGTGCAACTGCGGATCGAATGGCTGGCCTACCGCCTCGATTGGCTCAACACCCGCAGTGGCAAGTGCGTTTTCGAAACTCGAGGCAGTCCTTCGTATGCCCTCGATAATCACTTCAGTAGAGCCGCCTGTCTCGGCAGCTTCGGTCGCGCGTTGGAGATTGTCTAGCACCGGCAGCAGACCAGCAATAAAATCGGCCTTCTCACGCTGGGCACGTTCGTCGGCGGCACGATTCAATCGCTGACGCGTCTCGTCTGTTTCGCTTTGAAGCTGCTTACGCAACTGTTCAAAACGCGACTGCACCTCCTGGGTCTTTTGCTCCGCGGCCTTCGCGCGCGCCTCAAGTTCTTCAACATAGCTGGGCTTCAGATTCGGAGACTCGCCGGCCGTGTCTTGACGAATGTCACCGCTATCATCCAACTGAATGCGGCGGCGATCGGTTACACGAATTTCAGCGTCCTCATTCCTCGTGCTCTTCTGATCTCTGCCAAAAAAGTCCTTAGCCATGCAATCCTTGCTTTCAAAATGATTTTGCGTTTTTGTAAGCGCACCTATGTGTGCGCACTGGCTGGACAAGCAGGTCCGCGCCCAAAAACGTCATGAAACTTTTATCTCGACTCGCTGTGCTTTTCGCTCCGGTCGCTTCGGAAGGTGCACCTGAAGCACTCCATCCTTATAGTCGGCCTTGATATCTTTTTGATCTACCGGCGCCGGCACGCTAAACGTCCTGAGAAACTTGCCCCTGGGACATTCACTACGGTGTTGTGTGGTATCGAGGCTGGCTCGAATTCCTCTTATTGTTAGTCTGTTATCGTCAATACTGATATCGAGTGTCGCGCAATCGATGCCTGGAAGATCAACCGCCACCGTATACTCACCTTCGTTCTCGTAAACGTCCGCCGCCGGATACCAATCGGCCCCTTCAACTTCGTCGCTGGAGTCAGCTTCGGCGGCTCGTCGCTGTGACGCACCTTCAAATAGCCGATTCATTCGATCTTGCAAAGACAGCAGGTCGTGCAAGGGATTCCATTGTGCCATTGTCGTTTCCCCTCGTAAGTTCCGTTTATGCCGCCGCTGCCGCAGCTTCTACTTTGAGATCCATTTTGTCCCCGACGGCTGACACCCTCACTGTCTGACCCGGCAAAATATTCCCCCGCAACAGTTTTACCGCCAGGGGATTCTGGATAAGCGTTTGAATCGCACGCTTGAGCGGACGCGCTCCATAATTTGGATCATAACCTTCGCGGGCCAGAAGCTGCCGCGCGGAATCATCCAGGATCATTTGGATACTTCGTTCCCTCAACATCTCGCGCAACCTTTCTAATTGCACATCTATAATCTGCGCGATTTGCTCCCGCGAAAGCTGATGGAAAATCACGATATCATCAATGCGATTGAGAAACTCCGGTTTGAAGCTTGCCCGTAACTCCTGCAAGACCGCCTCGCGCACTTGCTTCTCGTCGCCTTCAGCCTCTTGAATCTCGCGCGAGCCAAGGTTTGATGTCATGATCAAAACAGTATTCTTAAAATCGACTGTTCGGCCCTTCGCGTCGGTAAGCCGTCCGTCGTCCAGAATTTGTAGTAATACATTGAACACGTCCGGATGTGCCTTCTCGATTTCATCAAAGAGCACCACTGCGTACGGCCGGCGACGCACTGCCTCGGTTAGTTGGCCTCCCTCTTCATAGCCGACATAACCGGGAGGGGCTCCGATCATTCTCGCCACCGCATGCTTCTCCATATATTCGGACATGTCGAGACGAATCATTGCGCGTTCATCGTCAAAAAGGAATTCCGCGAGCGCTCGCGCCGTCTCAGTTTTTCCTACACCGGTTGGTCCAAGAAATATAAAAGAGCCTATGGGCCGATTGGGATCCTGAAGTCCCGCCCTTGCGCGCCGAACTGCGTCAGCAACTGCGGCAAGCGCTTCTTCCTGACCAATGACTCGTTTGCTAAGGCGGTCTTCCATGGTGACGAGTTTCTGCATTTCACCTTCAAGCATCTTGCTAACAGGAATGCCAGTCCACTTCGCGACCACCTCGGCAACGTCCTCTTCGTCAACCTCTTCCTTGAGCATCACGCCGTCTTTTTGAAAGTTAGCAAGCTTCTCTTGCTCTGCAGCGAGCTTGCGCTCCAACTCCGGGATCTGCCCATATTGGATTTCAGATGCGCGCGCCAGGTCGCCCGCATTCCGAGCTTGATCTAGTTGAAGCTTCAATTGCTCCAGCTCAGCCTTAGCGGTGCGCATGCGCTCAATGGCCTCTTTCTCCGACTGCCACTTTGCTTTCATGCCCGAAGATTTTTCTTGAAGATCCGCAATTCGTTGTTCGATCTCCCTTAAGCGCACCTTCGACTTTTCGTCTTCCTCGCGTTGCAAGGCCTGTCGCTCAATCTCCAGTTGAACGATCTCGCGCTCAAGCTGATCTATCTCCTGCGGAAGAGAATCAATCTCAATTCTCAGACGAGATGCCGCTTCGTCAATCAGGTCGATCGCCTTGTCAGGAAGAAACCGATCGGTAATGTAACGGTGAGAAAGAGTGGCAGCTGCGACGATTGCGGAGTCCTTGATGCGAACACCGTGGTGCACTTCGTATCGCTCTTTCAATCCGCGCAAGATTGCAATCGTATCTTCAACGCTGGGCTCCCCAACGTAAATCTGCTGAAATCGTCGCTCTAACGCGGCGTCCTTTTCAATATATTTTTTGTACTCGTTAAGCGTGGTCGCGCCCACGCAGCGAAGCTCGCCCCGGGCAAGCGCGGGCTTTAACATGTTCGACGCATCGATTGCGCCTTCGGCCGCCCCGGCGCCCACCAGCGTATGAAGCTCGTCGATGAAAAGTATGATCTGACCCTGGGCGTTTTCAATCTCTTTTAAGACTGCTTTCAACCTATCTTCAAACTCACCGCGATATTTCGCGCCCGCCAGCATTGATCCAAGATCGAGCCCGACGAGCCGCTTATTTCTTAACGTCTCGGGAACATCGCCAGACACGATTCTCTGGGCCAGACCTTCGACAATTGCCGTCTTGCCTACACCCGGTTCGCCAATCAATACCGGATTATTTTTTGTACGTCGCGAAAGGACCTGAATGGTCCGGCGTATTTCATCGTCGCGCCCGATAACGGGATCGAGTTTCCCTTTGCGCGCAAGCTCTGTTAGGTCACGAGCGTATTTTGAAAGCGCCTGATAATTCTGTTCCGCATTCTGCTCCGTAATGCGCGATCCGCCGCGCGTCTGCTCAATGACCTTAACCAGATCATCGCGCTTCACACCGTGTTGGCGAAGAATCTTTCCCGATTCGCCATCCTTCTCGTCAACTATCGCCAGCAGGAGATGCTCGGTCGAGTTAAACTCGTCTTGCATTTTGTCTGCTTGCTTTTGAGCTGCCGTAAAGACCTGACTCAGTCGCGGACTGAAATACTGTTGCCCTCCCTCGACCCGGGGAAAGCGAGATATTGCGGCTTGAACATCATTCAGTAGTACCGGAAGGTTCACCGCCAGTTTACCGAGAATGGGACGCACAATCCCTTCCGGCTGCTCAAGCATTGCGACGAGCAGATGTTCTGGTTCAACCTGCTGGTTTTGATTGCGCTCCGCGAGCTCCATAGCTAACTGTATGGCTTCCTGAGCTCGCAGAGTAAATTTATCTAAACGCATGTGGTTTTTAGTATCTTCTTGTTTTTGAGCGGGGTCTCAGTCCGGTGTCCCGCCTGATAACCCCGCTCTTTTCCGTTCAACTTGAAAAAGTTAGCGACCTCCAGCGGCCTGGCTGGACTTTTCATCTTTTACGTTCTCGGCTTTCGCTTCGATAGTCCTGGCTGAGGTCCCAGTCCCTTCGCCGCTAATCTGAATGCGCCGCGCTTTTGTTTCTTCCCGTTTGGGAAGAGTCACGCGCAACACTCCATTGCGATATTCCGCCGTTGCTCCGTCTGCGGAGACGGTCTGCGGCAATGTGAAGGAACGGGTAAACGAGCCATAAGACCGTTCGACTCGATGGTAATTGTCGGTGTCGTCCTTCTTTTCGAATTGACGCTCGCCGCGCAACGTGATGACATTATTCTCCACCGAGAGCTCAAAATCCTCCCTTTTCATTCCCGGCAGCTCGGCCTCGAGCACAATCTGGTCCTTGTTTTCGTAGATATCGACGCTCGGGTTCCAGGCGCCTCGGCCGATACCTTCCTCGCCAAACCCTCGAGTCAAATTTGTAGAAAACAGTCGGTTCACCTCTTCCTGCAGCGTGCGCAGGTCACGGAAGGGGTCATAGCGAACTATAGTCATCTTGATTTTCCTCCTTATTTCACTTGACGGCGCAATGCCGTAATTTCAAATACCCTCATGAGGGAGCTCTGTGAGCGTACCGTAATAATAATATTTGAGTCCCGCTCTGTCAAGTTCCAACGAAACGCGGTTAAGGCCAATAAATTCCTCGCTCTTAGCTTAAGATTTAGAGGCAGGGGAGGGGCCGGCAACGGGCGGCGGGTACTTACTTCAAACCGAAAAAGCGTTTTATGGATGACAGTATGCCGGCAGATTCGTCGCCGTCCGTGGCCGAAAGATCCTCGCTCGCTGCTAACGCTTGCCTGCGCTCGCCGATGGTGTGACTTAGCGACTCCACGAGGTCCGGATTTGTATCGAATACGCGCTTCATTGCGTCATGCCCAATCTCAAGAACTTCTGTCTCTTCAAGCGCGACGATATTTGCGGTTCTGGGTTCACCGGTGAATAAAGCCATCTCACCAAAAAAAGCACCTTCGCTAAGAGTGGCAACTGTGCGGGTCCGGCCGTTTTCGCTTACCTGCACGCTCACCCGACCATTGTGAACCACGAACATTGAGGAGCCCGGATCGCCGGCGTGTATGACTGTTTCGCCGGGAGCAAACACGTGGCTGGTCGCCGCTTGCGCAAGCATCGTTGTCTCTTCCGTCGAGAGTGGGGCAAAGATATCGACCGCAGCCAGACGTTCGACGATTGCGCCGCCATCACCCTCACGCTCGTCAATCCTCGGTTTCCGTTGCACCAGCAAAGTTCGAGTGGGATAGGCGAAGTTAAGGTTTGCCCGACGGAAGGCGTACCAGATTCGTTGTCGCACTAACGCATCTGTGTCGTTATGTTTAGCGTAATCGTCCAACCAATACTTGACTTCATACTCCACCGAGCTCTCGCCAAGATTTCTGATTCGAACAACGGGAGAAATCTTTTGCGAAACATTGTCAGCTTCGCGAACGGCTTCTCTAACAACGTGGATGGTCTTCGCTGGTGAGTCAGTAAATATCGTGTTGAAGAAGACGTGCCGGGCATTCAAATTATTTCGCGGCCCAACTTCGATCGGTTCCTTCGCCGCGGTGCTGTTACTTATTAGCACGACATGGTTGGAAAAGGATCTGATCTTGATTGCACGCCAGGTAATTTCCTCGACCACACCAGTATGTCTCTGCGCGCCTACCGTAATCACGTCACCCACCTGAAACGGTCGATCTGCTTGCAGCGATATTCCCGCAAAGAAATTTCCCAGTGTGTCCTGTAGAGCAAGGCCGAGGATTACGCCGAAAATCGCGGATGTTGTGAATAGAGCTCCGAGGTTAACCTTTGGGAATATAGAGGTGAAGATAAGAAAGACTAGTGCCGTGAATGCGACAATCGAAAAAACGTTCCGCACTAAAGTTGGGGCTTCAAACCCCCGTCGGAAACGAAACACCAGCCCAAATATCAGCGCGTTAAGCGCGCGAACGACCAGGTAAGCAAGTATCGCGAGAAAAATTAAACGCAGAACACCCACAATGGTGTCTGCTTGCGGCGCCAGCCCTCCCATTTGCGCGCGCAGCAACTCGCGAAGTGCGTAGTCAAACCTGGCGAGGAGATAGATCGCCAGCACTACGACTGCGGTCGCTACGAAGAAGAATGCGAGTTTGTTTTTGGTGCGGGGACGATTCACGTTGTTGCCGATGTTCTCTCAGTGAGAACTCAAGGTTTAGAAGCCCGGATAGCTTATTCTTTTTATCACTGATTCTTTGCCTTGGCGAGAAGGAATCACAGAGACTCGACTGAACAACTTCCTGATTAGAGTCGCAAAACCTTTGGGAAAAGCGTTGTCAAAATTAAGAGGAGTGATACTGAAGTCACGATGATGGTTGTCAGCCAGGCCCCGATGTTATAAGCGAGCCCATTTACATGCGTGCCCATCAGGTCCCGATCGTTTACCAGGCGGAGGATGGCGAAAAGGATGATAGGCAAAAGCAACCCATTGATTACCTGAGTCACGAGAAGTACGCGGAACAGCGGCAAGTTTGGAATCACCGCTATTGCCGCCCCGACCGCCACGAGAAAAGTAAAGACGCCAATGAAAGTGGGTGCCTCACGAAAACTGCGCGATACACCTTTCTCAAAGCCAAGCGCCTCGCTGATCGAATACGCAGTGGCCAGCGGCAGTACTCCGGCCGCTAACATTGAGGCCCCAAATAAACCAACGGCAAACAATTTCTCCGCGTAAGGCCCGGCGAATGGCTGTAGCGCACGCGCCGCGTCGGCTGCGCTTTCAATGTGCACTCCGTGTTTGTGAAGGGTAGCGGCGGTTGACACCACGATAAAAAAAACAACAAGAATGGCCAAAATCGTTCCTACCCATACGTCCATTTTTGTCCTCGCGTAGTCTTCAGGAGTCACCCCTTTCTCGACTACTGATGACTGAACATAGACCTGCATATAGGGCGAGATCGTAGTGCCGACAACTGCGACGAACATAAATAAGTAGGACTGTTCGAAACTAAAGTTTGGCTTTACCAGCGCCACTGCAACCTCGCTCCAGTCAGGCTTTGCCAGAAAAGCCGAAACAATGTAGCCAAGGAAAACGAGCGACATCAAAAGAAAAGCACGCTCCACTCGTTGGTATGAACTCTTAACAACGAGCCACCAAATGCTAACTGCCGATAAAGGAACGGATATGAATCGTGGCACGCCAAAGAGTTCTGTGGCTGCCGCGATGCCGACGAATTCCGAAACGGTGACGCCACCATTGGCAATCAGGAGCGCAAACATTACAAACGCAGTCCAGCGCACTCCAAAGCGTTCGCGAATGAGGTCGGCCAAACCCTTGCCCGTGACGGCGCCCATGCGAGCGCACATTTCCTGAACCAGGCCGAGGCTAATTGTGATTGGAATGAGTACCCAGAGGAGGCGATATCCCTGTTCTGCTCCGACCGAAGCAAACGTTGCAATCCCACCGGCATCATTGCCCGCGCTCGCGGCGATCATTCCCGGGCCGAGAATGGCGAGGTATGCCACGAACCTCCGGCGCCAAGCCACGGGGGGCTTCACACCAGGACCACGACGCCGCAACAGACGTCGTCCAGTGGCTCTTAACGCAACTCTTGATTCCGGCACTTGGAGGTTCCCCGTCAGTCATAAATCTTTTCGAGTGCTGATCCGAAATTAGAAACTTCGATCGAAACCGCCGCTTCCGGGTCGAAGTTCATCCTATCAATCTTGGTAAACGCTGCCGCCAGTCTTTCGGCAACAGGATTTCCATCGCGTCATCTACGGTAATGATTCCCAGAATATCGCCCGTTTCATCCATGACCGGCAAGGCAAGAAGATTATATTCAGCAATCCTCTGGGCCACGTCGGCTGCCGGCTCGTCGGGATGCGCTGTTTGAAATTCCGTGCGCATCATATCCGCGAGCAGGACTGAGGGGTCAGCCAGAATCAAACTGCGCAAAGCGATCACGCCAACGAGTTTCCACAAACCTTCGCCTTCTACAACGTAGAGGTAATAAATCATGTTCGGCGTTTCCGCCATTTCGCGCAGACGCGCCAGGGCTTCACCGACGGTCAAGGCTCGAGGGAGCGTGACAAACTCCGTAGTCATCAGACCCCCGGCAGTGTCGTCTTCGTAGGGAAGTAGCTCGGCTACATCAGCCTGTTCTTCATCCTCCATCAGTCCCAGCAATTCTTCTGCCTTCTCTTCTGGTAAGTCACCAAGCACATCGGCAGCCTCATCAGGCGACATCCATTCGAGAATGTCCGCGGCGCGTTCCTCGTCCATGTCCCCGAGAATTCGGACCTGTCGTTCGGAGGGCATTTCTTCGAGGGTCTCGGCTGCTGTTTCATCGTCGAGCGACTCGACCACTTCGGAACCGTGATGATACGAGAGCGCCTCGGCGAGCCGGGCAATTTCTACCGGGTGAAGCCGGGCGAGTTTTCCGCTCGAAGACTTCAGCTGGACCGTCGCCGCATCAGTTGCGAGATAACCCACGTCGGCCCAATCGAGAACCTCGACCGGCGTTCGCGTGCCCACGAAACCCGCAGGCGCGAGTCGTCTCCAAAGTCCCTGCAAGCTAACGTCGGCGCCCGTCACCCTCCAGTCTCCCGCGACTTCAATGAGCTGGACGTCATTCACGCGAACGACACGCTTACCATCCACATCAATCAACTGCTTATCGAGCACATCGCGGGCAAGTAGGACCTCGCTCTCGCGACGGACGAAGGGACGCAAATCCAGTATGTCTGAATTGAGTCGCATACCGTGCTCGTTAAGTTGTGTGATGCGCCAGCGTGAAAGAAAGAAATCACGTCGCCGATAGCGCGCCACGACGCCGGCAACAGGCGGATGATCGTCTTCACCAAGGCGTACAATGACGTCCTTGATGGTTGCCACACGCTCGCCTTCAAGATCGCGGATGGGGCGACCCAATACTTGCGACAGATAAAGCATTATTGATTCACCTGCGGGTATTAACTTCGCTGCGGAATCATAGCATGAGCCAATGCGGAGAACAGCAAGATGGCGACTTGAAACGTGGGATTATTAGGAAGGATTAATGTAACGGGTTAGCCGAACTAATGTTTAGTGATTCCGTAGGACCTTAACTTCTCGATAGCCGATTCCATCGCTCGATCTCGGCCTGAATAAAGATCGCTTCGCTCGAGCATCACGGTCTCGTCCGGCGTGATGCCGTGTTCCTCGAGACGATCACCTTCGGACGTGTGATAATCAAGTTCGCTAATATCCAGTAAACCGCCGTCAGGTAGCGTGTGGCGTGTGCGAATCGCAAGTACGCAGCCGCACGTTTCTGTGCCAATGATCCTTGCGCGCCTGGACGTCTTCAGCGCCGCGATGAAAATCTCGGCTGCGCTCGAAGTGCGTTCGCTAGTTAACACGATTAGAGGAAATCTGGTTTGCGCGATTCGCTCCGGCATGACTAGAGACTTCGAACGGGTTGAGAGTGTGAAGCTGGCTCCGAAGCGATCGCTAAATTGGCCCAGGCTATATCCTTCACCGAGAAAAGCTGAAGCAACGTCGGCCATCGCTTCCGCATCGCCACCGCCATTGCCTCGCAAGTCAATTATTATCCCATGGATGCCCTTGAGTTTTTCTTTCAATAGGCTGGCGAAACCATAAGCGATCGAATTTGTGAAAGCGTCGATTTCAAAGACAGCATATTTTCCTCTTTCGCGACGAACTCGCAGACCAAGGTAGCGGTGCTGCCAATGACGCTCGAATCGAGCAGACCTTTCCTTACCATCCATTCCCTGCCACCGGATCTCAACTGAAGTTTCCGGTGGACCTTCCAGCACTGTCGAAAACGCGCGATAGCGTGATGACCTCCTTGCGGTAAGTGAGTCACCTAATCGGCTGTTAACCAGAGACAATGAAGGCTCGCCATCGACGGTTTCAATCACGTCACCGGCCCGGATGCCTGCGCGTTGCGGCGCGGAACCGCGTTCGACCTGCACTACAGTTGGCAGGCCTTCAACCTCTCGCATGGCAAGGCCAATACTCACAAACCGCGGGTGCCCCCAGTCAAACTTTTCTTCAGGTGCAAAGACGCGGGTGTGGGGATCGTTCAAGGAAGCTATCATTCGCCGTATCACTGCATATAATTCTGCGCCCGAATTGGTTTCTGCCGCTCGCGAACGAAAGACAATTCTTTGGGCGTCCCAGTCCAGACCATGAAAACTGCGATCGTAGTACCGTTCATTTATGGTGGACCAGGCGTCATCAAATACCGCGAGGCGGCCTTCGCGAGTGGCAGTCGAAACTACGGCTGAATCATTTCGGTCGGCGTGTGCTGACGATGAAAGGGGGGAAAGCGGAAGGGGGAACGGGAAAACCGCAAGAGCGGTAAGAAGAAAGAGTACCCGCAGGAGAGGTTTAACTCTCCAACGCAGGCAAATTCCTTTCTTTCCGTTACCCATTGCCCTTTTCCTCTATGTCTATCGTGGTGGCTTGCGAAAGTTGTAGCGCAGCAAAACGCGAATTGGAATTGCGACTCCATTGCGCATCGCCGGAAAGAAATGTAACTGGCGGACGGTATCTACTGTTGCCTCATCCAGGCCAAACCCTGCCCACCGCGCAACAGTAACGCCCTTCACTTCGCCGCTCACATCAAGATCTACAAGCACATCGACCGTCGCTTCTACTTCAGCCTGCGCGGCAGTCTCTGGGTACGCGGGTATCAAACGGCGAAAGGGCCGCGGCAACCGAAGTCCCTCGGCCTCGGCGCGTTTATCGTCGTCAGGCGCCTCTTCAATGACTGGGGTATGTTGGTCAACTGTTAGTTCACGCTCTCCGCGTTCGTCCTCTTGCGCGCGTCGAATTGATATGACGTTTCGGTGACGCGCTTCGAGTGCGGATAGTTCCGTAAAAAGGGATTGCTCCGCTGCTGCGGGAGTTGGGTAGCGAAAGCCTGGACGTTCCCATCTGACAAGCCTGCCGGTTCGCGCACTGACGAGAAAGACCGAAGCATACGATTCGAAATAAACTGGGCCTGCCGAAGGCGAGCGGCGAAGTGTTTGCGCATCTCCCAAAATAAAAAAGTCGGCTCCAAGTACCTCGCCAAGATTGCGGGCTTCGTTGAGCGACATATTTATTGAGCCTGTATATCCAGCGCCGCGGGCAGCAGCTCGCGTCAGGTCGTGGTCCAAAACAATTAACCCGGTTTCCTGTTTCAAATTAGCGGCCAGCTTTTCGGAGGCAAGTCGCCCCACCGCAGAATCGCCAAAATCCAAAACTGCCAGCGTTACTCGACCCTCTGGCGTTTGCCCGCTGGCGCTCAGATGAAGAACCACGCAGAACAATACGGCAACTATCAAAGGAAGGCCGGCAGTAGGGCTGGTTGAAATTCTGATCGATGGTCGAGAGGCTGTATGCGATTGAAAGGACGGCATTTTATAACGATGAAGGATGGGAGACTTATTTGGGGGAGTAAAATCTTGTGGATCGGATAACGTCCGCTAGTGTCTCTTCCACAATTGCTGAGACGGCACCCGCAACGCGCGATTGAATTTGCTTGAAGCGTTTTCCCACGCGATGGTTGCGGTCAGCTCCACCAGAGCGTCATCATCGTAGAACATACGCACTCGCGCGAAAAGTTCATCGCTTACATCGCGGCCGGTTATTGTCATGCTGTCGGCAAATTCGAGCGCCACGCGTTCGGCCTCACTGTAGAGATTACTGTTTGCATACTCAGAGAGTGCGTAGATCTTTTCATCTGAAACTCCTAGCTTGCTGCTCACGGCGGCATTGATGTCTTGTCAAAACTCACACCCATTGAGAGAGGCAACACGGCGATTAATTAGTGCTCGCAGACGCGCGTCAATTAACCCGGACGACTCGATGCCACCCCACATTGCGCGGGCGCCTCGAAAAATCGACGGGCGGCGCGCATAGAGCAGGTGGTTAAGCAATGGAGCACCCCACGTTTTGCTTTGCGCCTCCAGCACCTCCCTGGCATACCGGTCAGTTTTCTCGACATCTACCCCGTCTATTCTCGCCATTGCACATCAGTCTCCCTGAAACTTACGTATGAAATGCACCTTACTGACTTCCCACCGCCGAGCGGTCTCGTGGTGGCAGGTGATGGTAGAGCTTATAGACTTCCGTTTTCACTTCCGCGGGGAAACAAACACGGTGCAACTCGTAACCGCGCTGAAGTCCACGAACGACGTCGCTAACCTCGGTGATCTCGCGAATAAGCGGGCGCGCATAGCCATCCTCAACGTAAATGCGGCTCTTCGGTTCGGCGCCTTCAGCGGTGTAGTAGTTGTAATAAGGGACGTCACTGGCACGGTCTTCTATGAAGTAATACTCCGGATCGTATCCCGCCTGCATGACGCACTCTCGCGCGGCCGACAGAAATTCTGGTCGCTCCGTCGCGGGCATGTCGAGATCGATCGCTTTGAAGAGGCGGCGGCCGGTGAAGCGGCGGCTGAGATCCGCCAGGATTTCGTCAGATGAGCGCTGCCACTGCTTAATGTGAAACAGAACATCCGAATCGTCAACTTCCAGATATTGGGTAATCGTTAAAGATTTCCTGCGCAGAACCTTTTCAAACGCCGTCTCTGGCGCGTACCAAACGGGCTCGCCGGTTTCCAGGAGATTTAAAGCTCGGCGTAGGATTGCTCGCAGCACTGCTTCCGCTGAACGCAGTGTGCGGTGAAAATATACCTGGCGAAACATGTAGTAACGAGCTTGTAGGTATTCCTCAACTGCGTACAGCCCGCGTGCGGCAACGTAGATCCGATCTTTCTCTTCGTCGATTGCCAGTGCATTGATGATCCACTCGAGATCATAGATTCCATACTTGGCGCCCGTCATCAACGAATCGCGCAGAAGATAGTCCATGCGATCCACATCAAGTTGGGAAGAAACGAGTTGTGCGAGGGCGGCTGGTTGAAACTTACCTTCAATAATGGCTGCGACCTTCGTGGGTAACTCCGCTGAGTAAGACCGCAAGAGTTGACCAATCTCCGTGACTTCACTGAGCACAACTTCCACGGTCCATTTCTCGTGGTGGAATCCAAGCACCTTCTCCATCACATGCGAAAACGATCCATGGCCCACATCGTGAAGGAGCGCAGCGGCGCGCGCGGCGGCGCGGTCCTGTTCGTTGATTTGATATCTTTCACTGAGGCGATCGAGCACGCGGCTCATCAAATGAAAGGCGCCGAGCGAGTGTGTAAAACGAGAATGCTCCGCGCCCTGGTAAGTGTAGAGTCCAAGCCCAAGCTGTTTGATTCGCCGCAGCCTCTGAAATTCCGGGGTGTCAATCAAACGCATCATCAATTCGCCTTCGTCAGTATCAGTGCGGAGGCGAATGATGTTATGAACCGGATCGCGATAGATTCGTTCGGACATTTTTGAAGCTACCTGACAGGAAGTCGCTTCAACCTCCAGGGGCCGGCGGGAACTGTAACCAGCGCTCCTGCTTCCAGGTCTTCGGCGCATTGCCGGAGAACAAGCTGCAAGAGTTCGGCCAATCTTTCAGCTTTCAAACCCTCGATTCGTAATCGTATTACAGAAGGTGACGTTGCGTCTGAGAGCGCCATTAAGGCGTGAAAGTCAGCATCAAGGGTGACGACAATTCGTCCCTCTCAGGGCTGCGCTGGAGGATCAACTCATCTTCAGCCGTGGCAAGACTGATTTCGCCAGTGTGAACAGCATCAAACCCTGCTTCGCGCAAGATAGCCGCGCTTGACCGTGGCAGTCCCTGGTCCAAGAGCAGCTTCATATGGGCAGTTCGATTACCTGGTCGTGAAGATTTGCGGCGGCATACGCCAATGCCTGCTGAATGTCTTCGTCCCCAAGCTCAGGGTATTCGCGCTTCAGCTCCTCGCGATCGGGGTAGGTTGCGAGCGCTTCCAGTACGCGCTTTACAGTGAGCCGCAGATCACGTATGCAAGGTTGGCCGCTAAGCCGCGCGGGATTGATTGTTATGCGGTCTAAGGCTTTCATGGCCTCACATTCCCTTCTTGACATCCCTTTCTTGCCTGAAATGATTATATCAGGTGAAAGCGTGTTTCCGAGTTGATGCGCCGCAGTCTCTGAAATTCCGGCGTGTCGATCAGGCGCATCACAAGCGCGCCTTCGGCAGTGTCGGTGCGAAGTCGAATGATGTTGTGGACAGGATCGCGATAGATTCGTTCGGACATGTTGTGCTCATCATTAGCATAAGGCGGCATCTTGTTTTTTGGTAGGCCGGCCGCAACTAGTTTGTTTTTGCTGCCTCTTGGTTTCTGTTAACCGATGGTCCGAATTTCACGAATCTGTCGCATGAAACTTAACCCTCACTGAGCACTAATCCAATTTTCTGAATTCCATTGGCGAACTTGGATAAAGCACCGGGCCCAGGTCGCTTATTCTAGTGCCCGCCAATCTCCTTCTAACTAAGGTTAACCTCTTTTCTCAGAGTGGTTAGCATTAGCCCCCCGGGGCTGGATCGGTTAGCGCGCGGGCCGGGGAATACAACTTGCTCTTACAAATGTCCAATGCAGTCTCGCAAAAGGCGAAATCCCCAGAAAAGGTTTTGATAACTACTCAAATAGGAGATCTACTTATGCAAAGTTCCCGCAAAATAGCACACGTCCTCGGCGCGATTTTATTCGTCGTGGCTTGTGTATTTTCCACGCAGGCCCAAGTCACGACCGGCTTGGTGCGCGGCACCGTCATTGACCCGAACAGCGCGGTTGTGACGAACGCCAAGGTGACAATTACCAAGAAATCAACCAATGTTTCGACCAATGCCCAAACGTCGGGTTCTGGTCAGTTCGAATTCGCTGGCTTGCCGCTCGGCGACGACTATTCGGTCGTGATTGAAGCGGCGGGTTTTAAGACGCTGACGCTCACCGACGTGAAGGTGCAGTTGAACCAGGCCACGGACCTATCGGCGCAGTTGGCGCTCGGCGCAGTCGGTGAAACGGTGACTGTGACAGCCGGCGGTACGGAATTGGTAGACACAAGCACGGCCAATCTTTCCAAGTCCTTTAGTTCACGGCAGGTTGTCGAGCTAGCGCAGACCACGGCTGGACCCGCTGGCTCAACAGCTGGCGTTAACAATCTGTCACTGCTCTCGCCGGGCGTGACGAGTTCAGGCGGCATTGGCGTCGGGGTGGGTGGTTCAGTAGGCGGTCAACGCCCGCGCGACAACAACTTCATTCTCGACGGCGTTGACAATAACGACAAAGCAGTAACCGGCCCGCAAAGTTACATCTCGCCCGAAGACGTCGCCGAGTTCACGTTGCTCACGAACCAGTTTTCAGCCGAGTTTGCGCGGTCCAACGGTGGCAATTTCATCACGGTCACCAAGAGCGGCACTAACGATTTCCACGGAACATTCTATGGTGGTGTCCGCAACCGCTACTTGAATGCTCTTGATACCATTAAGAAGCAGGCCGGACAGACTCGTAATAGAGCTGACGGCGCCCTGTTTATGGATCGTTCAGACTTCTTCCGTGGCGGCTATAATTTAGGCGGTCCGGTCTTCTTTCCGCGCTTCGGCGAAGGTGGCCCGAGTCTCTGGAAGTTAAGAGACAAGCTTTTCTTCTTTACTTCTTACGAGAGACTACAAACGGGTAGCGCAGCGGGAGCTGCAGGCATCATCGCGCCGACGGCCGCTGGCTTTGCGACCTTAGGCACGATTCCCGGACTCTCCGCAACTAACCTGAATGTTTTAACTCAGTTCCTGCCGTCAGCTCCGGTAAACAACGAAGGAACCCTTGATGTTTTGGGGCGAGCTATACCGGTCGGAGACATTTCCTTTCCCGCGCCGAACTTTTACAAACAGAATCACGCGGTCATCAATTTGGATTACAACCAAACTACCGCGACCCAACACCACTTCCGCTTTAGCATGAACAACGGTGCGAGTATTGATACTGCAGCAAGTCTGCCCATTTTCTTCACCGCCTTCCCGACGAAGCAACGTATTTTCTCCTACACGATGATTCACAACTTCAGCTCAAAGCTGATCGACGAGAACCGGCTCGCGTTTCGTCGCTCGTCATACAACGTACAGGTGCCGGGTTTCACTTTCCCGGGCCTTGACTCCTTCCCGAACTTTGAGCTGGACGACCTCGGGATAAGCCTCGGGCCGGATGGGAATGCACCGCAGTTCGGCATCGAAAACAACTATCAGGTTGTTAACAATCTGACTTACATAGCCGGCACTCACTCATTTAAGTTTGGCGGCGATTTCCGCAAGATCATCTCGCCGCAACACTTTGTCCAGCGCGAGCGCGGTGACTATGAATACCTGAACCTTGAGGATTACCTGACCGACGCTGGGCCGGTATTTGCCGAGCGTAACGCGGGAGCCGGCACCTATTACGGCGACCAAAAAATCCTGTATGCGTTTATCCAGGACGACTGGCGTATACGGCCGAATCTTACGTTCAACCTGGGCGTAAGCTACTCCTACCAGGAAATACCGAAAACGGCCAAGCTGCAAAGCGTAAATTCACTCTCTTCGGTGCCAGGCCTGCTCGTATTCAACACGCCGAAGGCTCAAACCAAGAATTTCTCGCCGAAGGTCGGTTTTGCTTACGCGCCTGACTTCAAAGGCGGAATGCTTGGCCGTATTTTCGGCTCAAGTGGTAAGAGCTCAATCCGTGGCGGCTTCTCAATGGGCTATGACTACATCTTCGACAATCTGTACATCTTGTCGAATCCACCTCAATTCCAGCAGACGCGCGACTGCCCTGACCCGGCGTTGCCGGTTCAGTGTCCTACGACAGGCTTCCTGGCACACGGCGGCTTATCGGGCGCATCTGCAGTAATCACGGATGCCGCATCTGCTCGTGCTGTAACTACTTCGTGGGTTCCTGATCAGAAGGTGCCGTATGCGCTCACTTGGACTGGCAGCATTCAGAGACAGTTCCGAAACGATTGGTCGTTGGAGTTGCGCTATATCGGTACGCGTGGCGTCCACCTGCTGACACAAAACCGCATCAACGTTCAGGCCAGAGTCGCGCCTGAGCAGGGCCGCCCGGGACTACCGACATTCCTGAGCGCACCGACGCAGGCGCAGTTAGACGCGCTGAGTCTGACGCTGGCGCAAATCCAAGCGCGACCTCGATTAATCCCGAGGTACTCCGCCGCCGGCTTCACGGGCAACGTCGTTGCGTTCCTTTCGAATGGCAACTCTTCCTATCACGGGGCGTCGGCGCAGCTTACGAAGCGCTTTACCAAGGGCTTCCAGATGACCAGCGCCTATACGTGGAGCCATCTGATTGACGACACGACGGCTGAGGTTTTCTCTACCGTGCTCTCGCCGCGCCGGGTGCAGGACTTCCAGAACCTGCGTCCCGAGCGTGCTACTTCGGGTCTGGATCATACACACCGCTTTGTGACCTCCTGGATCTACGAACTACCATGGTTCAACAAGAGCAATGGTATGACGAAGACCTTGCTCGGCGGCTTTAACGTCAGCGGTACCTATACCTACGAAACCGGTGAACGGATGACGATCCGTAGCGGCAACGACTCCAACCAGAACGGCGACAGCGCCGGCGACCGCGCTATCCTTAACTTGGGCGGTACTGAAGGCGTGGGAAGCACCGTAACCGCGCTGAAGAATTCGGAAGGTGCCACCGTTGGCTACCTCGCAACTAATCCGAGTGCCAAGTACATCCAGGCTGGGAACGGTGCCGTTTCCAACCTCGGGCGTAACACATTCTTGTTGCCGCCGATCAATAACTTCGACATCTCTCTCTTCAAAACTTTCCGCTTAGGAGAGTCTTCGAAGGCGTTTCAGATCCGTGCCGACTTCTTCAACGCTCTCAACCACCCGCAATACGTGCCGGGCTCGGTAAACACGGTAGATCCGGTCTCAACTACGGGTCTAACGACGTTGAACCAGGTCGCTCCGCTAACGGGAGATTTTCTGCATCCGGGTAGGGTCCTTAGCAGCCATCCGCGGGTGATCTCGTTGGGAGCGCGATTCAACTTCTAAACTGCCTCGGTTTCGAGGTTCACATGAAAACACGAGAGGTGGTGGATCCGTCCACCACCTCTTTTTACTTCCATTAGAAAAGAATTCAGATCGAAGCTTTATTGTTAGATTTGTTTGAAGCTAGTCTGCGGGAATAAAACTAAAGCCGCACTTCACGCCGGCAAAGCTTCCATCGGGACGTTCATTTGTTTTAGAATAGAGAAACAGTCAGCGAACTTCAGCTCGCCTCGTAAGACCGAGCATTTGCAGGTGAATCGATGTGTCCCGCCTGACAGAGCAAAGACCAAGTTGGTGAACACTATGGATAGCCCAAAAAAAACTGCGAGTTCAGATCGGTTGAGAAGTTTACTCTTCTTAGCGCAAGCCCTCATCCTACTATCGACCTGCGCCGCAAGAATTAATGCACAGCAGGGAGGTCTTAACCGGCCATCAATGAGAGATACAGTTCGCGATATAGAACAGAAAGAAATGGATCGGCAACTTCTTCTTGCTCCGCTTCCCGCAAAGAATAACTCTGACGCCGCTCGGTTGGTTGTTCTGAAGCAGGTCAGAGAGGATTTTAAAGACTTGCAGGGACTGAATAATAGGATGATGAGTGAAGCCTGGGTGCGGGAGGAATTGAATTATAAGTACATTTCAGAGAGCGTTTCTCAAATAAAAGCGAAGGCTGCTCGTCTTAAGTCCAACCTGGCACTACCCGAAGCTAAGAATGTTGACAGCCAGCAAATTGAGTTCGCAGCCAGAGGAAGTAAAGAGTTTCGAGTTGCTCTGTTGGCACTCGACCGGTCGATAATGAGTTTTGTAACAAATCCTCTTTTCCAAAAATCGAACGTTGTTGAAGTGGGGCTCTCAACCCGGGCCAGTCGCGATCTTGAATTAATCATTGATCTGAGCGGGAATCTTCAAAAGGCTGCAAAACACCTCTACAAGCTAACCGAACAGGGTCGATAAGCGTCCACTACATTGGGCTGTTTTTGGTTACAAGCATTCACGAATGCTGACCTGAATTCTCCCGTAAACAGGATTGTTTGCTGCGAGTGCTACGACAGAGACGTTTCGCGTTGACATCCTACTTAAGAGCTTAACCGATCAAACTCCAACAGGTGGCCCAACTTTTCTTTCTTGGTCCGCAGGTACGCTCCTGCTTTTTCAGGCTGCTCCACCTGAATCGAAACTCTCTCAACAATCTTCAGGCCGGCTTCTTCCAACGCCCGCAGCTTGAGCGGATTGTTTGAGACAACTCGTACGCTGCAAAGTCCCAGGTCGAAGAGAACTTCCGCACATTGCTTATACTCACGCAAGTCCACAGCGAGACCTAGTTGCTCGTTAGCCTCCACCGTATCCGCTCCTTTGTCCTGGAGTGCGTAAGCGCGAATCTTGTTCAGGATTCCAATACCGCGGCCTTCCTGCTGCTGGTAAACGATAGCGCCACGACCATCCTTCTCTATCATCTGCATTGTTTGGTGAAGCTGTGGCCCGCAGTCGCATTTGGTTGAACCGAACACGTCGCCGGTTAGACACTGGGAATGGATGCGCACGAGTGTTGGCGTATCGCGACGCATCTCGCCTTTAAAGAGTGCTACAAATTCTTCATCGCTAACGAGCGAGCGATACCCGGCAATCTTAAACTCGCCCCATTCGGTGGGTAAGGTCGCGATGGCCACGCGTTCCACAGAAAGATTTTGCTCAGATCCTGCACATGAGGCAGTTGGCTCTTGTATCAATCCAATCTCCTTTTCTTACAGCCTTAACGCCAGACCAGTATGCCGATCTTGCTAGCCAGGTTAGTTCTGATTTTATAGGAGTAGAGCGACAAGTGCTACAGCTGCCCGCCTAAACGAGACCGGCAGCCGTTCTGACGTGAAACCTATGACTATTGCTACGGCCTTACCAGCGCGTTAAGATATGCTGTCAGCCATCGTTTGAGTTCTACGCGAGGCTTGAGCCTACTGGCTGCTCCCAACGCCCAGATCGAATGCCAACTGAAAAGCTTAACGAAGACGAATCCAGCCCAACCCAGCGCAATCGAACTGCGAAGGACCCAAAGTCAACTCAAAAGGAGCGACGTCCCGCGCTAGTATCCCTGGGCGGGGAGTTAATGGCCGTACCCATTCCGCTGGAGCGAGACGAAGTTATCATTGGTCGAGCTCTGGAAGCTGACGTGCGACTCAACGATTTCCGCGCCTCGCGTCTTCATGCGCGCATTACCAGCGAACGAGATGCAGGGACCAATGATACTTCCTACCGTATTACCGATCTCGGTTCCACCAACGGCACGCTGGTTAATGGCGAGTTGATCACTGAAGCGTTTCTTCATCACGGTGATAAGATCGTCATTGGTGATCATCTTTTTCGCTTCGATATGCTGGATGAAATTGATCGGGAATTCCAACAGCAGATCCATCGCTTGCTAGCTCACGATGAACTCACTGGACTGCTTACAAGCAAATCATTTTTTTCCGAACTGCGGCGCGAGTCTGCACGCGCCGAGGCGGAGGCGCGTCCCTTCTGCGTACTGATGATGGATTTGGACCACTTCAAGGACGTTAACGATACTCATGGCCATCTCGTTGGCAGCAAGACTCTCGAGGAAACCGGTCGCGTAATTAAGGAGGCCCTGAGAGCGGGCGATGTCGCCTCTCGTTTTGGCGGCGAGGAGTTTGCGGCTTTTTTGCTGGACGCAAATTATGCCCAAGGCCTGGTAGCCGCTGAGCGAGTACGAGTTGCCCTCGAGCAACATGAGTTTCCGGTGAGTCGTATGGATTCACCAGGTACCGAGGCCACGCACCGGATTACCATCAGCATTGGTGTCGCAGCATTTCCCGACGACGCAACGGATCCGATTCACCTGGTAGAGCTTGCCGATTCCGCCCTCTATCGAGCCAAACGAAGCGGCCGAAACCGTGTTTGCGCTTACCGGCGGTCGCTGGCCGTGACGGAAGGCCCCTTACCTCCCAGGCGAGGTTTGTAATTCCTCTCCTTCAGCCAGTCAAACTTCTTTCTTTATGAAACGCCGGGCTCCAGGCAGCGTGTAAAGTGTCGGGTCTGAGGTCGGTTGCGCCCCCTTAATTGGGGCGTGTATGCTTCTCTCATGGCATTTGCGAGACGTACCGCTCTTGATTTGGAACATTCCAATGGCTACTAGAATCAATCTTGCGAGTAAACCGTTCAGCAATCGTGCGCTGCCATGGGTGGTGACAACCTTCATAATTTTCATTTCTTTGGTATGTCTTATTTTCATTGTTCAGGGTACCAGGCAGGCTGAGGCCCAGGCCTATTCTGTACAGAACGACATTAACAACCTCGGTCAGCAGGCGCAGACCCTTCGTCAACAAGCTGAAGCGGTAAAGAATTCTCTAACGCCCGCGCAACTCCAAACTCTGGACGCTGCTCACGTGCTCGTGGATCGCAAACACTTTTCCTGGTCGCGTCTGTTCGCAGATCTGGAATTAGCGTTGCCGGGAAGTGTGCGGGTCAAAAGAATAGCCGTGCGCGGCGTAGGCACGCGAGGCGAACAAACGCTCGCCGAATTGGAGCTGACAGTTGTAGCTAAAAGTCCGGCGACGGTCACTGATATGATTGCGGAAATGGATCGTGCGGGTATCTTTCATGCCGAGTTGCGCTCACAGAATCTACAGCGAGGGCGAGGGGAAAGCGGCGCCGAGTATGAACTGTATGTCGTGTACCGGCCACGAGCCGGATCGCCCGCTGACAGTCCACCACTAGCTTCCGTAGACTCAACCGAGAACCTGTCCGGAGGTGTCCGATGAGTGAACAACCGGCCCCGGCGCGTGGAGCGGTAAAACGCAATCTAATACGAACCAGCGTTCATCGCCTCAACCCCCGCCAAAAGGGAGTTGTGGGTCCAGCCGAACTCATCGGGCTCGCAGGCAGTTTTTTGATCCTGATTCTGGTAATTGTGGCCTATCTCTATTTCCTGGTACCCGCTCACTCACGCCTTGAGGCGCTTCGGGTCGAACGCTCTCTACTGCAAAGTCAGTTGCGAAACTCGAAAGAGTTCGTACGCCAGGGCCAAAGCACGGAGGCAACTGTTCAAGGCATCACGCAAAGTTTGGATGCTTTCGAAGGCAAACAGCTGCTGGGCGCTAATCCTGGCCGCATGGCCCTTTACGATAGTCTTAACCAGCTAATTCGCAAGAATGGATTACGTAATACGTCGGGTCCCACCTATATGCCGCTTGATCCAGCTGGGTCGAAGGCGGGTGCTAGTGGGTCCAGATCCGCAAACACAAAATGGCAAAGTATCTACCCCGGCATCGCCATCAGCCTGACAGTTGAAGGTCAGTATCAAAACCTCCGTCGCTTTGTGCGGGACATAGAGACAAGTAAGCAGTTCGTCATTATTAATAGCGTCGAGTTGGAGCGGGCGACTGAAACAAATAGTTCACCTTCGCCCGGGGGAGCCTCGGGTAGCGGAGCGCGTGGAGCTCTCGTGAGCCTGCGTTTGGAAATGGCCACTTACTTTCAGCGCAGCTCTACTGAAGATGCCGCGGTCGATTCCGTAGGACGCTGAGCAATGCTATGCAGATGAGTAATATTCGAAATCCGGGTGAGCGCAACAAAATGATCTTAGCGGGAGTTCTGGGCATGTTTGCCATTTTGTTGCTGTGGTGGACGTTTTTCGGTTTTGGCAGTAGTTCTAAAAAAGTTTCTCAACGACCAGTCGGCCAGCCCACACCTTCTGCGGTCATGCGTGATACAACCAATAAAGTTTCACCACAGTCAGTCGTGGAATTAAGCGGAGACGCTCTGGACCGGCTGAGACCCATTAACTACGCAGAATCGCCGGTGTCGGCACCGGAGGCGAGTCGCAACATATTTGTCTATTACGAAGCTCCCGTGAAGCCCGTCGCGATGCCTTCCACTCCCACGCCCACGCCCACACCGGTTCCTCCAGTGTTGCTTGCAAGCCTATCTCCCGCAAACGTTTATGCACGGACCGGTGACTTTACGCTGGAGGTGACTGGCGACAAATTTACTCCCCAAATGCGAGTTTTGATCGACAACAATGAGCTAATCACTCGGTATCTGGGCCCACAACAGCTTTCCGCGACGGTGCCAGCGGGAGTTATTGCCAACCCTGGCGCCCGCCAAGTGATGCTGCGATCTCCTGACGGTAAGCTGTACTCGAATACCGCAACGCTTAATGTTGCTGCGCCACCCACACCCAATTACACTTACGTTGGAATTATTGGTACGGTCCGGCACATTGACACGGCAATTCTGCAAGACAAGGGTAGCAAAGACACTTTGAACGTCCAGCGTGGGGACGTTCTCGCAGGAAGGTTTCGCGTCACCAGCATCTCGGAGAAAGAGGTCGTTCTTGTCGACACGAATCTGAAGATCAAACATACGCTTGCTCTGACAAACCAGGGTGAAAAAGGCAACCTGTTGCAGCGGCCGACCCCAAGAGTGGACAGTGAAGACGATGAACCCTAGAGGTGGACCACACCACAACATATGGTCTGCAGCATCGAGCCAGCTCAGCGCGCGTGGAGCCCGCTGGGCAAGCTCAGAGCAACGCTTCGAGGGTGGTTACACACTTGTTGCCCTGCTCGCGGTGATGACGGTGCTCGCTCTCTTTGCGATGGCTGCGGCACCTAGCATTCGTCAGCAAGCTCAACGCGAACGAGAGATTGAAGCGATCTTTCGCGGAGAACAGGTGGCAGAGGCGATTCGTCTCTATTATTCTTACCAGCAGAGCCGGAAGGGTACCGGCGATGCCGCACTGCCTACATCTATAGATAAACTACTTGAGGGAATACCAAGTGGTACAAAGAAGGTTCAGATCTTACGTGCGTCGGCCGCGCGCGATCCACTTTCGGATTCTGGTGAATGGAAATTGATTCGACCCCGCTCATCAGGATTAGCAGATTTTCAGCGCTCTCTAATGTTGTTTGCAGAAAGTGTCAGGCCAACCACTCACGACCCGCAACTTAAAGCTGTAGAACAACTTATGGCACCTCCGGTTTTGCCCACAGCTGGTATTACATCAATTGGCTTGTCCTCTCCTGACGATGATGATTTCACAGGACCTTTCATTGGCGCCGCTAGTCGGAGCAAGAGTAGTTCTATAATTTATTACTACGGAATTGATCGACACGACCGATGGATCTTCACTCCTCTGTTCCGTTAACTACTTCGCTAGCTGAAGCGACATGCGTTTCATCGCTTGCATCTCTCGATAGAATACAAGTCGCAACTCTTGCTGCTTGCATAACTAAACTCAATCGGTGAACAAACTCACGCGCGCGAACTCGCTTTGAGATCAATTCACGAGTCAGATCTTGCCTCATTGCCCACGCCCAACGACTGCTACCTTGAAAATATTTTTTGCGCTAACGCTAATAAGTTGTTGACATCGAGGGCATTTACGTTTATATAGCAAGATGTTGTGCGCCGTTTACACTAGCCCACAAGACACAACTAAACACAGTATCTTGTGGTCACGACCGAAAACCTAAAATCTTGAAAAGAAGGAGCAACTAAGAATGGCAACTAAAAAAGGTGGAAAGAAGGCAGCGAAAAAGGGTGGCGCCAAGAAGTCAGCAAAGAAGGGCACGAAGAAGGCCGCCAAGAAGAGATAACTCGGACCAGTACGTTACAACAGCAACCCTCCACTGGCGCACACAAACTTCTGAGGCCAGCAAGGCCTTTCAAAAGGAACGACGAGTACTTCAAGTTGAATCTCGTCGTTCCTTTTGTATTTTAGCATTCCAGCTGTTGTTCATACTGGGGACTTCAAACCTCTTAGGTCATAACTTTACACTTGAACACTCGCGTGATGTCTATCTGCAATGATTCGGGTTGCACTGGTAGAACCTGAGATTCCGCCTAACACGGGCAACGTCGCCCGGTTGTGCGCCGCCACTAGAGTTCCCCTTCACATCGTGGGAGCCACCGGTTTTCGGCTGGACGACAAAGCAGTACGCCGAGCGGGGCTGGACTACTGGCCAGAGGTCATATTAAGCCGGCATCCGAATCTTGAAAATCTGTATGAATCGTTGCCTGAGGCTCGCTTTCTATATCTCACAACCAAGGCGCACACAAGCTATACCGATTGGATTTTTAGCCCTGACGATTGCCTTGTTTTCGGGAGGGAAACGCGTGGTTTACCCGAACACGTTCTCCGCGCAAATTGGGATAGGTGCCTCACTATTCCCATGCTCAATCCGAATGTCCGCAGTCTTAACCTGGCGACTGCTGTGGGCATTGTTCTTTACGAAGCTTTGCGCCAGAAAGGATCAATTGGTAAGGCTAAACAGTAAGAACTGGGTTTCTCGTGAATACTGTCGTCCCTCCTTTCTCGAGACTCGTCTTCTCACCTGTCGTATTAACCTCCTCGGGGGAGTTATTGATCGCGAAGTGATAACATGTGCGGTTCGAATTCGCTGAAAATTCGGGACTGATCATATCTGTATAGGGGAATAATGACTCAGGAAAGAAAAGATATTCGCAATATCGCAATCATTGCTCACGTTGACCATGGCAAGACCACGTTGGTGGATGCCATGTTGCGCCAGTCAGGAACCTTTCGCGAAAACGAGCAGGTTCCTGACCGCGTGATGGACTCGATGGACTTAGAACGCGAGCGTGGCATCACGATCATGGCGAAGAACACCGCAGTACATTATCGAGATGTAAAGATTAATATCGTAGACACGCCTGGCCACGCAGACTTCGGCGGTGAAGTTGAACGCGTATTAACGATGGTCGACGGAGTGATGCTACTGGTTGACGCCGCGGAAGGGTGCCTGCCGCAAACACGGTTCGTGCTACGAAAGGCTCTCGAGGCTCGGCTTCGCGCGATCGCAGTCGTCAATAAGATTGATCGCCAGGACGCGCGGCCCGAAGAGGTGGTGAATGAGATCTATGAACTTTTTCTCGACCTCGATGCTACCGACGAGCAGATTGAGTTTCCTATTCTTTATTCTGTCTCTCGTGAAGGAACGGCAAAAAGAAACCTCGCGGATGAATCCAAAAATCTAAAACCTTTGTTTGATCAGATAGTGGAGACAATTCCCGCGCCCAGACAAATCAGAAATGATTCTTTGCAATTGCTGGTGGCAAATCTCGATTACAGCGAATACGTTGGCCGATTGGCAATTGGACGAATCTTCTCAGGAGAGATTGCTATCGGTGACCAGGTATCGGTTGCGAAACCTGATGGCTCATTCGAGAAGGTGCGCGTTTCCCAGCTTTACGCTTTTGAAGGTTTGAAGCGAGAGCCCGTTCAGCGCGCTGCCTTTGGCGAAATAGTAGCGCTCGCTGGCGTCGATAATATCGAGATAGGAGACACGATAACATCCGTTGATAATCCCCAACCCCTACCGGTTATTGCCGTGGATGAACCCACGATCTCCATGATTTTTGGTGTTAATAATTCTCCATTTGCAGGAAAGGACGGCCGGTTTGTAACTTCGCGCCAGGTGAAGGAGCGTCTGGACAAGGAGATTCTGGGCAATGTAGCGATCCGCGTCGAGGAGACCGAGTCGCCGGACCAGTTCAAAGTCTCAGGCCGTGGCGAATTGCAGTTATCCATTCTCATCGAAATGATGCGTCGCGAAGGTTATGAGCTACAAGTTTCGAAGCCGGAGGCGATCACACGCCAAAGCAACGGCCGTATTCTCGAACCAATTGAGCAGGTTGTGATTGATTGTCCGGAAGAGTTTATAGGGGTTGTCACGGAAGCGGTGGGGCGTCGTAAGGGACAGATGACAAAGATGGTCAATCATGGAACCGGTCGCGTACGACTCGAGTTTGAGACACCCTCACGCGGGCTAATTGGATTTCGCAACGAGTTCTTGACTGAGACTAAAGGCACCGGGCTCCTCAATACGCTGTTTCTGCGCTGGGGCGATTGGCAAGGAGTTTTGCGCGGACGTTCCACAGGTTCTTTGGTCGCTGACCGCACCGGCGAGACTACGACCTATGCACTCTTCAATCTACAGGAGCGAGGAACCCTGTTTATCCGTCCAGGAACAAAAGTCTATGAAGGAATGATAATAGGTGAGAATGCCCGGGCAGTTGATCTCGACGTAAATGCCGTTAAGGAAAAGAAATTAACTAACATGCGGGCTGCCTCGGCCGATGAAGCGATGCGCCTCGTACCTCCCAAGGAACTCTTGCTTGAGCAGGCGATCGAGTTTATTGGTGACGACGAACTGGTAGAGGTTACACCAGACAATATTCGCCTGCGTAAACGAGTGCTTCGCTCCAACGAACGACCAAAGCGAAAAGAGGTTTGAGACTCAGAATATGGGTTCGATCCTACTCGACGCTTTGGCGAATACGAGGCTTTATCCACTTACCGACAGAGGCCTTTCCGGACTCTCACACGCTGAGCAAGTATCCCAACTAAGCGAAACTGGAGTGAATCTTGTTCAATTGCGGGAAAAGATTCTTTCACCGCTTGAGTTCTACCGAGAGGCCGCGGCAGCTTTGCAGGTTGCGCGCGAACGCCATGTAAAAATCATAATCAATGATCGCGTCGACATTGCGCTTGCGCTTAACGCTGACGGTGTTCATCTTGGTCAGGATGATTTGCCCCCTGAGGCCGCGCGACGTCTTCTCGGCGCTGACTCCATCATTGGGCTTTCTACACATAATACGGAGCAGTCGCGCCTTGCGGCGAAGTTGCCTATCGACTATGTCGCTATTGGTCCGATCTTTGCGACCAGGACAAAAAAAGCTTCTGATCCTCCGGTTGGTCTTCAGGGAATACGGTTAGCACGCCAGGTCCTCGGCAAAATGCCGCTCATAGCAATTGGCGGAATTACCTCTCTGAACAGTCAAGACGTCCTGGATGCCGGAGCCGATGCAATTGCAGTGATCAGTGACCTCTGGACGCCAGCGGGACAGGTTGCCGCTCGAACAGCGCGCCTACTCCACCGCCGGTAAGTTGCCATTTCTCACGGAACAACATATTTTGCTTGCGTTTAGCGTAGTTATGCGCGAGAATCTTTGAGCCAATCAGGGCAGCGGTACTACCGCACCCGTCACTGCCTTCCCTTCTATTACATCTTCTTCGGAGTCACACTTTAATGAGCTTTTTCGATCTGCCGCCCATTATTGAGCGAATGCTACTCGTCTCAGATAAGATCAGCGACCTTAACTTCTCAGTAGGCCAGCTTCCCCAAGTCGAGATAAATGGGAACCTAACTCCCGTGCAGCCCCTGGGGATGCAGAAACTCACCCCTTACCAGACTGAGATCATCGCGATGTGTCTTATGCAGGGGAATCCTGATGCAGCCGACCGGCTGGCGCACACTGGCACGACCGACCTTAGTTATTCGCTTCCTTCTCGAGCTCGCTTTCGCGTCAATATTTTTCAGCAACGCGGCGTTTACTCAATCGTAATGCGCGTTATTCCCACCGATATTCCAACGCTGAAATCGCTTGGCCTTCCTGAGCAACTTTCCGAGATCGCTGATCTGCGAAATGGACTGGTGCTGATGACCGGGCCCACTGGCTCAGGTAAGAGTTCTACTCAAGCTGCCATTATCGACATCATCAATGAAAAGAAGCATTACCATGTGGTGACCATTGAGGATCCCATTGAGTACTTACACTCGCATAAAAATTCAACGATCAATCAACGCGAAGTCGGACATGACACCAAGGATTTTCCTTCAGCACTGCGAGCGTCACTGCGGCAGGCGCCTAAAGTGATTCTTATCGGTGAAATGCGAGACTTTGAAACGACTGAGATTGCGCTCGAAGCGGCGGAGACCGGCCACCTGGTTCTTTCAACGCTTCACACGATAGACGCTTCAAAAACCGTGGATCGAATAATTGGTCTTTATCCAAAAAACGAAGAAGCGGTTATTCGGACACGCTTGGCGCAAACATTCCGTTACATCATTTCTCAGCGATTGATTCCGCGAGCAGATCGGCGCGGGCGAATCGCGGCTGTTGAAATCCTGCGAGCCAGTCCGCGTACTCGTGAGTACATCGAAACTGGTGAGGCGGACGGGAAATCTTTGCTTGACGCAATGCGAGACGGAAAGCTGGATGGCATGCAGGATTTTGATACCGTAATAAGGCAGTTGGTTGAAAGCGGCACCGTAGCGATAGAGGATGGGCTAACATACGCGACCAATCCAAACAATCTTCTTCTCACCCTGAAAGGGGTAACGGACGCAGAAGAATTTCTGCAGCGCGACCGCAATAGTGTCCCTTTGCCTTCGGTGTCGGATACGGGATCTATGCTGAGCATGATTGAGTAGGTTTCATCGTGTTTCCGACAAACTAACTATACCCTTCAAACTTGCCATGACTATTGTTTGCCAAAAATGTTCTTCGCGACTAAAAGTCGATGAGACGAAAGCTCCGACGCGTCCTTTCACTATTCGCTGTCCCAAATGCAACAGCAGCGTCGATTCTGGGTCGGCAAGTCGGGCCGTCGACCATAGCGGGATTGCGGTTGGCGAATCGCCCGCCACCGGCAACCCCCGGTTTGAGCAGGCTACGCCCGCTCCCCTTTTTGAATTCGAGCAAGAGCGTAAGGAAGCAACTGCCGGCTCCGCCGGGACGGAAAAATTGGCTGAATTGCTTTCAGGTCTGCTTAGTCAGCCAGCGGCGTTGAGCCACAAGGCACAGACGGCGCGTCCTTCCTGGGATCCCAGGAAAGCACTAGTCTGTGTGCATCAAGATAATCGCGAATTAGTCGCGCGCGGCCTCGCGGAGAATGGCTACCAGGTTTTCGTCGCCCGGGATACGGGGCAGGCTGTAGAGCGCATGCGCGAAAACGTATTAGACATCGTACTCCTTGATTCACGATTTGACCCTGCCGAACAGGGCCCTGTTTTCGTGTCACGCGAGGTCACGATTCTAAGACCCGCACAACGTCGCCGTTTGTTTTTTGTTCTACTGTCGACATCATTGCGCACAATGGACGCCCATGCAGCATTTCTAAACAACGCTAATGCGATCATCAATGTCAACGAAATTGAACAGCTGCCGCGGCTTCTAGAACAGCAGTTGCGTGCCTACAATGAGCTCTACAAGGATTTCAATACCGTACTGGGTGTACCGGCTTTGTAGTCAAATACGTTTCCACAGCCTGAACAATCTCTGAGGGGCTACGCAGGTGGCCCTTCTTTCTTTTGGGGAAACGCAGGTGTCCGACGACTCTGTCCTCCACCTCGCTAATTTGTTAAGCTTAGCGCGCTTTTACCCTCCATTGTTCGGGAGCTTCAGCTTCATGGGCTCAGACAGTTCAGCAGAAGACAACAAATTGTCTCAAGCCACGATTGCAGTCCATGGAGGCGAACGGGCCGACGAACAGCCATTCGGCGCCGTCGTTTCGCCGGTCTTTTATTCTGCCACTTTCGCTTTCAAAAATTTTGACGAGATGCGCCGATATGCTCGAGGCGCATTGCCTGAGGCCTACTTCTATTCACGCTACGCAAATCCCACTGTCGCCGAAGCCGAAAGAAAAATCGCTGAACTCGAAGGCACCGAAAGCTGTGTCGTTACGTCTTCCGGATCGGCGGCCACTTTCTGCACGTTGGCTACGTTGTGCGAAGCGGGCGACGAAGTAATCACTTGCGATTCGGTATATGGCGGCACGATCAAAGTTCTGACAAAAGTTCTTAGCCGCTTGGGAATCCGTTCGCGCTTTATCTCGCTGGATGAAATCGCTCGATTGCCAGAACTTGTTGAGGAACGATCGCGAGTTTTCTGGTTTGAAACTCCGGCCAACCCGCTGAATCGAATTGTCGACCTGCGACTGGCGGCTGAAGTTTCACGAAAGGCCAAGCTTTTTTCGGTTGTTGATAACACGTTTGCTTCACCTATTTTGCAGCAGCCGATCGCGCATGGAATTGATGCTGTAATGCACAGCGCGACAAAGTATTTGGGCGGACACTCTGACTTGACCGCGGGAGCGGTTGCGGGAACTAAAGACTTCATCGACCTTGTGCGGCAAACCTCCGTAATGGTCGGCACGACACTCGACCCCGCAGCGGCCTATCTTCTTTCGAGAGGAATGAAGACGCTGGATTTACGCGTGCGCACGTCTTGCGACAACGCACTCTGTCTGGCGCGGGCGCTGACTCAGCATGCGAAAGTTGCGCGAGTTTACTATCCCGGCCTGGAGGATGATCGGGGTCACAAGCTTGCAAAGCAGCAGATGAAGGGATTCGGTGGGATTGTCGCGATCGATTTGCTTGGTGGCGAGCGCGAAGTAGAGAAGCTCTTTGACTCGCTTAAACTCGCTCGTACGGCCCCTTCGCTTGGCGGCGTTGAGACGCTGGCCAGCTACCCGCTGTATTCATCACACGCTGGCTTTTCTGATGAACAACTCAAAGCGGCTGGAGTTTCGGCGGCGACTGTCCGTTTTGCGGTGGGCATTGAGGCGGCCGAGGACATAATTGCCGACATCACGCGGGCGCTCGATAAAATTTGACATAAACGATGTTCCACTCTCTTCGGCCGGCAATAGAAGTTCAGGCCCATAACAATGCCTCACCCGAGGCTGACCGAGTTTGCGTTAACTTCCATTTTCCGTGAGGAGTCTTTGGTAGCCTTTTGATGGAAATCAAACTTCTGCTTACGCTGGAACTTCGCGAACAGGCCGCGCTGCAAGCCGCCCTTGTCACACACGGAGCGCCAGATGCACTTGTCACGCTTGCGTTGACTGGAGCGTGCCGCATTTCCTCTGTGGAGGAGGCTCGTCAACTTCGCAGGTGGCTCGCAGAGGCGCGCACAGCGGGTGATACAGACTTTGCCTCTTTGCATGTTATTGAGCGCGCCCTGGTAGATTTTGGCGTGTGATGCGACCCCGAGCACGGGAAGCATGCCAATGCTAATCAACTACTACCCGCACAACCCGCCCTGGCAATGACTGAAATACAACTAGGTTACGGAAGAAAGTCGATAAATTTCACGTTTGACGAAACGCGCTATCAGGTTCTCGCGGGAAATTCGTTCGATGAAAAGCCGCTGACTGACGTGGGGATAGGCGAAGCTTTCAGTGTGCCAATCGCATCGCCCCCACTCGAGGACCTCTTTTCGGCCGGCGACTCGGTATTAATTGTCGTGTCCGATGCGACCCGTGCGACGGCGAGCGCGCAAATACTGAATCTTCTTGTGCGGCGACTAATTCAGATCGGAGTTTCAAGTACGGATATCTCAATTATCTTCGCCACCGGAATACATCGGCCGGTCACCCCGGACGAGAAGATCGAATTGCTAACTCCGTTCATCGCTCAGCGTATCAGAATAATTGATCACAACGCTTACGATTCGTCGGAAATGGTTTTGTTAGGTACGACCGAACGGGGCACGCCTGTCGAGGTCAACCGTGCGCTGAAGAACTTTTCTCATGTTGTGATAACAGGAGCGCTCGGTTTTCATTACTTCGCAGGGTTTACCGGCGGCCGCAAATCGATTTGCCCGGGCCTGGCTTCTGCGCAGACGATAGAAGCCACCCACATGCTCGCGCTCGATTTTGAAACCGGTGGCCGCCGATTGGGAGTTGGCACAGGTCTCCTCGATGGCAACGCAGTTCACGAAGAGTGCGAAAGGATTGCCGCGATGATCAAGCCGCGCTTTGGTATTAATAGCGTGGTGGACGATCGGGGCCGAGCCGTGCGCATTCACGCCGGCGACTGGAAAATGTCCCACCGCATGGGCTGCCGAGCGTATCTGGCTAATCATTCAACGAGTATCGAAACCAGGCGCGAGATTGTTATTGCCAGTTGTGGTGGCTACCCTTACGACATCAATCTTATTCAGGCGCACAAAGCTCTGGACATGGCTACTCACGCTTGCACTGATGGCGGCATGATTGTTTTGCTGGCCGAATGTCGTGACGGCCTGGGGCAGCCGACCTTTCTGAAATGGTTTGCGGAAAAAGACTCGCGCGCTTTGGAGGCTCGCCTGCGGGAGGCTTACCAGATAAACGGCCAAACCGCCTGGTCTTTACTGACTAAAGCAGAACGTTACCGGATTCATCTTGTGTCGGAATTGCCAGATGATGAGGTGCGGCACATGCGAATGATTCCTGCGCGTTCGTTGCATGACGTTATTGATGGCGTGGAGCCCGACGCGTCAGGATACATCTTGCCGCGCGGCGCGGCCTTCTTCCCCAGGCTCGGATCCACGTAGTTCCAGATTTTTTGAATTGGAGCGGGCTCACTGACTTCTCCTAACGGCGACTTCAAGCTGGCAGGTTTTGGATTTACTTTTCGTCAGCCAGTGTGTATATGTTCGCCAGCTGCCGGTCTTATCTCAGGTTCACCAAAAGCCTCGCTGAGAAAAAAGGTGCGGTAGCTTGGCTTCACGTTTCACGTCGGTTAATTCTCACGTCAGGAGTCCCACATGTCACTCAGTGAAGATGATTTCAAAAAAGCTGCGCAGAAATTGGGCTGCGAAGTTGCCGCCGTCAAAGCTGTCGCCGAAGTAGAGTCGGGAAAATACGGAGCATTCCTTCCCTCTGGGGAACCCGTAATTCTTTTCGAGCGGCATAAGTTTAGTCAATTGACGGGACATGTCTACGACCAGCAGTATCCCGACATCTCCAACAAGAAGCCCGGGGGATATGGACCGGTCTCCATGCAGCATGCGCGACTGCAAAAAGCTGCAGCGCTCGATCGTGACGCGGCATTGCAGGCTTGTTCCTGGGGACGCTTTCAAGTGTTGGGAATGAACTGGGAGTCGCTGGGTTATGCGAGCATCCAGGATTTTGTCAACGCCATGTATCGCAGCGAGGCCGACCAACTTGATTCGTTCGTCCGCTTCGTCCAAACGAATGGCCTGGCAAATTATCTTAGGACGAAAAACTGGGCTGCATTTGCGCGGGGTTATAACGGTCCAGACTACAAGATAAACCAGTATGACACCAAGCTTGCGGCTGGTTACAAGAAAAACAGTGGTTAACCACGCCGCTGCTTTCATTTCCAGGTTAGCTTTTCCAGAGGCCAGACGATTCGGCGCTATTTCCGACCGAGTCCTTCCCACCTACCTCCTCTCGGCGACACTACTATTGCCAATTGATTGATTGTGGGCACGTCTCGGCACTAGAATCTAAACGCGACAATCCACGGGATTTGGCAACTCAACAAGGAGACCCAATGAAAACTATTATGCTCGGCGCAATACTTTTCGTCAGCAGCTTTTGCGTGGCGGCTCAGCAACCAGCCAGTTCAGCCGAACGGCGTGTGCCGCTCACTGAAGCAGCCGTTGCGCTGGACGGCAGTGGCGCGCCGGCACTTGAAGCAACTTTAAAAACCACGGCGCTTAACGGGGCGGAGGACTCGCCCGTTACCAATATTCGTCTGGTGATAAAAAACTCCAGCAGCGTTTCTTATGCGTTCGTTTCCGGGTTAGTTACGTTTTACGACGGCTCTGGCGTCCGTTGCGGAGACGGCCTGTTTAAAGCTGATGCGCTCGCGGTGGATGAGGCGTTTGAAACGGACACTCCCGGAATTCGCATTCGCTGTGCGCCGGCAACCTGGCGAATAGTTGCTACCAACCTGCTTCCCCGAGTCGCTCCCAGTGGCTTGACTCCGACCAGTTCGGTACCTGTGGGCACCACTGCAACCCGCTACAGTGTGAATTTGGTAATTAGTGTGGATGGCGAGGAGCATCCCATCCAAATAGATAAACCGATGGTCCTGACTTTGGGAAATACTCAGCGAACAATCCTGGTGCGCGAAGCACCTTGAACCTGAGTACGTGGCCATCCTTGACCACTTAATTTTTGAGTTTTAGGATGACCCTAAAAGTACGTATCAGCAGAAAGTAGGGTAGTTTTATGGCAGAGAACGAAAACAAATGCGCGCATCCCGCCTGCGGTGACCCTCCTGAAAAGGACAGCAAGTATTGCAGCGAGTACTGCGAGAATGCCGAGAAGGCGCATGTGCTGGAAATAGGTTGCGGTTGCGAACACGCAGGCTGTTAGTCCACTCAGAATAGAACAACCTCAAGAAGCTTGGCACTAAATTTCGTTTAGATTACCTCCTTCCGTAATTACCGCTTGCAATAAATTTGCAAGGTCGGCACGGGCTCGCTCAGCAAAAACTAATACACAATTTCGAGTGCTGTAAAACCCTGCGACGCGATTCGTCGCGCCGACGTTTTCTTTAGTTGACCTCTAACTGCCGAAGAATGGCGAAGGGTAGAAGGTCGCGTGTTTGTTGCGCGGATGCGTGCGCGCTAAAGTATTAAGAGGAACCTAATCATGTTTACCGCTCTTATTGAACTTCAGCGCCTGAAACTTCTCGAGCGCACTGGTTGGTCGCTTCGCGGTCTTCCCAATGGAACTGAGTCAGTGGCCGCACATTCCTTCGGGTTGGTCACGGCGATGATGTTGGCAGATGAAATTAAGGAACGAGGCCTCGATCTTGATATGGAACGCGTTCTTCGAATGGCGCTGTTACATGATTGGCCCGAGACGCGGGTTGGCGACATGCCGAGAACGGCGACCAATTACTTCGGTGCCGACGCCAAAAAGAGCGCAGAAACACTGGCGTTCGCGGATATCATCCGCGGAGTGGGCGCGGCGGAGCCTCAATATAAGACTCTCTTTGAAGACTATGAACAGCGCAACAGTCTCGAAGCTCGATTGGTTAAGGCGGCAGACGCGGTTGACTTGCTGATTCAGGCCTATGCGCTCGAGCGGGCGGGCGCGAGAGGACTCGATGAATTCTGGAAGTAGCCAACGAGGTCGACTTCCAGCTTCCCGCAATCGCGCATGAAATCGTTAGCGAAGTGTTACAGTCAATAAGGAGCGCTCGAAGCAGGATCCAGAAGTAATGATTGCGATAGTTAAAGGAAGAGGATGCTAACGTTCGTTTTCGAATCGATTACTTTTCGTGACGTGTTGCTCGCTGGCCTGCTGTTCCTGGTAACCTTCACTATCACTCTCGCGGTGGTTTCTTTCATCCTGGTTAAACTTCCATCCACTTATTTTCAAAAAGACCACCCACGAGAATTCTGGTCGGATCGTCATTCTGGCATACGCTTCCTGGGTGTATTCGCGAAAAATGTTCTGGGTGTTCTGCTGGTGGCGTTGGGGATTGTGATGTCTATTCCCGGAGTGCCGGGCCAGGGCATCCTGACCATCCTGCTCGGAATAATGCTCCTCGATTTCCCCGGAAAACGTAGTTTCGAAAACAAGCTGGTGAGTAGGCCACAGGTTTTTAAGACAATTAACAAATTGCGGCACAGGTTTGGCAAGCCAGGCTTGGTGCTTTAGATCAGTCTGCCGATTCGTCTGAACTGCCCAACGTGGGTAACGGCTTATCGCTCCCACTTAAAATCAAATGAAGATACCACTGCAAAAAGCGACGCGTTGACAAGAAAAAATGTCTTTGTTAGCTTGAGCCTCTAATTTGCAGGACCTTTGTGCCTCTTTGGAGTTTTCCCGAGACCCCTGTTCATGCCCAATTTAACTGCCCGCCAACCCCACTCGCTTTTGCCGCTGTCATTGCTCTTGGTACTCATCTTAGTCTCGGTCTTTGCAAGTGGCTGTGGCGTATTTGGCACTCACAAAAAGGTGCAGGTACCGCAGCTTCTGACTCCATTAGCTGAAGCGAATACTGCTCGACTGATTAGCGAAGTTAACCGGCTGGCCGCAGTACGTTCCATTCACGGAAAGGTCGACATTGAATTTGAAGATACGTCTTTTGCCGATGCCGGCATCGCCGACAAATATCGACAAGCTGACGGTACAGTTACGCTCCAGCGACCCGGCAAGATTTATCTAATCATTCAGGTTCCTTTTATCGCGAAAGACATCGCGCAGATGACCTCCGATGGTGAGACTTTTCGAGTAGCAGTGCTGCAAGGCGAAGACAAGTATCGTCGTTTTGTGAAAGGGACGAATAGCGCCGCCTATGAAAAACTCGACATGGACGGAAAGTCTGACTCTGAAAAACACAAAAAAGGAACGATGAATGCGAAAGAGACGGTCAGTGCACTTTCCAATTTACGCCCTCAACATCTAACTGACGCGCTTATGATTAATCCTATTCCCGACCCTGCCCAGAGTGGCTTAACGTATGCTCGAAGCGAGTTTTTTCAGGAAGAAACAGACAGCCGTCTCCAAGCTAAGCACAGTGTGCGCATTGTCAGGGGTTATTATTTTCTGGAAGAACTTTCACAGCCGGCTTCCGGCGAGGCCCACCTGCTGCGCCGATTTTGGTTTGACCGAGTTAATGGTATCCGTTTGGCACGCCTGCAGTCGTTCGACAATGCGGGTCTACTGATAACCGATGTCTCTTATTGGGACGAAAAGCCTTTTGGCGAGACAGCGCAATTCCGCATGCCTTCGCGCATTGAAATAACGCGGCCCCACGATCAATACAAGCTGAGCGTCACTTACCAAACCCCAACCGCAGTTGAAATTGACCGAGAATACAGACCTGAAGCCTTTGTTCTGGAGAACAGATGGCAACTCCCGGAGGTCGATCTCGATACCCGCCGCCGCAATAAAGCTGCCATTACCCCCTAAACAGATTCCGAGTGGTAGCCATTAAACGTCTGCCTGTATTAACATCGGGCGTCCTGGCTAACCTGCTCTATCCGCGCAGCGCGCAACTCTGGTTAACTAATCGGATACTCTAGTGCGATGAGAACGATTCTAAAGGCTGAGAATCTGGTTAAGACGTACCGCGTGGGCAAGGTCGATGTGCACGCGCTCCGCGGGGTTTCGCTGGACGTTCACGAAGGCGAATTCGTAGCTATCATGGGTCCCTCTGGTTGCGGCAAGTCAACGATGCTTCACCTGCTGGGGGGGCTGCTGACTCCGACCACGGGCCGTATAATTGTCGATGGCGAGGATTTGACTGCCGCCTCCGACGCGAAGCGGACCGACATTCGACGTCGTAAGATCGGTTTTGTCTTTCAGCGGTTCAACCTGTTTCCCACCCTCACTGCCGAAGGTAATCTACGTCTCGCTGAGCGCATTCACGGTAACGGAGAAGAAGATCCGCAGCGGCGGAGAGAAGTGCTGCGTCTGCTCGGACTCGAAGATAAACTTCATCATAAGCCGCTGGAGCTCTCAGGAGGCGAACAGCAGCGCGTGGCTTTGGCGCGTGCAGTTGTAACCCGGCCGGCAATTGTGTTAGCCGATGAACCTACTGGCAATCTCGATTCGGAGAATTCCGCGCTTGTCCTAAACATGTTTCAGGAATTGAATTACCGATTTAATCAAACTATCGTCATGATTACACATAATCCCGAAGCCGCAGCAATGTGCCGACACATAGTGCAAATGCGCGACGGGCACATCGTCGAACCCGCCGCAAGCATTCAGATGTGAATAACTAAAAAACTAATTTACCGGGCGTTTTACGCATGGTTTAGAATGCTCCATACCACGCCTGACCTACTGGCGTGATATTTGCTTGACTCATTAATGAAAGATGCATAACTCATTTGTTGAGCGCATGTTGAGCGCAATTAAAAGGCTGTTTTTTTGGAATTACGCCAGAAACACCTGGCAATGGGACATACTCTGTGTCGTAATTCTTATTTTCATCTTTCTGACGCCCAAAAGCTGGTTTGAAAATAGCGAACGGCGGAGCACCCTTTCGCATCAAAACCCCACTGCGTCAACCTTACTGGTTGACCCAGAACTTGTTGAAAACGCGCAGGATAAGGGCCAGATAGAACAACGAGTGCGGGCGATCACTGGCCGCAGCGATATAAAGGTCCTTGAGATGCGGAAAGTAGTAGACAAGCATGGTAAGACTCGAGTGTATGAGGTTGACATACGTTAGCCATCACTTATAATTACGGGGTTTTTTGGCAAGGGTCATATCGGATAAGTTATTTGAATAGTTTGAGGAGTATTTATGAAGAGATTAGTTCCCCTAAGTCTTCTTTTGGCAGTGATGGCAAGCGCCCTTATCGTCAATTCCCCCAAGGCAACAAATGGTCAGAGTGCGGGTTTTGTAAGTTCGGTTTTGAACCGAATGGAGCGCAACCGTCAGTCGCTTAAATCGCTGAAAGCAAGCCTCAGCATGGAGAAGTACAACGCGCAACTTCGAGATGCTGAACGCTACAAAGGCGTTGTGCTATACGTTCCTTCCAGTGGACGCGACGCTTCCGTGCGAATTGAATGGCAAAGTCCGCAGCACGAGATACTGGCCGTCTCAAATGGCAAGTACACACTTTTTCGCCCGCGACTGAATATGGCCTATGTGGGCAATTCGAAGTCGAGCCGAAATAAGGCTGGCGGCGTTTTGGAAATGATGTACATGTCGCGCCAGCAGCTCGAGGCGCGTTTCCAACCCGTGCAGGACGTTCGCGAAGAAACGTTGTGGGGCGGCGTCAGTACTATCCACCTGACACTTGTGCCTAAGGGCAATGCCAGCTTTAAGTATGCGGAAATTTGGGTTGATTCCTCCGGCATGCCTGTGCAAACAAAGATCGTCGAGAAAAACGACGACGCCACCACGATGCGTCTGAGCGGCCTGGAAAGAAATTTGAAGATTTCCGCCGACGAGTTTAGCGTTAAGCTGGATTCAAACGTGAAGATCGTCAAGGGTTAAGGCAGGTTTAGACAATCAAGCCTTGGGCTCTGAGATCGCAGATCAGAGCCCCTTTTCATTTTTTAGAGATGACCGAGGCGCCACACACGGTTGCGTTTATTCGACTGTGTCGCCTATCCTTTCGGTTCGAATAATAGTGCGATCGGTTCCGCACCTTTGTAGGCGAGTCCTGGAATTTCTCCGCAAATGCGTAAAAGCAAATTTGTTAAGCTCAAACTTCGGCATGCCAGCTTCATCAGCCGTGCATTGCTTTCCAGTCGACATCCAGTTCTCGCCCATCTGATTCCGATGCGTCGCTGCAACCTGGCTTGTGGTTACTGCAATGAGTATGACCATAACTCCCCGCCAGTGCCCTTGGACATAATCAAACGCCGATTAGATAAGCTTGCATCGCTCGGCACATCCATCGTCACAATCTCAGGTGGTGAGCCTATGATGCATCCGCAGCTCGATGACATCATTCATCACATTCGCCTCCGCGGGATGATTGCGGGGCTGATCTCAAATGGTTACTACTTCACGCCTGAGCGTATTAAGCGTCTGAACAACGCCGGTCTGGAACATCTGCAGATCAGCATAGACAACGTGGAGCCCGATGAGGTTTCGCGAAAAAGTTTGCGCGTGCTTGATAAGAAGTTGCGGTATCTTTCGGAGTACGCCGACTTTCACGTCAACATCAATTCTGTTATTGGCGGAGGAATCAAAAATCCTGAGGATGCACTTGCTGTTGCCCAGCGTGCTGTCGAACTAAAATTTTCCACAACCGTCGGCGTTATCCATGACAACGATGGAACCTTGAAGCCGCTTTCGGCAAAAGAGAAAGACGTCTTCCAGCAAGTGAAGAAGCTGGGAAATAAAGACCACGCGCGCCTGAACTGGTTTCAGGACAGTATAGCGGAAGGCAAACCTTACAACTGGCGTTGTCGTGCGGGCGCCCGCTATCTCTACATTTGCGAAGAAGGTCTGGTTCATTGGTGCTCTCAGCAACGCGGCTACCCCGGTACTCCGCTTGAAGAATACTCGATGGCAGACTTTGACCGCGAATACAACACCGAAAAATGGTGCGCTCCTACCTGCACGCTCCAATGCGTACACCAGGTGGGAATTCTCGACAATTGGCGCGATCCTCAACACGCGCCCGGCGTCACTAATCCGGAAAGCTCCCTGCAGGATACTATCCATGAAGTGCTTCGGGCCGAGTGATTTTTACCGACGCGTTGTTCGGAACCTCATGAACCTGCCGCACCCAGCGTTCCGCCAACTGTAAATAGTGTCACCGAGCTTGAAAGTCCAAGGCCAGAAAGCCTGCCGGCCATAATCACGATCATCTCGCCTTTCTCGACGGCGCCGCTTTCCAGCAAAATCTTCTCTCCGGATTTAAGTAACTCTTCGGTCGTGTCTGCGTGCGGAGCAATCAAGGACTCCACGCCCCAGATCAAAGCCAATTCATTTTGTACTTCCTGAGAGTTTGTCAGGGCGATAATCCGTTGTTCGGGACGCAAAGTCGAAAGCCTTCGCGCCATCAACCCTGATTCCGTCAATACGGCTGTTACTCTTGTTCCCATCTCTTCCGCAGCGAACGCAGCAGCTTCGCAAAGAGCCCGGCTTACGCGGCCCGATTGCCGTCCGGCCCACTTGGTAATTTTGTCGGGGGCAGGCTCTCTGCCTGATTCGGCCGAGTCGATAATGCGGCACATGGTTTCTACCGAGGAAACGGGATAAAGTCCGCTGGCAGTTTCATTAGAAAGCATTAGCGCGTCGGTTCCATCCCAAACCGCGTTAGCTACGTCAGAAGCTTCTGCGCGAGTAGGCCGGGGATTAGCGACCATGGATTGAAGCATCTGGGTCGCAGTGATCACCATTTTTCCCGCATGCACGGCCTTTTCGATAATTCGCTTTTGATAAACCGGAACAAGCTCGACGCTGGTTTCCACTCCCAAATCACCACGCGCAACCATGACCGCGTCGGCGGTGGCAATGATTTCGTCCAGGTGATCGATTGCTTCCGCCTTCTCGATCTTTGCAACCAGCGGTGCTCGCCCGCCAGCATCTCGAATTAGAGTCTTTGCTCGCGAGCAGTCTTCAGCGCGACGGACAAAAGAGAGCGCAATGTAATCAACATTCTGCTCCACCGCCCACTTGAGATCATCAATATCTTTTTCTGTCAGCGAATCGATGGGAAGGGAAACCCCCGGCAGGTTGATACCTTTGCGCTCAGCCAGAACGCCGCCATTAATTACGCGGCACACCACATCTGTCTTCGTTGTGCCCTCTACGACCAGAGCGATTGCCCCGTCATCGAGCAGTAGCCTTGTGCCCGGCTCCGCTACAAGAGCGAGATCCGGATAGTTTGTGGCAACCTGTTTGTCATCCCCAACAATGTCTCGCGTCGTAAGAATGAAAGTATCGCCTGCTTTTAGTGTGACCGGCTTTCCATCTTTCAGTTGGCGTGTGCGAATCTTTGGCCCCGAGAGATCCACAAGCACAGCCAATGGCCTTTTCAATGTCCTGGCAGCGTCGCGTGCGCGTTTGACATCTTCCGTTTGCTCTTCCCGCGTACCGTGAGACATGTTTATGCGCACGGCGTTTGCGCCGGCACTAAGCAGACTTTCAATTATGGCCGGGTCGCGCGAGGCGGGCCCCAGCGTGGCGAGAATCTTTGCTTTCCTCATTCAGTTTAGGTCCAGGCTTTGGCTTGTTGGTTGCAGATACCGATCTTAAGCTTAATACAATCCGGGAATGATCGCCCGCACACGGTGCGTGTAGTCATCGAATTGTTTGCCAAAAGCCCCACGCAATAGTTTCTCTTCGAGCCGGATGCGAATCATAGTGCCGATGAAAAAGACTACGAGAGCGGCAAGAAGAGCTATCCAATGACTGATAGCCAGACCGGTTGCCAATAACAGTCCCAATGCCCCCGTGTAGATCGGATGTCGCACATAAGCATATGGTCCGCTTGTGGCGAGATTATGTCCTTCAACCAATCGCGCGGTGATGCTCCATTCTTTACCCAGGGTTTTCACGGCAGCCATGATTAACCACACGGAACCCACTGCCGCCAAAATTGCCAAGATGCTTGCGGCTATTGCCACCGACTCGCTACCGGAAATGATTGGTGTGAACGTTTTGCGATGCACTCCCCAAACTATCGTGCAAGACAAACCTTGCAAGGCAAATCCGATAATCGAGCCGCTAGCGCGTTTTTGGTCTGGTGGACTCGGAGGTTGCTTGCGAAATAAAAAGATGCCGACAAACGCGAACCAACATAACATCACCACCAGGAAGACCAGAGTTGGCAGGAATGCAAAAGTGATTCTCATGATTTGTTCACGGTTTCAAACGTTAATTTGCGCCGATTCAAGGTCCACCTGAAGGTCGAACCAACCTTCGGGTCCCACCGTTGAGTTCAACCAATACACTATCGCGCTGGCTGCTCGATTTCCTTTTCGAGTTCTCGGGACCTCAAGAGATACAACCAAAAGCGTTACGGCAAACGCAAATACCGCATCGCTCAAACCTTCAATGCGAGATATTTCATGGCTGCACCAACGAAATTTTCCACTGCCGACGTCCTTCTGGATCATCTTTTCCCTGATCATTCTTTCGCTCCCGGTCGGGCCGCCGATGTGCTTATCTACCGTTTCGATTTACTATTTACGATTCACCGTTTTCGCGATTTGTGTCTGAACAACTTTCTCCAGCTCGAGTCCGGTGGAATCCTGATAGCCAATGAACCTCTTTGCGAGCCGGCCCTGTCGTTCGAACACGAAAGTTTGCGGGATGGTCTGATCGTCGGACAGAAATAGATCCGTCAAGGCTTTGTCGGGAAAACCAAGTGGATACGGTATTCCGAGCTCTTTCGCGAAGTCAGCCACCTTGATTCGATCATCAGGGCCACCAACATTTAATCCAACTACTTGCAAGCCCTCCTGGCCATACTTCTTTTGAAGCGCCACCAACCGCGGAATACTGTCGCGACATGGTGCGCACCACGTCGCGTAAAAATCCAGCACCAACACTTTACCCTGATAGTCCGCAAGCGTCGCGCGGTTGCCATTATTTAATGCCCACCCCATTTCTGAATTGGCTTTCAGTGGAGGCATTGGAAAAGTTGTGCTTGGTGGCCCCGAGAGCACGGGCGTAGGTTCTTTGTCCGCCGTTTCTTGAATGCGGCACGCGCCCATGGAAACGCCAAGGATTATGACGATCGCAAGTGTCAGTAGTTGCGCCAGTGTGATAGACCTTAAAAGCATTCGATCTGGTAAACCGTCAAGGCCGAATATTCTACACGTACCCAGGTCGGGCCACAGCATAGCGCGAACCAGGAGGAGCTTTTTCGTGTTACCATTTTCAACTTAGGATTCACGACTATGGACTTTCCTCAAACCGACCGCACTACTCTAAAGCGCCTTCCCAAACGCGGTGTCTACGACCGCGAGATCGTTTACGGAATTCTTGATGACGGATTCATCTGTCACGTCGGCTTCAGTGTCGATGGGCAACCGTTTGTAATTCCAACCGGCTACGCGCGCGTCGATGATCAACTTTACATTCACGGTTCGCAGGTCAGCCGCATGTTGCGCACGCTGGCGCAAGGCGTCGACGTTTGTGTGGCTGTAACCCTGATTGACGGACTTGTGCTGGCGCGTTCCGCTTTTCATCACTCGATGAACTACCGTTCCGTCGTGATCTTCGGACGCGCATCGATGGTTGAAGCGAGGGAAACGAAGCTGGCAGCCCTGCGCGCATTTTCTGAACATGTTATCCCGGGCAGATGGGATGAAGTGCGCGAACCAAATGAAAAGGAACTGAAGGCCACAACTGTCCTGTCTTTACCGCTCGTAGAAGTTTCGGCTAAGGTGCGCACTGGTCCACCACTCGACGATGAAGAAGACTACGAGTTAAACGTCTGGGCGGGCGTTGTTCCTCTACGGCTTGTCGCTGACCAACCGGTCCCTGATCCCCGGCTACCTTCTCACGTTGAATTGCCGGCTTACGCAAGTGATTATGCTCGACCACTGGACTAGACTTCGTGCTACAAAGCATGCAACGAAGGAATCACATCCTTAGTAACAATTACCTTCAAGGCGTACCCATAGAGCAGGTTCAGAAGTTTCTCTCGGATATACGAGGTGGAAAGAACTTCGATTTATCTGATCACAATAGACGTGATTAAAGAAAGTTCCGGGCGCGCACTGGCAGAACAATGTGTCATCGGCGCGGGTTGCTATCGCACCATGGCAACAACTCCATCTGCAACGGAGGTAGTGATGTTTAGGAAGTGAGAGAATATGTCTGCAAAGCCCGCGTTCGATAAAAACAAGCTTTGGCCGTCGCTCACGGTCGTCGCGGTTTTTGTCGCCACCGCGTTTCTACTCCGCGCTGAAGGACGTCTGTGGATCTGTTCCTGCGGAAACGTTTTGATCTGGGCGGGCAAAGTTTGTAGCTCTGACAACTCTCAGCATTTCCTTGATCCCTACAGCTTCACGCATGTGCTTCATGGCTTCCTCTTTTTCTGGTTGATCGCATCGCTCGTGCCACGACTGAAGTCAGGGTGGCAGCTTACGCTTGCGATAGCAGTCGAGGCTTTATGGGAAGTTTTCGAAAACACAAACTTTATTATCGAACGATACCGCACCGAGACGGCCGCGCTCGGCTATCACGGGGACACCGTCGTCAACTCCTTTGGCGACATTATCTGTTGTTTAGTTGGCTTCATGATCGCCCGGCGGCTCGGCTTCAGCCGCTCGCTGATGGTTTTTGCGGCGCTGGAATTGGTTTTGATCATTTGGATCAGGGACAGCCTGCTGCTGGAGATCTTGATGCTGATCTTGCCAGTTGACGTAATTCGAACGTGGCAGATGTGTCGGTAACAGGCAGTAGACAGCAATCAGCAAACAGCGGCAGCAGGCCTTAAATACCAAAAGCGGCTTGGGGGAGCGCGTCTGCTCAGTGGCAAATTGCTGACGGCTGTTTACTGATTGCTGTTCACTGATTCCTGTTTACCTCGGCACCCTCGACGCAAATGTTTTGATCGAAACTCGGTAGCGGATCCTGGAAGCCGCGCGCAAACCATAAAGCGCGGAACAGGAAAAGCCGTTCGGTGTCGTTGACGTGACTGAGTAGTTGACGGATGGACCACTTATCGGGCGCGTAACGGTGCAGAGATTTCTCCTCGGAAATGCCCCGCAAAAACGTCGGCGTTTCCTCCGACTGAGTCGTGAGCGCTCTAACGACATCATCGCCTGTCACCAGATCAATATAATTGGAGTAGTAAGGGGCTGCTTCGTTTGGTTGTGGACGCCCGATCATGGAGTCAATGGTAAATGTGAACAATAAATAGTAAATCGTGCTCATCTAGTCCATACGTAGTGGTTTGTAATTCGTTCCGACTAAATCGCTAACTGGAAATGTGAACCATAACGGTAGATTGGATAATCGGTCACCTGGAGTCTAAAATGAGGGGAACTTGAGTAGTCCTGCGACCGTTTCCTTGTTGTGAAGCTTTCAGTCTTCCTGCTCTTCTTAAGTGGAAGGAAAAACCCATGTACTGTTCAGCTTGTGCCACACCTGTGGCGCCCGGTCTTAGTTATTGCAATCGCTGCGGAATGAGTTTGAAAACGCGCAGCGAATCAAAGACAGGAGCGATTGCGGCTTTCCTAACCGCCATCACGCTGATTGGCATAATTGGCATGGGCATCATGTTGGGCGGCGCTCTCACACTGAAGAAAGAGGCGAATCTGGGTGAAGACGTTGTTGGCCTATTCATGATCTTTACTTTCGTCATTGTAGTCCTCACAGAGTTTTTTCTCGTCAGGCAACTTTCAAAGCTCAGTAGCGCAGGGGATAAAAAGGCGGACATTATTCCTCAACACCACGTACTGCCCAATGAGCTTCCCGCTGCGAAACAGCGCACGTTGGCGGAACCAATTCCCAGTGTTACCGAAAATACAACTCGAACACTGGACTACTCACGCAACGAGCCTTCGAGATAACCAACTCTGCGGGCCGGAAAATAGAGGAGGAACATCATCGTGACGAAATTTGTTTTGCTGATGGTCTTAATATCGTTCGGCGGAGGCTGCCATCGAATTCATGATGAGATTGCGGGATCAGGCAAAGTCCAAAAGCAGAAACGCGATGTGTCCGCGTTTGATTCCATTTCTACGGAAGGAGCTTTCGATATTGAGATCGTTTGTCAAAAACCGCAGAACCTCGAGATCGAAGGCGACGATAACGTATTACCGTTGATCGCCACGGAAGTTTCCTGTTGACATTCCACTCATTACTGAATAACTATTTGCAATTATCGAAAGGAGCTGATTCCACCAATGACCTATGTAGTTGTTGAGTTATGCGTTGACTGCAAATATACCGACTGCGCTGCCGTGTGCCCGGTCGAAGCATTTCACGAGCTACCCGATCGCCTTTACATCAACGCCGACACATGCATCGATTGCGATGCATGCGTGCCTGAGTGTCCGGTGGAAGCAATCTTCGCCGACACTAATGTGCCTGAAAACTATGCTCACTGGACTCAGATCAATATCGACGAAGCTCCTAAGTATCCGGTCATCAGCCAAAAGATTCCCGCCCTGCACGGACCAAGCTGTACTGGTCCAGAAGAATAGAGTTCAGCAGATTTAGCTCTCATGGAAATTGCTGCGCTCTTCCCGGGAGAAATTATTGTCATCTCTTAAATGCGCGCAATGTGGCCAGGTAAACTTCGCTTCGGAAACTACTTGTAAGCGATGCGGCGCGGCTCTTATGCCAAATCCTTCTCGCGTCGTTGAATCAAGTCCTCAAGGCATCGTTCTCGAAGATGGTTACGTATTGCCTCCTCCGCCCACAGTGGGAATGCCTGGTTCAGGGGTTTGGCGCGACAAATCAGTATTGGTGATGAGCAAGGATGCTCAACTGCCGAACCGCTGCATTAAGTGTAACGAGCCAACAAATGGTCGGCTAAAACGCAAGCTCACCTGGCATCATCCGGCGATTTACATTCTGATCCTCATCGCATGGCTCGTTTACTTGATCGTCGCGCTGATTGTCCGCAAGCGTGCAACCGTCGGGGTGGGACTTTGCGAGGAACATTGTGCGAAACGCCGCAAGAACCTCCTGATAACCTGGTCGCTGGTATTACTCGGCGTTGCGGGCTTTATCCTTGCGATGATTGAGGAGGACGGAACTTACGCGTTGATTGGCGCGTTACTGCTGCTGTCGGGAATCATTTATGGAATCGTGTTCGCCAGAATTGTCGCGCCATCGAAGATCGACGACAAGTTTGTTTGGCTAAAGGGCGTAAACAAGGATTACCTGAACCTGCTGCCGCAGTGGCCGGGAGCCTAGAGATTTGCGCTCTTTGGCACACACTTATGAAACTAATTATTTCGTCTATTGCGATTCTAGTTCTTGGTTCATTTGCCTATTCGCAGTCCGGACGGCGGGCCAAAGAGATTAGGGTTCCTGTTCCTCCACCCGAGCAGGAAGTGAATGAACCAAAGCCAAAGGCTTCGTCACAGGATGAACCGCCCCCGGTAACGGCGGAGAAGAACCAGGACTATCGATGCATGGCGGATGGAAGTCTGGCAAGAATTCTCGACACCGACGCAGCCAACGAGCGAATCCTCTCTGCCAAAGAAGTGGACGCTCGAGTCGTCATCAATGCCAAACCTAAACCGTCATACACCAAGGAGGCCCGCCGCAGCGGCATTCAAGGATTCGTTGTTTTAAAGGTTCTGCTTTCATGGGACGGCAAGATTTCGCGAGTTAGAGTTGTGAAAGGGCTTCCCGCCGGGCTTACGGAAAACGCGATTCGGGCCTCCTGCAAGATCGAGTTCAAGCCCGCAATAAAAAATGGACACCCTGTCTCACAATGGATGACTGTGGAGTACGTCTTTCGTTTAGCTGATTCCTCAATCTTCAGTCCGTGAGAATCGAAAGCGTTTCTTGTAACGCAAATTGTTAGTTTGCGACGCCAGTTGAACAGCCTTGCGTAACCGGGACACTACGCCGCCGTTAATAGAATTGACATCGACGAACAGCAATTTGTATAGTCCAACTTTGAAAATGCGCCGTCCCATCCCAGTGTTTTTTGTGTAGCACCCCAACGGGGCTGGCTCGCTGGGTCCCCCGGCTCAAACACTAAACGCCTGCGGCGTTAGCCCGGTCCATCAACCATTACGTATCGGAATACCTAATGAAGCGTCCTGTTCTTTACCTGGCGATAGTCTTCTATCTATTGGCGGCCTTCCCGGCGCGTGTGCCAGTGGAGGCAAAGGATAGTTGGACAAGCGTGCGCTCGAAGAACTTTCTGTTGGTTGGCAATGCGAGCGAAAAGGAAATACGCCAGGTGGGCATGCGACTGGAGCAGTTTCGCGATGTCTTCTCTCGTTTGCTCACCAAAGCGAGTTTTAGCTCACCGTGCCAACTACTGTAATTGTTTTCAAAAGCGATAACTCATACAAGCCTTTCAAACCCAATGCAAATATCGCGGGTGATATTGCGCAATAAATAGCTTCAAGACCCTGCCAGACAAGAAAAGTCTCTTCATGGTTTTTTAACCGGCGTTTAGGAGAATGGAATTTGCTTGCCTGGTATGCGGAAGGCGCATTATAGCATCGCCGAAGTTGTATGGCATGATTAAAACAGTCGCCCAATGTGCCAAAGGCGCCGAAAGGAGTCGCGCTTGATTACCTGTCGCAAAATGACCGCCGCCGATGTTACCGATGCTTTTGAAATGCTCAGGGTATTTCTCAATGAGGATGAACATTACCTCGCCAGCAGCAAGGCTTACGGCGATAGGGGATTTCAGGGACTCAACGACGCCCTCGATCTCTTTCTTGAGCAGCCCGAACTGGGATTTATGTGGATTGCGTATGACGAGAAGGGCGCGGCGGGAATTTGCGTGATCTGTTACGCCATCTCTACATCGATGGGCGCAGTCGTTGCAAAGCTCGACGACGTTTCAGTGAAAGCGGATCGGCGTGGCAAAGGAATCGGCACGGCTCTATTGGAACAACTGAAAGAGCAACTTAGAAAAGAAGCCGTCACTCGCATAGACGTTGGAGTGCACCTCGAGAATCCGGAAGCGCGAAGGTTTTATGAACGGCTGGGCTTCGTAGCCCTGAATGAAGAACGGTTAGCTTGTGTTATCTGAGTTCGTGACCTTTTTGCTCTGCAGTTATCTACGACTTCCTCGCGCTGAAGGCGCGAAATATAGTAGCCAGACGTGTGCGAAACGATGCCCCCTGGAAGCCGAATGTTAAAAACATTGTGAGGCGCGCAGTCAGGCGCGCTCCTTCTGGCTGGCTTTTGTGATGACGCACGACTTCTTCCTCGCAAAAAAACGCTGCCAATTGCATCCTCACAACAGAAAAGAAAAGACGCCTCGGAGACGAGGCGTCTTAAAAACTAGCCAGGACGAGCGCCACTGCGATGGCGCATTTAAGGTAGGGGGTTTCTTTTTGATCCCAGCGTGACGCGCTTCGCGCTTACGCTGGGCTATTGTATTTCACGCCTTCGGCGTGAAGATTTACTCAAGCCCACGAAGTTTCGCCAGCAGGACGCAGAGATGTCGGCGCACCAAGATTAGCGCGGAAGATTGGCAATCTCTTCGAAGTATTTAGCAAAAGCAACCATACCGCCTGATGCCTGTTGCCAATCGAAGTTCTCATTGGGCGCGTGATAGCCATGCTCGGGAAGCGACAAACCGAGAAACAGCACCGGACACTTCAAGACCTTCTCGATACTCGTCATGGCGCCGATCGTTCCGCCGTCGCGCACAAAAACCGCCTCGCGTCCAAATGCAAACTTGACTGCGCGCTTCAAAGCTTGCGGCAGTGGACCCTCCAGCACGGTACGAAACGCTGGAGCAGCGGATTCAAACTGTACCTTCACGTCCGGGTTTAATTCCTTTACAGCTGACTTGAGCTGCTTCTTGATCTTCTCCGGATCCTGGACCGGCACCAAACGAAACGAGGCTTTAACCTCGGCGCGCGGAGGCACAATCGACTTCACTCCCGGTCCCTGGTATCCACCGACCACTCCATGAATCTCCATTGTCGGCATGCCCCAAATACGTTTCATGACTTCGAGCGGGTCCTGGGTGCGCATTAGTTTTAGATGATGAGCCTTCTTAAATGCGCTGACGCTAAAGCCCGAGTTGATCCAATCGTTCAATTCCTTTTTTGAAGGCGGAATCACATCGTCGTAGAAACCCTTAATCTTGATCTTTCCTTTGAGTGGATCATAAAGATCGCAAACGAGGCGCATCAGCTCCGCTATGGGATTGCGAGATGCTCCACCCGTTTCGCCGGAATGCGTGTCGGTGGTTCCAGTTTCCAGTGTCAAGAGGAAACCGAGCAAGCCTCGCAACCCTGCTGAACTCGCGGGCCTCTCTCTTGACACCCATACGGTATCAGAAACGACAACTGAATCGGTGCGCAGATCGGATGCCGCTTTTGAAATGATCTTTTCGAAATTAGGTGAGCCAATCTCCTCTTCAAATTCCCAAAGGAAACGAATGTTGATTGGGATACCCGCTTCCAACGCTGCCCGCGCGCCGTAGAGGGCGGCCAGCGCAGGGCCTTTGTCATCCGTCGTGCCGCGCCCGAAATAACTGTCACCTTTCCGTGTCATCACGAAAGGCTCGGTGTCCCAGGGTTCAGTCTCTTTGGAAGCCGGCTGAACATCAATATGGTTATAGACTGTCACCGTCGGAACGTTTTTGCTCGCGCCGAAAACTCCGTGAACCAGTGGGTTTCCTTTGTCCGCTTTGTAGACATCTACCTTGCCGCCAAACTTGCGAAGAGTTTCCACGGTGAGGTCAAGACCTACGCGAATGTCTTCCGCATAGGCTGGATCGCAAGAGACTGTCGGTGTTTCCACGAAACTCTTCAGTAACGCTTCGTATTCATCGCGGTGACTTTTTGCAAAGGAGAAGAGTTGGTTTCGGTCTAGCGCGTTCGCCATTCAGAAATCCTCCGTTCAGAATTTTTAGCTGGATAATAACCGTTTACTAGCCTCAAAGTCCCTGTGCTGCCTAACCGGTCGGTGAATTCTGACAACATGCCTTGAATAGTTCGCGCCGTGAATCACGCAACATCTCGTTTTCGGCGACAGTGTAATCAAGGTCTGTGTCAAAAAGCTAAAGGAGAGCACGAAATGTCTACCTTTAAGAACCCGAAGGGCAACGTTTTCTAAATCTTAACTCACTAACTCCCGAGAGCCGAGCGGTAATTTTTCCGTCAGCATTCGACCCGGTTGCCTGGATTCTAATTGAATCGCTTGATTCGAACCTGCAGAAAAAAGTGGGGAAAACCTGCTTTCTTCATCTACCCGCCGCTTAGTTCGGTTGGTTTGGGTCTCCGTGCTATTCTGGCAACCCGCGTCCGCCCCGAGAGGTGGGCACGACTCTAAGATTATCGGGTCGAGAACCAGGAACTTTAGGAGGCTTTTCGTGAGAACAAGATTTTACGTGGCCGGCGCCATATTCTTTCTTCTGGCATTTTCTTTCACGTCAAACATTTTTTCCCAGCAGAACGGCTCCGCCCGCCGGCAACCTGGCAACTCATCCGAAGGTTCGTCCTCACCTAACGCTCCAGCAAGTCCGCGCGTGAGCGGCGCCGTCGTGAAGAGCGACCTCGCAGAAGCGCTCTCAGTTATTCAGGAAAATTATATCGACGGCAAAAAGCTGGATTACAACTCAGTCTTTAAATCGTCAATTAGCGGCATGTTAAGCGTTCTCGACCCGCATTCCACCTATTTCGATCCGATTGAATACGCCTCCTTCAAAACTGAACAGCGGTCAGAATATTTTGGTATCGGCGCGACGATTGGCGACCTGCACCAGGGCGATCAGGTGAGCACTTACATTCGTGCAACATTCGAAGATGCGCCTGCCGCGCGCGCAGGTCTGCGTTACGGTGACAAGATAGTGGCGGTTGATGGACAGTCGATGAGGGGCAAGAATTTTTCCGAAGTGCGCAAGTTTTTGTTGGGACCTCGCGGAACGGTTGTCAAAGTCACTGTCGAGCACGCGGCCACCGGACAAAGCGAGACGGTCACTATCACTCGCGATGCCGTGTCGCTGCCGTCGGTTCCGCAAGCTTACATGGTCAGGCCCGGAGTCGGTTATGTGGCGATGACGGGTGGATTCAACACGACAACCGCTGATGAGTTTCAAGCCGCGCTCGAGTCTCTTCATTCAAAGGGCATGAACATGCTGGTCCTGGACTTGCGCGAGAATCGCGGTGGCCTGTTGATCCAGGCAGTACGAGTTGCCAACACGTTCCTGCAACGCGGCCAGTTGATTGTCACGCAAAAAGGAAGAATCAGGGGCAGCACCGAACCATTCGTCGCGTTGAATGACGCTCCTGATCCCGTTCCTCTGGTGGTTTTAGTAAACAACGACACCGCATCAGCGGCCGAGATCGTGGCCGGGGCTTTGCAGGATCACGACCGCGCATTGATCGTCGGCGAAAATACGTTTGGCAAAGGTCTGGTGCAGCTTCCGATCCAACTCGAATACGATTCAGCGCTGCTCTTAACTATCGCGAAGTACTTCACGCCGTCGGGCCGGCTGATTCAGCGCGACTACTCCAATGGCGGCTTCTACGACTATTACACCCGCGGCGGATTGTCAGCCAGGAAAGAGGGGGGGTCCATTCCACCGGCCGGACCGGAAAGCCATACGGACACCGGCCGGGCTGTTTATGGCGGTGGCGGTATCGCGCCCGACGAGATCGCCAAACCCTTAAAGATTACGATGTCGGAAGGACGACTCATTGATTCAATCTTCGCTTTTTCGCTTGAGTTAACTACTGGACGAGTGGCAGGTTTTGAAAATTACAAAGTCCAACGCGCAATCGAATATAACCATGACCTTCAGGCGACGGATTTTCCCATCACTGAAGCTTTGTTCAAAGAATTGAAAAGTTTCGCCGCCAGCAAACCGGTATTCAAAGTGACGCCCGAACAATTGGATCGCGCCCGCCCGTTTGTCGAGCGGCAATTGCGTTACGACCTGGCGACGGCCGCTTACGGATCGATGGCCGCAGTTCAAGTGTTCAATGATAGCGATCCGCAAATCGCGCGCGCAGTGGAGGCCATGCCGCGAGCGCGCGAACTCGCTCTGGCAGCGAGACGTGCACGAGCCCGTTCCTGAGCTCTGCCTGAACTTCGCAGTCTGATGTGCGGTAGCGGCTCCGCCCTACCGCCAGGTTCGAAATAATTTAAGGGCTATGCCCATATTAGGGCATAGCCTTTATCAGTTCATATTTCCGGCCCGGAGGTCACAGACGCGGGGTCCCCGGCGGGGCAGCCCCGCTGGGGTGCTAGAACTTCCGCACATCAGGGGCAAAGCCGAAGTTGCATCACGATCAGTCAATCAGCAAGACAATCTTTCCAAAGCTTTCGTTCGACTCCATTCGAGCGTGAGCGTCACGGACCTCTTCCAATTTGTAGACTCGATCAATTACCGGTCTGACCGTCCCGTCTGCCAGGAGTGGCACAACGTGTTCGGCAAATAGCCTGGTAGCTTTTGCTTTCTCCTCCGCCCCACGCGCCCGCAGCACCGTGCCGACAATTGTTAATCGCTTTCGCATTACCACACCGAAATCAAGTGTTGCCTGGGCGCCGGCAGGTGTTCCTACCAAAACCAGCCGTCCTTTCGACCGCAGCGCGTTAAGGTTAGCCTCGAGATACTTCGCACCGACAAGGTCTACTATGACATTGGCGCCATGTCCGTTGGTCCATTTCATGACAGCTTCGGCAAAAACCTGCGGGTCTTTGTTCACCACGACCGCCCCACTAAGACCATATTCTTTCGCACGCTCGAGTTTGCCGGCAGTGCGTGATGTTCCAAAAGCTTTAGCTCCTGTCGCACGAGTGAGCTGAATGGCCGCGGTGCCGACTCCGGAACCGGCGGCATGGACCACCATCGTTCCCCCCGGTCTGAGTTTTCCTCGCGTGAATAGTGCGTCGTAAGCCGTAATGAAAACTTCGGGCACGGCAGCCGCTTCTGCCCATTGAAGATTTGAGGGAATTTCGGCCAGATGGTTCTCCGGTACAACTACATACTCTGCCTGGGCGCCTCCGGCGGTAATCCCAAAGACGCGCTGGCCTCTTTTCCATAAACCCGCTTCAGCACCAACTTCATCTACTTCGCCAGCAAACTCGAGCCCGGGAATATTTTGAGGATAACCGGGAGGCGCGGGGTAATGTCCCATTCGCTGCAAAACGTCTGCGCGGTTTAGAGCGGCGGCATGCACGCGTACGCGCACGCGGTCTGCCGCCGGTCGCGCTGGCGTTTCAACTTCGCGGATCTCCAGCCCTTCGATGCCGCCATGAGTAACGATTGTGACTGCTTTCATGTGTAGAGGGTAAATGGTGAATGGTAAGGAGTAAACCTCAAAGCGATTCTACACGGGGCCGCTAAAGCAGTAGATTGTAGATATATCATTTAGGATTTCTCATTTGTCATCTCGTTTTCGCGCTGTTAATGATAAATGGTAAATGATGAATGGAAAATCATCCTAAGCTCGCCGCGTCTCAACACCATCGAATCCCGTTCTACGTTTACGATTTTCCATTCACCATTTACCATTCACTCTCTATGAATAAGCCGCTTATCATAATCAACAACGTCTCTGCCAAAGCTCGGCGTGTGTGGCCCATCATTCGTAAACAGATCGAAGCCGCGGCCATTGACTTTGATTCCTACGAAACTACTGAGCCGGGTGACGCAACAATACAAACTCGCGCCGCACTAAGAGTAGGGACCATGACAGTCGCCGTAATCGGCGGCGATGGTACGCTGAGCGAGGCGGCGCAAGGGTTTTTCGAGTTTAGTGAGCGCGTGACGGATCTTCCGTTGCAAATAAATACCAGCGCCCGGCTGGCGATAATCCCAGCCGGCACCGGTGACGACTTTGCTCGCGGCTTAATGGGTGAGCGAGCGCCACTTGAGCGTTGGGTCAACATCCTTATCTCCCATTGCCGGGCCCAAAATGAGGAGAGCACGCGATTAGTGGATGTACTCTATGGCCTCTGCGATGGATTCAAAACCCCATTCATTTGCTTAAACGCTTCCACAATGGGAATTGGCGGCGAGACGGCTGCACGTGTCGCCGCACAGGGGAAGTGCATGCGCAGATTTTCGGGTGAGGTGCGCTTTGCTGCTGCGGCTATGGCAGCCCTGGTCGCATGGCGCGAGCGCCACGTGCGAATTTTGATCGACGATCGGGAGATTATTGAAGGTGGCATGAACCTCGCGGCTGTTGCCAACGCACTTTACGCGGGGGGAGGAATGATGCTTTCTCCGCAAGCGGAAATTGATGATGGGAAGCTAGACGTCATAACCGCCTCTGGCCTCAATCGCGCGCAGGCGGTGCGCGAGCTGGCACGAATACATAGGGGCGGACACGTGGCGAATCCGAAGGTGCGAATCGTCCAGGGAACAAAGGTACGCGTGGAAACTTTTGCGCCTGAAGATGCGATGCCTATCGAGGCGGATGGAAACGTACGAGGCGTGACGCCGGTTGAATTCCGCGTTATGCCGCAGGCACTTCGGTTTGTGGTGGGGCAGAATAGATTTTTGTAGAGGCAGGGCTTGTCCCTGCCCGCGTTAAATCACCTTAGACATCCATATGTCCCACATATGGCCAATCCAGGAGACCGTCCCGTGTGGGGTTCAACTTGATATACTCCAGCGTCTCTGAAGAGCATTCTATTCGTTAGTTGTGATAAAGATTCGAGCGTGGCTTTCGCAACTTTAGTATCGAGAAAGACCTTCCGCCTCTGTCTTGTGACGATAGTAACGAAATAGAGACGCCTGGCAGCGTAATCAAATACGCTAAGACGGAGACTGTTCCGCCTGGTGTAAAGTCCCGGTGCATTTGTCTTCGTCATGGCATGAGAAAGAAGGACGGGCAGGGACGAGCCCTGCCCCTACAGATCTTCGATTGCAGCAATCTTCGCGAGGCGCCGCCGGTGGCGTTCTTCGCCCGTAAATCGCGCGGCTACAAATGCCCGTAAAATATCCAACGCCAGTTCTTCACCTGTAACTCGCGCTCCTAAACACAGTACGTTGCAGTCGTCGTGTTCACGTGATTGGTGTGCGGAATAAGTGTCACCGCAGAGCGCGGCGCGGATTCCATTGAGCTTGTTAGCGGCAACTGAGGCGCCCACGCCGCTGCCGCAGACGAGGATCCCAATTTCCGCCTGGCTTTTTTGGACAGCCTCGCCGACCTTCTTCGCGTAATCAGGGTAATCGTCGGGACGGGTTCCGTCATGCGTACCAAAGTCGATTATCTCATGTCCAGCCTGGCGCAGTTCTTCCATGATTCGCTCGTTGAGCGGATAACCTCCGTGGTCAGCACCGACTGCAATTCGCATGGTTCAGAGCAAACTCCGCGCATGCTGCAAAACGTTTTCTACGTTAAAGCCCAGCTCGCGCATTGCCACATCCCCGGGTGCTGAGGCGCCAAAACGATCGAGGCAAATAACATCACCCTGAGGTCCAACATAACGATCCCAACCCTGGCGCACACCTGCTTCGACACCAAGACGCGCTGTAGTGGAAGGTGGGAGCACTTCATTGCGGTAATCTTCTGGCTGCTCTTCGAAAAGTTCCCAGCAGGGCATGGAAACTACACGCGTCGGGACGCCTTCCTTCTGCAATCTCTCGCGAGCTTCCAGGGCCAGTCCTACTTCTGAGCCGGTGGCTATCAGGATGAGTCGCGGGAAAGGATCCGCTTGACCTTCGACCCGGTCGCTACCACCACCCCAGCCGGGCTGCCCGGCT